>QWCB01000001.1_pt1 | contig 315118 bp, 253 predicted proteins | sample 1972511 | NCBI WGS metagenome assembly QWCB01 (sample SAMN09866719, study PRJNA288562) | Human gut metagenome isolate term5_stool, whole genome shotgun sequencing... | isolation source: gut | host: Homo sapiens | place: USA: California | reverse complement strand
GTCTTTCTTCCTCGTTTCTTTTTTCTTAATTACAAATTATATGCAGGTGATTGACCTCTGGCTCTTTTTCTGCTTTTACACCATTTTACGGACGTGACCTGGCTTTTTTGATTTTCATGCAACTTAGCAAGTAGTGGAGGTGCCCGCGTGCAAGATTCCAAGTTGTGGATGGTTTTGAAGTGCAAGTTATCAAGGTGTGGATGGTTTAGGCCTGAGTTCGCTTACGCTAACCGTCCATTACTTGAAATTTTGTTCGAAATTCGGAAAATCCGAAATGAGAGCAGGCATCCAGCCAAGCTTAACCAAACTGAGGTCAGCTTGCAGTCGTGTAAAATCAGCCATAGCTTGAAATTTTTTCCCAAAATACAGGGAGCTGTCTAAACACGAAAGTGTAGCGAGACAGCTCCTTGCGTTCTGACTATATTGAGAAAGGATATCCGAAGGATTCGAAGGCATACGAATCATGAGAAGCCTTTATTTTTGAAAGTGCTTAATTGGGAGTATTTTTGCAATGCCGCATAAAGAACGCACACTACGGGAGAATGCAAGGAAAAATTAAGACTTGAAAATTTTGAAATGTAGGTCTACGCTATGAGTTAGCTTTAGCTAATTCATAGCGTAGCACTATTCGGATTTATAAGGTAAGCATAGTCAATAAATTAAACAAAAACGAATAAACTGACAGAAGAGTTCCGTTATTAAGTTAAAGGAGCAAGTATGGGATTTTTTCAAAACACAGCAAAACCTATCGGCTTTGGCGGAAAGTTGATGGTTAAACTTATGAATGTTGGGCATGCTAAAGTAGCTGAATGGGGCTTTTCTCATGTTATTATTTCTTCGTCTGCAACTGTCCTAGACATAGGTTGCGGTGGCGGGGCGAATGTGGCAAGCTGGGTAAAGCGCTGTCCACAAGGGCATATAACAGGATTAGACTACTCTCCTGTAAGCGTAGATGCTTCACAAAAATACAATCAAAAAGCTATTGCAGAGAATCGCTGTCAAATTGTTCAGGGCGATGTTTCACATTTGCCTTTTAACGAAAATACCTTTGATATAATTTCCGCTTTTGAAACCGTGTATTTCTGGCCTGGGCTTGAAAACTGCTTTCAAGAAGTATTTCGCGTATTAAAGAAGGGTGGCACATTCCTTATTGTCAATGAATCGGACGGAACCAATCCCCAGCAGGACAAATGGATAAATATCATCGAAGGACTAAAAATTTATAAGGAGAGCGACTTGACAGAGAGGCTTCAAAAGGTCGGATTTTCTAATATAAGAACCTTTCAAACAGACAAACATTGGCTTGCCATCCTGTGTGAAAAAACTTTATAGAATTTCTCAAAGAACAAGGGGGACTGACGGAATAATTTACGCATGGGTAAGGTATCCTATTTATTCAGCATTTTTACTTATTGTAATCGGAGCAGTCCTAATTTGAGAAAACGGAATTTTATTTTTTCTTATTCCTTTGTATTGGCTCTTCATGATATTTTTGATGAAAAATACGGAAGAAAAATGGCTGTTAACAATCTTTGGTAAAGAGAAGGAGTCGGTTTTATGGATGTAATGCGAGCGGTCTTGGACGGAATTGCGATAGCCGCAATCTTTAACGGTTCGGTGGTGGCCGTGGCGCTTATTGATCCGAGATATTTTTTTGATTCTTATCCAAAGGCAATTCAGAGAGCCGCACCTGAACAGATGACAAAAAAAGAGAAAAAAAACAAATCACATTCTGACAATTGTAATTTGCGGGATTTGTTTCATATATTCAACAGCAAGTCTCTTACATACGGGCATTTCGGGCTTTTGGAATCTTTTTTTGATGGGATATATTCAGTGGAGCATGTTAAACTTTGGAGATTTCTTTCTGCTGGATTGTCTGTTGTTCCAGGGAAAATATAAGGATAAAATCGTCATTCCCGGCACAGAAGGGCACCCTGATTATGAACTCGGTAACTGGATGAAGCATTTGGCAATCCGGGAACATTTTGCAGTCACTCCGTTTTTGATCATACCGTTTGTAGCAGCGATTCAGGCTTTGATTATTGGCTTGTTAGGAAGATAAGTTTTCGGGTTGTTCATCTAAATCATGTAAATGCTGTTATCAAAATGTAGAAAATTTGGCTGCACCCATACCCTTTGAGTTGCACCTACGCGCCCTCATTTGCACCCATAGGCTGAAATTTTATCACTATATGATTTCCTTTCCATCAGAAAAATCCTGCAACAACGACGTTATCAGTGAGAATTCGACCTCCCAGAGGGAACCGTAAGAGGTGTCCGAGAGAGCTTAGCTTCAACCCCAGAGATGAACATCTCGGTGGTCTTGCTGGTATCCATTTCATGGCAATCGTTGACCTGATTGTGCAGTTCTATGAAATGAGATCAATCCAATGAACTCATCGACGAGGCAACGGCACTATTTATTAATGCACTGGATCTCCCGGAAATATCGGACTTCAAGATAAACCTCTTTCGCAAACGGGCGAATGAAAAAACAGATAGCCTGAATCGGAAATAAAATCATCTTCGTGGCAATGAAGATTGGTCGCTCACTCAATCCTTAGTACACAAGAAGCCCCTTGCTATCAAAGGGTTTTCAGGGGATAATGCCATGTACGTACTGTCGTTAAATTGTATGAAAAACACTCCCTGTATTGATCCGCCCTACAACACTGGCAACGAAGGCTGGCCTACAACGACAACCGGCAGATAGTAACGATGAGTATTGGGCTTCAAGCCTTCCACTAAAGAAACAAATTTTAAACATTGGAGGAAATTTATGATTATAGCTATTGGAGGCGGGGAAGTATCCCAAAATCAAACTTACGACATAGATAAATTTATTGTTGAGTCATCAAAAAAAGAAAAACCAAATTTCTTATTTATTCCTACAGCAAGTAAAGATGCTGAGCCTTATATAGAGACTATTCATCATTTATATAAGGGCTTAGGATGCAAAACTGACACCTTGTATTTATCTCATGTAGAAGTCAACAGGGAAGAGGTAAATCAAAAGATTGAAAGTGCAGACATCATTTATGTTGGTGGTGGTAATACTGCTTATATGATGAAAGTATGGGAACAATACGCTGTAGATAAGGCCCTAATCAGAGCTTATAAAAGTGGGAAGGTACTGTCTGGCTTAAGTGCAGGATCTATATGCTGGTTTATTGCAGGCTATAGTGATTCTGAATTTATAGAAGGTATTGAGAATCCGATGCATAAATGGGTTAAAGGTTTGGGCATCATACCTTATTTACATTGTCCTCATTATGATGAGCCTGAGAGGACAGATTTTGATGAGTTCTATTCTGGACAGGTAGCAGATGCGATTGCAATAGAAAATCAAGTAGCTATCGTTTGGAATGATTATGAAATTAACGCTATTAAATCCAACCCACTTAAAAATGCTTATAGACTTTCCTGGGGAGATACAGGTTTGCACAAAAAAGTTTTATTTTAAGACTTTCCATTGGTCCTGGTACCATCGCTCATACGGCCAGGGTTTTGTTTTATCGCAGATCCAGCTCGATATCCCCTTCGCCCTGGCTGCAGTACCAGCTGTCCGCGCCTGTGATCTCCTCTGGACTGACGTTCTTGCTTAAAATCAGGGCGATCATCTGATCGTTGGGTGGAGGAGTGGGTGTGGGCCGGTAGCCATTGGCTTTGAGGACTTTAAGATAATGCCCGTAAAGGCCGCAGCTGAGCACCAGATAATCCCAGTTCTTTTTCAGCGCGACCCTGCTGATGGCCCTGGACAGCTCCGCGATATCCTGCTCATTAAAAGGGTCGGTAAAAAACTCGCAGACGTTGCCCATGACGGAATGGCTGGTATGGCCTTCACGGAGAATGGCGAAACCCACGATCTCCTGGCCGCGGCGAGCGATCAGGGTCTGGTAAGCGACGTCCGGTCGCAGGTTGTAGCGATAATTCAGATATTTGAAATCGCGTACTAATAAGATCTCATACAAATCTTTATAACGCTCCCAGCAGGACTGAATTTCAGGCGGAACCTGCTGGAGCCATTCAAAGCGGAGGCTGCTGTCTTTTTGTTTGCAGCGCTGTCTGAGAATCTGGCCATAGACCTTGCTGCCCAGCCTGGCCAGCGCGGCACTTTTGATTTTCCTTTGAAGATAGCCACGAAGGCAGATGGGTTGAACCAGCACCTCTCTTTTGAAAAGACTCAGCCAGCCAAATTTTTGATAGCCGGGGTAGGAGGCAGCGTTAGCCAGGCCAAGAATGACATCGACGCCCGCTTTGCGCCCTGCCTCGACGGAGTTATCGGTCATCATCCTGAAGATCCCCTGGCGCTGGTAGTCGGGATGCGTCATGGTCTTCACGGAATGAGCCATGCGAAGCGTCTTTCCATGGATATAGAGTTCGCCTGGGATCAGGCCATCGCAGGCAATCGCTTTGTCACCCTCTTTTAAGAGAAAAAGCAGGTTGCCGTCGGGATTATAGGGATTATCGTTTAAGAGCCATTGGTGCATGGCTTTATCAACGTTGGCGCCCGGCCCGAAGCAGGTCAGACTGAGCTCTTTAAAGGTCTCGTAATCGCGATTAAGATCGATATGTTCAATGCTTCGTTCCAAAGGAAAATACTCCTGCGCTTATAGGCCGCTTATTATCAGCCGATTTTACTTGTCTTCGTCAATATCGGAAATACGCTTTAAGATGCCATAGAGAAAACGGTTGGGATTCACGCTGAAGGTGCCCGGCTTTTCGATGACCACGCCGCCGAAACTCTTTTTGAAGTGATACACGCCCTCGTCATCGTAGTGGGCATAGGCGCCGGCGGTTCCATAAAAGTCATAGATGGGAATACCACTTTTTATGGCCCAGTTCATGGCCTCCCACTGCAGAGCGTAGGGCGCATTAAAGCTGAGATAACGGTCATAGGCTCCGCTGAACAGATAGGTGATCGAATCAACATAGCGGATGAAAACCGCAGCAGCCATAGGAATCACCGGACCCTCCGGCCGCAGAGTCTCTAATTCCTGAAGCTTTTCGTTAAAGCCGTCGATGGCCTCCTGGGCCACCATCATGCGGTTCTCCATCTTGCGGGTCGGCTTGGCCTCGTGACGGGCTCTGGCATCTTCCAGCTCAGCTTCCTGCTCCGCCCGCATTTCTTTCAGCCGTTTTTCATATAAATCCAGATCAAGCTCGGCGATGAGAAAGCGAACATCGCCGCTTTGGGAAAAGTGATGGTATAAGCTCTGGTAGTAGCTCAGCCCTCGATTGTTAAACTGACGGCGTTCAGCCGTATGCTCAAGAATTTGATCGAATTTATCGAGTTCATCGTAAGCCAGATCACGAACGATCACATTCTGCTTGAGGGTTTTGCGAACGGCCCAGCGTGCCTGACCTCCGAACGATTCCATGAGCTGATCTTCGTCTTTTATCTGAGACATATCCTTGTAAAAGAACCAGCGGATGTCATTGGTGGCATAGTGGTTGTGGTAACCGTGGTGATGGAAACCGGCCTTCAGCAAATTATCGACCAGATGATGATTATCATAGCCTCCAGGTACGATCGCGCCATCAATATCATGCTCAATCAAATTAAAATTGGGAAGAATCTGCACCTGAGCGATGCCTTTTTTGGAAAGGTGCTGAATGAGGCCCTTGCGCAGGAGGACTAGATCCTCGAGATTGTTGTAATCCATGAGCATGCCGCCGGAAGCGGTCATGATTTTAAAAACTTTACGATAGGGGTGAACTGTAAAAAGGCCTGCGGCAATGACTTTATCGCCGTCCTTCAAGCCGTAATAATGGACCTCGTATCCTCGTTCGGCCTGAGAACGGGCCATGGGAACAGACTGCAGGAAACTCGCCGGCCGAAAGGAACGACTGAAGCTGTCAAATTCGCTTTCACTTAATTCACAAAAAGTCTTCATCAATATCACCATCTTGCTTTAACAAAAATTTTCAGTTTGAAAAAAGCCTCCGCTGTTCCGTTGTACGGACGACCTGAAATCAGCCAGGATAAGGCCTTTTCATATTTTATTTATTATAGCAAGCTCAGACTTGGGGGCAAGCCGAGTTGCTGCCTTTTGATGGACTTGCCAAGTCGCAGCAGGACTCGGTGTGACTTACTTGCCTCAGAGGTTGTCGGTGTCGAGGACAAGGGTGAAGGGACCATCGTTGATGAGTGAAACCTGCATGTCGGCGCCGAATTCTCCGCAGCCATATGCCGGGTATTCAATGGAGACGAGCTCCAGAAAGTATTCGTAGAGTTCGTTGCCAAGCTTTGGATCCGCGGCTTCGATAAAGGAGGGGCGGTTACCTTTTTTACAGTTGGCCCAGAGGGTGAACTGGGAGACGATGAGGACGTTGCCCCCGACCTGGGAGAGGGAGAGGTTGGTCTTGCCGTTTTCATCTTCGAAAATGCGCAGGGCGGAGATTTTTCTCCAGAGTTTTTCCGCTTCGCTACGGCTGTCTTCCTGGCCGACGCCAAGTAAGATCAAATAGCCTTTGCCGATGCGGGCTTTCTCCTTATCTGCGATTGTGACGGAGGCTTCGCTAACGCGCTGAATAATTGCTCTCATTTTGTTCCTTTCATTCCGGGACCTTATTTCATTCCCGGACATTTTTTGCCAGCGCTCAGTTGCGCTGACAGACTTCGTTGATGCCGGCCAGCCATTCCAGATCAAGTCTGTCAAGCTGTTCCTGTGTGAGCCGCATCTCCCAGTTGCCGCCTATGGTTCCGGGGTGATTGATACGGTAGCTGCTGTCCAGCCCCAGGAGATCTGTAATGGGGACGATGACGAGATTGGCGACACTCTGCCAGAGGGTGAGTATGACGCGGCGGCAGAGGGGGCTCAGAGGGCCATCAATGTCCCGTGAATCGGCCTTTAATCCGAAGTAACGGCAGATGAGCTGCCATTCTTCATCACCGGCAGCCCTGGCCCAGCCGAGCAAGGTATCGTTATCGTGGGTTCCGGTAAAAGCGACAATGTTCGCTTTGTAACTGTGCGGGCGGTCTTTTGACTCAAAAAAGGGATCAAAGGCGAATTGCAGAACTTTCATCCCGGGAATGCCGGTGGCCTGCAAAAACTGGCGAACATCGGCGGTGATTTCTCCGAGGTCCTCGGCGATAAAAGCGCCCTGGGGATAGAGGCGCAGGAGGTCTTCAAAGAGGTCCATGGCCGGGCCTTTCTCCCAGACGCCGTTGATGGCGGTTGTCTCACCTGCGGGCACGGCCCAGTAGGATTCAAAGCCGCGGAAGTGATCGAGGCGCAGAAGGTCGTACCACTCCATGGCCTTGCCAATGCGTTCGATCCAATAGCGGTACTTGTCCTCCTTCATCTTATCCCAGCGATAAAGGGGATTGCCCCAGAGCTGCCCTTCGGCGCTGAAATAATCCGGGGGAACTCCCGCAACTCTGCTGGGATAGCCGTTCTCATCTGTTTCAAAAAGTTCCCGCCGTCCCCAGAGATCCGTCGAATCAGCGGCAGGATAAATGGGCAGATCGCCAATCACGGCAATGCCGAGCTCATTGATTTGTCGGCGCAGTTCGGTCAATTGTTTGAAAAATTCATACTGTTCAAAAATGTAATAGTGAATACTTGCCGCGTGTTCACGGGCAAAGTTGCGCACGGTTTCTTCATCTTTCTTCTGCAGCAGGGGATCGGGCCATTCCCACCAGGGCTTTTCACCGAAAATTTCGCGGGCTGTCATAAAAACAGCGTAATCTTCGAGCCAGGAGACCTCTTTTTGACGAAAGCGGGTGAGCTCTTCAAAATCACGCGTTGCGAAGCGCGTAAAGGCCTGTTTCAGGATCTGAGTATGTCGGGGTAAAGCCTCGCCATAGTGTATCCTCGGGCTCACCTCGTCAACATAGAGGGAACGCAGTTCCTCATCGCTGATCAGGCCATCCTTATAAAGGCCTCGAGGGTCAATAAAGGCCGGATTACCAGCGAAGCTGGAGATGCACTGGTAAGGAGAGGCGAAGGCGCCCGGAGGGGAGAGGGGGAGCACCTGCCAGCGGCTGATGCCCGCTTTTTTCAGAGAGCGTGCAAAATTCAGCGCTTCTTCACCAAGAACGCCCCAGGCAAAGGGACCGGGCAAACTGAAAACGGGCATGAGAACCCCCGATGAACGAATCATAGTGACCTCCTGAAAGGGTTTGGGCTTTCTCTGAAAGTAAAGCGCATTGAGGCTGAGCAGCGTTCGCCAGGCCTCTGGATGATGGAAGGAAAGCTGGGGTGCCGCAGGGCATCGGGATATTTCTGAAATTCCAGACAGCAGGCAAAATGTTCGGGAAAATGTCCGGTCTTTTTGCTGTCGCCACTTTTGCAGGCGTAAACCTGCAGACCCGGAAGATCTGACGTGGCCTGCAGGAGCAGACCGCTCTCAGCTGAATAGAGTTCCACAGGGGCAAAACGGCTGTTGTCAGGCAGAGAATGGCTGTGCATAAGAGCGCTGTTTTCAAGGACGAAATAATGGTCGAGTTCGCCAAGCTGCGGATCGTCTTCAATCTGTCTCAGCGCGTCTCCCAATCTCCTGGGACTGGTAAAATCCATTGCTGTTGCCTTCAGCGAGCGAAGTTCTCCCGTTGGGCACTTGTCCTCACCTCTGGGCAGGAAAGCCTCTGCGCGCAGCAGCAGTTCCTGATCCTCAATCGTCGCCGCTTCAGGGTTCAGATTGAAGTAAGCATGAAAGCAGGGATTGAAGAGGGTTTCTGCCGAGCTTAGCTGGTCGAAAGAAATGCAGAGGGCGGGCCCTACCAGCTGATAATGCCAGCTGATCCTGCGTTCTCCGGGGTAGCCATCATCTTCGGAGGAAGTCTGCAGGCGGAAAACGAGACCGGCAGGATTTTCCAGGCTGCCCTGCCAGATACGGGAATGATAGCCCCGTGCGCCGCCATGAAGATGATTTTTTCCTTCGTTGGCATCGAGGACGAGTGTTCCTGAATCCAGAGACAGCTCGACCTCTCCCAGGCGATTGGCGACGGGACCAACAGCTGCATTGTAATAAGGGTAATGCTGCAAACGCCAGGGAATATCGGCTTCGCCACGCAGCACTTCCTGCAGGCCACGGCTTGTCTTCACTTTTAGAGAGAGCAGGGAAGCGCCGAGTTCACAGGCTTCAAGTCTGAGAAACTCATTTTCAGCGACTAAGACCTGCGGAACTGCAGACGACACTGTTTTTTGCCTTAAAGATAAGGGCATCGGCATCCTCCTCAAAAACAAGAAGCTGATGGAGTTTATTTCTGCTATTCTACGATATTTTCAGCTAAAGGACACGCCTGGACGAAAGGATGCCTGGCCCTCTTGCTTCCGGCCTTCTGTGCTATCATAGGAATGCACTTAAGTTGTCGGAAGATTTGTCGCAGGCGAGGGATGGAAGTGATGCTTGAAAAGGGACGTTTTCAAGTTTTGCCTGCGAAGTTCTGAAGAAGTTCTGAAGTCATTTTGAAAAGGGAATCTTATGAGAATCATGGGGATAGACCCAGGCTATGCCATTACCGGCTATTGCATCCTGGATTATGAAAGTGGTCGCTTTGCCGTGAAAGACTACGGTTTGGTTTCGACCTCCTCTAAATCGCGATTCCCGGATCGTCTGCTGACCATAGACCGAAGCCTCAGTGAGATTATCGCTCGATACAAGCCACAGGTCATGGCCATCGAGGAACTCTTTTTTGCCCGTAATACGACGACTGCCATGGGCACAGCGCAGGCACGGGGAGTGGCTATCGTGGCTGCGGCTCGCCGCGGCTTGCCAGTTTTTGAGTACACTCCTATGCAGGTCAAACTCGCGGTGACCGGTTATGGCAAGGCAGAAAAAAGCCAGGTGCAGGAAATGGTGCGGCGTATCCTGCATTTAAAGGAAATCCCCAAGCCTGATGATGTCGCGGATGCCGTAGCGATTGCCATCTGCCATGCTCATTCGGGGAACCGCAAGGAAGCTCTGGCGGTTTCAGGTTACCAGTAAGGTGTCCGGGCTGGCACGGTCCCGAAGCCTGGTAGTCCGTTGCCAGAGATTGCCGCTTAGGCCAGAGTCAGCGTAGAGAAAATTGTGCGGATTCAGATATCTGTAATAAAGATTTTTGACAGGAAAGGTGAAGACGTGATTGCGTTTATCGAAGGCAAAGTTCTGGAGAAGAATCCGGATTACCTCATTTTATTGCACGAGGGCGTGGGCTTTCGCCTCAACTATGACCCGCTGGCTGCAGGGCGTCTTCCTGAAGTGGGACAGGAAGCCCGGATTTACACCTATCTTCATGTACGTGAAGACGAGCTCAGTCTCTATGCTTTTCCCACTTACGAAGAGAAGCAGCTTTTTGAACTGCTGCTCACGGTCAGTGGCTTTGGCCCCAGGATTTCCAGTACCATGGTGGCTTCCATGCCCCCCGATCGTTTTGCTCTGGCGGTCGTTAATGGCGATGTTAAAGCGCTTTCCTCTGTTAAAGGGGTTGGCCGGAAATCCGCCGAGCGCCTTATTCTGGAACTCAAAGACAAATTAAAGAAACGTGCAGGACAAGTTCCCGCGGTTACTGCGGAAAATGCGGAGGCTGAGGCGGTCTTCAACGACACGGCTCATGAGGAAGTGCTCTCTGCCCTGCTGCTTCTTGGCTACAGTCAGAAGGAAGCCGCGGCAGCTTTGAGCCGGGTTTTGAAGAACAGAGAGGATGTACCGAAACTTGAAGAGCTTATCCGTCTCTCTCTGCGGGAACTTGCTCCAGCCTGAGGCAGGCCAGAACCTGATTTTTCAGCGGAGGAATGAGTGATGTCAGAAGAAGGTTATTTCAGTATATTTTCCGAAGATAACGCGTTTGAGGAAGAACCGGAAGAGCGCGTTATTTCCCGCGAGCTTCATAAGGCGGAGAGGGATGAGCCTTCCATGCGCCCAACGAGCTGGGACGAATACTATGGCCAGGACAAAATCAAGTCTAATCTGGAGGTTTTTATTAAGGCGGCCCTGAGCCGTGGAGAAGCTCTGGATCATGTTTTGCTCTATGGCCCTCCGGGGCTGGGCAAGACAACTCTGGCGGCGATTATCGCTAATGAATTAGGTGTCAGTCTCAAAATGACTTCGGGACCAGCGATAGAACGGCAAGGTGACCTTGCGGCCATGCTGACGAATCTGCAAGCGCACGACGTTCTTTTTATCGATGAGATTCACCGCTTAAACCATGCTGTCGAAGAAGTGCTCTATCCCGCGATGGAAGACTATGCCCTCGACATCATGATCGGCAAAGGGCCTTCTGCGCGTTCGATCCGCCTGGATCTTCCGCCCTTTACTCTGATCGGTGCGACGACACGTGCGGGGCTTCTGACTTCGCCGCTGCGCGATCGCTTCGGCATGATCTGTCGCCTGGAGCTCTATCAGCCGAAGGACATTGCGCAGATTCTCCAGCGCAATGCCAATGTCCTCAAGATCGGTATCAGCGATGAGGGACTTAAAATTATCTCCGGCCGCTGCCGGGGTACACCGCGAATTGCCATCCGTATTCTGCGCCGCTTGCGTGACTTTGCTCAGGTGATGGGCAAGGATTGTATCGATGCAGACATCGCGGAAAAAGGACTTGCAGCTCTGGAGATTGACCATCTCGGCCTGGATTCCACGGATCTCACGCTCATGCGAAAGATGGCAGAGCTCTTTAACGGCGGACCCGTCGGGCTCGATACACTGGCTGCAATCACGGGAGAAGATCCGCGCACCATTGAAGATATCTACGAACCCTATCTCATGCAGATCGGCTATATCAGCAAGACCCCACGCGGGCGCATCCTTTCCGAAGCCGCTTTCAAACATCTGGGAATCCCCTGGCCGGGTCCGGATAAGAGCGCTGAGCCTCCTGCAGACGCCGAAGGGTCTCGGGGAAAGCAAATCAGTTTCGAGGAAACACAAGAGTAGAGCGGAGGGGCAGGCCGCTTCGTGCTCCTGCTCAGTCCACTATCCTGACATGTTCTCTTCCTGGCGTGAATTTTTAAGTGACAAGCCTGAGCAGAGTCCGCCTTAAGCCGGAGCAGCTACGCTTTTTCTTTTCCTTCTTCAGCGGGGCTTAGAAAGTCATGAGGGTTTCTTGCTTCCACGTAGATGGTCTTAAAGTTTTTATAAATCAGGTGGCCGGGTTTAGCGCCTCTGGCCTTGGAAAGATTTTTTACGGGACAGTAGTCAATTTCGACTTTGCCGCCTGAGTTTGCGCGATTAGCAGACGAAAACCAGGCGGCGACAGAGGCCGCATCCTCAATGGAGAGTTCATCGGCTTCACGGCCATCCAGATGCAGCACGACGTGTGAACCAGGGATGTTGTGGGCGTGAAACCAAAGATCATTTTGATGGGATTTGCGCAGACTCAGCTGTTCATTTTCAAGGTTGTTGCGCCCCGAACGGATGAGCAGGCCGTTCTGTGAAAAATACGCCCGGAAATTATGCGAAACCGGGGAGGCTTCAACTTGCTTCTGCTTCTTTTCGGGCAAAGTATTCCGGGCTTTTTTCTTTTTACGTGAGGAAGGACGTCCCGGATTGAGCCTGTCTTTTAACGGGCGTTCGGCTTTTTCACTTCGCTGTTCTGCCATGCCTTCAGGCCGTAGTTCATGCCGTATTTCATCTTCGACAGCCTGAATATCCTCAGGGTTTTCGGCGCGTTCAAGGGCAACGGCCAGACTTTCGATCCATGCTTCTTCAGCGCGGTCTTTCCTGAGAAAAGTTTCTGCGTGACGTCGCTTTTCTTCGGCCTTGCGATAATGTTTAAAAAAGCGTTCAACGTTTCCGGGAAGGTTCAGGGAGGGATCCAGGGGGATGAGCAGCTCTTTTCCATCAGGATCATAGTAGTTCTTCACACTCACGTGGGAAGGGCGATCTGTCCTGCCCTTAAAGGCGTAAAGCGAGGCCTGTAAAAGTTCGCCATAAAGACGATATTGTCCGGCTTTTTCACCTTCACGCAGATCTTCTTCGTGGAGACTCAGCTTGCGGCTGTTTTGTTTGCGGATCCGGCTCAGACGTTTTTCGGCGGCTTTTTTCTGCTCCACAAAGCGAAGTTTGCGTTCGCGGGCTTCGTAAAACTCATCCATGGCGGCAGAAAGAGAGGCGCATTCTTTGAGCCGAGGCAGGAGGGTCAGGGGCAGGGCATGAAAGTCATAAACGGAGGTGTCACCGGGGCGACTGGCGTAGAGGGAGGGTCGTGCCTCGCAGGCGGCACATTGTGTGAGGAGCGTGCCGAGGGCTGCGGCGAGGACTTTCTCTTCATCGTCCTTAAGCTCGGCAAAAGTCATTTCTTCAGGAAGCCTGGCACGAAACAGGAGTTCGCGGACGAGCAGTGGAGAAAAGCCGCCAAGCGTGTCCATAAAGAGATGATAAAGATTCTTGTCTGTGCTGCCGTCCAGGAGAAAAGAGGGGATTTTTCCATTTTCAAGTTTCCTTTGCCCTTGGGCAAGAATCAGGCTGACGGAGTGTTTATTCTGTCTGGGAGGTTCCAGGTAGGGCCGGGCAGGCATGAGTTCGCGCAGGCGATTTACGGAGTGGTCAATATGTCTGATGGCATCGTGAATGATTTTATCTTCTGAGAGCAGGATCAGATTGGAGTGACGACCGGTAAGTTCAGCGACCAGGCGTTTTTCACAGAGATCTCCATATTCATTGCGCACCTGTATGAGCAGGGAGAAGACACGTTCGCCTTCTTCGTGTTCGAGTCCGATGATTTCCCCGCCGGTCAGAAGCTTGCGCAGCAGCATGCAAAAAGAGGGCGCTAACTTGGGGTTTGGACCAGCTTTGCGGCGCAGGTAGGCCCTGGGTGCTGAGGGGTTTGCGGAGAGAAAAAGCTGTTCCTGACGACCGCTTTGCCAGAGATGTAAGCTGAGATCATAGGCCGCTGGCTGAAAAATACGGTTGATCCGCGATCCAATAAGTTCTTCGCTCAATTCCCTGCAGAGAAAATCTGTCGTTATTCCGTCGAGAGGCATAGAGATCCTTCTTTCACAAGCGATGCGCCCGTCCATTTCACTGTGATATAATAACAAAATTGGAGGGAAAGATGGCCGAAACAAGACGAAAGAGTGCCAGTGAGAAGAAGTGCCGCAGCAGATATGGCAGAGCAAAGCCGACGCCAGAAAAATCGCCGGATCAAAGGGCTTTTAGCAGCCTTTTTTCTTTTTTCAGAGAAAATGCTCTGGGCAGAAGCCTGCTTTGCCTGTTCCTTCTGCTTGTGCTGCCGGCGTTGAATTTACTCCTTTCCTGGAATCAGCTTGATCGCTTCCTTTTGTTTTGCGGGCTTGAACTTCTGGCTTTACTGATCATTGCCTGGAGTCTCTTTCTCTACCGCCGACACCAGAATTCCGGGAGGAAAAATGAATGAAACTGCTGGTCTGCAATGATTACGATGAAATGAGCAAGAAGGCGGCTGCCCTGATTGCAGCTCAGGTCAAATTGTTCCCTGAGAGCATTCTCGGTCTGGCGACTGGATCAACACCCATCGGAACCTATGACGAGCTGATTCGCCTGTATAATGCCGGGGAGATTGATTTCTCTGAGATTGAAACGGTCAACCTCGATGAATATGTTGGTCTGGGACCGGATCATGAGCAGAGCTACCGTCACTTTATGAATAAGCAGCTTTTTAATCATGTCAATATTGACCCTGAAATGACGCATGTGCCGAATGGGCTTGCAGCCAATCCGGAGGAAGAAGCGGAAAACTATGAGATGATGGTCGAGTGCCTCGACGGCATTGACTTGCAGGTCCTGGGGCTTGGTCCCAACGGACATATCGGTTTCAATGAGCCTGACAGTTTCTTTACCCCGGCGACGCATGTCGTTAACTTGAGCAAAGAAACCATCGATGCCAATTCACGTTTCTTTGCCTCGCGCGCTGAGGTTCCTCATCAGGCCATTACCCTTGGGGTCAAACAAATTATGCAGGCTGGCAAGATCATTTTGCTGGTGAATGGAGAGAAGAAGGCCAGAGCTTTGAAAGCAGCGGTTACAGGGCCTGTTACCCCTGACCTTCCCGCCTCGATTCTGCAATTGCATCCGGATTGTACGGTTTTTGCCGATGAAGCGGCCTGCGAGTGGATTTACGATGATTGAGTCTGCCGCCCAGAGATAGACTGAAGAACCATGAGGAGCAGATCATCGATCTGTTCCTTTTTTATTACTTTCCCCATTATGTGCAAAACAGCTTATTTCAAGAATATGCAAAACAGGTCATTTGCAAGGCATAAAGTCAAATAAATATTGAGCAGTATGCAAAAGATAACCGTTTTTGGCCGAACTGTTGAATTTTCATGCGCTCTGCACTAAACTAAAAACAACTTCTTTTTGCAAGACGCTGCTCTGCTTTGCTGCTTATGCAGACTTGCCTGATTCAGAGAAGTGGGGGAGGATTTATGTGGAGTTATATCGTCAAACGCGTTCTGCTTGCGCTGCTGACGGTGTTCATCGTCATTGCGATTACGTTTTTTACGATGCACGCCATACCGGGCGGACCTTTTAATAAAGAAAAAGCGTCAACCCCGGCGGTTAAGGCCGTGTTGGAAAGCCGTTTTAATCTCGACAAGCCCGTTGGAGAGCAATTTCTGCTCTATATGGAAAATGCCTTTCTCAAAGGGGATTTCGGGATTTCTACGAAAAATGGACGCGAGATTTCCGAAACGATGAAAAATACCTTTGGTGTTTCTGCCAAACTGGGAGGGATGAGCGCCGCTGTCGCTTTGATATCAGGAACGATTTTCGGTGTGATTGCTGCGCTTTACCGTAACCGCTGGCCGGATCGCCTGATTATTTTTCTGACCACTTTTTTCGTTTCGGTTCCCAGTTTTGTCCTGGCCACCATGCTGCTCCTCATCTTCTGTCTGAAGCTGGGCTGGTTTCCGGTTTTCCGGGCAGGTGATCCCAGCTATGTGTTGCCGGTTCTTTCGCTGTCCATGTACCCTGCGGCCTATATCACCCGCCTGACCAAGTCGAGCATGCTCGACGTGCTGGGTGAAGACTATATTCGCACGGCTCGTGCCAAAGGCGTCAGCAGCAAAAGTGTGCTCTACAAGCATGCGCTGCGCAATGCGATTCTTCCTGTGATTACCTATCTTGGTCCGATGCTGGCCTATACCCTGACCGGATCTATGGTGGTCGAAACTGTTTTCAGTATCGGCGGTATGGGCCGTGAGTTTGTACAGGGTATTTTAAATCGCGATTACTCCATGATTATGGGCTGTACGGTTTTTCTGGCCTGTCTCATGGTGGTGATGAATCTCATCTGCGATATTGTTTACAAATTCGTTGATCCGCGGATCGACTTTAGTTAGAGAGGGACGTTACGATGGCAGAAAATAAAATGACATCCCAGGTTAAAGGCTCTGCCCCTGAGCAGAACGAACGCCCCAGCTTCGAGGCTAAAGAGCTTCTGCGCAAGCGTGTCCTGAGCCTGCAGCCGGATCTGTCGGTTTTTGAGCCGGCTTCCGAAAAAGACAAAGCCCAGCAGGAAGTGATGCGTCCCGCATCCACTTTTCTGAAAGACGGCATCAAGAATTTTAAAAAAAATAAATTGGCGATGTCGATGTTCTTTATTCTGCTGGCTTTGATCATCCTCATTTTCCTCACGCCCTACATCAATCCATACGGTTATGATGAGGTTATTCGTATCAATGGGCGTCGCGATAAGAGCCTTGCCAACCTTGGCCCTCTGCAGTGGTCTAAGATGGAACAGAAAGAAATCGATCAGGGCGTAAAGCTTTATCCCCATCTCTTCGGCACCGATTCGGTGGGGCGCGATTATTATGTACGCTGCATGGTCGGAACGAAAATCTCACTCGGCGTGGGTTTCTTTGCCAGCCTCATCGTCCTGGTCATCGGCTTGATTTATGGCTCTGTGGCGGGTTATCTGGGGGGCAAGGTCGATCTGATCATGATGCGCATTGTCGATATCATCTATGCCCTGCCGGATACCCTGATCATTATCCTGCTTTCCGTGGTTTTGAGAGAAGTGCTAAAGGATAAGATTCAGGGAACCATCTTCGCCACAGTCGGCACAAACATGCTGAGTTTATTTATTGTCTTCGGTCTGCTTTATTGGGTGGGCATGGCTCGCCTGGTGCGCGGCCAGATTCTGACTCTGCGTGAAATGGACTTTGTTATGGCGGCTGAATCGATTGGGGCGAACAAACGCCGCATCATTCGCCGGCACGTCCTGCCGAACTGTATCAGCGTGATTATTATTTCCACGGCTTTGCAGATTCCTTCGGCGATCTTCACGGAAAGTTTTCTTTCTTTCCTGGGTCTTGGTGTCGCTGTGCCGACGCCTTCGCTTGGCTCCCTGGCCAACGACGCCCGCGAAAGTATTCAGAGTTATCCGCATAAGCTGGTCTTTCCCTCGATCCTGATCTGTCTGCTGGTGTTGTCTTTGAACATCATTGGAGATGGTCTCCGCGATGCCTTCGATCCGAAGTTGAGAAAGTAGGGACTTGCCCATGTCAGATTTTCTATTACAAGTCAAAAACCTTCACACCTCGTTCTTTACCGATTCCGGCGAAGTCAAAGCCGTCAACGGCATCTCCTTCGACCTTCCTCACGGTAAGATCCTTGGCATTGTCGGTGAGTCGGGCAGCGGTAAAAGTGTGACGGCCTATTCCATTATGCAAATCCTGCAGTTCCCCGGGCGAGTTATTGAAGGCGAAGTGCTCCTGGATGGGACGGATCTCCTGAAGCTCAGCAAAAAAGAGATGCAGAAAATCCGTGGGGATAAAATCTCCATGATATTTCAGGATCCCATGACCTCGCTGAACCCGGTCTTTACCATTGGCAATCAGATAGGAGAAGCGATCAAACTGCACACGGACTTACGTGGCAGCGATGTCCAGAAACGCACCCTTGAACTCTTGAGTCTGGTTGGTATCAATGAACCTGAAAGACGCATCAAACAGTACCCCTTTGAGTTTTCCGGCGGCATGCGTCAGCGCGCCATGATTGCCATGGCTCTGGCCTGCGAGCCGGATCTGCTCATCGCCGATGAACCGACGACGGCCCTTGACGTCACTATCCAGGCACAGATCATTGAGCTGATTCAGAGCCTGCAAAAGAAGCTGGGCATGGCCGTCATCATGATTACGCATGACCTTGGCGTCATCGCGAGTATCTGTGATGAGATTATCGTCATGTATGCCGGCGGTATCTGTGAACGCGGCGATGCTGACGATATCTTTTACCAGCCCAAACATTCCTATACGCGGGGGCTTCTCAATTCGATTCCGAAAGTTAGCAAAAGCTCGGAGCGCCTGGTGCCTATTCATGGAACACCGATTGACCTGCTCAATCTTCCGCCGGGCTGTCCCTTTGCCCCGCGCTGCAAGGAGGCTATGAATATCTGCCTCAGAGAGCATCCGGAGGAATGGCATATCCATGGCCGCCACTACGCCTCCTGCTGGGCGAATGCCCGCGATCTTCTTGCGGAAAGCGGCGATCTGAAAGTTTCGGCAAAAACAGGTCAAACAGAAACGGAACCCCCCACAGACCGGGAGACGGAGGTAGATTCATGAGTGAATATATAGTCGAAGTCGATCATCTCAAAAAATATTTCCCCGTCAAAACCGGTATGTTCAGCTCCGTTTCCTTAAAGGCTGTCGATGACGTCAGCTTTAAAATTAAAAAAGGGGAGACACTGGGGCTGGTCGGAGAGTCCGGCTGTGGCAAAACAACGGTTGGTCGAACCCTGCTGCACCTTTATGAGCCGACAGACGGAACGGTGCTCTTTGATGGAAAGGAAATTACTAAAAAGAATCTTCTGGAAATCCGCAAGGATATGCAGATGGTCTTTCAGGATCCGTATTCTTCGCTGAACCCTCGCATGACCGTCGAGGATATTATTGGCGAACCTCTGGACGTCCATCATCTCTGCAAATCGAGGAAAGAACGCCGTGAACGCATTCGCCAGCTCATGACCCTGGTTGGCCTGAATGCAGAACACGCTACACGCTATGCCCACGAATTTTCCGGCGGCCAGCGCCAGCGCATCGGCATTGCCAGAGCTCTTGCCGTTGATCCCAGGTTCATCGTCTGCGATGAATCGGTCTCTGCTTTGGACGTTTCTATCCAGGCTCAGATTCTTAACATGTTCAAGGATCTGCAGGAAAAACTGGGTCTTTCCTATCTCTTTATCGCTCACGACATCCTTGTCGTCACATATATGAGCGACCGTGTGGCGGTCATGTATCTGGGCAAACTTATTGAGCTTGCCGAGACCAACGAAATTAACGATCACCCCACCCATCCTTACACCCGTTCGCTTTTCTCAGCTGTTCCGATTCCCGACCCCAAAACAGCCCGGGAGAGCCAACGCATCGTCCTTGAGGGAGACGTGCCAAGCCCGCTCAATATGCCGAGCGGCTGTGCCTTCCGCACGCGTTGCCCTTATGCGACAGAACAATGTGCCGCCGAGATGCCCCCGCTGGTCGATCGGGGTTCCGGACATTTCGTTGCCTGCTGGAATAAGTAGGAGCGAAGAAGATCACAGGTCATGCCTGACGGCAATACTTCAGGAGGAAGTTATGAAATCTGGAAAGTACATCGCTCTCGCAGTCGCGTTGATCATGCTCTTTACGCTGATCCCGGCCTTCGCCCCGCTCAAGGTCGAAGCGGCTGTCGACAAACTTGACTGGGCTCCCTACGATGAGCTCATAAAATCAATCAAAAGTGAAAAAGACTTTGTTAAGCGTGAAGCTCTTATGCATCAGGCGGAAGACATGCTGATGGATAGCGGTGGTGTCTGCCCATTGTATTATTACAATGACCCGTACATGGCAAAAGCCGACCTCCAGGGCTTTTACAGCAACCTTTTCGGTTTTAAATTTTTCATGTTCTCGGACTATGGCGACAAAGATACCATTCGCCTTAATATCGCGAGTGAACCGGACCGTCTCGATCCGGCCCTGAACTCCTCTGTCGATGGCGCCTGCCTGGCTGTCAACAGTTTTGCCGGCCTCTGGACCTACAATGCCGAAGGTCAGCTGCAAAATGACCTGGCCGAAAAAGTCGATGTCAGTGAAGATGGTTTGACCTACACCTTTACCCTCAGAGACGATCTTAAATGGTCCGATGGCAGCCCTCTGACCGCTGCAGACTTTGAGTACAGCTGGAAGCGCGGCGTCAACTGGATGACCGCAGCCGACTATGCCTACATGTTTGACGTCATCGACGGCTATCCGGAAATGCCGGAGCAGCCGGAGGCCAAAGAAGGCGAAGAAGCCAAGCCGACCTTTACAGAAGAAGAAGCGAATGCCGCTGCAGACAAATTGAATGTCAAAGCCTCGGAAGATGGAAAGACCCTGACGGTCGTCCTGAATAGCCCCTGCGCTTACTTCCTCGACCTCTGTGCCTTCCCCTGCTACTATCCTGTGCAGAAAGCTGCTGTTGAGGGTGCCAAGGGCTTCCGTGACAGTGACGGAAAGATCGTTGAACCGGGCGCCTGGGCCCTCGAGGCCGGCTTCCCCTCCAATGGCGCCTATGTGCTGAAAGAGTGGAAACACAAGGAATCCATGGTCTACGAGAAGAACCCGAACTACTATCGTGCGGATGAAGTGAAGATCAATCGCCTGGAGTTCATGCTCTCCGATGATGATTCCGTCATTTTCTCAGCCTATAAAGCCGGAGACCTCGACTTTATCGACGCCGTCCCGGTTGACGAAGTTCCGAATCTCAAGGATAAGGATCCGGAATTCCATATTGTTCCGAACCTCGGCACTTATTTTGTCATCTTCAACGTGAACTCTTCACTCTTTGACGGTAAGACAGCTGAGCAGGCCAAGACCATGCGCAAGGCCATCGCCCTGCTGATTGACCGCCAGTATATCGTTGACACCGTGGCTCAAACGGGTCAGGAATGCGCCAACACCTATATTCCAACGGGTATGGCCAATGGTCACGGCGGCGTTTTCCGTGAAAACGATGAAGATTATACGTATCCGCTGGAAGATGAAAAAGGTTACTTTGGACTGGAACCTGATCCGGATAAGGCTATTGAACTTCTGAAGTCTGTCGGCTATGAGTTTGACGATAAGGGCATGATCTCTGAGAATACTCCGCTGCATCTCCGTTACCTCACGAATAAGGCGGAAAGTCACCAGAAAATCGCCGAGCTGATTCAGCAGGACCTTGCCACCATCGGTATCACCATGGAAGTGGAGCAGATGGACTGGGCCACCACGCTGAACGAACGTAAAGCCGGCAACTATGACGTAGCCCGTCATGGCTGGGTTGCGGACTTTAACGACCCGATCAACATGCTGGAGATGTGGACGACCGACAGCGGCAACAACGACGCTCAGTTCGGCCGTTAAGAATAGACCTGAGACCGTCTCCCGCGCTCTGGCGCAGGAAACGATTTGCTTCAGCTCAGTCCGAGCTTTGGGCTGGATTTGTCAAATTGATCTACCCAATGTTTGCCCATCGCTCTGATCAGTGTTTGAGAGAAGCAAAATTACCTCGGTACAACAGGAAAAGCCCCGCTCCGGCGGGGCTTTTTTGATGGATAAGAGAAGTAAAATCGTCTCTTAATTCTGGATGCGGTTGAGTAATTGGTTAATCTTGTCAGTTGGGTCAAGCAGAGTCGTCATCGAGGCGTTGTGGTTCATCGCATCGATGAGCAACGCGACGAATTTGCTCATATCTGCATCCGTATACCAGGGGCAGGCCAGCAGTTCAGGAGCATGATAAGTGAGGTTGGTGCAGAAAACGTGATTAATCAGACCTTTGTCGTAGGCTTCCTGGAAGCGCTCAAGACCGCTGGTAAAGAGGCCGAAACTGGTTGCGCAGAAAATTCTCCTGGCTCCGCGTTCTCTTAGAATCTTGGATAAATCCAGCATGGAGTCACCTGAAGAAATCATATCGTCAACGATAAGAACGTCCAGGCCTTCCACGGAGTCACCCAGGAATTCATGGGCAATAATCGGGTTGCGTCCATCTTTAATCACGGAGTAGTCACGGCGCTTGTAGAAGGTGCCGAGAGGCAGCCCCAGGATACTTGCATAGAACATGGCGCGTTTGATCCCGCCTTCGTCGGGGGAGACGACCATCATTTTGTCGGGAGAAAATTCAAGATCCGGGATCACTTTGACAAGGCTCTTCATGATCTGGTAAGACGTTGGGATATTCTCAAAGCCACCGACAGGAATGGAGTTTGATACACGTTCGTCGTGCGCATCAAAGGTCAGAAAGTTAGAGACGCCCAGCTTGAAGATTTCTTCGAGCATATAGGCGCAGTCCAGGGACTCACGGCCAGAACGGCGGTGCTGCCGACTCTCATAAAGGAAGGGCATGATGACGTTGATGCGAAGGCCCTTGCCGGAGGCAGCGAGAATGACGCGCTTGAGATCCTGGTAATGGTCATCCGGACTCATGCGATTTTCAAAGCCAAACATCTTGTAGGTGCAGCTGTAGTTCAGGGGGTCACAGATCAGATAAAGGTCATGACCGCGTACGGTGCTCTCAATAATCGCTTTACCTTCGCCGGAAGAAAAGCGTACAAGATTAAGGGGAATGCGGTAATCGTCGCGGAGAAAGCCTGGATCCATATCCTCTTCTGCAATTACATCGAGGTATTCGCGGCGGCGCTCCAGTAGATAGTGATTGACTTTCTCGCTGAAATCGACAGCTCCGGGGAGGGCGAGAATCCCCACAGGTCCAAAAGCCGGCATAGGATTGGTGCCGTACTGGTCATAGGTATAATAGGTTTTATCTTTTTTTTCAAAGGAAAAATTCTTTTCCATACTGTAATCTCCTTTATTTAGCCAGCTCGGCGAGTCTTTTATTGTGACGGTCTAAGATGTTCACGATGCGCTGCTCGGGTGAGAGCAGCTGACTGAGCGAAGAATTGTGATTGAGGGCATCAATGACAGAAGCCAGATAAGCGGACATATCGACAGATTCAAACCAGGGCATCGCACGCAGTGCCCGGGGCTGATAGACGAGGTTGGTGCTGAAGATTTTGTCGATAATACCGAAGTCATAAGCCTGGTTAACAAGCTCATAGCCTTTGGTGAACTGGGCAAAACTGACAGCGCAGAAAACCCGTTTGGCTCCATGTTCTTTGAGGTAGCTGGCGCATTCACAGATGGTCTGGGAGCTGTCAATCATATCATCGACAATCATGACATCGCGCCCTTGAATTTCTTCACCCAGGAAGGCTTTCGAGATGCTGCCGTCGGCCAGATGTTCGCGGTAGAACGTGCCGAGGGGCACTTTCATCAAAGTGGCATAGTAAATCGCGCGACTGATGCCGGTTTCCTTTGGACTGATCAGCATAAAGTGTTCTTTATCGATATGCAGGTCAGGAACACGTTCCAGCACGTTTTCGATAATGGGCAGTGTGGTGGGGAAGCTTTCAAAGTTTTTGGTAGGCACGGCGTTGGCGACCCGCGTATCGTGGGCGTCGAAGGTAATAAGATTAGCGATGCCCATGCTGAAAAGTTGCCGCAGAACCAGGCCACAGTCCATCGAACCGCGGTTCGTGCGCAGATAGCGGCGGCTTTCGAAGAGATAGGGCAGAATCACGTTAACTCGTCGGGCCAGGCCATGCATGGCGCCGAGCAGTCGGATCAGATCCTGATAATGTTCATCAGGAGAAAGCGGTTCATAGCTGTTGTTACGAATTGTAAATGCGCCGCTGTTCAGGACGTCGGTAATAATGTAAACATCGTGGCCGCGCACGCTTTCCAGCAGAGTGGCCTGACCTTCACCATTGTTAAAGCGCTGAAGATCGACTTCAATTTCATAGTCCTGACGCAGGTAGCCGGGCAATTTTTTTAGTTCCGGAAATTCATTGCTGAAATTTTGTCGAATCCTGCGCAGTTTGCGATTGACACTATCTGCGAGTTCGGGCTGAAGTTGCTGAGAGATCACAGCAACCGGGCCCAGAGGATCCATCATACTGTCACCATAGCGCCAATAAGAATATTGACGCGAGGCTGAGCGTTGATCGTCCATAACGTTTCCCCCTGTTCAAGCTGTTGAGGTTATTATAGCATTAAGTCTGTGTAAGAGACTGTCACGGAACATGCTGGTACAGCAGACAGAAGTGAGGGAGGAGTAAGTTCATGCCGGAAGTAAAAAGTGATCCCATCTTTCAGCGGGCTAAATTTTCTGCATTTATCGGGGATATAAAAAACTTGCCGAAAGACGGTTTGCCACAGATCGTTCTTGCAGGCAAATCGAATGCGGGAAAGTCCTCGCTGATCAACAAACTCTGCCGTCAATCTAAGCTCGCGCGAACCAGTCGAGAGGCAGGAAAAACCCGGGGCCTCATTTTCTTTGATGTCGCCGGATGCTTTTATCTGGTTGATTTGCCCGGCTATGGTTTCAGCAGGAGTTCGAAAGAAGAGCAGAAAGCCTTCTCCAGGCTGACCGATGTCTACTTGCGCTCAGGACAGCCGATTGCCCTGATTTTGCACCTTCTTGACGCGCGACATCTGCCTTCTCAGCTGGATCTGGAGATGATTCGCTGGATGGAAGTGACACAGGCGCCCTATTTATTGCTACTGAATAAGTCGGATAAGCTAAGTCGGGCTCAGCAGGCCAAAAGCCGACAGGAGATTGGCCGGGCGGTAAAAGAAGCCGTAGGTAAGGATCTGCCTTTGCTTTCCGTTTCTGCGCTGACAGGGCAGGGCCTGGACGACTTGTCGCGGCAGATTCTGGAACGTCTTAAGCTGGGGTCAGGCGAAGAATAAACGCAGCATGACCCAAATCATAGAGGTTTTTTCAGCCTGTGCTTTGCTGCAGTGAGAGCTGCCCGCTACATGCTTTCCTGGGTCTTTGCCTTGTCGTCTTTAGCGGCTTCTGTCGAATGAATACTGAATCGTCTCCCTTTGCGAGCCGCATACTGGGTTTATGGCGACTTTTACCCAGCTTTTATTCAAAAATCTGCGCCCCGCTTTTATCTGGCTTCGTGTGTTCCTTACACAAGTTTTTCCAGGATTCGAGCGGCCTCTTCTGCCTCTGTCTCTGTCTGCGCTGCTTCCGGTCGTTCTGCTGAAAAGTCGCGCATCAAGCGGCCTTTTCTGGATTTTCATTGCTGTTTATTTTGCCCTTTTGCTGCTCCGGGGTGTCCGAGGCGGGCTTTTGTTCTTTCTTATACCTTCTCTGTTTTTTCTCAATGCTTTTCGCGTTGCCAGCCAGCTGCCACCACGTGATCTGGCGGAACGTTATCTGCAAAGACCCTTGCTTCTCGAGGTAGATGTCGGTCAAGTTCTCTGGGAGAGTGAGAAGAGCGGAAAAATCTGCGTCAAAGCGAAAATACGTGAGGCTCAACCCTTGCCGTGCGACAACTCGGCGGCACCCGAAGGGCTGGTCAAGCCTCAAAGGGAGTCCAACTCATCCAGTCTTCTGCCTCCACCAGGGAGAAGTTCTGAGCGTTCTCCTGAAGAAAAAGTTTATTGGGGAAGAAATAAAAGCCAAAAACCTTTGTCTGAATCGGATCTAAACTCACTGCGAGGACTCAGCATAGCCCTCGTTTTGCCTGAGGAAAAGAGAGGATCCCCTGAGGAGGAGATCGCAGCGGGGAAGGATATCTCAGGGGGAAAGACGGCTTTTGCCCGTCTAAAGCTCAGAGTGTGTCTATCTCAGGGGGATAAAGCGGCAAATCCCGGAGGCTTTGATGAAAGACGCTGGCTCTCAGGTCAGGGTATTTTTCTTAAAGCCGAACTGCTTAAAAGCTCTGCTCCCGAAGTCCTGACACAAAATAAAGTAGATTTTTTATCTTGCTGCAGGCTCAGGTTTCTTAAGAGAGCCAGTGAAGGTTTTTGCAGCGCTTTTACTTTTACTGCTAAGGAGGGGATTCTCAAAGAAGCCGCAGGCTTTTGTGAAGCCCTGCTTTTTGGCTCGAAGACGGAACTCAGTCGAGCCTTCAAAATGCAAATGCAGCTGCAGGGGCTTTCGCACCTCATCGCAGTCTCCGGTATGCACCTGCTTTTTTTATTGCGCCCGCTGCAGCGACTGGCCTGTAAAATGTCCTGTCCGCCGCGGCTGCTTTTTGGCCTTGAACTTGTTCTCATCCTTATCTGGAACTGGCTCTGTGGAGTGCCCGCAGGTCTTGTCCGCGCCTCCCTGATGTTCCTTGTCCGAGAAGGTAGCCGACGATTCGGATTGCACCGTGACCTTCTCAGTGAATTGTCGCTGGCAGCCCTGCTCATGGCTCTTATGGATCCTTTTGTTCTCCGCAATCAGGGCTTTATCTGGTCGTTTGCGGCAACGGCAGCACTTTTCCTTTTTGCCGAACCTCTCGCCCAAAAACTACCCCATATTCTGCCAAGACTCGACAGTCAGGCGATACATGCCCTGGCCGCAGTGCTGTCTGTGCAGTTCGCACTTCTCCTGATTCAGGCTTCAGAAAAGAGCAGTTTTGCACCGCTGCTTTTGCTCTTGCAGCTGCCCTTTACTTTCCTTGTTTCGCTCATCCTGCCTCTTGCCGGAGTGGCCTCCTGGCTTTTCATTTTCCCTTTTCCGCTGCGCGGAATACTGGCTTATGTTCTGCATTTTCTGGGCGGAGGACTTTTTCTGGCAGCTTCATCCTTACTCAAGAGGGGGATTTTTATCACGGCACAAAGAGCACTGAAGATTCAGCTTGACCCTTTTCTCACCGGCCTGCTGTTTTTCCTGTATTTGCTGACGCTACCGCGGTTGAGGCGTAATTTCCGAAGCAAAGAAGGCTCTGTGCGTCGACTTTGCCTTCTGCTTTCGCTTTTAGTCCTTTTCTTTCAGCCATTCAAAAGCTTTTTCGCTAAACCTTGCTTCACCGTCCTTTCGGTGGGGCAGGGTGATGGTATGGTGCTCCAGGACGGACCGCTGGCCTTTCTCTTTGATGGAGGAAAACCTGAACAATTGGAGAAAAGCATTTTGCCTTTTATGGAGAAAAGAGGCATTACGACCTTTGACTTTGCCTTTGCCAGCCATGCCGATCTCGATCATATCGGTGTCCTGCCGGAATTGATCCGTCTTGGTCGTGTCCGTGGACTTCTGATTTCCGAAGACTGGCAGCTGGAGAAGCCGGCCGGAAGGGAGCTCCTGGAACTGGCACGGCTGCAGAACATGCCTATCCGCCGTCTGAAAGGAGGTGACGAACTGATTCTGGATGAGCAGCCCAGAATCCGTCTCTGTGTGGACTTTGCCTCGCGCCTGCCCTCAGGAACAGGAAAAGAAGAAAATGAGCGCTCGCTGGTCGCAACGCTCAAACTGGGAGAACAAAGTTTTTTACTCAGTGGCGATATGACGGCGGCCAAGGAAGAAATTTTTATGAGAGAAGACCTGAAGGGCCGAAAAGGGGCCACAATCCTTAAGGTTGCTCACCATGGCTCACGTTTTTCGACGAGCGAACGTTTCCTGCGCGCTCTTAAGCCACGGCTGGCCCTTATTTCGGTAGGGGCAAACCGTTACGGACATCCCTCCGGGGAGGTTCTGAGACGTCTCAAAGCTCAGAAAATTCCAAGTTTGCGGACAGATGAAGAAGGCGCTCTGGATTTTCAGCTTGAGCGCGAGGGCTCACTCACGCTAAAATGTTTTAAGAGCGGAAGACGGTTTCGTCTTCCGGTTCTGCCCTGAATGCCAGCCGAAGATCGCAAATGATGATGACGAACAGCAAGGCGATCAGCGGGCAGCAAAGATAATTTTAAAGGAAAGATTTTCAAAAGATAATATAAAAAGATAAAGGGAAAAGCATGGCCGGCTGGAAAAAAGAAAAAAAAGACGCAGATTTTTCGGATTGGCAACGGGAGATTCGTTCTGGAAAAACCCGTGCGCTCTATCTTATCAGTGGCGATGAACCTTATCTTATCGAACGGGGAATCGCCGAGCTGGAAGCTGCGCTGATTGCCCCGGGCTGTGAAGAGCTGGATCTCAGCAGACATCAGGAGATGCCTCCGTTGGACGTCCTGCTGGATGAACTTCGCTCTATTCCCTTCATCTCGGAAAAGCGCCTGGTTGAAGTGAGAGAAAGCAAATTTTTTTCAGGCAGTGGGGATGGAGAGAGTAAAAGGAAGGACCTTGAAAAAATTCTTTCTGTACTGGGAGAACATGCCTGTCTTTGTCTCTTCGAGAGCAAAATTGATCGTCGTCAGAAAAAAACTCTGGATCTGGTAAAATCCGGTGGCGGATTGATTCTGGATATTTCCCGCCAGCCTGACGATATTCTTAAACGCTGGATATCTTCCCGACTGGCTGCCCACAAGATGAAAATTCTGGAATCTGCTGCGGATAGTCTGATCCTGCGCTGTGGCGGACAGATGCTTGATCTGGATATGGAAATCCATAAAATTTGCGCTTATGGGGATTATTCTCAATGTAAAACTGTTGATACAGAGCTTGTGGATTTACTTTGCAGGGATGAGCTCAGTGGGAGTATTTTTAAACTCTGTGATGATATTTCAGCTGGACACGGTGGCAAAGCCCTGCAAGTCCTGGATCGACTGATTCGCAATAAAGAGCCTGAAACACTCATTCACTTTATGCTGGCGAGACATTTTCGCCAGCTGCTCTGCGCAAAATATGCCCGCTCGCTGGATGAACTGACGACGATTCTCAAATTACCACCCTTTGTGGGACGGCGTCTGCTCCGGCAGGCTGAACGATTCGATACGGAAAAGTTGAAGGATCTCTGTCATATGGCTTTTTTATTGGATATGAAGGTTAAAAACGGAGAAATTGAAGCGCGACCAGGCATAGAGCTTCTGCTGTCTGCAGCAGTTCAGACTTGAGCTTGCCGCCCTTTTCGTTACTGTCGATTCTTGCTAGAATAGCGAGATATGAGCGGCAGAAGAAAGAGCCATGTATGTCCCGGAGTCCACAGGGATTCTGATGGAAAAGGAGTGCAGGTATGGAAAAATGTGATCTTATTCGCGACCTTTATGAGAAGCCGGAGGCTTATATCGGAAAGAAGATCAGAGTGGGTGGCTGGGTCCGCACCCTCCGTGATCAAAAAAATTTCGCTTTTATTGCGTTAAATGACGGCAGTCATTTTCAGCCTCTTCAAGTGGTTTTTACCCGTGAGGATTTTACTAACTACGATGAATTGGCCAAAATCGGCAACGGCTCTGCGATCTTCGCTGAGGGCACGCTTGTGGCAACTCCGGAAGCTAAGCAGCCTTTTGAACTCAAGGCTACAGATATCCGCATTGAGGGGAATTGCCCGGAGGATTATCCTCTCCAGCCAAAAAGACACAGTCCGGAATTCCTGCGCACAATTGCGCACCTGAGACCGCGTACCAATCTCTTTGCCGCGGTTTTCCGTGTGCGTTCTGAGGCGGCCTTTGCCATCCATGATTTTTTTCATTCGCGCGGTTTTGTCTATGTGCACACCCCGCTGATTACGGCCAGCGATGCCGAAGGTGCGGGCGAGATGTTCACGGTGACGACAATAGATCCAAACGATCCTCCTCGTGGAGAAGATGGCAGTGTCGATTTCAGCCGTGACTTCTTCGGCAAGCATACCAATCTGACGGTGAGCGGCCAGCTGGAAGTGGAGTGCTATGCCCAGGCCCTGCGCAATGTCTATACTTTTGGCCCGACCTTCCGTGCCGAAAATTCCAATACGACAAGGCATGCTGCTGAATTCTGGCAGATCGAACCGGAAATTGCTTTCGGAGACCTTGAGAATCTGATGGAGCTGGCTGAAGCCATGCTAAAACACGTTATTCGCCATGTTCTCAAGAGCTGTCCCGACGAAATGGCCTTCTTTGACCGCTTTATTGAAAAGGGACTTATCTCCCGCCTCTCTGATCTTGTCGAGCAGGATTTTGGCCGTATCAGCTACACTGATGCGATCGAAGTATTGAAAAAATCAGGTAAGAGCTTCAAGTATCCGGTGGAATGGGGGCTCGACTTGCAGACCGAGCACGAACGCTACCTCACTGAGGAGATTTTCCATAAACCGCTTTTTGTTACTGACTATCCGAAAAATATTAAATCGTTTTATATGAAGCAGAATCCCGACGGAAAGACCGTCGCGGCAACCGACTGTCTGGTTCCCGGTATCGGTGAGATTATCGGTGGCAGCCAGCGCGAAGAGGACTATGAAAAATTAAAGCAGCGCATTGAAGAGCTGGGCATGCACATGAAAGATTACTGGTGGTACCTGGAACTGCGCAAGTATGGCAGCACGCATCATGCTGGTTACGGGCTGGGCTTTGAACGTCTCATCATGTACCTCACGGGAGTCAATAACATCCGCGACGTCATTCCCTTCCCGAGAACGGTGGGTTCGGCAGAGTTTTAAAGATATTTTCGGCAGTGCGCGTTAAGAAAAATAAAGCCATAATTATAGAAGGCTAAAATCACCTGTTTTAATTCATTTTCGACCTTCGAGAGGAAAGGAACGAAGATGAAAGAAGAAAGAAAACTCAATATGCAGGATCTGCCTCTGGCAGATCGTCCTTATGAAAAAATGGAGAGCTGTGGCAGTTCCACGCTTACCGAAGCAGAGCTGCTTTCGGTGATTCTCTGCAGTGGAACGCGGCACATCTCCGCTCTGGATATTGCCCGTCATTTGCTCGGCAGTGGGGGCAGTCTCAAAGAGCTTTCAGAGCTCAGCCTCGAAGAGTTGCAGGAATTTGATGGGATCGGCAGGGTCAAGGCCTTGCGCCTGCGGGCTCTTTTTGAACTTTCGAGGCGTCTTTGCTACGGCATAGACAGTGGAAAAAAGGCGGCGCGTCCCCTGATCCGAGGGGCTAGTGATGCGATTGACATTATGGCGCCGCAGCTTGGCGACTTGCCACGGGAAGAATTTCACATTCTCATGCTTGATGTGCGGGGACGCCTTATCCGGACAGCCAGAATTTCTGGCGGTGGTTTGGCCAATGCAGCCGTTTATCCACGGGATATCTTCCGTGAGGCGGTCAAAGCCAATGCAGCTTCTCTGATTCTCTGCCACAACCACCCAAGTGGAGATCCAAGTCCCAGCAGGGATGATCTTGAGACAAGTGAAGAGTTGATCAAACTTGGCAGGCTTATGGGGGTTAAAGTTCTCGACCATATCATCGTGTCGCAGCGCAACTCTCTCAGCCTGCGTGAAAAGGGTTACCTCGATTAAGTTAAGCAGAGATCAGTGGAAATCAGCAGAATGCGTGGGAAAAAAGATGTCTAAAGAGAAGAAAAGTCGAATTCTTATCTTATTATTACTTAGCCTTGCTGTTGTGAGCCTGATGCTTTTTTCGACGGCCTCAGATAGTTCCGTGCGCATAGCTATCTCTCCTCTCAGCGCCATTTCTGCACCCTTAGAAAAATTTTTCACTCATCTCGGCGGTGGTGTGAGCAACTTTTTTGGAGCACTCGCTGAAAATGCCAGGCTGCGCAGCGAAAATGAGCAGCTGCGAGAAGAGAATCTGGGGCTGCGTCTGGAAATCCGCGATCAGTCTCAGGCTGCTTTAGCCTATGAAGAGTTGAAGACGGCTTTCAGCCTCAAAGATCGTTATCCTCACCGTCGTTTTCTGGCTGCCAACGTTCTGCAGGAACCGCTGAACGGAAATTTTGCGACTTATCGTCTCGATGTGGGGCAGCGCGATGGTCTTAAGTTTGAAAAGGAAACGGCCTATGCTGTGGTCGATGAAAATGCGCGTCTCCTGGGACGTGTGATTTCCGCAGACATGACCTGTTCACGCCTATTGCCGCTGTCACACGAAGGGTTTTCCTGTAGCGTCCGGGGTGAAAAAGACAGTGAACACAGTTTTGTTCTCAGAGGTCAGGGTGACGGAAAGGTCAAAGCTGTGGATATCCCTCCGGCAACGTCCCTGGCTGAGGGAGATGAAATTCTGACCAGCGGACAGGGAGGCGTATTTCCGGAAAACGTGTTCTGTGGCAAGGTCAGCCACATCAGTCAGCCGGACGCCCAGGGACTCAGGGAAGCGGAAATTATGCCTGAGAGTGATATGGCAAAAAGACGCATTGTTTTTGTGCTTCTGTCTCCGACTGACAATGAAGAAAGTCCGGCAGGGGAGTCCGGTGAACCCGGTGAATCCGGTGAGGCAGGGCAGCCATGAGAACTTATCGTGGTCGCGAGGCTCTGATTATTGCGGGGGCTTTTTTCTTTGCTCTCTTTGGCTCAAGTGTCAGAGTGTTTTTTCCTCTTGGACCTTTTCTTCCCGCTGATTATTTCCTTGCACTGATGATTTTTTTGGGCTTTACTTGTCGGGAAACAGAGCTCTTTGCCCTCTGTCTGCTGGCTGCTTTATTTCGCGATATCCTCTTTGGCTGCTTTCTTGGACCCTCCCTGCTCCTGGGGCTCTTTATCGCTGCTCTAAGTCCTTTGCTCTTTGCAAGATCCTGGGATCAGCCCATTGTCCTGCTCTTTCCCAAAGCGATCTTGCTCTTCTTTGGGACCAGGGTTCTTGAGGCTCTGATCTTTATGCTTTTGCCTCAGGACAGTCCGCTTCGCCTGTCACAAAGACTCCTGGAAGCTGGACGCGAAAGTTTATTGGCGCTGCCCGGCCTGCTTTTTGCTTTGCTCATGGAGGTCCTTATCTTTTATTTTCTCTTAAAGCGACTGCGGCAGCAGGAAAAAGAGAATGAGCTGAAAGCTGAGGGAGGAGGTTTACTTGGATGAGTTTCTTTTTCGGACGGCAAAAACATTTCGGTGAACCAGAGCACGGCGCCATGAGTCCGTCATTTCCGGCTTATGGCAGGCGCTTTATGGCGATTGCTCTGCTTATTGTTTTCGCTCTTTCTTTTATTTTTTTTCGCACAGCGAGTCTGCAGTTGGGAGGACAGGAGTGGGATCGTGTGAGTCTTTCCCGAGGTAAGGGAGGTGAAATGAGTCTCAGCGCAGCGCGTGGCGATATTGTCGACAATAACGGTGTCCCTCTGGCCTATTCGGAAGATTACGATTCTCTTTACCTGGCACATACTAATTTATCAGAGCGTGATCTCAACCGCTTACTCAATAAAATCGATCGGCTTTTGGCCAAATATGCGATCAAAGGCATTTCCGGTCTGGATCGTTATTTCGCTCCTTCCAGTCAAAGTGACTCTGAGATTGCCTCGCCGGAGAGTTTCGTCTTTAAAAAAGATCTCGATGAAATTGCCGCATGGCAGCAGAATAAAGATCTCTTTGCCCTGGCTTCAGAGGCTTCCGGAAAAGCTGCGTCGGCCAGAGTCAAACTCCTTCCCTCAGACTTTTATGACTACTTACTTTTTGATGCCTTTGGCATCGAAAGTCGTCAGGCAGGCGGGAATCGTTTTTATTCTTCCTCTGAAGCTTACGCAATCATGCGCCTGCGCTATCAAATCCTTGAGCACAACTGGACTTTTGTACAGGGAGAGCCGGTCAAATTAGCCGAGAATATTCCTGAAGGTTTAAAGGCGGAAATTGAGGAACAGAATCAAACTTATCCCGGCACAATTATTAAAAGAGAAAGTCGCCGCCGCTATACGGACAGCAGCCGCTATTTTTCCCATATTCTTGGTTATGTTGGGGCTATCTCATCAGGGGAATATGAACGCCTGAAAGATTATGCCTACAGCATGGATGATATCTGTGGTAAAGCAGGGGTAGAGCTTACCGCTGAACGCTATCTTCATGGAGAAAACGGCACTGCTCCTTATGGAGTATGGACTGTTGATGATGATGGTCAGCCTGTCTTTAAGCAAGGCGAGCGCGGAGTTGCCCCTGTTCCAGGTGCGACCGTGCGACTGGCCCAGAATGTCAAACTTCAGAAAACCCTCTACGCCAGTCTCTTTGACACGGTTGAATACGTACGGGAACATAAGCTCGGCAGGGGAAGGTCTGCTGCAGCTGTAATGTTAGACCTGAAAGACGGTCGGGTCCTCGCCATGGGCAGCATACCTTCCTTTATGCCTGAAGATTTTCTTCATGCGAGTTTTGATGAGGCGGCTGCTGAACGCGTGAGTAAAGATTTACAGGATAACGAGCGCAAGCCCATGCAAAACCGCTGTATCAGTGAAATTTACGCACCCGGTTCGACTTTCAAGCCGATCACAGCGGCAGCCGGAATTATGGAGGGAGTTATTGAGCCGGGAAATGACAAGTACGAGTGCAAAGGCAAGGAGGTTATCGGCTATAAAAGCTGGGTCTGTTTTGGTGAACCAGAGCATGGACACGGTTGGATAAGTCTGGCCGAAGGTCTGGTCTATTCCTGCAATCTGTATTTCTTTAAACTGGGTCTGGATACTGGTATTGAGGCTATTTCCCGCTGGGCTGAGAAGTTTGGCCTGGGCGAGTATACCGGTATCGATCTGCCGGGCGAAGCCAGGGGCATCCGGCCGAGTCCCGCACTCAAGGCAGCCACTCGTATGAGTGCTGAAGATCAGGAATGGTATCCGGCGGATACCTGTCAGACGAGTATTGGCCAATTTGATAATGCGTATACCCTCCTGCAGCTCGTACGTGCTATTGGTGGAGTTGCCTCAAACCGTCTTGTATCGCCGCATGTTATTCAGGATATTCGTTCAGCGGATGGCCGTCTGCTCCGCGCAGAGCAGAAAGAAAGCAGCCAGCTGGGACTCTCTGATACAGCCATCCAGATGGTCAGGGAAGGCATGCGCCAACTCAAAAATTACGGCAAATCTAATCACACCAACCAAAACTTCGCTGCCTATCCCATTGACACGGCCAGCAAAACGGGGACAGCTGAAGTTGGCATCAATGATGAGCTGGTTGCTAATGCGGTTTTTGTTCTCTTTGCGCCAACGGATCATCCCGAAGTGGCGATTGCCTGTATTGTAGAAGAAGGCGGAAAGGGTGATGTCTCTTCAAATATTGCGCGGGACTTGCTGGATGCCTATTATGGCCTGGAACCCAGGAAAGAGATTGTTGACCGCATCCAGGAGATGGAAGAAAATCCCTACCGTTTTTTCCGCAATGTCATTGAGTTGACAGAAAAAGATCAACAGGAGGATCAGGAAGCAGACCCACTGTCCACAGAGCAAAATCTTGATCAGAGTATTTCGCAGCCCTGAAAAGGGGATATGTCTACAAATGTCACGTTTTTCATTTGCAAATGGTCTACAATTTTGTATAATTAGTCAGACGAGCTGAGATGTCGGGCGCTGATCTGTGTTTTTTGCTGCCGCCTGAGAGCAGTTCGTGCGTAAACCAGTGAAACACGGAGAAAACTTCATGAATATCGTTCTCATGGCCGACAGCCGAAAATATGATCTACTTGTCAATTTCTGTATTGCCTATCGGCAGATTCTGAAAAAACATCAGCTGATTTCTCTTTTTAATACATCAAGACTTATTGAGGAAGCCACACATCTGCCTGTATCTACTCTGGCAACAGACATACATGCCAATCTGGATCAACTGGCTTCCCGGGCCAGTTATAATGAAATCGATGCGGTGATCTATCTGCGAGATCCGGAACTTCCGATATACGATTCTCCCAATACCCTCTTGCGTGCCTGTGACAGCAACAGCATTCCATTTGCCAGTAATATCGCAACGGCCGAAGTTTTGGTACTGGCCATTGACAGGGGCGACCTGGATTGGCGGGAGTTGCTGAAATGAGAGAACTTGCAGAGTTGATTGAATTTTATCCGGAGAGCTGGAAAAACGCCAACGCTTATTTACTTCATATTGGGGATGGCTTGTTGATTGATCCAGGCCCTTCCATGCCCGAAGAAGCGAGAGATAAAGTCCACACTCTTCTGGCGACACATGCGCATTATGATCATCTCGCCGGACTGGACAGCTGGCTGGAGGTTCAGGGCAGCCGCTTTGTCTGCCCTGGTGCAGATGCGCCCCTGCTCGATGATGCCGAAGCCAATGCCTCAAAACTCTTTGCTCATAGCCGCAGTTTTCCACAGCCTGATCACTGGATTGAAGATGGCGAATCTCTGAACTTTGGTGAAAATTTCCGCCTTGAATGCTGGCACACCCCCGGCCACACCCCAGGGAGTTCCTGTTTTCTGCTCTTTCAGAAAACTCAGGCGGGAGAGGACAAGGTGATGGCGCTATTCACTGGAGACACCCTTTTTGCAGATAGCGTCGGTCGTTCCGACCTGCTTGGGGGAAATCCCGTTAAAATGAAGGAAAGCATTGAGTTGCTGCGTGAGCGCCTGAGTGCGTTGCCTCCTGACCTGGCGGTCTTCCCTGGTCATGGACAGGCTGATCAGGCAGGAAATATTCTGAGCAAAAATCCTTTCATGCGACAGGGCGGGTTCTTCGCGCTTTAATTTCAGCTTGCTTCATTATTACGAGGGAGCCTGACTGAACTTCCCTTTCGACAACTTTGTCTCAGAGCCTGGCCTGTTTTAGGCTCTGCCTCATTTTTTGTCGAATAAAGGGTGTATTTGTCGACGGTATCCTGCGTCACAGCCTGCCTTCTGCTTCATGCTTGCAGCAGGAGGTAGGATTTATGGCCCATTCCCTTGAAGCAGCCTTTGTGTTGCCCTTAACCCTCATCACTCTCTCCGGAGCTTTGCTCTATTCTCCCAAAATCCTGCGTGTGGAGCGCAGTGATGCGCGCCAGCTCGCCTGGATGGCCGAATCACGCTGCAACGCTGACGTGCTCTATGGCAGGCCGGCATATCATCCCCGGGAAACATACGAACGCAGGGAGAATCCACGCTATGTCCGCGCCTCGCCTCGCCGCCTGATTGAAGGTATTCGCGTGGCCGGTGATTTTTGGAGACTGGCTCGTGAGAAAGCTGAGACAATGGATATAGAACCTCCTGTGCTGCCGTTGCCTCCGGGACAAAAACCATATTTTCCCAGACTTGGACCGGGAGAAACGATGCCCGCTTTGCCAGCCGGGGACGACATAAGCCGTCCAGCTTTGCCGCCGGGACTACCTTATCCTGCCTTGCCATCGTGGCAGGGGGGCACAGGCCAGGGCTTGTGCTCTTCCGGCTTTGGAGAAGTCGAGGACAGTTCTTCGGGAGGCAGGCCGTGAAACAGCGTCTGCAGGGAAGCATCAGTCTGCTGCTTGCCTTGATTCTTCCTGCTATGTCACTGCTTTTTCTCCTGGGACTTGCGTATGGTGAACAGCGCCTCAGAGAAGCCGACTTTGCGCGGGCTGTCACAGCCGCAGCTGAAAAGAGCATGGCTTCGTATAACCGTGGCCTTTGGCTGGACTTTGGTTTATGGGGTGTAGAAGAAACAGAGATACAAGTGGAGGAATGCTTTAAGCTAACGCCTCATGCGCAAATTTCCTATTCTTTGAAAAATACGAAAAAGACACTGGAAAAGGATGAACTTAAGGCACAGATTCTTCGTTTTATGCGCCTGCGTGCCCCGGTTTTTCTGGCTTTAGATCTGGAAAAACGTATGCGCTCTGCCCTTGAGGGAAGGCGCAGCCTGGCCGGTGGAAAACTGTCGAGCTCCTTGCACGAAGCTCATCGCAGACTGGAAGCCAATAAAAAATTTGAAGAAGGACGTGAGGGTATCAACTCGCTCGATCAAAAAAGGCTGGAAAGTGGAACTGAAGAGGAAAATGAGCAGCCTCTGCTCCTGCCGCCTGGACGCGAAGAATCTGAAACCCAGAATCCGGGGTTTATGTCAGCTGAAACTGACAACTCTTCTGCACATGCTGAAATATTGTCACAGGGCGCGGAGTCTCCTTCCTCTGAGGGCTTTTTGAGCAGTCCGGAGGAAGGCGTGAGTGAGATGGGATCAGGGCACAAGGGCTTTCTCGAAGGTCTGCTTTTTTCCTTCAGCAGAGGTATGCTGCCCGTTTATCATGCGCTTGGCAGTGACGATGTTGAGCCTGATGAGGTCTTTTCACCGGCTTATATTGAAAAACTGGCAGAGAAAGTAGACCAGCTCCTTGATAAAGGCCTGAGCATGGATTCTGAACGTCTCGCCCTTGCCGAGTATGCCCTGCGCTTTTTTCCAGCGGCACTCTGGACTGAACATGATGCGACACATTTACGCCACCTGCGCACACCTGACGGACGACTTCTGGGGGAGCTCGCAAAAACGCGTCCACTCGAAGTGGAACAGCTTATCACAGAACTTAACGATCCGAAAAAAGCCGAAGAGCGCTGTGAGAAAATCCTTCTGGGTCTGCGTTTTTTGCCTCAGCTTCTGGCCGCAGCTCAGAGCCCGAGCCGACAGGCCACATATCTGAGGTGGTCTCAAATCCTTTCTGTCAGTCTGGCTTTGCTCAGCCTGGGTGAAGTTGATCTACCGCCAGAGACTTTGCGTTATTTTGTTCAGGCCGCACATTGCTTTTATCTGGCAAGACAGGATGTCAGGCTTTTGAAACGCGGCGAAAGTGTCTTTTTCTGGCCTTCCGGGACTCAGGATGAAAGCTCGCTTTCGGCCTCCTTTGAAAGCTTTTTCTATCGAGACTATCTGCGCCTGCTGCTCCTGGCTCTGCCTGCGGAGAAGCTCACGGCGGGGATGCTTCACCTGATTAAGCAGCAATATCCGGGTGAATATCTGGCCGCCTGGCAACTGGAATGTAAAGCCAAAGAGGGGGTGCTCTGTCGTGACCTGGCCTATATTCAGGAAGAACCCTGAAGAGCTTTCGCAAACTTGCCTGAGAGGTTCTATTTCATTGGAAGCAGCGGTGCTGCTTCCGCTAATCCTGATTTTTTTCTTTTTTTTGCTATCTGCCGAACTGTCTGCCCTCGGGGAGAGTCAGCTTCGTTATGCACTGGACCAGGTTGGGACGGAAATATCTCTGCTTTTTCCAGCGGCAGAAAAGGCGATGGAAAAGGGGGGTGAGCTGGGAAAACAGATACTCGAAAGAACACTCGATCAAAAGGATGCCGGGCTTTTAGAAAGCATGGCTGGAGACTATGCGAGTTCGCTCTTTCTTGGCCCCTTTTTGGAGCGAAGGCTCGATATGTGGATCTCTGAAAAAAGAAGAGGAGGCGGCCTGCCTTTGCCTCCACACGAACGTCAGCTATTTCTCGACTGGAGTCCGGATGGTAAAGGACTGACCCTGACTCTCTGGTACAGCACGCCTCTCTTGATCGGCCGGGTTGAAAGAGAGCTCAAAGCTTTTGTTCCACTGTGGAGCGAGCGGGTTCCGGAGAAAAACAAGGAGAATGAGAGTCAAGAATCCTCGCAGGACGATGACATCTGGTCGGCTGATAATTTCAGCAGAGGACGTTATTTCCGCAATAAGATGGGCAGCAATTTACCTACGAACTATCCAACGATTGCTGCTTTTGACGAGGGACGTGCAAAGGCAGTGCGCAGCATGGATCTGACAGCACCCGCCTATGCCGATGTGTCCACAGCCCGCCAAAATATTCTTTTAGAAATGGAACAGCTGGCAGCTTTCAGAGGACACAGCAGTCGATCGAATAAAGTACCGACTATCCGTGAAGAAGAGATACAAAGCAGGGAACTTGTTATCATCACACCCAGGAACTCGCCAGGCAGTTATGACGCAGGTTTCTGGAATGAGATGAAGAGAGAAGCGAGTGCCCGGGGACTTTATCTTGATTTACGACAAATCGGGCGCAGCCACCGTTATCTGAATGAGGGTGAGGAAGCATTTGATCCTTGAGCCACGTCAAACTCGCCGCCGGGGAACAATTGCGTTAAAATATATGTGTATGTGCACTCAGCAATAAGAGAGTGCTGGAGTGATTTGAAAGTTAATAATAAGCGCTTTTAAGATTAAAAAATAAAAAAATAGAAGAATAAAGGAAAAGTATGGGACTTATTAAAAAAATATTTGGGTCAAGTTCGGAACGTGAAATCAAAAAAATCATGCCGCTTGTCAGGCAAATTGAAGAGCTGGCTCCACGTTTCGCTGCCATGAGTGAAGAAGAACTGCGGGGAATGACGGTGTTGTTCCGTGAGAGACTGGCCGCGGGAGAAACACTTGATGATCTGTTGCCGGAAGCTTTTGCAAGCGTTCGTGAAGCGGCCACAAGAGTCCTGGGTATGACGCACTTCGAAGTCCAGCTCATTGGTGGCATCATTCTCCACCAGGGACGTATTGCCGAAATGAAGACCGGTGAAGGTAAGACTCTGGTGGCAACCCTGCCGGTTTATCTCAATGCGCTGGCTGGAAAAGGCGTGCACATCGTCACCGTTAACGATTATCTGGCCCGTCGTGACAGCGAATGGATGGGAAAAATTTACCGTTACCTTGGTCTCAGTGTGGGACTTGTTGTTCACGGGATCAGTAAAGAGCAGAAGAAAGCAGCTTATGCCGCCGATATCACCTACGGGACGAATAACGAGTTTGGTTTCGATTATCTGCGTGACAACATGGTGACCCGCCTGGAGGATAAAGTTCAGCGAGAACTGAATTTTGCTATCGTCGATGAAGTCGATAGTATTCTCATCGACGAAGCACGTACCCCCTTGATTATCTCCGGTTCCGGTACAGAGTCTTCACAGCTTTATGTGGAAGCTCAGCGCTTTGTCGCTGGTCTGAGAAGTAAAAGCTTCCGCAAGCTCGATGATAAGATGGATTTCGATGAGGCCGCAGAGCTGGAAGGTGATGCCGACTATATTATTGATGAGAAGGCGAAGACGGCCGTGTTGACACCCCGTGGTGTTGAGAAGGCTGAAGCTTTTTTCAAAGTCGATCAACTGACCGATCAGGCCAACTATAAATTAAACCACCACATCAACAATGCCCTGAAGGCCAATGGTATCATGCACCGCGATCAGGACTATGTCCTGCGTGATGGTGAGGTCGTCATTGTCGATGACTTTACCGGTCGTCTCATGGAAGGCCGCCGTTACAGTAACGGTCTCCATCAGGCCATTGAGGCTAAAGAAGGGGTCATGGTTCAGAACGAAAACCGAACCCTTGCCACTATTACCTTCCAGAATTACTTCCGTATGTATCATAAACTCTCCGGCATGACCGGTACGGCAATGACTGAAGAAGACGAGTTCCGTGAAATATACCAGCTGGACGTGGTGGAAATTCCTACAAATAAGCCGCTGATCCGTGAGGACCTTCCGGACGCTGTTTATAAGACCCTGAAAGGCAAGTATCAGCGTGTGCTTGAGGAAGTTGAAAAGGTGCATGAGACGGGGCAACCTGTACTGATCGGAACCATTTCCGTAGAGCGCAGCGAACAGCTTTCTGAGCTCTTCACCCGGGCAGGTTTGGCTCACAATGTCTTAAACGCCAAGCAACATGAACGCGAAGCGGAAATAGTTTCACAGGCCGGACGCCTGGGGGCCATTACAATTTCGACCAATATGGCCGGCCGTGGTACCGATATCATGCTCGGCGGCAATCCAGAGTATCTGGCGAAACAGGCCATGCGTAAGGATGGTATTTTAGATGAAGTCATCGAGGAAGCCGATTCCTACTATGAGACAGATGACCTCACGATTCGCCAGGCACGCGAGATTTTTCAGAATTATAAGCGAAGTTTCACAGAAGAGACCGACAGCGAAAAAGAACAGGTTGTGGCTGCCGGTGGTCTCTATATCATGGGTACGGAACGCCATGAATCCAGGCGTATAGACAACCAGCTTCGCGGTCGTTCCGGCCGACAGGGCGACCCCGGTAAAAGCCGCTTTTTCCTTTCCCTCGAAGATGATCTCATGCGCCTTTTTGGCGGAGAGCGCATGGACAGAATTTTTGACAGCCTCGGTGTGGAAGACGATATGGAAATTTCTCATGCCATGCTTTCGCGTGGAATTGAGTCCGCTCAGCGCCGGGTTGAGGCGCAGAACTTCGCCATCCGTAAACATGTTCTTGAATATGATGACGTCATGAATCAGCAGCGCGAGCTGATTTACCGTCAGCGTAGCGAGGTTTTGGAAGGGCGTGACATTCACGATTATTATCTCCGCATTATTCATGAGCAGGTGCGGGAAGTCCTGCTTGACTTTATAGGCGGCGAAGCGGATTCAGAAAAATGGGATAAGGAAGCCCTCGCCACCCGCATGCGGGATCTTCTCGGTGATCTGCCTGTGCTGGAACAGTTGAGGCATGGCCATAAAGCTCTGGACGGTGAAGACCTCTGCGAAGAAATTACCGACGCGGCGATTCGTCGGCTTGAGGACAAGGCTTCTGAACTTGGCGGTGAAGATATTCTGCGTGAGGCGGAGCGCATGGTTTTGCTCTCCTGTGTGGACAATAACTGGATGGAGCACATCGATAACATGGATACCCTGAGGGACAGTATTGGCATGCGTGCCTATGGCCAGCAGGATCCGGTCGTGGCCTATAAGAAGGAAGGCTTCGAAATGTTTGAAGCCATGACCAGAGAAATTCAGGAAGACTCACTGCGCCTGATTATGCGTGCGCAAATTTTTGAGAAAAATGCCGATTCAGCTCTTGATGAAAGACGGCTCTCAGAGGGTCGTAAGGGATCGGCCAGCGCCTTGCAGTCGGCAAGAAGCGCAGGCTCTGCGGGAGGGAAGTTGCCCCAGAGTCCACAGCCTCCCGCCGAAAAGCTGGCGCCGGTCAAGCGAGAACATTTTCTGGGACGTAATGATCCCTGCTGGTGTGGCAGTGGAAAAAAATACAAAAACTGCCATATGCGCTCAGATCAGGAAGGCAAGTCCTGATGGAGTTATGCTGATGACTCTCCTGCTCTTGCAATTCATTTCCGGCTTCGGTACAATAGCTCCTGCACCCGGGGATATGGCTCAGCTGGGAGAGCGCTGCCTTCGCATGGCAGAGGCCACGGGTTCGAATCCCGTTATCTCCACCAGCAGCCCTGAAACATCATGTTTTCAGGGCTTTTGTTTTTAAGGAGTCACAAAGAAATAATAAATAAGAATCAGGTGGAACCAGGCGGCTGAAGACAGGTAAAGCTGAGGTATTCTACCGCCAGGCAGCTGACACGTTTTCGTAGCAGGTTAAAATCGTAGCAGGTTAAAAGGAGAATCATGAGTTCTGAAATTAAATCTATAAAAAAAGACAAAAAGCGTTGTTGGAAAGCCCTGTTTTTCGATCTTGACGGAACGCTCGTCTATACTTTGCCCTCACTGACCCGAGCCAGTAATGATATGCTTGAGCATTATGGTCTCGCTGAAATCAGTGAAGATGAAATGCTTCCTCTGGTGGGCTACGGGGCGAGACGCCAGGTTGAAGGCCTGCTGAAATATCTTGGTGCAGCAAAGGACATTTCCTTAGATGAAGCACACGCCGTTTATCTGCAGGCCTTTCAGGAGCGCTGTACCTACAGAAACCGCCCTTATCCTGGACTGACGGATTTGCTCTTCGATGCTCAGGAAGCTGGACTGCGCCTGGGGATCCTCACCAACAAACCGGATGAGATGGCTCAAAAGGTGAGTCACAAGTCTTATCCTCTGGATCTCTTCGAACTGATTCAGGGAGAACTACCCGGGGTTCCTCTCAAGCCAGATCCCTCAAGTCTCCTGCAAGCCTGTGACAAACTTGGACTCGGAGCTGAGGAATGTCTCTACGTTGGCGACTCGGAAGTTGACATTGCCTATGCCAGAAATGCGGGCTGCCCTTGCTGTTCAGTGCTTTGGGGCTACCGGGATGAAGCTCTCCTGCGCAAAGAGAACGCGGATTTTTATGCACGTTCGGTTGAGGACTTTCGCAGACTTCTGGGCCTTTAAGCTGAAATCTGTACTTTTTCTGAACCTCATCGACTTTCATTCTCAGGGACTCTCCGGACTTTAAGCGGAAATGTAAGAAGGAGCTTCAGCATGGCTAAAGTTAAAACGAAATTTTTCTGTAAGGAATGCGGCTATGAGTCTTCGGGCTGGCTGGGAAAATGTCCCTCCTGCGGTTCCTGGAATAGTTTTGTTGAGGCTAAAATTGAAGAACCTTCCAGAAAACGCGGCAGTTGGGTGCAGCCCGAGGAAAATGCTGATTCTCGAAACAACAAGGTTCAACAGCTATCTCAGATTATAAGTGGAGACGAAGAACGCTTCTCCTCCGGGATGCCGGAGCTCAACCGTGTCTTAGGCGGTGGGCTGGTCAGGGGTTCGCTGATTCTTCTGGGTGGTGATCCCGGTATTGGTAAATCCACCTTACTCCTTCAGGTTTCAGCAGCCGTTGCGGGAGAAGGCAGGAAGATTCTTTATGTGAGCGGAGAGGAATCGCCTGGGCAGATTCGCCTGCGGGCCAATCGCTTAAAACTCGCAAATGCAGCTATTGCGCTTCTACCTTCAACGAGTTTTACGAAAATCGAAGAGGCGATACGGCAAACCGAGGCCGATTTTGTCGTGATCGATTCTATCCAAACCATCTATGTCCCGGAGATTGCCTCGGCACCGGGGACGGTGACGCAGGTGAGAGAGGCCGCTGGCGGACTATTGCGACTGGCCAAAAATCTTAATACGACCATTGTGCTTGTGGGACATGTGACCAAAGATGGTTCCATTGCCGGGCCACGTATTTTGGAGCACATGGTCGATACCGTCTTATATTTTGAGGGTGAGGGTCAGAGCAATCTCCGCCTTTTGCGCTGTGTGAAGAACCGTTTCGGCACGACGGATGAGCTTGCAGTTTTTGAAATGCGCGACCAGGGTCTTTTCAGCATCTCAGACCCATCTCTCTTCATGTTAATGGGTCGGCCTATCGATGTACCGGGACTGGCCGTCACTTCCTGCCTCGAGGGAAGCCGTCCGCTGCTCCTGGAAATTCAGGCTCTGCTCACACCCAGCTCATATCAGCAGGCCCTGCGCATGTCTCAGGGCATTGACCGTCTGCGCCTTTCGCTACTCCTGGCGGTACTGCAAAAGGCACTGAAACGGGATTTTTCAGCGCTGGACTGCTATCTTAATGTTACCGGTGGCATCCGTATCCGTGAGACCGCGGCCGATTTGGCAGTTCTTGCGGCCATTCTTTCCAGTTCGGAGGACAAGGCTTTGCCGGCCGACTTACTGATTATCGGAGAGGTTGGACTTTCAGGGGAAATTCGTCCCGTCTCCCGGACTTCCAGGCGTGTGCAGGAGGCTTTGAGGCTTGGCTGGAAAAAGTTTATTCTCCCATCACAATCTGAAGAAGAGCTCTCAAAGCTGGCCCTGCCGGATGGCTGTCAGCTCTATTACGTCAGTCTGGTCAACGAAGCTGTCGATCTATTTTTCGTGAAGTAAAGAGCTCACGGAGGTTTGACAATGAAAAAGACAAATGACCCCAGGTGTTTAAGACAAAAACAGGTGGCTGAAAGCCCTGTCCTGGCCCTCATTACAGCAGCCGGTTCGAGTTCGCGTATGGGTGATTCAGGCAACAAGCTTTTTATGGATCTCTGTGGGAAAACGGTGATCAGACGGTGCATGGAGATTTTTGAGAATTCGACTCTTATCTCGGCATTTTTACTTACTGCGGCCCCAGCTGACCTCCTGCGCATGAGAGAGGAAGCCAAAGGTCTGACGAAGTGTCTTGCCGTCGTCAGCGGTGGAGAAGAGCGCAGTGAGTCCGTCCTCTTTGGCCTGCGGGCTCTCCGAAAGCTCAGCAAAGCGAGCGGTGATACTCTCGTTCTCGTGCACGATGGAGCGCGTCCTCTTCTCACGGAAGATAAATTACGTGAGCTTATTGAGACAAATCGCAGAGCGCATTGCGCTGTTGGCCTTGCTGTAGAGGTCACAGATACGATGAGAGTCCTGCGCAGTGACGGCAAAATTGATTACAGTCCGGAACGTCGTCTCATTCGTGCGATGCAAACTCCCCAGGCCGCTGAACTGGAGCTGTTTCTGCGGGCTTTGGAGCTGGCCAGGGAAGAACATGTTCAGCTCAGTGATGATTTAGAGGCTCTTGCCCGTATTGGTTGCCCCATGCAGCTTGTCAGAGGTGAGCGCAGCAATATTAAAATTACCTGGCCTGAAGATATTCTCGTGGCTAAAACATTACTTGAGAATAAAGATAAGCAGCAGACTTGAGTCAAATACCGTGAAAGCTCGTTGACAGGCTCTGCTTATGTTATAATGATAAAAATCTTATGTAATCAACTGGGAGGCAATTTATGGCCAAAAATTCACGGTACGCGAGTGCTCGACTCACGACGACAGTGAATGCTCGATATGTGCCGGATGAACAGATTAAAGATGCTTTTTATCTGGATGGACGTTTCCCCGGACTTAACGAAAAAAGGGCAGCAGAAGATACACTCGATCGCGATGATCGGGGTTTCCTTTTTGCCCTTTTTGCTTATCCTGCCGAACGAGGTGAAAATGCTGCAGAAGCTGATTTTGTTCGCTCGGTTCGTCAACTGAATGATCAAGTCAAGGAAGGCAATAAGTCCATTGATATCCAGATTAACGATCTGGCCGATGCTTCCGTGGAAGTTTGCGGCAAAGCCACGCTCCCTCAGGCAGGTATTCGTCAGGCTTATTTTGCCGGAATTATTGTGAAGGAAGCTGAAATTGCAGCTGTAACGACGGCTGCAGGTTGCGCTTTTCTCTACCGCGGCGATGTGCTTTATCCTCTGACGGCCAGTGATTTTAAGCTTGAACCTTACGATCTCAACGGCAACCCTATTGAACGTCTTAATGAGTATTCTGCTGGCGTTGCGGGTACCATCCGTTACTCTAACATCACTCCTATCAAACAGAACGACTGCCTCATTCTCTGCAACAAAGAAGTGGCCGAAACGCTCGGTCAGCGTGAAATGTTGCGGATCCTCGATGATGCACAGGATCAAAAGGACGCCGCGGCCAACATGATCACGGCAGCTGCCGCTAAACAGCCCGGTATGACCATGCAGGTGATGATTTCCTTTGTGGAATACATTGAAGCAGCGGAAAAAACGGGCCGCCTTTCCGGTCTTTTCCCGGGGGGACAATCGGCACCTCAGACACAGGAGAATTTTTACAGAGAAAATTCCCGTGAAAATCCTGTTTCAGCACAGGCAGGTGCGGCTGCACCTCAGGCCCCGCTGCCAGGAAATTTCAGAAGACAGGCGGAACCCATGATGAGAAACCAGATGAATGAACGTCCCGGACAAACAGATCGGCAACAGTGGCGTGATGGCCAGAATCCTTCTGGAGCACCGATGCCGCAGAGGCCTCCGGTCAATCTGCCGCCACAGGAGCAGAGTTTTTATCGTGAAAATCCCGGGCAGCGCGGTGATACGCAGATTTGGCAGGCGGCAAATGTGGCCAGACCTGAATCTGAGAAGATCCAAGACTATTTTGAAGCCGGTCGCCGTTATGCTGAAGAGAGCACTTCGTATCAGCCCGCTGACAGCGGTGTCGAGCAAGTTTACCAAAATGATGAGAAACCTTATAGCGAAACTCCTGTCGAAGGGACATCTGCTTTCAGAGAACATGGACAAGGCGCTTTGGAGGGCAATAACGGGATGGAAGCTAGTTCAGATAAGGCCGAAGTGGCTCCTGCTGAGCTGAATTCTGAGCAGCCGCTTACGGCGTCTGAACCGACTGGAGCAGCTGATTCTCATGCTGCACCTCTGGATTATGCCCAGCCAGCTGCCGCTCAGTCACCGGATTATGCAAATCCTACCTATGAAGAGCGTTATCAGTCTCAAAACGGCCAGGGGAATGACCCCACGCTGAACCAGGCTTATGAGCAAGGCTATGGCAATAACTATGCGCCTCAAGATGACCGTGCTTATGATCGGAGTGAACAATACAGGCAGGATCCTGGATACGGACAGAATGCTTATGCCGATCAACAGGGCTATGCTTACGGACAGAGTGGCGAGCAGAACTACGATCAGGGCTATGGCTACGGCCAGAGCGGAGAGCAAAACTACGACCAGGGTTACGGCTATGGCCAGACTGGTGAGCAAAACTACGACCAGGGTTACGGCTATGGTCAGACTGGTGAGCAGAACTATGACCAGGGTTACGGCTATGGTCAGACTGGTGAGCAGAACTATGACCAGGGTTACGGCTATGGTCAGACCGGTGATCAGAACTACGACCAGGGCTACGGCTACGGCCAGACCGGAGAGCAAAACTACGACCAGGGTTACGGCTATGGTCAGACCGGTGAGCAAAACTACGACCAGGGTTACGGCTATGACCAGACTGGTGAGCAGAACTACGATCAGGGCTACAGTCAGTACTATGGACAAAATCCTCAGGAGGGCTATGGTGCTGTCGATCCCAACTACGGCCAGGCAGGTGCTCAGCCTTACACAAATGAACAGGATCCCTACCAGGAATCATATTATGATGAATACCAGGATAACTATCAGGATGGCGGCTATCCCGATGATCGTGACGAGAAAGTCAAACGTATTATCTTTTACTCTATCCTTGGAGTGGTCATTCTCGTCTGTGCTTTCCTGATCTTCCGTCTGGCTACGAAAAAACCTGCAACACCGGTACAATCCAACTCAAGTTCTTCTTCTGCCAGCAGCTCTGAATCTCAGACGACAGTCAAAGAGAGTGAAAAGAAAACAAGTGCGACGTCTTCCAAGGAGAGCAAGGAAAGTAAGGAAACCAAAGAAGGCGAAAGCAATGAAGCCGGAGAAAGCAAAGAGGAGGGCGAGAGCAACCCTACATCTGAGGAAAGCACGGAGAGTAAAGCCAAGGGTGAAGCGAAGACCTATACCGTGCGTTTGGGAGATACGCTGTATCAGATCTGTATGAGCTACTATGGTAAGTACTCTGATGCTTTAGGTGCAAAAATCGCTGAAGCCAACCCGAACCTTCAACTGCCTGATGTCTTCGAAGGCAATGTCATCAAGTTGCCACCGCTTGAAGATCTTGAGCCGTAAGTCAGACGACTGAGAAACAAAAAGAAACGTAAGGCTCTGTGCCCAAATGTACCCCTTTCTCTGGAAAAAACAGAGAAAGGGGTCTTTTTTCGGTACACAAATGAGTTTAAAGAAAAATTTGTGAACACTGGAGGAAATGGAAAAGAGTCGGCTCTATTTTATTATCAGTTTCAGGTGCAGGAAAATCGATAACATATATTTTCAGCTTTAATTTATGCAGAATACCCGGTGCTTCAGTTTTATCAACATGGAAACTTTTTCAGAGCATTATAAAAGGACTGTATCTCAACACTATCGTGAATCGAAACAGTCCTTTTGTGAATAGAACTTTGTGTGGAATATTGAGAATCTCAGATGAGTTTTTCTCCCAGAGTTTTTCCGCCAATCAGATGAAAATGGAGATGCATGACGGTCTGACCGGCATCTTGTCCGCAATTATTGATCAGACGATAACCTTTATCCGCAATGCCCTCGAGCTCAGCGATCTTTTTGGCGGCACGCGCTACGGCAGCCAAAATGGAACCAAGTTCGCCGGAATCTGTTTCAGCGAGTTCACTGAGATTGGCAAAGTGTTTTCGGGGAAGGATAAGCACGTGAACAGGGGCCACAGGGTGAATATCGCGAATGGCAACGACGAACTCATCACTGTAAACAAGTTCTGAGGGGATATCACCTTTGATTATTTTACAAAAGATACAATCTTCCATCTTTTTCTCCCTTTCTCTGCCTTAAAGGCTCTCCCAACTTAATTTTATCTTTTCAGGCCAGAATTGTTTTAATGTTCTCACGAAGAGCTTCCAGGGCTGCCGGAATCTTTTCGGCATCTTTACCACCGGCCTGGGCCATATCCGGCCGTCCGCCTCCGCCACCGCCAGTCATTCGTGCAGCCTCGCGGATGAGATTGCCACAGTGGAGGCCGCGTTTAACTACTTGTTCTGAGGCCATGGCCAGCCAGAGCACTTTGTTTTCACTCTTTGCAGCGAGGACGATCATAATGGGATCCTGACCGGCTTTGAGTGAATCCCCGGCTTCGCGGAGCTGGACAGGAGTTTCAGCCTGAATCTCTGAGAGAATCACTTTAACACCGTTGATATCCTCTGCTTCGCTGGCCAGATTTTTGGCCTTAGAAGCCGTCTGTCGGGACATTTCGGCCTGAAGTTCTTTTTCCAGATTCTTACGTTCTTCAAGAAGCTTATCCACGCGGGACAGCAGTTGTTCTTTGTCTGTTTTCAAGAGGGCGGACAGCTCACTGAGCTCATCACTTTCGGCTAAAGCGCTGGCACAGGCGGCTGTGCCTGTCACCGCTTCAATCCGTCGTACTCCGGAAGCGACACCACTTTCCGAGAGAATACGGAAGAAGCCGGCCTGTGAGGAGTGGCTGAGATGTGTCCCGCCACAGAGCTCGCGACTGAAATCTCCCACTTCGACAACTCGGACGCGGTCACCGTATTTTTCACTGAAGAGGGCCATTGCACCAGTCCGCCTGGCGGTCTCGAGATCCATAATCTCCGTGACGACCGGGTAGTCCTCAAGAATAGCAGCATTGACTTCTTCTTCGACTTTTCGGATTTCTTCACTGCTCATGGCTTTATTATGACGGAAGTCAAAGCGCAGCCTCTCTGGAGAAACGTAAGAGCCGGCTTGTTCAACATGTGTGCCAAGAATGTCACGCAGTGCTTTATGTAAAAGGTGAGTGGAGGTATGGTTGCGTTGGGTAGCCAGACGACGTTGTTTGTCGACCTGCTGTTCAGTCATGCACCCCTGGCATATTTCGCCATCTGTCACTTCAATTTCGTGGAGATAGATGCCATCACCGGTTTTCTCCGTATTCAGAACCTTTGCTTTTCCGCTGGACTGGTGAATTTCCCCACGGTCACCAATCTGTCCGCCGGACTCGGCATAGAAGGGGGTTTCGGCGAAGATAACAAAGCCTTTTTCACCTTTTTTCAGACTTTTGACTTCACGGAGCGCGTCCTGACTTTCGCAGAGCAGGTAGAGCAGGGAGCTTGTTCCTGTCAGCGTTTCGTATCCTGTAAACTGGGTCTTTTGATTTTGCTTGACGTTTTCGGGAAGACTCATTTTTTCCCAGGCTGAGCCACTTTTTCTGAGCTGTGCTTCACGGCCCATGGCTTTCTGTTCACTCATGGCGCGGTTAAAGCCTTCAATGTCGACCTCATAGCCCTGTTCTTCTGCGATCTCACGCGTAAGATCAAGGGGAAAACCGTAGGTATCGTGCAGTCGGAATACGCGTTCGCCCTCTAAAATTTTTCTACCGGAATTTTTCAGCGCTTTGAGATCTTCTTCAAGCAGGCTCAGGCCTTGCTGTATCGTCTGATCAAAGCTCAGTTCTTCCTGCTCAATGACTTCCAGGATGCGCTCCCGTCGCTCGGCCAGTTCAGGGTATGCGCCCTGTGACTGTGAAATCACAAGTTCGCTCAATTTACCCAGGAAAGGCGCAGGAATGTCCAGTAAGCGGCCGTAGCGTGCAGCACGACGCAGTAAACGGCGGAGCACGTAACCCCTTCCTTCGTTGCTGGGCACGATGCCGTCGGCAATCATGAAAGTGGTCGAGCGGATGTGATCGGTCACGACGCGCAGGGCAATATCTGTTTTCTGCTCATCCCCGTAACGACGACCAGCAAGTTCAGCCGTGTGGTCGAGAATGGCACGAATATTATCTACTTCAAAGAAGTTTTCGGCCCCCTGAAGCACCATGGCAAAGCGCTCAAGCCCAGCTCCGGTATCAATGTTTTTGTGGGCGAGGGGCAGATAGCGCCCGTCTTCCTGACGATCAAACTGAGTAAAGACAAGGTTCCAGAATTCAAGATAGCGGTCACATTCGCAGCCGACCGTGCAATCAGGCTTACCGCAACCATATTTTTCTCCACGATCGAAAAATATCTCGGAGCAGGGTCCGCAGGGTCCTGTGCCATGTTCCCAGAAGTTATCCTCCTTGCCGAAGCGGAAGATATGAGATTCTGGCAGACCTACGGTATTTTTCCAAAGTTCCCAGGCTTCCTCATCGTCCTTGAAAACTGTCACGTAAAGTCGCTCTTCAGGAAGCTTAAAGACATCAGTGCAGAGTTCCCAGGCCCAGGGAATAATTTCTTTCTTAAAATAATCACCAAAAGAAAAATTGCCCAGCATTTCAAAGAAGGTGCCATGGCGTGCGGTATGCCCCACACGCTCAATATCGGGTGTGCGGATGCACTTCTGACAGGTGGTCACACGCCCACGCGGAGGTTTTTCAACCTGAGTAAACCACTTCTTCATCGGGGTCATGCCAGCATTGATGAGAAGGATGGAAGGATCATTCTCCGGAATAAGAGAAAAGCTGGGAAGACGAAGATGACCTTTGGATTCAAAAAAAGCTAAGTATTTTTCACGTATTTCGTTTACAGTGAACGTCTGCATGAGGGCCTCCGGGAAATTCTTTTTCTGCGAGAACATGAATACATAAGTCACTTTTCTGCAGGAGCTAAGAACTCAGTCAAGCTTGTATTTTACAGCATTGCAGAGCCTTGAACAAGGGGAAGGCTTCTTGACGTCAGATCGCTAAAGACGTATAATCCAACCCGGTGCCGTTTCTATGGCATACTATAGTGTGAGTTGAACCACTGCGAGGGGGGGGAGAAAAATTGGCTGAAGTTCGAGTGAAAGAAAACGAAACCCTCGACAGTGCGTTGAGAAGATTCAAACGCTCCTGTGCGCGTTCAGGTGTTCTGGCTGAATGCAGAAGACGTGAGCATTACGAGAAGCCCAGCGTCAGACGCAAGAAAAAATCTGAAGCGGCAAGAAAACGCAAGCACTAAGGCTCGCCTTTACCTTTGCAAAGCTCGAAGCAAGTTTGCCTCGGGCTTTTTTATTTGCAAAGCCTGAGGGTCGTCGGCTATGGGGTATAATATACATTCAAATAGAAAGGAGCTTGTCCTTGTGAATCCTTTTCAGCAGCATCGATGGGAAACTGATTTGACGATACAAGAGGGGGAGAACTTTAATTTACGCAAAATTATGGAAGAGAGCCGTGGGCTGGAAAGTGAAGAGCAGTGCACAGCCTTCTATCATGCGGATTACAGTTCACTTCATGATCCCTTTCTCTTTAATGATATGGAACTTGCTGTCGAACTTGTGGATCAAGTTCGGCGTCAGGGTGGGAAAATCCTGATCTTTGGTGATTATGACTGTGACGGCCTCACTTCGACAGCCTTACTCCTGCGCTTTTTCCATGCTTCGGGGATCCATGCCGAAGCCAGAATTCCCAACCGCCTTGAAGAAGGCTACGGCTTAAATGAGGCCGCTGTTGAAGATATTATGCGTGATCCTCCGGCTCTGTTGATTACTGTGGATTGTGGCAGTTCTTCCGCAGAGTTGGTGCAAAAACTTATGCAGGCCGGTATTGCGGTTATTCTGACGGATCACCACGAATTATCTCAGGAAGAACCTCGCCCACTGGCTTTTCTTAATCCCTGCCGGCGCGGTGAACGCTATCCTTTTAAAGGTTTAGCAGGCGTGGGCGTTGCCCTGAAATTTGCCATGGCTATGGCCGAACGCTTTTGCCCGGAAACAAACCCTTTACCCTGGATTAGCCTTGCTGCTTTGGGAACTGTGGCGGATTCCATGCCTTTGCTGGATGAAAATCGAGCGCTGGTTCGGCTTGGCCTCGATTACTTTTATGAGGCAGCAGTTCCCGGTTTGAGGCTGCTTGGCGAATCCCTGAAACCTGAGATTAAAAAGGGAGAAAAACCTGGAACGGAATTCTTTTCTTTTGCGCTGGTTCCCCGTCTTAATGCCGCGGGAAGAATGGGTGATACGGAGCCGGCTCTGACTTTGCTTACGACGGACGATGAAGGAGAAGCGCTGGCCGCCGCAGCTGCTCTCGAAGAGCAGAATGAAGAGCGCAGGCGGCTGGAACGTGAGATCTGTGCAGAAGCCATAGAACGTATCCACAGAGATGATCCGCTTTTGCACCGCAATCTGATTCTTTTGGCCGATCCAGCCTGGCATCTGGGTGTGCTGGGGATTGTCGCTTCCAGACTGAGCCAGCGTTTTCAGCGCCCGACGCTTGTTTTTGGCGGCGATCGGGCAGGAGAATACCGTGGTTCAGCCCGCAGTTATGGCGACTTTGATATTCTCGAAGCCATTGCCTCCGGACGCGAATACTGTGAAAGTTTTGGCGGACATCGTCTGGCGGCAGGTATTAGTGTTAAAGAGGATGAATTTGAAGACTTTGCTGCGGCATTGAGAGATTATGCTGCGCTGCCAAGATCTGCGATAGAGTCTTCGGTGTCGCATCACTCTTTATGTATTCTGCCTCACCGTTATGTTCGGGAAGAAAGTCTGAATATTCTCAATGATTTCGAACCCTACGGTCAGGCTAATGAGCGGCCAATTTTCCAGATCAACCATCTTTCTCTTCTGAACCTGCGTTTAGTGGGAGGTGGTGAGCATTTGAGCGTGACGCTTGGGCTTGATGATGGACGGGAGATCGGCGGCATTGCCTTTCGCAGTGGAGAACTGGCTAAGCTGTTCGTACGGGGAGACGAAGTGGATGTGCGGGCTGAGCTTAAGTTGCATGTGTGGAACGAGCATAGGGAACTACAGTTGCTCTTGCACGATATGCGCTTTTCCGAGGCGGAGCGCAGACAGATGAAAAGGGAGAAAGAGGCCTCAAAGCTTTGGCGAGAAGGCCGTCACTTAACGGAGCTGGAACCAGGAGGGACGCTTGATCCGGCGATGATCCCCAGCTTCTGGTGCTTTCTGGAAAACATCCTGAAATCGGGGCTCAAGCCTCTCGATACGGGTCTTATCGGCCAGGCTTTTCGCCTTGCCGGAGGGTCGAAAATGTCCGCCTTCACCGTTGAACGACTTCTTGATTTACTGGCAGAAATGGGCTTGATTTCTTTGAACAAGCTACAGACGGGTGAAGTCAGCGCCGAATTATGTGCTCTGGATTCTTCCACTAAAAGGCCTCAGCTGAGTGCTCAGGCGACATGGAAAAGACTCCTGGCTGAAGGAGGAGTAAAAAATGTGGGATGAAGCTCTACAGGAATGCGACGAAAAAATTGAGCGAATAATAGAGACCTATAGCTCTTATTCGGGAGACGAAGATAGCAGTCAGATCCGTGCGGCCTATGAACTGGCAAAAACGGCGCACAGTCAGCAGAAGCGCGCGACCGGTGAGCCTTACCTGGTTCATCCGGTGGCTGTTGCGGAAATTATGACGGAATTGCATGTAGATAAGGAAACTCTTATTGCCTCACTGCTTCATGACACGGTGGAAGATACGGATGTCACGCTGGATGATCTCAGACAGAATTTCGGGAGCGGTGTGGCGGCACTGGTGGATGGTGTCACGAAGCTCAACCGCATCAGTTACTCTTCCCGTGAGGAAATGCAGGCAGAAAACTTCCGTAAAATGTTCCTGGCCATGGCGAAGGACATCCGCGTCGTGCTCATCAAGCTGGCGGATCGCCTGCACAATATGCGCACGATGAAACATAAATCTCCGGAGCGTCAGGCTGAAAAAGCCCAGGAAACTCTGGATATCTATGCTCCTCTGGCGCATCGTCTTGGTATCTATAAGATTAAATGGGAACTGGAAGATCTCTGCCTTCGCATCCTTGAGCCGGATGCCTTTTACGAGCTTGTCGGCGCCATTGCGCAAAAGCGTTCCGAACGTGAACGTTTCCTTGAGGACATTGTTGTTGAACTGCACAGCAAGATTGCAGAGATGGGTCTGGAGGCTGAAATTGAAGGTCGACCCAAACATTTCTACTCCATTTACCGCAAAATGAAGGCCCAGGACAAAACGCTGGATGAAATTTATGACCTCTTTGCCTGTCGTGTCCTTGTCCCTACCGTGGGTGACTGCTATGCCGTACTGGGCCTTGTGCACGAACTGTATAAGCCCATGCCGGGGCGTTTTAAAGATTATATTGCCATGCCAAAGCCCAACCAGTATCAGTCTTTACATACAACGGTTATAGGCCCCAAAGGCACTCCCTTTGAGGTCCAGATTCGCACCTACGAGATGCACCGCATAGCGGAATATGGTATTGCTGCCCACTGGAAGTATAAAGAAGGTGTCTCCGGAAACGATAACAAAAACGCCGGCATAGAATCCAAGCTCACCTGGCTGCGTCAGCTTCTGGATTGGTCCAAGGACATGAATGAGGCCTCGGATTATCTCAACAGTCTCAAGACCGGTCTGATCGAAGATGAAGTCTTTGTCTTTACACCAAAGGGGCGGGTGATCTCACTGCCGGCTAATTCCGTGCCCATCGACTTTGCCTACCATATTCACAGTGACATCGGCAATTCCATGTATGGCGCCAAAGTCAATGGCCATATGGTTTCCATGGATTATAAGCTGAAGAATGGAGACATCGTTGAGGTCCTCACTTCCGACAATGTCAAAGGCCCTTCACGGGACTGGCTGCAGCTTGTGCAATCCCCAACGGCCAAAAACAAAATTTCTTCCTGGTTTAAGAAGTCCATGCGGGCAGAAAATGTCGTCCGTGGCAAAGAAATCCTTGAACGCGAAATCAAGAAGGCAGGCTTTGCACCCAAAGATCTTTTGCAGAAAGAATTTCTGGAAGAAATTCTCAGGCGCTATTCACTCAATAAAATAGATGACCTTTATGGCGGCATTGGTTATGGCGGCGTCTCGGTCGGACGGGTTATCCCTAAACTGCGTGATCAGTACATTCGCTCTCTGCCGGAAGAGGAACGCAGCAAACTTGGCTACCGTGTCAACCAGCATGGCAGCGTCATTTACAGCCCCAATTCGATTCTGAGCCGCGAAGAACTTCTTAAAGAAACTCATCCGGGATTGCTGCATGAAGAACGCAAAGATCATGTCGATAAAACCAGCGGCATTAAGGTTAGAGGGGTCGGTAACTGCCTGGTGAGGCTGGCTCGCTGCTGTAACCCTGTGCCCGGAGATGCCATTATCGGTTTTGTCACCCGCGGAACAGGTGTAACCGTTCACCGCAGCGATTGCAGCAACATTCGGCATATTATCGATTCCTCTGAGCGCTCGGCTAAAGATGCTGAGCGTGCTTCCCGACTGGTCGATGTGAGCTGGGGAGAGGATGATGATAAAAAGTCTTTTGAGGTTCAGCTGACCATCCTCGCGCGTGACCGCCATCACCTTTTTGCAGATATTTCCAATGCCATTGCCGAAGAGAAAATTTCGATCGTTTCCGGCCGTTTGCAGGCGTCACGTGATTTTACGGCGACACTGATTGTGCGCGTGGAAGTGTCAAACCAACAGGAGCTGGATCGGCTCTGCGGGCGCATCAAAGCAATTCCCTCGGTTATTGGAGTGATCCGTGGACAGTAAGGAAAGGGTCAGGCTTTAATGAGGTGAATTGTTCGGAATTTAGCACCTTTCATCTGCGCGTTTCATTCAAGTTCTACAAGAACGATGGCCTAACATGGATTTTACATTCCCCTCTCTCTTTGCTAACAGTCATCTGTAAAAATAAAGACGTGTGGACTTGATCTGCACGTTTCTGCATCACGCAGCCCAACGTTTTTAAATCTTCAGTTGCTCCAGCGTTTTACAAGTACTGGCTCTAAGACGAAAAACACGCAGTCGTGGCAGCGGATCATACGGATTTATGCAAAGGAGAAAAGAATGAAAAACAACAGAGCTAAATTCCTTGCCTTACTCGCGCTTTTGCTTGTGGGACTTTTCGTATTGACATCGGTATCGCCTGTCGTTCTGGCCAAGGACGATAAAAAAGCCAAAGAAACCAAGGCTGAAGCTAAAGTCACCGAAAAGCTTCCTGATAACGAAGCGAAGGTCGAAGGTAAGATCAACATCTATACTCGTGACAGCGCCAGCGGCACACGCGAAGGCTTTGAAAAAGTTGTCGGTATTAAGAAAAATCTGACCGATGAAGCCAATGAAGTAAGCTCAAACGGCGACATGGCGACCAAGGTCGGTAATGATCCCAATGGTATCGGTTACTGCAGCCTTTCCACAGATTTTAAGGCCAACAAGGTTCTGCCTGTGTATTTTGAAGGCGTTGAGCCGACCGTCGAGAATGTCATTGATGAAAGCTACAAAATGGCCCGTCCTTTCTGCTATGTTCTGCGTAAGAGCGGCACTTATGATTCCAAAGAAAAAGAAGAACTGGTGAAAGCCTTTATCGCGTACATCACGGAGTCTAAAGAGGGGATGGAAACCATTGCCTCTGCTGGCGGAGTCGTGGATGTCGAAAAGGGCAAAGATTGGGAAGAAGTCAAAAAAGATTATCCTATCGTCGATAAAGACAACAGCGATATCGAAATCAAAACTGTTGGCTCAACTTCCGTTGAAAAAGTCATCAACACAGCTCTCGAAGAATTCCAGAGCCTGGCTGGTGGCTTCACCTTCAAAATGAATCAGACCGGTTCCGGTGATGGCTGGAAGCGCGTTCTGGGAGATGAAAAAGACGGCCCGAATAAAGGCGATATCGGTTTTGCCAGCCGTGACTTTAAAGATGAAGAAGATACGAAGGATGCCATTTCCAGCGGCATGTTCTGCCAGGATGCCATCGTCGTGATCGTGAGCGAGAAAAACAGCGGGATGCACAACTTCAGCAAAGATCAGCTGCTCTCTGTCTTCACTGGCGAAACGACTGAATGGAAAGACCTCGCTGCGAAAAAGAAATAATTTTCTGAATCCTGCAGGTTGAATTAAACGCACTTGAACTCAACACAAGTGCAGCCTGAACGTTGCACAAGAAAAGAGCTGGCTCAAGTCACGAGCCGGCTCTTTTTGCGTTAGAGAAAGAGGTTCAGACCTCAATCACCGAGATGATGACCATAGGGCGGCGCTTGGTCAGCTGGAAGAGCTCATTGCGAATCTCTTCGCGCAGCTGATTCTGACGCAGACTCTGGCCGACATTCTTATTTTGTTTCTGGACTTTTCCGGCAAATTGTCGGATGCGCTTTCGGCATGCGTCTTCAACTCGCTGACTATCGGTCGCATAGATAAAGCCCAAAGCCTCAATTTCCGGTTCTGCGGCAAGCTCGTTACGCTTGCCATTGACGGCAATGAAGCAGGTCACGATGCCGTCATCGGCTAACATGCGGCGTTCCTTAAGGACAATGGCGTCGACGTCACCGATGCCTGAACCGTCAATTAAGACGCCGGCACTCTCTTCAACGTAGTCGATAATGTGTCCCTCTTCATGACTGAGTTCAAGCACATCACCATTGTTAAGGAGAAAAATATGATCCGGAGAAAGTCCCTGAGATTCCGCCATTTCAGCATTTTTGTACAGATGACGGTATTCCCCGTGGGCAGGGATGAAATATTGCGGGTGAATGAGATTAAAGAGCAGGGAGAGTTCGCCACGATAGGCATGGCCGGAGACATGAATGTCGGCCAGTTTTTCGTAAACGACCTGGGCTCCGCGTTTGAAAAGCTCATTGATGACCTTATAGATTGATTTTTCGTTGCCGGGAATAGCGGAGGAACTTAAGAGGACCATATCACCCGCTTTGATATTGACCTGACGGTGTTCTGCAAAAGCCATGCGGGAGAGTGCTGACATCGGTTCACCCTGTGTGCCGGTAATAATAAAGACAATTTTATCATCGGGATATCTTTCGGCATCCCAGGCCTCAATCAGCGTGTCGGCCTGATAGTCGATATATCCCAGTGAGTCTGCTGCTTCAAAGACTTTAAGCATACTGTAGCCGAGCAGACAGACCTTCCGGCCTACTTTTTCGGCGGCGCTGATAATCTGCTGCAGGCGAAAAACATTCGAAGAGAAGGTTGCGACAAAGATTCGACCTTTGGCATCATCAAAAAATTCTGAGAAGGAGTCGCCAACCATTTTTTCAGAGGGCGTCATACCGGGACGCTCTACATTGGTGCTTTCCATGACGAGGGCGAGCACACCCTCGTTTCCCAGCTCTGCAAAGCGATTCAAATCAATCGGGTCGCCATGTACAGGAGTAAAGTCAACCTTAAAGTCTCCGGAATGCACAATGAGGCCTGCAGGGGTGGAGATGGCGAGAGCGCAGGCATCGGCAATGGAGTGATTGACGTGGATAAATTCGACATCAAAGTGGCCGGCTCGCACTTTATCTCCCGGTTCAACAATATGCAGGCGAGGGTCAGAAGCAGAACCTTTTTTACCGCCATGCTCGCGGTCATTCAGTTTATTCTCCACCAGTTTCAGGGTCAGGGCTGTACCGTAGACCGGACAGCCAAATTCCTGCATAAACCAGGCGATGGCACCAATGTGATCTTCATGGCCATGGGTAAGAAAAACCCCCCGAATATTTTGCGCATGGGCACGTAAATAGGTAAAATCCGGGATAATCATATCTACGCCAGGCGTCTCCTCGTCGGGGAAGGTGGTGCCGATATCGACAATGATGAGATCATCGCCGTACTCGTAGAGCGTCATATTTTTGCCGATTTCCCGCATTCCGCCCAGGGGAAGGATGTGGACTTTTCTTTCAGTGCCAGCAGGGAGTGTGGTTTTCACTGTTTGAATGGCTTCGGCATTTTTACTTTTTGGTTCAGCCCTGCGCAGCGGTTTAAGAGAGGGGACGCGTTCAAGGCGTGTGTTTTTTGCCGTTTTTCGCGGAACTTCAGTGTGCATTTTCAGTCCGCTGCGGGACTTAGCACTTGCACTTTTACTGCGTGAACTCACACGGCGATTGGCTTTTATCGCTGTTGAAGACCGTCCTTCAGCTTTCAGGCTGCTCCCCCTGCGACCAGACGATTTCGATTTAGAAAGAGCAAGACCTTCGGTTTCCCGGGTATAGGCTTCATGTCTTTTTTCAGAGCGACGCGAATGCGTGGAGCCAGCCTTTACCACAGTTCTGTTGCTGCTGGGCGCTTTTCCGGATCGCGTACGGGAAGAAGAGGCGACTCTTCTGCGAGTTCGCCCCGGTTTTTGTTCAATCAAATCCATGACTTTTCCTCCTGAAAAGTTCAAAACAACAAAGATAAAGGCGAGAGCTGCATTGCCATAAGGGAAATTCTGCAAGCTGACGCCGACATTGTGAGCGTTGAGTCCATAACATCCTCAAATTTGGGGGTGTTTCTATATATTCGATACATCCAGAATATTTTAGCATAAAGTGTGAGCTGACATAAAGAAAACTCCGCTACGATCTGTAGTGGAGTTTCTATTGGAGCCGAAGGTGGGAATCGAACCCACGACCTATTCATTACGAGTGAATTGCTCTACCCCTGAGCCACTTCGGCAAGCGAAAGCATGATAGCAAATTTGCCTTTTCGCTGTCAAGTGAGACGGGCTGAGCATGTTGTTAATCACCCAATTGTTATTTCCTCATTTTTATCCTTTATAATCGTCATCATTTAAGATCTTTTTCCTGGCACACAAGATATGAGCCATCATCGGCGATGGCATAGACCTTTGCCAAACTTCCATCACTATCCTTAACAAGGTCACCATAGTTATATTCGCAGGCATGTTTATCACCGGGCTTTAAATCACTTATAACCCGAATAACAGTGCCATCTTCCTTGTAAAACAATTGCTCATATTTCTGTTGAGCTTGCAGTTTAGTATTGGTAAGAATAAGAGCTAATAATAAAACGAGACAGGTAATAACCAATAAAATTCTGCTGACTCCTATTTTATTAATTAATTGCTTCATGATCCATCCTTCCTTTCAGGAGCACACAACTAGCGCACATAAGCACATATTTTGCACTTATTACCTAAAATGCATGAGCAAGAAAACAAAGTGAATTGTAGAAATTGAATTCTCCTTTCTTATATATTTCTATAAAATTGTATCATAATAACAAATCTTAGTCAATAAATATAAGTATAATAAAACTATTCCGTCACCATTATTGTCCATGGAAAGGAAACGGTCAGGCTCGATTTCAGTCCTCTTTTTCAAGCAATTGAAGGGCTTCTTCGGTGAGAGCTTCCGGAGTGAAGCCAAAGCGCTCGAAAAGCTGTTTGCCGGGAGCGGAGATGCCGAAGTGATCGAGGCCGTGAACGGCGCCATGATCACCGACAAAGTGATACCAGGGCATGGAAGCTCCGGCTTCAACGGCAAGGCGGGCGTTGATTTCCGGAGGAATGACCTCTGAGCGATAGCTCTCATCCTGTTCGAGGAAGAGCTCCATGCAGGGCATGGAAACCACGCGGGAGCCGATCCCTCTTTGCAGAAGCCGATCCTGAACCTGGAGAAGCAGGGAAACTTCAGAACCGGACCCCATGAGAATGAGATCAAGACTTTCACCCTTGTCAGAGAGCACGTAAGCGCCACGGCTGATGTCCCTTGCGCTGCCGGGCAGCTGTGGCAGAGACTGTCGGCTGAAAGCAAAGAGAGAGGGACGGCCGCTCTGGAGAGCCGCAAGATAGGAAGCGGCACTCTCGCAGTAATCTGCGGGACGGAAAACCAGGAGATTGGGCATGGCACGCAGAGAAGCAAGCTGCTCAATGGGCTGATGTGTAGGTCCATCTTCGCCGACGCCGATACTGTCGTGTGTCGTCACGAAAAGTGCAGGCAAATTCATGAGTGCGGCGCTGCGGATGGCGGAGCGCATATAGTCTGAAAAGACAAAGAAGGTAGAGCAGAAGGAGAGGATGCCGCCATGGATATTCAGGCCGTTCATGATGCAGGCCATGCCGAATTCACGGATACCGAAATGAATGTTGCGACCCTGACGGTTTTCAGGAGAAAAAGCACTCTCAGCGTTGAGCTTCGTGTTGTTTGATGGAGCAAGATCTGCACTGCCCCCCATAAAATGCGGCAGTTCGCTGGCCAGAATATTGAGAATTTTGCCCGAACTCTTGCGGGTTGCTTCAGCTTCACTGGGAATTTCACAGAAAAGAGCTTCATTCAAGCCGGTAAAATCGGGATGGAAAGTCTGATCCCAGCGTGCAGCCAGTTCGGGCCAGGCCTTCTGCCAGCGACTGAAAAGCTCGTGCCAGGTTCTTTCATCTTCGGCAAGTTCATGGCGTACTTGTTTCATACCCTCTTGAAGAGAGGACGGCAGCTCAAAGATCCCCAAATCTTCCGGCCAGCCCAGGGCTTTTTTCGTGGCGGCAACATTCTCTTCACCAAGGGGTGAACCATGGGTCTTTGCAAGACCTTCCAAAGGGCTGCCAAAAGCAATTTTGCTTTGCACAATAATCAGCGAGGGCTTTTCTTTTTCGGCCTTTGCCGCGTCGAGAGCTGTTGAAATAGCGGCCAGATCATTGGCATCAGCCACTTCCAAGACCTGCCAGCCATAGGCTTTATAACGCGCAGCAACATCCTCATCGAAGGCGAGATCAGTCGAGCCTTCAATGGTGATTTTATTGCGGTCATAGATCACAATGAGTTTACCCAGTTTCTGCGTCCCTGCAAAAGAACAGGCTTCGTGGGTGACGCCTTCCTGCAGGCAGCCGTCCCCGGTGAGGACATAGGTGTAATGGTCGACAATCTCAAAGCCTTCACGGTTGAATTCAGCGGCAAGACGAGCCTCGGCCATGGCCATGCCGACAGCCGAAGCGAGCCCCTGCCCCAGCGGGCCCGTGCTGATCTCTACTCCAGGGGTCACAGCATATTCAGGATGGCCGGGGGTTTTGCTGTCCAGTTGACGGAAGGAGGCGAGATCTTCTTTTTCGATTCCATAGCCAAAGAGATAAAAGAGTGAGTAGAGGAGCGCGGAAACGTGGCCGGCACTGAGAACAAAGCGATCCCGGTTAAACCATTGAGGGTTGGCCGGGTTATGCTTCATGTGGTGGGCAAAGAGTTCCCAGACCAGGGGAGCCGCATCTAAAGCCATACCGGGATGACCGGAATTTGCTTTTTGCACGGCGTCGATGGCACAGCAGCGCAGAGCGGAAACAGCAAGATCTTCGAAATCCTTAGAATAAGTCATGAGAAATACTCCTTCTGTCATGCTTACAGAGCCTGAAATTTGTTTGTTTCAAGCCCGGGTGAAGGGTCGGCTGGGCCACCCTGATTCTCCTTTGTAAAGCCTTTGAGAGACAAGTCCCTTCTGAAAACCTGTGCAGATTTTGCAGAAGAAAAGTCCACTGACGTTGGCTTCGGCGTTATATCACCTGCTCAGCAGGGCAAGAACCTTTGTCCATCTTAGCATAAAAAAGAGAAGCTGCTGAAAAGCAACTTCTCTAAAGTTTTCTAAGAAGATTAAATCGTTGGCTCTAAAACTTTTAACCGAGGTAAGGAATGGCGGGAATGTGAAATTCACGCTTGCCGAGATATTCATCAAACTCGAGAAGAGCGGCCTGGCACTCTTTGCAGCGTTCGACACCGAGAATGTTATCACGCTGATTTTCCTCTTCTTCAGCTTGTTCCATAATGTACCAGTTGAGGAAGATTTCACTGGACTGATCGTCAGCGGCGCGCGCAACTTTCACCATGTTTTTGATGCTGGCAGTGATTTCCTTTTCGTGGGCCAGAGCTTCTTTGAAGATATCAAGCAGAGAAGCGAAATCACTTTTGGGAGCCTCAATGGCTTCATATCTGACCTGGCCGTCCTGAGAGCGCAGCCATCTGATCAGGCCAAAAGCGTGAGCGACTTCTTCCTGGTACTGAATGTCAAACCAATGAGAGGCCCCAACCCAGCCGTGCTCGAGCAGCCACTCGGACATCTGAAGGTATAATTTGGCGGAATAAAATTCCATCGTGATCTGTTCATTAAAAACTTTGTTAACTGATTTTTCCATTTTCTTTTCCTTTCTGGGGTGTCACGGGAGCTCTTCGCCTGAACTGAAGGAATTTTTCCCGTACACCATGTGCATCTGTCAAAAGTCTACGGCTAGAGGCATTTTAGCGGCGTCACATTCGTTACTCAGCACTTTATTATGGTATACTTCAAAGCGAATACACAAGTATCAGTGGCTATTCCTGTATAGGAATGAGCTGAACCTATGTCATAAGCTCAGTGAGAGCAGACATAGTCAGAAGCTCAGGGCAGGATAGCTGACATAGAGGAGGTTTTCTTTTGTTCAAAATTGTCAAAAAACATCGCCTGAATCATGAGAGTGTAGAGATGGATATTGAAGCACCCTTCATTGCCCATAAGGCGAAGCCAGGTCAATTCATTATTTTCCGCGTCGATGAAGAAGGTGAGCGCGTTCCCCTTACTGTGGCAGGTACCGATCCTGAAAAAGGTACGGTCAAAATTATCTTTCAGCAGGTTGGCGCCTCAACTCTGGCACTGGGCGATAAAGAAGAGGGAGATTTTATCCAGGATTTTGTCGGCCCTCTGGGGCAGCCCTCTGAACTCGAACAGTTTAAAGGAAAGAAGATCGCCGTTGTCGGCGGTGGCCTTGGTGCGGCCATTGCCTACCCCATAGCCAAAGCAGCTCATGCGCTCGGAGCTGATGTCGACATGATTGCCGGCTTCCGCAACAAGGACATCATCATCCTTGAAGATGCCATGCGCGCAAACTCCAATCGCCTCTTTGTGACGACCGACGATGGTTCCAATGGGGTGAAAGGCTTTGTTTCGGATATTCTTGAGCAGCAGATTAAAGCCGGAACACATTATGATCACGTCATTGCTATCGGTCCTATTATCATGATGAAGGTCTGTGTTGATGTGACGAGAAAACACAATATTCCGACGACGGTCTCTATGTGTACCCTGATGGTGGATGGAACGGGCATGTGTGGCTGCTGCCGCCTGACCGTGGGGGGCGAAACCAAATTTGCCTGTGTAGATGGTCCCGATTTCGATGGCTTTAAAGTTGATTTCGATGAAGCGATGTCCCGCGGCCGCATGTATCGTGATCAGGAAACTCTGGCCAAAGAACGACACATCTGCAATTTAACGGGGGAGGCGCGCTGATGGCTGAATATAAGAAAAACATGTCGCTCGAAAAGGTTCCCATGCCGGAACAGGAGCCCAATGTCCGCAATAAAAACTGGCAGGAAGTGGCGCTTGGCTATACCCTGGAAATGGCGCAGGAAGAAGCAAAACGCTGCCTCAACTGCAAGAATCATCCCTGCATGAATGGCTGCCCGGTCGCTGTGCGCATTCCTGAATTTATTCAACAGCTGATTGAAGGAAATCTTGCCGAAGCTTACGAAATTATTACCTCGACCAACAGCTTGCCGGCCATCTGCGGTCGTGTCTGTCCTCAGGAAAACCAGTGCGAGAAGCTCTGTGTCCGGGGCATTAAAGGGCAGCCTGTCGGCATAGGACGCCTGGAACGCTTTGTGGCGGACTGGCACATGCAGCAGCCTCCTGAAGAGGCCTGCCCGGCAAAGAAAAATGGCCATAAGGTTGCGGTCATTGGGGCTGGACCTTCCGGTCTGACCTGTGCCAGTGATTTGGCAAAAAAAGGCTATGAAGTCACGGTTTTTGAATCTCTGCACGTTGCCGGCGGGGTGCTGATGTATGGTATCCCCGAATTCCGTCTACCCAAAGATCTGGTTCAGAAGGAAATTGAAAGACTCTGTGCCTGCGGTGTCGAGATTAAAACCAATATGGTGGTTGGCCGTGTCCAGACGCTGGACGAATTGATGAAAGAAGATGGTTTTGAAGCGGTCTTTATTGGCTCCGGAGCCGGCCTGCCGCGCTTTATGAATATCCCGGGCGAGAACCTGAACGGGGTTTATTCAGCCAATGAGTTCCTCACCCGTGCCAACCTGATGAAGGCCTATAAAGAAAACTCAAGCACACCTATTTTTGTTGGCCGTCGTATTGCTGTCGTCGGTGGCGGCAATGTGGCTATGGATGCCGCCCGTGTCGCGAAACGCCTGGGCGCAGAAGAAGTCTACATTGTCTATCGACGCTCAGAAGAAGAACTGCCGGCACGTGCCGAAGAAGTACATCATGCCAAAGAAGAAGGCATTCAGTTTAAACTGCTCTGCAACCCGCTGGAAATTCTTGGAGACGACAAAGGCTGGGTGAAAGGCATGAAAGTGGTCAGCATGGAGCTGGGTGAAGCGGACGCAAGCGGAAGAAGACGTCCGGTTGAAATTCCTGATTCCGCTCACGAGATGGATGTCGACTCTGTCATCATGGCCATTGGAACTTCACCGAACCCCTTGCTGCGCCAGACCACGCCCGATCTTAATACTTCAAACTGGGGAGGCATTGTCGTTGATGAAGCCAGCATGCAGACCAGTAAAGAGGGAGTCTATGCAGGTGGTGATGCGGTGACTGGTGCAGCTACCGTCATTCTGGCCATGGGCGCCGGGAAAAAGGCCGCTGCCTCCATTGATGCTTATTTGCAGGGTAAGAAGGACTGATGAATGATGGGAGGAGAGGGTCTTGAGATCGCTGTTGCTGCCGATTTTCATATCGGTTCTCCCTTCTCGTCTTTACCAGCAGACATCGCCGTTCGGGCCAGTTCTTTGCAGGAACAGTGTCTGCGTGAATTTTGTCAGATGGTGGGCAGAAAGAATCTGCCCTATCTGCTGATTGCCGGGGATCTCTTTGATCGCCTGGATCTGCCTCTGGCTCTGCTGCGTCGTACGCAGCAGAGCTTTTCATTATGTCCCCGAAGCAAAGTGATCATTTCGCCCGGCAATCATGATCCGTATTTTCCACAGGGAATTTGGGATGACCCTCACTGGCCGAAAAATGTGCAGGTAGTGCGCACAGAGAGTGAAGTCTTCGACTTCCCTGAGCATGGATTGCGAATTTATTCTGCAGCCTTTCTCACGCAGTCCGCCAGACTGCCTGTTCTGGAAAAACTGAAAATTCCTGTCGACAGGGAGAAACTCAATCTCCTGCTGTTGCATGGTGAAATTGTGGCTGCGGGGCAACATTCCAACTATAATCCGCTGCCGCGTGAATGGCTGCGTGACTCCGGACTGGATCTTGCCCTTGTGGGTCATATTCACCAGACCAGCGGTCTGGTGCGCGAGTCTGAGGGCTTTTATACCCTGATACCTGGCTGTCCTATGGGCAGAGGCTTTGACGAATGCGGAGAGAAGGGAACGTATCTTCTTCGCCTGCGTAAGAACTTACAGTTCAAGCAGAGCGTCCTGAAGGTAGAAGCCAGCTTTATTCCTTTTACGGCGGCTCGTTTTCAACGTCTCCACCTTGATATATCCTCTTTTGACTGTGAAAGTCAGGAGGAACTGGCTTTCATCTTACGCCAGAGCATACTTGAAAAAGCCAGAATATCCGGAGAAGAACGTCACTCCTGTCTGCTGGAAGTTGAACTTTGCGGCATTTCCAGGCTGAGGCCCGATGTAGATTTTTTAGAGCGCCAGCTCAGGGATGAGTTTATGCTGCTGCGCCTTGAGGACAAAAGCTTTCCCGCTTTTTCGCTGATGAAGACGAGTGAAGACAGTCGTTTTTCAAGCTTCCTCAGTCGTGAATACCAGCGGCTGGAAAGCTCGGGAGAAGTCGACAGAGAAATCCTGCAGCGGTGTCAGAGACTGTTGCTGAGCTCTCTACAAGGAGAACTTCACGGTTCGCTGAATTGAGGACTGAAGTACCGATGGAAATTCGCGAAATAAAAATATTGCGCTTTGCCGGACTGAAAGAGTTTTCCCTGACACTGCAAGGGGGCTTCACTTTTCTCGCGGGAGCTAACGAAAGTGGAAAAAGCAGTCTGCTGGCCTTTATTAAAGCCATGCTCTATGGCTTTCGTCGAGGGGGTAAAGATCCTGAAAAGAGCGAGCGCCAGCGTCTCCGTCCCTGGCAGAGTACGGATGACTTTGGGGGCAGCCTCGTTCTGACGATTAAGGGGCATCGTTACCGCATTGAACGACTTTTTGGATCGAGCCGCAGTCAGGATCGCATGAGCCTCTGGGATGAGGAAAAGGGCCATCGCATTAAGCTCGCGCCCCGGGAAGAACCTGGCGAATATCTTCTGAATCTCAATGAAAAAGAGTTTGCGGCAGCCTGCCTTATTGAGGAACCTGGTGAGGCGCTGCAAGACAGCGGTCTGGAAGTGAAGCTGGCTGCTCTGGCTTCCGGAGGGGATGAAGAACTTAATGCGGCAGAAGCCGTGCGCTTACTCCGGCAGTATCTTCGCCGTATAGACGACAGCAGCGAAGATGGCCTTCTCACAAAATGCAGGCAGCGGTGTGAAGAACTCTCTTCAAGCCTTGACGCGGCTCTTGACCGCGATCAGGCGCGCCTGGACAGCCTTGCACGTCTCAATGTACTGGAAGCAAAAAGGGAAGACATTGAGCACAAGCTTCTGGCACGACGTCTTCTTTCGGAAAAAGCAGAAGCTGAAGAGAAGTGCAGGCGCTGGCAGGATTATCTCAGTCAAAAACAACTTGCCCGACAAATGGGGCAGAAAGAGGATCTGAAGTCTCCTTTGCCCATGAAACCGGTTCCTGTCAGGGAACTGAATAAACTATCCCAGGGCCAGCAAAAACTGCTGCATCTGCATGCCGCTTTGCAAGAGAGTGAAGAAGAATGCGCTTCCAAGCTTGCAGAAAGACAAAGAGCCGTGTCGGCCTGGCAAAGCGAAGAGAGCGCAAAGCGAAAACTGCTGGCGGAACAAGCCGCCCTCCTTTCTCTGCCTGAATTAAAAGAAGCACAACGTGAGCAAAAAGACAAAGCGGAACGTCTTTCGCGGCAGTACAGTGTGGCCATGCTCAGCCTTCTGGCTGTGTCGGCTTTAACGACGCTCATCGTTTCTATCGTCAGGCAAAAGCTCTCCCTGCCGTTGCTTCTGCTCAGTCTTTTTCTGCCTCTGATCTTATTTCTCGTTGCGATAAAACGAGGCCGTGAAGAGCGTGAAAAGGCGAGTGCTCTGCTCCGGGAGAGCCAAAAACGCCACGCTCATCTGTGTGAAATCAAGCTGGAACTGGAACACAGTGCTTTTTCACAGAAACAGGCCGATGCCTGGATTCATGATTGTGAAACGGCCATTCGGGAAGTCAAAAAAAGAGCTGAGCAGCAACGCTGGAGCCTGGCCAGAGAAGAAAAGGAATTACGCTATCTGCTAAAACCCTGGTTTTTCACCCTGCCTGAAAACATTCCCCCGGAAAAGCTCGTACAGCTTTTGCGCGAATATTCGCTCTCCGGCGAAGAAGCAGAAGATGGGACAAACACCCGTTTGCCGGGCAGGATGATTCAGAAATCAGCCGACGAAGAAGAACGCATGCGGGTTGAATTTGAGCAGTCCAGCCGTAAACTGCAGTCCGTGCAACAGCAACTCAGCCAGTTCAGTTTTTCTGTCGCTGATTTACAGTTCAGCGAAGAAGAACTGCGCCGTGTAGAAGGTCAGCTCAGAGAAGAACTGGGTGTTGAACGCAGTCAGTTAAGGCAGCTCAGTTCAGATCAATTAGATACCGCCAATCTGGAACGCGAACTCAAGGCTGAGCTGCAGCGCAAGGAAGAGCTGGAAAAAGAATGCCGGGCCTGTCAGTGCTGCCTGGATATCGTGAATCAGGCGCTGGAGAAATACCAGGCAGAAGCCTGGCCAGAATTGCGAAAGCGCGCTGAAAACTGGCTTTACCGTCTCAGCGGCGGGCGATACAGGCAAATACAAATCGATCAACCCTGGAAGGTTCATGTGCTTGCCCCGGAAGATGAACAGCTGCACGAAGAAGTCTATTACAGTTCCGGAACCCGCGATTTACTCTGGCTCTCACTCAAGCTGGCGGCCTCCTCTATGCTCTCCGGAGAGAGCGTGCAACTCCCACTCTTTATGGACGACAGTCTGCGCAGACTGGACAGAAAACGCGCAGAGCTGGCTTTCTCCGCATTAAAAGAAGAGGCGGAGAAAAAGCATAAGCAGCTGCTTCTCCTGAGCAGCAGTGCTGAAATGAGACAGTTTGCCGAGGCTCATCATATTCCTGTTTTGGAACTTAAAAAAATATAAAGATTTCAGAAGTTTTGCTGTGAAATTCTTTTAAGAGCTGCGAGAATCTTTTAAGGGTTGAGAGAATCTTTTACAGGCAAAGAGCAAATAAAAAACCCGATCATTTCTCAGAACAAGGAAATGTCGGGTTTTTTCTGGTGCGCCATCAGGGACTCGAACCCTGGACCCACTGATTAAGAGTCAGTTGCTCTACCAACTGAGCCAATGGCGCGTCGTCAGGCACGATCAACATTCTATGCGGCCAGAATAAAAATGTCAATGCTTCTTTTCTGATCGTTTGCTGTTTGCTAATTGCAAGTTAAACTGAAATTCATTCTGTACAAGTCTTGTTTCTCTCAGACTGCAGCCTGAGGATTTTGTCTCGGTTTTTCCTGAGCAGCTGGCCCGCTTATCTTGAACGGCACTTTCCTGAGCATCCTTTAAGCTTTATCCCGCTTAGATCATGTTTTTGTGGGAGATTTTCGCAGAGCTTTTATCCGCAAAATCCTGCTATGATAGTAGTGAACAAAATGCACGTGAAGGCCGTGTAATAAAATGTCGGGAGAAGGCAGAGGAGAAGGGCTATGGACATGAAGAAAATCGAAAAACTTGCGGAGATGATCAAAGATGCGCGCTCTCTTGTCTTTTTTGGCGGGGCGGGCGTATCGACGGAGAGTGGGATCCCGGATTTTCGCAGCAAAAACGGCATTTATTCCAAGAATATCGGCGCGGAACATATTCTAACACCGGGTTTTATGCACCATGACTCCGAAGAGTACTGGCGTTTTTACCGGGCCTATCTCATGCCCAAAGGAGTGGAGCCAAACGATTGTCATAAAGTGCTGGCTCGAATGGAAGAAAAAGGCCTCTGTGATGCGGTCATCACGCAAAATGTCGATGCTCTGCATCAAAAAGCCGGTTCCCGCAATGTGATTGAACTGCACGGCAACGGCCAGCGCTTTTTCTGTGAGAAATGCCGTAAAGCCTACAGCTTCGAAGAAGTCGATGCGATGGATCTGGTGCCCCGATGCACGGCATGTGGAGCGCTTATTCGCCCCGATATCGTGCACTACGAAGAAGCCCTGGATCAGGATAATATCCTTCGTGCAGTCTCGGCCATTCAGGGGGCAGATCTGCTCATTATCGGCGGAACCTCTCTGGTTGTTTATCCGGCGGCGGGGCTGATCACATACCAGAAGCCGGAAGGTCGAAAGGTGCTGATCAATCAGTCTGAAACATATTCGGACAGCCTGGCTGACCTGATTATCCGAGATCCCATCGGTCAGGTTTTCAAGGCTTTGGCTCCTCTTATCAATCTTTAGCCGAGCATCAATATTTAGCCGAGGCGTTTCCTCATACGAATTTTTGAGCTGGGAAATTGGCTTCGCTTTGTTTCAGCGCTTTGCTAAGAAATATAGAATAAGAAATGAAATATAGAATTAAGAAATATAGAAATTAAACATGGGAATTTATAAAAGAAAGATATTCGGAATTGGGACCGGCCCAGGTGATCCAGAGTTATTGACACTGAAGGCCATACGACACCTGCGGGAAAGCGAGCTGATTTTTGCTCCGACAAGCCGGGGCAAACACCTTGCCCTGGACACGGCTTTAGCTTATGTCAAGGATAAAAAGATCCTGCTTTTATCTTTCCCCATGGGTGAAGTGGCAGAAGAGGACTACCGCGCTGCGGCCGCTGCGATCGAAAAAGCCTGCGATCAGCTCCGCATGACGGATCCGCAAAAGCTGCCCCAGGCTGCTGTGCTGACCCTTGGTGATCCCCTGATTTATTCCACCTTTGCCCATCTCCTGCCTTATTTTCAGGAAGACAGTGAAATCGAGATCGTCTCGGGCATCCCGGCCTTTCTGAGTGCCGCTGCAGCGGCACAAATTCCCCTCTGCCAGGGAAGTCACGGCCTCCTGGTACAGGATCGCTGGCCGCTGGATGAAGTGCCTGAAGACAATCTTGTTCTCCTGAAAAGCAGCCGTTTTCAGCAAAGCGACCTGGAAGAAATGCGGTTAAAAGGCTACCGGATGACCCGGGTCAGCCGTGCCAGTCTTCCGGAGCAAAAGATTACACGGGACTTTTCTGAACTCGATTCAAAAGAGGACTATCTTTCTCTGCTGATCCTCGAAAAAAGCGGAGATGAAAGTGGAGAACTCGAGCCCTGAGACAGTCCAAGCTCTCTGCTCTCAAATCTCCTCGTTGTTCGATGATTCATCAAAAATTCAGGAACTGCGTTCTTCCAGAAGAACTCTGCAACCCAAACCTTCTCGTTGTCCACCTGCCTCCCCAGAACTCAGGACTTGAGATTTTCCACGAGAACTTTATGGCCGGTCCTGCGAAAGGCCCACTGCATCAACAGCTGTACCAGCACGGCAACAACGGTACCGCTTGTGCAAAATAGCCACCAGGGAAGATCAGCGGAAATTTCAACCGATCGTGATAAATAGGTCTTTATGCCAGAAGCAAGGAGACAGCTGCAGATTAAGCCCCAGAGGAAGATTTTAGAAGAATAAATCAGTCCTTCGCTGAATATCATACGGTGAAATTGCCGCTTCTCCATACCCGCTGAGCGCAGTATGGCAAATTCTTTTTCCCGCATGGAAAAACTGTTGAGAACGGTATTGAGAATATTGAACAGACTGATCAGGGTGATCAAACTCACGAAACCTGTAAATAAAACTTCTGTGATGAGAATAACGTTGCGCAGGTATCCATTCTCATAGGCTTTATCTATAAGATAGTATTCTTCCGGAGCCTCTTCAAGAAGATGATACAGGGCCTCTCTCAAGCTTTCAAGCTCTCCTTCGCGCACATAGAGATTCATTTTGCTGGACCATTTTTGTTCCGGATGTTCGTTGACGATTTTCTGTGGCGCAACGATAACAGGATGGCCGCTCCAATCGGCGAAATCAGGGACGCTTTTAGACGTCAGAGCAGTGGGTTTAAGCTTAAAGATCCGGCCATTTTCCGGGGAAATCAGCTCCAGGCTCTCCGGAAGAGTATCAGCCAAAGTTTGAATTTCATTAAATTTTCCATCTTGCTTGCTGTGTGTGTTGAGGACATTGATCAAAATAACTTCTTCATCATTCAGTGAATTCATGCCGATGAGTTTCAGATAACGCTCCAGATCCTGCGGGGGCAGGGCAAGCAGGGTACAAGGAGTTTTATTATTGCTGAATAGAGAAGCATGCATTTCGTTTGTTTGTTTTAACTCAAAATATCCAGACTGTATTAGGAAACTGTCTTTAACTTCACTTAACTCACGGATGCTCTGGAGAAAATGCTGATCGGCAGAAGATGTACTGCGAATGACAATATCGGCTAATCCCTGATCGGCTTTCAGGTCGACGGTTTTTCTCATCATATGCGAGAGATAGAGAACAGAGTTGAAGAGAACCAGACTTAGAACCAGAGAAATACTTATCGCCCGGGTTCTGCGGCGGCTACGTTTCATATTTTTAATGCCCATTTCAGCGGCGAAACCCAGCCTTTTTGCCCAGAATGGGCTTACGCGTAAAGTGTTCACATTCAGATGATGCTCACTTTCTTCATTAAGGCCAGCTAGAGGAGAAAAACGTGAACTGCGCACAGCTGGAATAATAGAAGAAAAAGCAATTGTCAGAGTGGATAACACGATGATTCTTATGAGCAGACCGGCATCCCAGACCGGACGCAGTAATCCCCGCGTATGCAAGAGATCCTGCATGGGAGCTTCTAAAACGCGGCAGACTACGGAGATGCCCAGGTGTCCTGCAAAAACGCCCAGGGGAAGTGCGAGAAGGAGTAAAATCAGGCCTTCCCAGAGAACCATCTGCCATTTCTGACATCGGGTCATGCCGATGCTGGAAAGAATGGAAAGAGAACGTGTTCTGCGGCTCAGTGAAATGGCGAAGGCGTTGGTGATCATGCCTATTCCTGCTGCTGCAATAATGACGATAAAAACAAGGGCAAAACTTTTTACAAGAAGATTAAAGGTTAAGCCAGAAGCTCCAGGAAGCAAATCGACCAGAGAAGCATTAGCGAGCAGGCGCTCGCCATATTGGCTCTTCTGCCAGTCTTTAAGGATTCCGACATTAAACTCCTTCGAGCGGATGAGCAGGTTTTGCCCTAAAGGAACGCGCGAGTCTTTTGTATAGAAGGCCTGCAAGTTTGGTGCAACAGAGTCTCCGCCACCACGTGCGTATATACCGACGATGGTGTATTCCTGTGTAAACTCCTCTTTGAAAGAAATTTTTTCAAGGTCCAGGGCATTGGAATTTAACTGTAAAAAGGGAAGTTCCTTTCCGTCAAATTCCAGTTTCCCCCAGGGCAATGTCAGTTTATCGCCCACTTTGACCCTGTTGAGATCAGCAGAATAATAATTTTGTGGAATAATCAGCTCATGAGCATTTTCAGGCAGACGTCCTTTTTCAAGATGGAGTCCTACAAAAGGCTGATTTTCCGGTAGTTGATAGAGCACACTAAAATAGCGCCCGTTTTCAGCATACTCATCCGCCATACCAAGAATGTCCAGGGTTGCAATATTTTCGATGTCCTCACGCTTGGACAACTGTTCAGTTTCTTCCGGGGAAGCCTGGGTCAGCATAAAATGCCATGATCCATCCACTTCTTCACGGGACTGACGTATCAATCCCAGAAAAGCCGTGCAGAACAGGAGCAAAGCTGTCATCATCGCGACACTGAGTATAATCCCGATTATGGTGATCAACGTCGTATCTTTGTTTTTAATAAGCTGTCGTCTTGCACATTTTAACGTGATCATCTGCGCACCCTTTCGTCCCGCACAATTTTCCCGTCAGACATGGTGAGAATACGTTTTGACTGCATGGCGATGCGCTGGTCATGAGTGATGACAATGACTGTCTGTTGCAGCTTTTCATTAGATTCTTTCAGGAGACGAACGATTTCAGCAGAATTTTCCTGATCCAGGTTTCCGGTGGGTTCGTCTGCCAGAATGAGAGCGGGATGATAAATCAGGGCGCGTCCGATGGAGACCCTCTGCTGCTGTCCTCCGGATAATTGACTGGGCAGATGCTGCAGACGATCCTCCAGTCCAAGATAGTGAGTTAGTTCAATAAAATGCTCTTCATCTACCTTTTGGCCATCCAGCAAGAGGGGAAGTTTGATGTTTTCTTCCACATTAAGTATGGGAATCAAATTATAAAACTGATAAATCAGCCCCACCTGTCGGCGACGGAAAATGGCAAGATTATCTTCATTGAGCTGGGTGATGTCACGGCCTGCGATAATCACGCGCCCTGAGCTTGGACGGTCTACACCACCGAGCATATGCATAAGAGTACTTTTGCCCGATCCTGAGGGGCCTACGATAGCGACAAAATCACCTTTGTCGATACTGATGTTCACGCCGTCCAGGGCGCGTACAAGGACATCGCCTTGCTGGTAAGTTTTGTATAAAGCTTCTGTTCGTAATATTTCCATGTGACTCTGACCTCCATCATCAGCGTAGCTGTAACAAATGACGAAGGAGTGACAAATCAGGTGACATTTTTGTCATCTTGGGAAAATAATACGAAATACCGTCGATTGTCCTTCGGAAGATTCGACTTCGATCCTTCCGCCGAGCTGGCCAATTAGCGAACGGGTGATCTCCAGGCCTATGCCGACAGAATCTCGTGCAGCATGATGCCCACGATAAAAACGCTCGAAAAGATGCCCAAGGTCTTCAGCTGCAATCGCTGGGCCGCTGTTGCTAACAGAAACAATTGTGCAGAGCGGTAATTGTTCCGCTTTCAACTCGATGAGACTTTCCTCAGGAGCATGTTCATTCGCATTTTTCAGCAAATTACTGAGTGCTTCGACCAGCCAGTTACGGTCACTCATGATGTAAGTGTCGGGTTCACAGGACAGTTGTATGATCTGAGCTTTTTCAGAAATTTTCGGAAGCAACGTCTCGGCTGTTTCTTCAAGGATTTCCCGCAAATTGCATTTTTCAATTTTAAATGCTATGGCTTTTGCGTCCAGTTTCGACATGAGCAGAAGGCTCTGTATAAGCCATGCCAGGCGGGTGATCTGCCGCTCTGCCGATTGTGAAAACTTCAATCTTTCTGCCTCATCAAGAGTTGGTCGACTGAGCAGTTCAAGATACATGGAAAGGGAGGCCAGGGGCGTTTTCAGCTGGTGGGAGATATCACTGATGGCTTTAAGCAGGATAGTCTTGTCTTTAGACAATTGCAGATCTTTTTCCCGCAGAGAAAGAGTTAGTTTCTGCACATCAGCAGCCAAAGCAGCAAGTTCTCCATTGCGGTACTCACGCAAATCTATACTGTCATCTCCAGCCATGACACGACGGATAGACAGGGACATGCGTTTAATAGCCCGATTTCTTCTTCGCCTGATCAGACCAAGGACAAGAGATATAAGCCCGATAATGATAAAAAAGATGAGGAAACTCATGATAAAGCTTTATAACCGAAGCCGCGCACTGTCACAATGCGTTCTGCCCGATCATCGCCGATTTTCTCGCGCAGTCGCCGAACGGTCACGCTCAGGGTATTGTCATTGATATAGTCTCCGCCTTTATCCCAGATGGCCTGGACAATTTGATCCCGGCTCAGAACTTGATCGGGATGCTGCATCAAAAAGAGAAGAAGACGGTATTCCTGTGCACTGAGGAATAGCTCGTCATTTCCTTTGCAGACTTGCATAGTCCGGCTGTTCAGAGAAATATCCTGCAGTTGATATAGAATGGGCGAATGTGTTGTGCTGCTTTTTCTCCTTAAAATACCTCGAATTCGGCTGAGAAGCTCCCGCAGACGAAAAGGTTTTGTCACGTAATCAACGGCACCCATATCGAGTCCCATGACGACATGGCCTTCATCGTCCAGGGCGCTTAAAAAAAGGACAGGGATGTCACCTTTTTGCCACAACATTTTACAGATATCATAGCCACTTCCATCTGGCAGAGAAATATCCAACACAGCCAGATCGAAGCGCTCATTGAGCCATCGTTTTGTGTCTTGAACAGAAATAGCGTGTGACACCATGTAGCCCTCTTCGCGCAAAGCAAAACAGAGAGGTTCCGCGATGCCAAAATCATCTTCGACTAAGAAAATTCTATACATATCAATCCTGCCTTCTACTAAAATAACACATAATTTATTAAGCTTTAGTAAATTCATATATCAGCTACAACACAGGACAAAATTAAGAACCTGCATACAATCATTTCCTGAGCGTATGGCATGAAAAAGAGCGCAGGCAACCATGTTAAACATCAATTTATTCTGGACAGTCATTCGACATAAACTGTGGATGAAAAAGGAAAGCGGCCTCAAAAGAGACCGCTCCTTCTTAGCTTGAGTTGTAATTTTGTGGCTAGAATTCGTATTTCTGCTTCATCTCACCAAAGCATTTGAGAGCGTATTCGAGATCTTCGCGGCTGTGGGCGGCGGAAATCTGAACGCGGATACGGTCCTTGCCCTTGGGTACGACGGGATACTTAAAGGCGACGCAGTAGACGCCCTTCTCCAGCATTTCATTGGAAACTTTAATGGCCTTGAGCGGGTCGTAGACCATGATCGGGACGATGGGGTGAACGCTGTCGATGATGTCGAGGCCGAGCTTTTTGCAGCCTTCGCGGAAGAATTTCGTATTCTCCTGCAGCGTCTTCAGGCGGCTGTGGTCCTCATCCAGTAATTTCAGCACTTCCAGGCTGGCCGAGGCCATGGCGGGAGCGAGCGTATTGGAGAAGAGATAGGGACGGCTCTTCTGACGCAGATAATCGATCACGCATTTTTTGGAGAGCGTGAATCCGCCGGAGGCTCCGCCCATGGCTTTGCCGAGGGTTGAGGTGAGGATATCCACACGGCCCATGACACCGCAGTATTCCTGAGTGCCGCGGCCAGTCTCACCTACGAAGCCGGAGGCGTGGCTGTCGTCGACCATGACGAGAGCATCATATTTCTCCGCCAGATCGCAGATGCCTTTGAGGTTGGCGATGATGCCGTCCATCGAAAAAACGCCGTCAGTCGCGATCACTTTGACCTTGCAGCCATCGGCGTCTGCCTGTTTGAGGCAGTTCTCGAGCTCTTCCATATTGTTATTTTTATAGCGATAGCGTTTCGCTTTGGAGAGACGCACGCCATCAATAATGGAAGCGTGGTTCAATTCGTCGCTGATGATGGCATCTTCGGCTGTGGTGATGGAACCAAAGAGGCCGCCATTGGCGTCAAAGCAGGAAGAATACAGAATGGCATCTTCAAAGCCAAAGAACTTGGCCAGAGCCTTTTCCAAATCCTTGTGCACCTGTTGTGTGCCGCAGATAAAACGCACAGAAGAGAGGCCATAACCCCATTTTGCATAACTTGCTTTAGCCGCTTCGATGATGCGCGGGTTGTTAGCAAGACCGAGGTAGTTATTGGCGCACATATTGATGACGTTTTTCATTTTGGTCGTATCAATATGGTTGCTCTGAGGAACTGTAATTACACGTTCTTCGGTCAGAAGGCCCTGATCCTTCATGGCCTGAACTTCGTCCTGAATTTTCTTGATTCCGCTTTTCATAATAATCCTCTTTGCACTGTATTTGCTCACACTGAAATCAAGCTGCCAATTTCGTATAAACTAGAGAAAAAGGTCTACTCCATGAGTGTGCGCACAATAAAACGCAGAAATGCCCAGCCGTGCCGGACTGTTCTCTACACAAAGCATTATAGGTCTTTGCCTCTGAACTTACAATAAAATAGACAGCTTCACAGCAGAAAAGAGAAAGAGTCTTGTTAAATTCACCGGAAAAAAAGTGTTTCTGCAGGGTTGACGCGTTCAAAGATGAAATTGAGTGGGCAAGTCATCGGCGACATTTGTGTGACTTGCGGATTTTTGCTGATCAATGGTATATTTTCAAGGTATCAGCTTATTGAAAGACTCAAATGAGTTCGTGCTCTTTCAGCCTTATTCTCGTTTTCCTGTCTTGCAGGCGAGGCTATAAAGGAGGTAGCTTTCGTGAACGAAGGCGGTGGTTTATGCCACGTTTTATTTTGTGAGTCGGTGGGAGCGGCCAATGATCCCATATTCTTCAACATTCTGCTCATTTTCATCCTTATTCTGATCAATGGCTTTTTTTCGGCTTCCGAGATGGCTGTCGTTACCATGAATCAGGCCCGCATTCGCAGTGAGGCGGAGAAGGGGGACCGAACAGCACAGAGGCTGCTTCATTTTATTGAAAATCAAACATTTTTTCTGGCGACGATACAGGTCTGCATCACTTTGGCAGGCTTTCTTTCGGCTGCATTCGGCGCCGACAATCTGGCACCACATGTTTACCGTCTTCTTGACCCTGCGGGAAGCCGGCCCTGGCTGCAAACCGTTGCCACTATCCTCATCACTCTGATCATCTCATTTTTCTCCCTGGTTCTTGGCGAACTGGTTCCCAAGCGTATCGGTATGGCCAAACCCGAGGCTTTTTCCAGAGCCTTTGCCGGGCTGCTTCATTTCTGTGAAATTCTCTTCCGGCCAGTCACCATCCTTCTGAACAAGGCGACAAATCTTGTTTCGCGCTTGCTGCATTTACCAGAACATGCAGATAATGAGCGCGTCAGTGAAGAGGAAATCCGTCTGCTCACCCAGGTTTCCAGTCGGAGCGGTGAAATTCATGAGGAAGAAGCTGACATGATCAACAAGGTCTTTGATCTTGACGACAAAGAAGTTTCAGAGATCATGACCCCCCGTACAGCCGTAGAAGCGCTGGCTGCTGACAGCAGCTGGACTGAAGTCCTGCAGCAGGCTGCGTACGGCAAGTTCAGCCGCTTCCCGGTCTATGACGAGGATATTGATAACATTATCGGTATCTTGCATATTAAAGATCTTTTTACGATTTATCCCATTGATGAAGAAAAATTTGACCTCCGCAAGGTCATCCGTCCGGCCTATTTTGTGCCTTCGGGAAAAACGGTGACGGTCCTCTTCCGGGAAATGCGTCAGAATCATATTTCCATGGCTGTGGTCATTGATGAATATGGCGGCATGGATGGGATTATCTCTATTGAAGATGTGCTGGAAGAAATTGTTGGTGATATTTCCGATGAATACGATGCGGCCGATGAACCCTGTAAACTTCTCGATGACGGAACGTATCTCCTGGATGGAAGGCTCACCCCGCAGGAGGCCGGCGCTTATGTTCCCGAACTGGCTGAGATGGAAGAGGATGACGACTATGAAACGATGGCGGGTTTTGTTCTCAGTTTGCTGGGACGAATTCCCGGCGTAGAAGAGCATCCCCAGGTACGTTTCAGAAATTTGATCTTTACGGTTATGGAAATGGATGATCGCCGTGTAGCCAAAATCAAAATTGCTAAAGTTTCGGATGATACCGAGGGGAGTTCGGGCCATGATAAAAGGCCTCAAAAAAATTAAGCTGTTGCAGTTACTGGCCAGAGTGGCGCTGATCTCTTTCACTTTCAGTCTTCTGCTGGGGCTAAGTGCCTGTGTAAAAGGGCTACCTGGTGAGACGTCAGGGTCGGAGCAAAGTCAGGTCGAAAAATCGTTAAAACGTTTCCGGCGACAGTTCGTCGGTCCTTTTGACACGGTGACGGATCTTATTGCCTATACCCCTTCGGAAGAGGCCTTTAATGCCTTTGCAGATGTCGTACAGGAACGCCTGCAATATTATTCTGATCTTTTTACGATCTATGATTCAGAAGATCTCACTGCATCTAAGCTCCATGAGAGTGCTCCTGAGAGGCAGGAGGAAAGCATGGCAAAAGTGACTGCTTCCGCACCCTCTGTGGCTGCTGAGCTGACTCATCAGGAGCGAAGTCTCAAAGTCGGAGAGAAGGCGGCATATGCAGGACGGGGGGAAAAGCGCCGAGGCGCAAATCTGCGTGAAATCAATGCTGAAGCCGCTGCCAGGCCTGTCCTTGCCGATCCGGAGGTCTTTGAACTGGTGCGCAGGGGGAAAGAACTTTCTCTGCAAGTGGAAAGTTTTAATGTCGCTCTGGGTCCAGTGACGTTTTTATGGCATGAGGCTATGGAGAAAGCCCAGATTCAGCCGGAAAAGGCGTCTCTGCCCTCAGAGACAGAGCTGAAAAAAGCGGCAGCGCATTGTCAGCCTTCGGACATTATCCTTGACGGAGAAGCGGGAACTATTTTTTTTAAAGACAAGGATATGCGCCTTGATTTTGGGGGCTTTGCTAAAGGCTACGCGGTTGAACGGATTGCTGAGGAACTCTCTGCCTCGGGAGAAGTACATGCCCTGATCAGTGTTGGCGGCAATCTGCGCAGCATAGGCTCGCGCCCGGATGGGCAAGCCTGGCAGGTCGGCGTTCTGGATCCAAGGGGTAAAAATGGAGAGACCCTCGACCACTATGCACTTGAGCAGGGAGCGCTGGTGACGTCAGGCATTTATGAGCGTTATTTTACGGTAGAGGGTGTGCGCTATCATCACATTATTGATCCGGCGACGCTTTATCCCAGCAAGCCCTATATTTCCATATCGGTATCAGCGCTTGATTCAGGCCTGGCTGACGCCCTCAGTACGGCCCTTTTCGGCAAGAGCGTGGACGAGGGGAGAAAGCTGGCCGAAAGCTTTGGCGTTTCGGTGCTCTGGCTGATGGCCGATGGAAGCATAGTAAAGACCGAACGGTGGCCGGCCTGTGACCCGCAAAAGCAAGGCTGAATGCTGCCATTTTTCAGTTTTCTGAGGGTATCGACAAAAGCTCCTGCTTTTTTATAAAATAAACAGAATGTTTTCTTTAAGAGGGCTAAAAAGATAAAACGGCTCAGCCGTCAGGATGAAATTCTGGAGAGCAGAAGCTGCTCTTGCACATGCTGCTATAGGAACAATGGAAACAAGAGGGATAGGGATGAAAGAAACGACATGTCTGGAAAAGAAAGACATCTACCGCCTGAATCAAAATACGGTTCTGGAACACTATGATGTCGATCCTCAAGTGGGGCTGACAAGCGCTGAGGCCGAAAGCCGACGGCTTCATTTTGGCTCCAATCGTCTTGAGGAAGAGAAAAAAGAAACGTTTCTGCAAAAGTTGCTGAATCAGTTTAAAGACTTTCTTATCATCATTCTGATTATTGCTGCGGTGCTTTCAGGCGCCCTTGGCGAAATGGCCGATGCGATCATCATTCTGGCGATTGTCGTGGTCAATGCCATTCTGGGAGTGATTCAGGAGGGACGTGCAGAAAAGGCCATTGAAGCCCTGCAGAAAATGTCTGCGCCCACGGCCCGCCTGCTGCGCAATGGTGAACAGATGCTGCTGCCCGCTGAGGATCTGGTTCCAGGCGATATTGTCATTTTGGAGGCGGGCGATATTGTGCCCGCGGATATCCGCCTGTTGAGATCGTCAAATCTTAAAGCAGAAGAATCTTCCCTGACCGGTGAATCCGTACCGGTGGAAAAGGATGCAGGCTTTATTACGAAAGAAGAAAAAGGTATTGGGGACCGCAGCAACATGGTCTTCTCCGGAACGTCCATTACCTATGGCAGTGCCAGTGGAGTGGTGGTTCTGACCGGAGAAAACACGGAAGTTGGCAGCATCGCGACTCGTCTTAAAAGCATCGAAAGTGAAGCCACACCCTTACAGAAAAACCTCAATCATCTGGGGAAGGTGCTGGGGATTGTCTGCATTGTCGTCTGTATTCTGGTTTTTGTGGCCGGGCTTTTGCAGGGTGGGGAACCGGTTACCCTTTTCCTGACGGCTGTCAGTTTGGCGGTGGCGGCGATCCCTGAAGGGCTGCCTGCGGTGGTGACCATTGTTCTGGCGCTGGGTATGAACCGCATGGCCGAAGAACATGCCATTGTGAAACGTCTGCTGGCCGTAGAAACGCTGGGAAGTATTGATACGATCTGCAGTGATAAGACCGGAACTTTGACGCAGAACGAAATGACCGTAACCTGTCTTTACGTGGGCGATAAGGATTACACCGTTTCCGGCAGCGGCTATGCTCCGGAAGGCGAAATTCTAATAAGTGGCGATGTTGAAGAAGATGAACATCAGAGCCATAAGCTCGGCCGTTTGCTGGAAATTGCGGCGCTCTGTAACGATGCAGAGCTTAAGCAGAGCGACGATCAGCTATGGACTATCCTGGGTGATCCGACAGAAGGGGCTCTCCTGACCCTGGCCGCAAAGGTCGGTCTCTGGCGCAAAGACCTGCAGGAAAAAGGTCATTTTCTGGGTGACCTGCCCTTTGACTCAACCCGCAAAATGATGTCGGTCTTTTATGAGGGTTTCCCTGAGGGAAAACTCTCTCTGACAAAAGGTGCGCCGGATATTTTACTTGCTCACTGCTCTTATGAAATGCAGCAAGGCGAACTTGTTAAGCTTAGCGAGGAACGCCGTAAGGCCATCCTTGCCAAAAACTCTGAAATGGCCCGCAAAGCTCTGCGGGTGCTCGCCTATGCATATAAGATTCATGATGCAGAAAATACTTCTGAAGCCGAAAGTGAAATGATCTTTGTCGGGCTCTCAGGTATGATTGATCCTTCTCGTCCGGAAGCCCGTGAGGCCATCCATGTCTGCAAAAAAGCCGGTATCCGCTGTGTCATGATTACCGGCGACTATGCGGAAACCGCTCTGGCTATTGCCAAAGACCTTGATCTTGCCGAAGAAGGGGATGAGGTTCTCACAGGAACTGAATTGGATAAGATGAGCGATGAAGAAATTCAGGCTGTCTGTGAAACGGTTCCTGTTTATGCCCGCGTTTCGCCTGAGCACAAGGTGCGCATTGTGTCGGCCCTGCGCAAGTGCGGACATGCGGCAAGCATGACGGGCGACGGCGTCAATGATGCTCCGGCACTCAAACAGGCCGATATCGGTGTGGCCATGGGGATTACCGGAACAGAGGTGGCTAAAGGCTCAGCAGAAATGATTCTGACTGACGATAACTTTGCCACGATTGTCTCGGCTGTACGCGAAGGCCGTATTATCTACAGCAACATCCGAAAATTCGTCTCCTTTTTACTCTCCTGCAATGTAGGAGAGATCCTGGTTATCTTTATTACGAACCTGCTTCTTGGTCCCAATTACGCTCCGCTGCTGCCCATCCAGCTTCTCTGGCTCAATCTTGTGACCGACAGTTTCCCGGCTCTTGCTCTGGGCCAGGAGAAAGGCGAAGCAGATATCATGCTGCAGCCCCCACGCGATCAAAAGGAACACATCATCAATAAAGAGATGGTGGGTTCAATTATCGTGCAGGCTCTGGCGATTTTCCTGGCTGTCTTTGCGGCTTTCCAGTTTGGACGCTATTTCTATCCGGACTACGCCACGGAGCAGTATGAAGTGGTCATGACGGCAGCTGGGACACCAGAACTTATTCCGAATTTCCACTTTTTTGCGGCGGAAAATGGAGCGCCTTCTGATGGTGCACGTACCTTTGCCTTTGTCACTCTGATTACAGCAGAATTGATTCGCGCTTTCTCCTGCCGCAGTGAGCGCAAGTCAGTATTTAAAATTGGTCTCTTCACCAATCCTACGATGAACCGCTCCATTCTCCTGGCCTTTGCTCTCATGTTGGTTGTGGTCTTTGTGCCTGCACTGGATTTACTTTTCCACACCATTTCACCGAACCTGCGTGACTGGCTGATCATGATCGGACTGGCATTCGTCCCCTTTGTTTGCGGTGAACTCTACAAATATTTTATGCACAAAGATGAGCGCTGAGGTTGACACTGACTTTTTCTATAAAGTTTTTGCCCATCTCAAATCCCCAGAGTCTTTCTTGTGATTCAGTATTCTAAGTCCCCTTTCGCCCTGATCCGGACGAAAGGGGACTTAGTCTTTCATACAGCAAAGCCTCTGTTCGATTCTGCTCTGAATTGTTCAACTAAGATATTCAGAGACCCCTCTCATCCCTTGAAGACCCTTGGCTGACCCACGGCAACCCGCTGCAGAAAGGGCTTGACATCGGCCTCAGAAATGACGATAATACATTGCGAACAAAAAGTAGATTCCAATCTCACCTTGAGCCAGCGGCGAAAAGGTTTCAGTTTATAGGCTATGGCCTTATCTGTTGGAGAGCGGAATCAATCCGCTTTTTTATTGCGAGAAAACAAGGAGGCATGACCATAGCTAACCCAAAAACCAAGAAAAACCAGGTCAGGATCAACGATGAGATACGTTTCCGTGAACTTCGACTGATCGACGCAGAGGGACAGATGCGGGGGCTTGTTCCACTTAATGAGGCCCTGGATCTGGCTTATGAGAGTGGCCTGGATCTCGTCCTCATTTCTCCCAACCCGGACAATCCGGTGGCACGTATTATGGATTATGGAAAGTTTGCCTTTGAACAATCCAAGCGCGAGCGGGAAGCCAAGAAGAAACAAAAGAGCACTGAGGTTAAAGAAGTTCAGATCAAACTCACAACCGAGGAGCATGATACTAACGTCAAGGTCAGAAATGCCCTGCGTTTTCTCGGAAATGAAGACAGAGTAAAAGTGGTGATCCGTTTTCGCGGACGTGAAATGAGCTATCAGAATCAGGGCTATGCCGTGATGAAGAATTTTGCCGAGGCCTGCAGTGAGCTGGGCAGTATTGATCGCCAGCCCATTATGGAGGGCCGCAACATGGTCATGTACCTTGCTCCGCTCAGCAATAAAGAAAAGAAAGAGCGGGCAAAAGCAGCAGAGAGCAAAAACAATGAAACGACTGAGGAAGAGGCGCAAGCCCTTAGCTCAGGCGAATAAAAAGGCAGAGAACGGACGAGGATATCCGTATTCTAGTGATAAGAGCAAGCAGAAGGAGGCCATATTTTTATGCCTAAGATGAAAACCCACAGCTCTTCAAAGAAGAGATACAAAGTGAGTGGCAGCGGTAAAATCAGACGCGCCCAGGCGTTCAAGAAGCACATTTTGACCAAGAAGACGAGCAAGCGTAAGAGAAATCTGCGCAAGATTGTGGAACTCAGCCCGGCCAACGCCAAAAAAGTACGTCAGCTGATTCCGTACAAATAGGTTGAGGGGAGGAAACAATCATGGCAAGAATTAAACGTGGAGTGACCACCAGACGCCGCCATAAAAGGGTGCTGAAACAGGCTAAAGGCTATTTTGGCCGCAAAAGTAAAATATTTAAGGTGGCCAATCAGGCCGTCATGAAGTCCGGTGTATATTCCTATCGTGACCGCCGCAGGAAAAAGAGAGATTTCCGTAAGCTCTGGATCGCCCGTATCAATGCCGGATCTCGTGCCAATGGCCTGTCCTACAGCCGTTTCATGAACGGTCTCAAGAAAGCGGACATTGCCCTTGACCGCAAGGTGCTGGCAGATCTGGCTGTCAACGACAAAGCCTCTTTTGCAAGCTTGGTCGAAAAGGCCAAGGCGGCTCTTTAACAGCTGATTTAAGCGGGCTTCGGCCCGCTTTTTTGTTTCACCTGCAGTCTATCAGACAGGAAAAGTCATGTTTGCAGAATCATTTGAGAAAATAAGCTCACGGAAAAATGAGCTTGTCCGTCGAACGTTCAGTCTCTTTCAGGAACAAAAAGCTAAAAAAGAGCAAGTTATGATTCTTGAAGGGCTGCGTCTGGTCGAAACAGCCCTGCTTGCCGGTCTGCCGGAATGGCTCTTTCTGGCTGACGACGCGAGAGGGGAAAATAGCCTGAAAAGACTGCGCCCTTCACTTGAAAAAGCCAGTGTCAAAGATCCCGATAAACTTTCTGAAGCAAGCTACGCTGAAGCCTCATTGCAGCAGGAAGCCAAAGTTCAGGCTGCTGACTGGCGTGAGCGGGTTCGCCTGGTCGAATCGTCACTCTTTGATGCGCTTGCCCGTACGGAGAACAGTCAGGGGGTGCTGGCCGTTTTTCATCATCCGGCTTATTCACCCTTGCCCGCACAGTTTCCAGCATCTTCAAGACTTATTCTGCTGGAAAGAATTGCTGATCCGGGAAATCTGGGAACCATTATTCGCACCGTTGAAGCCCTTGGCTTTGATGGCCTCATTTTTCTTGGAGAACATGTCTCGCCCTATAACGCCAAAACCTTACGTGCCTCCATGGGTTCGGCGCTTTTCCTGAAGCTCTACGAGGCGATTCATCTGGCAGAGGTTAAAAAGCATCTTCAGGAGACGCGCCTCTATACCGCGGATATGAGCGGAATCCCTTTGCTGGATTTATTAACTTGTCCTCGAGCCGCAGAGCAAAAACAAGCTCTTGATCAATGTGAGGCCGAAGTACAGGAAAATATTCCCGTAAAATGTTCCGTTCAAGCGGGTGTTCGGCAGAGGACGACAGAGCATAATTCTTCGCTAAGGTATGGCGAAAAAGATTGCCCTGTTTCAGGACGAAACCTGAACCCTTGCGGCTTTGCTCTCTTACTCGGCAATGAGGCGCATGGCGTCAGTGAAGAGGCTAAAGCGCTCTGTGATTGTCTTATTTCTGTGGAGATGCAGGGAGAAGCGGAAAGTCTTAATCTCGCTGCAGCTGCAGCTATTCTTTCCTGGGGCCTTTCGGCAGCACATGGATTTTTGGGGAAGTGATTATATAAGCTCAGAGTCTGCACAATCTCTTATTTTCCATAGGGGTTAACCACCATCTTTATCTTGAACCGCTTATCATCGTGACTTGAGCGGCTCAGCATCCTTATTGAAACTTTCAGTGGTCACAGGATTGCGTTTCTTTGTGATCATTCAAACTGGATCTAGTCTTTGTATCGTTTGTCATAATCGTTTTCTTCGCGTTCAACTTTTTTCGACCCTTTACAAAAGTGAAAACAGCATGCTATAATCACCAACGGCCCTATGGTCAAGCGGTCTAAGACGCCGCCCTCTCACGGCGGAATCAGGGGTTCGATTCCCCTTAGGGTCACCACTTTGCCCTGCAATTGCTTGCGGGGCTTTTTCATATCTGCAAGGGCAATTTGACTTTAATTGACTTTAAAGCGGCCCTGTGACAAAATATGTGATGGATTATTTGCTGGACTCAGGTTGAGGCCTGGCCCTTAAGGCCTTGTCTGCCTTTGACAGGAAAAGCTGTCGGAAGTCTGAATAGTTCAGCAGATCTGGATCGGCAGCCTGTTGCCGCTAAGGCGCGTTTAAGTCTAAACTGGTTTATCGTGTCTTTGAATCTGCCATGTCCTGACCCAGGCTCCTCATTGTGCTTGCACCGTCAGGTTTAAAGGCAGAACATACAGAGAGTGATCTTGATGACGGAAATACAGAATACAATTCAAGTCAGGGGAGCCCGGGAGCATAACCTGAAAAATATCAATGTGGATATTCCACGCAATAAACTTGTCGTGATCACGGGACTTTCGGGGTCCGGAAAATCCACTCTGGCTTTTGACACCCTTTATGCGGAAGGGCAACGACGCTATGTGGAATCATTGTCCTCATACGCCCGCCTTTTCCTGGGTCAGATGCAGAAACCTGATGTCGACAGCATCAGAGGCTTGTCCCCGGCCATTGCCATTGATCAGAAAACGACGGGACACAACCCACGCTCGACGGTAGGCACTGTGACTGAAATCTACGATTACCTTCGTCTGCTCTTTGCCAGAGCTGGTGAGGTGCACTGTCCACGCTGCGGCAAGCTGATTGAGCAGCAAACGGTGGACCAGATGTCTGAGAAGATTATGGCCATGCCTGAGGGAACGCGCATGACGCTGATGGCGCCCATCGTTCGCGCCCGAAAAGGCGAATACGGTCGGGACTTGCAACGGCTGCGCAAGGAGGGCTTTGCCCGTGTCCGCATTGATGGGGAAATTGTTGAACTTGAGGAGCTTCCTGACGATTTTCGCCTTGATAAGAAGAAAAAACATACGCTTGAGGTGGTGGTCGATCGATTGATCCGCCGTGATTCTGTACGGGCGCGCCTGCTCGATTCTCTCGAAACCTCACTCCATCTGGCGGATGGTCTGGTACAGGTTCTTTTTTCCGGAACTGATGATAAGGGAGAAAGCTGGGAACGCGAAGAACTTTATTCGCAGAATTTTGCCTGCAGTGACTGTGGTATTTCGATTGCTGATGTGAGTCCTCAGCTGTTTTCCTTTAATAATCCCTACGGAGCCTGCCCCGAATGTGGAGGCTTGGGAGAACTTACGGAAATCGACCCTGAGCTGGTGATCTTCGATAAAGACCTTTCCCTTGATGACGGAGCCATACAGGCTGTGGGCTGGAATTTTGCGGATCGCAAGAGCTGGGCGCGCTGCTTTATCGAAGCTTTGGCGGCACGCTATGACTTTTCTTTAAAAACTCCCTGGAAAAAGCTGCCCCGTAAAATTCGCGAACTCATTCTCTTTGGCAATCATGGAGAGCGTTTGAAAATAGATACGAGCAACTCTCCCTATGCACGGAGCGAGCCTTATTACAGCACGTGGATGGGCGTGGTGCCTTCAATGAACAAACGCTATTACGAGACGAGTTCCGACGATATGAAGCTCCTTTATCAGCGATATCTCTCGAGCAGGAAATGTTCGAGCTGCGGGGGCGCTCGTCTGAAGCCTGAGGCTCTTGCTGTGACCGTGGGCGGTGAGAACATCTATCAGCTCTGTTCGCGATCCATCCGTTCCTGCCTGAACTTTTTGCAGGCCCAGAGCTGGACGGCTTATCAGGAAAAAATTGTGCGCCCCATTATGACAGAACTCGGCAAACGACTGAGCTTTCTGATCGATGTCGGTCTGGATTATCTGACCTTGTCGCGCTCAGCATCCACACTTTCCGGGGGGGAAGCCCAGCGCATCCGCCTGGCCACACAAATCGGCTCTGGCCTCATGGGGGTTATTTATATCCTTGACGAACCCTCCATAGGCCTGCACCAGAGAGACAATCAACGCCTCCTGAATACCCTGAAACATCTGCGTGATCTTGGCAACACGGTTCTGGTGGTTGAACACGATGAAGAAACCATTCGCGCTGCAGATTATATCCTTGATATCGGTCCTGGCGCAGGAGAATATGGTGGCGAACTCGTTGCTGCAGGAACTGCGGAAGAACTCATGAAAAATTCCCGCTCCATTACCGGTCAATATCTCTTGGGGAAAATGGGCATTCGCGTGCCTGATACCCGGCGTATTCCAGGGAAGGAGTGGCTGCGCTTTCATGGCTGCTGCCAGAACAACCTGAAAAATATTGATGTGGCCATTCCTCTTGGAGTGTTTAACTGTATTACGGGTGTTTCCGGCTCGGGAAAAAGCTCGCTGGTGAACGGCATTATCCGAAAAAAACTGGAGGGCGATTTGAATGGCGCCCACAGAGTTTATGACAATTTCGATTCGGCAGAGGGTTTGGAATTCCTCGATAAGGTCATTGCCATTGACCAGTCACCTATCGGGCGAACGCCGCGCAGCAATCCTGCGACCTATACCGGGGTTTTTGACGATATTCGCCGGCTTTTTAGCGAGACCCGTGAAGCCAGAGCCCGTGGCTATAAACCCGGCCGTTTTTCCTTTAATGTCAAAGGCGGCCGCTGTGAAGCCTGTAAAGGCGATGGGGTCAAATGTATCGAAATGCACTTTCTCCCCGATGTCTATGTGGAATGCGAAGCCTGCCACGGCAAGCGTTACAAAAGGGAAACGCTGGAGGTGTGCTACAAAGATAAAAATATCTCCGACGTGCTGAATATGACGGTAGAAGAGGCTCTGGACTTTTTTTCAGCCATTCCGGCCATCCGGCGCAGACTGGAGACTTTGCGTGATGTTGGCCTCGGCTATATCCGTCTTGGGCAGCCTTCAACTCAGCTATCCGGGGGAGAGGCTCAGCGCATCAAACTGGCGTCGGAGCTTTCGCGCCGACAGACCGGGCGCACCTTTTATATCCTGGATGAACCCACCACGGGGCTCCATGCGGACGATGTCGCCAGATTAATTGACATCCTGCAGCGCCTGACGGAAAATGGAAATACTGTCCTGGTGATCGAACATAATCTTGATGTCATAAAAACCGCTGATTATGTCATTGATCTTGGGCCTGAAGGAGGAGACGGCGGAGGTACCGTAGTGTGCTGCGGCACTCCCGAAGAGGTGGCTGAAGACAAAGAATCGTATACCGGCCGTTATCTGAAAGACGTATTATTACGGCAGGGATTAAATATAAAAGGATGAAACCAATGCCTAAATGTCAGATCTGTCACGAAAATGAAGCCGTCATCATCTTGACTCGCATAGAAGAGAATCGCCGCGTTTCCGAGGGGATATGCCTGAAATGCGCGATGGATAAAAATATTGCCGGCCTTGAAGAAGTTTTCGCCCGTTCCGGAGTGAATCGCGATAATGTCGACGAAATCCAGTCGCGCATCAATGAAGTCATGAACCAGATGCAAGGTCAGGCTCCCGGACTCTTTCTGGAAGCGCTGATGAACTCCGATTTTGACCTCGGTCAGGCAATGGAAGCTTTGAAATCTCAGGGTAATGTCAGTGATGAGGGCAACGCTTCCCGTGATGCTTTGTCAGGGTCAGCTCGTGAGCCTTCTCAGCTTTCAGAGCTGATGAACGCCAACATGGGGATGTCCGCTGATCGTGAATCCTCCCCGAATGCAACGGAACAGCGCAAGAATCGCCGTCAGCGTGAACGCCGCAAAAAGTATCTGGATCAGTTTGGGACGAATCTTACAGATCTTGCCAGGGAAGGACAAATTGACCGTATTATCGGGCGTGAAAAAGAATTGAATCGCATGGTTCAGATCCTCAATCGGCGCAATAAAAATAATCCTGCCTTGCTGGGTGAGCCTGGTGTTGGCAAGACAGCTCTGGCGCAAGGCCTGGCCGTCCGCATCGTCAATGGTCAGGTCCCGGCCAAGCTCCTGGATCGTGAGATTTATCAGCTGGATATGACCAGTATGGTAGCTGGAACGCAGTTCAGAGGCCAGTTTGAATCTCGTATGAAGGGTGTCGTCGATGATGCGCGCTCTGCCGGGAATGTGATCTTGGTGATTGATGAGCTGCATAACATCATGGGTGCCGGTGACGCTGAGGGCGCCATGAATGCCGCCAACATCCTTAAGCCTGCTCTGGCACAGGGTGAGATCTGTGTCATCGGTTGCACCACTCTGGATGAGTATCGCCGTTTTATCGAAAAGGATTCCGCACTGGAACGTCGCTTTCAAAAAGTGATCGTTGAGGAGCCGGACGAAAAAGACTGCCTGGAAATTCTCAGGGGCGTCAAGCCTTACTATGAAGCCCATCACAATGTCACTTTTCCCGATAAAACGCTCGAAGCAGCTGTTCGGCTTTCCTCCCGCTATATTCAGGAACGCTATCTCCCTGATAAGGCGATCGACCTGCTGGATGAGGCTGGTTCCCGTGTCAATCTGGACAATGCCCTGCTGACGGAGCTGAAAAAGAAGGAAGACGAACGACTGGCGCTTGAAGAGGAGATGGCCGAGCTTCAGGAGAGTATGGAAGGTGGTGACGATGAGGCCAGGCGCGCGGAATTCTTTGAGAAAAAGGCTAAGCTGACCTCGCAGATACTGCGTATCAATTCCGAGATAGAGACTCTCAATAAACGCAATCATCCAGTTGAAATCAGTGAAAATGATATCGCCGACGTGGTCGAAATGTGGACCGGCATCCCGGTAAAACATATCACGGAGAGTGAAAGCGAAAAGCTGATGCAGCTGGAACAGCGTCTGCACCGCAGATTGATCGGTCAGGAAGAAGCGGTCACTGCTTTAGCCAAGGCGATTCGCAGAAAACGCGCGGGCTTTGGCAAGAAAGATAAGCCCATTTCTTTCCTCTTCGTCGGACCTACAGGCGTGGGCAAGACAGAACTTGCCAAAGCGCTCTCGGAATCTCTCTTTGATAGTGAAGATGAGCTCGTGCGCTTAGACATGTCTGAATTTATGGAAAGCCATACGGTTAGCAAACTTATTGGCTCACCTCCGGGCTATGTCGGCTACGATGACGGTGGACAGCTGACGGAAAAGATTCGCCGGCATCCTTACAGCGTGATCCTGCTCGATGAAATTGAGAAGGCGCACAAGGATGTCTATAACATGTTGTTACAAATCCTTGATGACGGGCGACTTACGGATAGTCATGGTCGCGTGGTCAATTTTGCCAATACGGTCATCATCATGACCTCCAATGCTGGTACAACCCTGAAGGCAAACGGTATGGGCTTTGGCGCCGACCCGCAGCGCTCTATGAAGAGCAGGGTGGACACGGTGCTAAAAGAAATTTTCCGTCCGGAATTTCTGAACCGCATCGACGAGATCATTGTCTTCTCAGAGCTGAGCCAGAAAAATCTGCGCGGTATCGTCGAGCTGATGCTTGCTGAGGTTAAAGAAAGCATGAAACTTCAGGGCTATCAGCTGGAAGTCACGGCGGCGGCAAAAGATGCGCTTGTCGAAAAAGGCTATGATCCAAAATTTGGCGCGCGCCCGCTGCGCAAAACCGTTGGGCGTGAAATCGAAGAGAAATTATCCGATATGCTGCTAGATGGTCAGCTTAAAGGGAAAAAGGGTGTAAAAATAGCCTGCCGCAAAGGCGAATTTATTTTCGAGCTTATCGACTGAGGGGGAGAACGATGTTAACACTGGATACGCAACGTCTGATGAAGGTTCTCAGTGAGGATGAATTTGAGAAAATGGAAGCCCAGGCGCTTCTTGCCGAGAAAACGCTGCTTGAAGGCAAGGGCTTTGGCAGCGATTTTCTGGCCTGGCGCGACCTGCCGATGAATTTTGATCGGGATGAATTTGAGCGGATCCTTAAGGCTGCAGAGAAGATCAAAAAGCAGAGTGACCTTCTGGTCGTTGTGGGTATTGGAGGCTCTTATCTTGGGGCACGGGCAGTTGTTGAAGCGTTGACTCCAGCCTTTACTGCACAGGCCGGGCGAACGGAGAAGACTGCGACAAAGCTGGTCTATGCCGGTAATAGCCTCTCATCAACTTATTTGTCCGAGCTGCTCTCCATTCTGGATGAACATGACGTTTCGCTGAATGTCATTTCCAAGTCTGGTACGACCACAGAGACTGCGCTCGCTTTTCGTTTCCTTCGCTCTTATATGGAAAAACGCTATGGCGAAGACGAGGCGGCACGCCGTATTTTTGCAACCACAGACGCGCACAGAGGCGCCCTGCGCGAACTGGCAATCGCCAAAGGCTATGAACGCTTTGTGGTTCCAGATGATATCGGCGGCCGTTACTCCGTCCTCACAGCAGTAGGGCTTTTGCCCATAGCTGCTGCAGGCCTGGATATTGAGGCTCTCATGGGAGGAGCACGTGCTATCTGCGAACGGCTCACAGAAGGGGGAAGGGATAATCCTGCTCTGCGCTATGCCATGGCTCGTAATCTCCTCTATCGACGCGGCTATCACATAGAGGTCCTGGCTGACTTTGAGCCTTCATTCCATTATTTCAGTGAGTGGTGGAAGCAGCTTTTTGGCGAGTCTGAAGGGAAAGATGGAAAAGGCATTTTCCCGGCGGCAGTGTCGTATACTACGGATTTGCATTCTATGGGGCAGTTTGTCCAGGATGGCAGCCGCTCTGTCTTTGAAACTGTGCTGCATCTGGAACATCCTCGGCACGAGCTTATCGTTCCGGAGGAATGTTCTTCGGCTGATGGCCTTGACTATCTTGCGGGCTGCCCTGTTTCGGAAATTTCTGAAAAAGCGATGCTCGCAACCACCTTAGCCCATGAGGACGGAGGCTGCCCCAATATGCAGATCTCCATCGACAAGGCCGATGAAAAGAATTTAGGTGAACTGATCTATTTCTTTGAACGAGCCTGCGGACTTTCTGCATATTTGAATGGCGTCAATCCCTTTGACCAGCCTGGCGTGGAAGCTTATAAGAAGAACATGTTTGCGCTCCTGGGCAAACCTGGCTATGAAGAGCTGGGACAGATATTAAACAAAAGGCTCTCATGAAGTCCAAAACGCAGATGCGGGAAATTCATCTTCCCAGACGTCTCCTGCGCCGCATTGAAAAACCGGCCCGATATCTCGGGGGCGAATGGAATAGCATAAGCAAAGAAGCGAATCTTGCGGACGGTCGTCCGCGTCTTCGCTTTGCTTTTTGTTTCCCGGATATTTACGAAGTAGGCATGTCTAATCTGGCTCTGCGCATCCTCTATGATCTTCTTAATCGCAGGGATGATCAGCTCTGTGAGCGCTTTTTTGAACCCGGCGCCGATCTTCGTGAAATCATGATAAGGGAAAATATTCCTCTTTTCAGTGTGGAGAATGGCCGCGTTTTGAAGGATTTTGATTTCGTCGGCTTTACCCTGCAATACGAGATGTCTTTTCCCACCGTGCTGGATATGCTGAACCTTGGAGGAATTCCGCTCCTGCAAAAGGATCGCGGAGAAGAGGATCCTCTTGTTGTGGCCGGCGGTCCTGTGGTCTTTAATGCGGAGCCTGTAGCTGATTTTTTTGATCTGATTATGATTGGCGAAGGGGAAGAACTCCTTCCTGAGGTCATGGATTGCTATCGAAAAGTCAGAGCGGAGGGGGGCTGCAAAGCTGATTTTCTTAAAGCGGCTGCCCAAATCGAGGGGGTCTATGTCCCCTCCTTTTACGAGGCCGTTTATGAAGAGGATGGTCGTTTTCGTGAGTTGAAAGCCCTGAAGGATTTCGTTCCTAAGCGCCCTGTGAAGCGCATTGTTAGAGATCTTGATGCCACTTCAGCCCCTGAAAAAGTGCTGGTTCCTCATATTGAGATTGTGCATGACCGGGTTTTTCTTGAACTCTATCGCGGCTGTGGCAATGGCTGCCGTTTCTGCCAGGCCGGCATGATTTATCGGCCTTTGCGTGAGAACAGCGCTGAAACACTGGTCAACCGCGCCCGTGCCATGCTGGCTTCTTCTGGTTACGAAGAGCTGGGACTGATGTCACTTTCTACCGGGGATTACAGTGAACTTTTCCCTCTGATTGAGGCTTTGCTTCCTGAACTGGAGGAAAGTCATGTCAACCTTTCACTGCCTTCTCTGCGTCTCGATTCCGTAAGTATGGAACTCCTGGATCGAGTCAGCCGAACGCGCAAGGCGGGCCTCACTTTCGCACCCGAAGCCGGGAGCCAGATGGCTCGGGACCGAATCAATAAAAACATACAGGAGAGTGACTTGCTCACAGCAGCCCGTGAGGCTTTCATTAAGGGCTGGGATCGGCTTAAACTCTATTTCATGCTGGGTTTGCCCGGGGAAACAGATGAGGATATTTATGGCATTGCCGACTTGTGTAAAAAACTTCTCAGCCTCTGGCAGGAAGTCAGAGAAGAAAGCGCAGGACCGCGAAGGAAGCTCATCATCACGGTGAGCACCTCCTTCTTTATCCCTAAACCCTGGACACCATTCCAGTATGTCGCTCAGATCAGTCGTTTGGAAATGGAGCGCCGGCAAGGTCTGCTGGCCTCCTTGCTGAAAGACCGACGACTCAGCTATCAGTGGCACGATTTTGACACCTCAGAAATTGAAGCTTTACTGGCCCGTGGGGACAGGCGTCTCTCCCGTGTCCTTCTTCATGTCGTGGAGGAAGGCGCTTTTATGGAAGGTGAGCGTCAGAACTTTTCCTACGAGCGCTGGCTGAGGGCTTTGTCCAGAGAAGGCCTTGACCTTGATTTTTTCGCTCATCGTGAACGTCCGGAGGACGAAAACTTTCCATGGGACTTTATCGAAACTGGTCTGAAAAAATCCTTTCTATGGCAGGAATATCAGAGAGGTCTAGAGGGACAGTGCAGTCCGGATTGCCGCAAAGGCTGCAGGGCCTGTGGGGCATCCAGCTACCGTGCCGCTATCTGCCTCAGCGAAAAATAGAGAGGGAAGTTCTATGGACGAAAAAAAGCCCGTTTTAATCCTCCTCAGCTTTTCCAGAGAAGGGGCTGTCGCCTGGATTGCTCATCTGGATCTCATGCGCAGTTTTGAACGTGCGTTTCGCCGTGCTGGCCTTCCTCTGCGCTGGAGCCAGGGCTTTAATCCCAGACCTTCGCTCGTTTTTGCTTTACCCCTGGGAGTTGGTCTTGAATGTGAAGCTGACCTTCTGGAAATAGAACTTTGTGAGAAGATCCCTGTAGAAAGCTTGCCTGAAAAGCTCAATGCCCAGCTCCCGCCAGGACTCAGGATTACCAAAGCCTGTCTTCCTGAGCCTCATACGAAGAGTCTCATGAACCTTGTCGAGGAAGCTGTTTATCGTTTTTCTGCCAGAGGGGCCGGTCTGGCCTGGAAAAAGCTTGCCGAAAAAGCGGAGGCTGGTGAAGAGATCCTCGTCGAGCGAAAGAGCAAGGGAAAAATTCGCCAATTGGCTCTTTTCCCCTTAATTTTGGGCTGGGAAGTGCTCAGCGATGATGAGTTCCGCCTCCGTGTCAAAGCGGGGTCGCGGGAGAACCTGAGGCCGGATCTCTGTCTTCAGGCTCTGAAGAACCAATCTTTTATCAGTTCAGATGATGCAGATGACGCGCGCATTATTCGGGAAAAGCTGATTCTCTCTGAGTTTTCTACCACTTGAGTTTGAAAACTCTGTTGAAAGGGAGTTAAATACATTAAACTGGTGAAAAAACAGAGATACCGTCTAGACGAGAAGAGGAAAAGTCATGCCTCAGCGAAAATTAACATTGCCTGCCTGGTTTGGTGACCATATGCTCCTGCAGCAGCAGGTAAGAATACGGATATACGGAAATGCTGAAGCAGGCAAGACCGTTCGTCTGACGCTGGAACGTTTTCCTTCTGGAGATAAACTTTCTTCCGGAGATACCGAATATGGCATCATCTTTCAGGAAAGTGATTTTCCTGAGGAGGATGGCTTCTTTGAATTTAAGCTGCCCCTGATCGAAGCCTCATACGACCGTTTTCGAATGACCATCGAATGTGATGGTGAGAGGGCTGTTTTCCAGGACATTCTTTTTGGGGAACTCTGGATCGCTGCAGGTGCCAGCAACATGTCCATGCCTGCTGCTCTGAGTGACGTTCGGGATTTGATTCCGGAGATTGCTGAAAACAGAGGCCTTCGCTTTTTCACTCAAAATGAGAATGGCCTTGCGCCAGGGACCGATGAGTACAGCCAGACGCCTCTTGCCCGTTCCTATGGCGGGCGTTGGCTGAATCCGGGAGATCGTGATGGTATCAGCAATCTGAGTGCGGCAGGGCTGAGTTTTGTGCTCAAGCTTCAGAAAGAAATGGGTATACCGATTGGTCTCTTCAATCTTGCCTGTCCGGATTCATGTATTCATAGCTGGCTTCCCGGAGCTGTGGTTGAGCAGGACGCGATTATTAAAAACCATGTTCGGGAAATCAAGCATTACCGGGATAAGGATAACTGGAATCAGCTGCCGCCGGAGGAAAAACGCGAAGAACGTCATTTCAGCAATAAAGTGGCCCAGACAGACATGGCAGCTCTGCCCCCGCCTTTCTCCCGCTTAAACCAGCAAGGAGCCCTTTTTAATCACAAACTTGCTCCCTATACGAGCCTGGCCATCCGGGGTCTGATCTGGTACCAGGGTGAAGAGGATGTGCAATATCCCGATTATTATATGCGGGCCTTTATCGCTTTCTCAGCGGTTGTTAAAGAGCTCTTTCAGGCGCCTGTCACGGGTTTAAAGCTAATTTATAGCCAGCTTACACCCTCTTTCGTCTCTGATACGGACTTTATGCGTCTGGCGGTTTTCAACGAGGCTCTTTCCGCGGTACGTCGCCGTCTGGATCTTCAGGCCGGAATGATTACCAACTATGACCTGCCGCTTGCTTTTGACAGCAGCAGTGGGCGTTATGGAAGTATGCAAACCCCCAGCGCTAAAAAAATGATCGGCCTGCGCATGGCTCAGCTTGCCCTGGGGCTTGCCTATAAATTTGATTTGCCTGATTCTGCCCCGGAATGTGTGTCTGCAGAGACGGTCGGCAATAAGCTTCTTCTGAGTTTTGACAACGCGGGCAAGGGCATCCGCCTGCGCCAGGGCGATCGTTCGCTCAAGGGTTTTACCATCTGTGGACACAACCGGCAGAATGTGCTTGCTGAGGCCAGGGAACTCTATCAGGTCCGGGTGATTGTCTGGCATGATGAGATTGCTCAGCCGGTATCCTGCAGCTACGCCTTTTATACTTTTAATATGGAAGCCAATCTCTGCTCATCCAACGGTATGCCTCTGGTTCCTTTTCGCCTTGACCGGGATATGAGTTCACAGGAAAAGCCAAGAGCCTGGGCAAACTGCGAGTCCCTCAGTGATTTTCGAATCCCGAAAATAGAAACGCACTCCCTGCCTCGCCATCATAACAAGAATCATCCCGGAATCTATCCTCTTTGGACGCTCTTTGCCGGCCGCGGTCAGTTCCGTCTTGAAACTGAGAATAAGCGCCATGGCCGTGCAGCAATCATGCTAAAATACAGTAAAGCGGATGAGAGACCGGTGATTTTTGGCCCGATATTGGATTATGCCTCCGACTACCCTCCGTTGGATCTGCATCTGTGGGACGAGATGGTAATTCATCTTTTTAATACGGAACATCGGGTCAAACTTATCAAGCTACATCTCGCCGATGCCAATGGGCGCGAAACTTATTCAGAAACGCAGCAGATCAAGGATATCCTCTCCTGGCAGGATATTCATTTCGAGCTGGCGACAGCACCGGTCGACCTCATGCGCCTGACAAAAATTGAATTTATTCTGCAGGACCCTGAGGCTCAGGGGGTTCTCACCATAGATGAAGTGAGTTTCCGGGGACTGCATCTTGAGCCATAATGAAGGAGAGAGTATGTCTAGAATTGATTCCATTGCCAAAAATTTTGAGCCTTCTGCACGTGAAAAAGAAATCTATCAGGACTGGCTTGAGCATGATTGTTTCAAGGCGGATGCACATTCACCGAAAAAGCCTTTTACGATTGTCATGCCGCCGCCCAATATTACGGGAAAACTGCATATCGGCCATGCTTTGGACCTTAGTCTGCAAGATGTCCTGATTCGCTACAAGCGCATGAAGGGCTTTGAGACACTCTATTTGCCCGGCACGGATCACGCCTCTATTGCCACGGAGGCGAAAATTGTCGAGGCCCTGCGCAAAGAGGGAATCTGTAAAGAGGATCTGGGTCGCGAAGGCTTTTTGAAACGGGCCTGGGCCTGGAGGGAAGAATACGGACATAACATCAGCGAACAGAGCAAGAGCCTCGGTCTTTCAGCCGATTGGTCGCGCACGCGTTTCACCTTGGATGAAGGACTTTCAAAGGCCGTTCGCAAAGTCTTTGTGGACTTTTATGAAGCAGGTAAAATTTATCGCGGCGAGCGCATGGTCAACTGGTGTCCCAACTGTCTGACGTCAATTTCAGATGCGGAGGTGGAACACGAAGACACCGATGGCTTTTTCTGGCATATCAATTATCCGCTCGCTGATGGCTCAGGCTTTCTTGAGATTGCGACAACTCGTCCTGAGACAATGCTGGGTGATATGGCTCTGGCTGTCCATCCTGACGATGAAAGATATAAGGAGCTTGTGGGCAAAGAGGTTATCCTCCCGCTGGTCGGTCGCCGTATCCCTGTCATTGCAGATGCCTACGTAAAAATGGATTTTGGTACGGGCATTGTCAAAATTACCCCTGCCCACGATCCCAACGATTTTGAGGTCGGTCGACGACATCATCTGGAAATCCTCAATATTATGAATGAGGATGGCAGTATTAACGAAGCTGGAGGAAAATATGCCGGCCTGCCCGGTAAAGAAGCGCGCAAGCGCATTGTTGAGGACCTCAAGGCAGAGGGTTTACTTGTCAGCACGGAAAAAATAGTGCATCAGGTGGGTCACTGCTATCGCTGCCATTCTGAGGTTGAACCAAGAGTGTCCCTGCAATGGTTTGTTGCCATGAAGGAAATGGCGGAACCGGCTCTTGAGGCAGTCCGGGATAAGACCATCGATTTCGTTCCGGAGCGCTTCTCAAAACTCTATTTTAACTGGATGGACAATATCCGTGACTGGTGTATTTCCCGCCAGCTCTGGTGGGGACACCGCATTCCTGCCTGGTACTGTGATGACTGTGAAAAGATTACCGTCTCCATGGAAGACCCTGTGGTTTGTGCGCACTGCGGGTCGAAACATATTCATCAGGATCCTGATACTTTGGACACCTGGTTTTCTTCAGCTTTATGGCCCTTCTCGACTCTGGGCTGGCCCGAAGAAACAGAAGATGTCAAAAAGTTTTATCCTACAGATGTGCTGGTAACAGGCTACGATATTATTACCTTCTGGGTGTCCCGCATGATTTTTTCGGCGCTGGTACATACCGGTCAAGCGCCCTTTAAAGACGTCCTGATTCATGGCCTCGTACGCGATGAACAGGGACGCAAAATGTCTAAATCTCTCGGCAATGGCATTGATCCCATCGAGGTGATTAATGCCTACGGTGCGGATGCTCTGCGCTACGCTTTGCTGACGGGCATTTCCCAGGGCAATGATGTGCGCATGTCTACACAGAAAATTGAATCTGGCCGCAACTTTATCAACAAAATCTGGAACGCCTTCCGCTTTGCTCTGATGAATTTTGATGAGGAGATGGATTTTGCTTCGGTGAAGCTTGAAGAGCTTGAGACAAGTGACCGCTGGATTCTCAGCAAGCTGCAAAAACTGATCGAAGAAGTGAACAGTAATTTTGAGCAGTATGAGGTTGGGCTGGCACTGGCTAAGATATACAGTTTTCTCTGGGATGACTTCTGTGACTGGTATATTGAAATGGTCAAGCCGCGTCTCAGAACTGAAGGGAGAAGCCGCCTTGCGGCTCAGTTTGTACTCAACACCGTCCTTTGTGATACTGTGAAATTGCTCCATCCCTTTATGCCCTTTGTGACAGAAGAGATCTGGCAATCTCTGATCCACGAACCTGGACGCCTGATTCTTGCCCCCTGGCCTGAGGTTCATAAAGACTGGCGCTTCGAGAATGAAGCTGCGGATATTGAAGACTTGATGGAAGTTTTGCGGGCTGTGCGCAATATCCGTGCAGAAATGAATGTTGCCCTGAATCAGAAGATTCATCTCATTCTTGTTTCTCCTCAGGATAATGTGCGCAAACTCTTTGAACACAACCCCAAACTTTTGCTGGAATTGGCCGGAATTTCCACCTGTGAGACCCGTGAGAGTGATGCTGACATTCCCGATACGGCTGTTTCAGCTGTTTTCAGAAATGGTAGTCTGCATATCCCTCTGGAAGATCTGATTGATCTCGAAAAGGAGAGGGAACGCCTTGCGAACGAAGCGCTTCGCCTTGAGGGAGAAGTCCTCAAGACACAGAAAAAGCTGGAAAACAAAGCTTTTACGGAGAAGGCTCCGTCTGCTGTCGTACAGCGAGAACGCGAAAAGCTGGCCAATTATGAGACGATGCTGCAAAGCACGCGGCAGCGCCTTGAACAGCTTGGGGTCTGATCATGACGGAGCCGGGAAAAGCCGAAGAAAAGCGAGCCGAGGCTGAGCAGATCCAAGAACTGCGGTCGACCCTCAAAGACCTCAATCGTGCCTATTATGATGAAGATAATCCACTGATATCTGACCGGGAGTACGATCTTCTTTTAAAACGCCTGCGTGAACTCGAGGAGAGGCATCCCGAACTGGACGATCCTGACTCCCCCTCACGTCAGGTTGGAGGTCATGCCAGTGCTGCAGGTCTTAGCAGGGTTCCTTTGCTCGAAGCAATGCTCTCTTTGCAGGACGTCTTTTCACTTGAAGAGGTCTTTTCCTTTACGGCTGCCCTGCGTGCTCTTGATCCTTCAGTGACTTTTACAGTGGAAGAAAAAATAGATGGCCTTTCCCTGGCGCTTCGCTATGAGTCAGGGCGCTTTGTGCTGGCACATACCCGAGGTGACGGCCATCACTATGGTGAAAACGTCAGCGCCAATGCCCAGATGCTCGAAGGTCTGCCGCTGAATCTCAAGGAAGAACTTTCTGCTCTGCGGGTACGTGCTGAAGTTTACATGCCAAAAGAAGCTTTTCTTGAGGTCAATCGTGCCCAGGAGAGGGCGGAGAAACCGCTTTTCGCCAACCCCCGTAACTGTGCTGCCGGAACTCTTCGCCAACTGAATCCTGAGGTTATTAAAGAACGCCGTCTTTCTTACTTTGCCTTTGATATTCTGTATATTGAAGGCAAACGCTTCGAAGGGGATAAAGAGGCTTTAGACTGGTTGCAAGCACAGGGCTTTAAGATTATTCCGGAAATTACGGTTTGTCGTACAGACGAAGAAATTGCTGCGGCTATAGAGGCGATTGCCCAAAGGCGTTCGCAGCTGCCCTATGGCATTGATGGCGCTGTGATTAAAGTGGACAATCTGTCACTTCGAAAACACTTAGGCGCGAGCGCCAAAACACCGCGTTGGGCGATTGCCTATAAATATCCCCCGGAGGAAAAAGAAACGCTTCTGCTGGATATACGCGTCCAGGTGGGGAGAACCGGCCGTCTCACCCCGCTGGCGATTCTTGAACCTGTACAACTTTCAGGAACGACGGTCAGCCGGGCCAGCCTGCATAATCCTGCAATGGTCACAGCTCTTGACCTGCGCGAAGGGGACAGGGTCAAAGTCAGTAAAATGGGAGACATTATCCCTGCCATTGTTGGCGTTAACAAAGAAGCTCGACACGGTAATCCCCCTGCTTATAGAATTGCCGCAGTCTGCCCGGTCTGCGGAGCTCCGGCAGAGCACCGGGAGGGCAGCATTGATCTTTATTGCAGCGGTGCAGACTGCCCGGCTCAGCTCACAGCCAAACTGGTTTATTTTGCTTCTAAAGCTGCAATGGATATCAGCGGCCTGGGCGAACAGTCTGTGGAAGCCCTGAAAGAGTTGAATTTGCTCCACAGTCTGGCCGATATCTATAAACTCAAAGATCACCGCGAGCGTCTCATCATGGATGGCCGCATTGGGCGTGAAAAACGTGTGGATAATCTTCTGGCTGCGATTGAGGAAAGTAAAAACAAGGAAATCTGGAGGCTGATTTCTGCTTTAGGCATCAACTTAATCGGCCCGCAGACGGCCAAGTCACTGGCCCGCCATTTTGGCGATATTGATAAGCTCATCCAGGCAAGTCGCGAAGAACTGCTGTCCATCGAAGATATAGGGGAGGCTTCTGCTGATAATATTCTCCATTACTTTGCTCAGGATCAGAGCAAGGAGCTGATGCAGCACTTCCGCGAAGCAGGGCTCAGGTTTAAAGATTTGACAGTTGACTCAGGTTCTGCTTCTGAACTGCCCTTTTCCGGTAAAACTATTGTCCTGACCGGCACCCTTCCGGGTATCTCAAGGGAAAATGCTGCGACCAGACTGGAAGCCCTGGGGGCAAGAATTTCATCCTCCGTTTCAGCAAAAACAAGCTGGCTGCTGGCTGGGGAAGAAGCAGGATCCAAGCTGCAGAAGGCGGAAAAACTGGGTGTCCCCATCATTTCACTTGAGGATCTTGAGAAACTCAGTGGAGGACGATGGACAGAATAATAGAGCGATAAGGAGGAGCCGATGTTTTACTCATATTCAGCCCTGATCTTGAGTGGAGTTCTCTGTGTTCTGCTCTTTTGGGGCCTCATTTATACCCTGCGTGTCAACAGAGCCAGACGCAATCGACTTTCCTGGTCTTATCTCGCACCTGTCATACTTGCGGTGCTTTTGGTTTTTGTGCTCTGTCTTGAGTTTCGTCCGAGGCTTCTCGATCTTATTGCAGCTTCACCCGAGGCTCTGCACAGTTATACCGTGAATGCGGAAAATGCTGAGATTGAAGGACCCTTTCTCATGACGCGCGAACGTCGTTTTCTCCTGGGGCCGGATCAGCGCAATTTGGATTTGAGCAAAGACTGGAGAATTTCTGTCAGCCCTTATGCAGGTGTCGTCATCAGTGTCACGGAAGTACTTCCCCCTGCTGAGAACATAGACTCATCCTTAACCCCCTGAGTGTGAAGCATAGTATTTCTTCCTTCGTACAAAATTCCCACAAATTCGACATTACTCGACAAAAATTTGTTAATATGATGATTTTGTCGAGGCTAATGGGTGTATGATTAATTTCACCCTTCAAATTTAAGAAGGAAAAAATAAGCAAAGTTCCCGGAGGTGATCTGATGAAAAGCTTTTCTGAGAAAAATAAAACTGAGTCATTAGCCTTTTATATTGCGGGAAGCAATAAAGAACTACTGCAGGACATTCAGCGTTTGATGTCATCACATGGGATCATCGGCGTTCATGATCCTTCCGGGAAAGTACATTTCATCGTGGAAGGACGAAAAGGCGCTCAATTTGCAGCGAATCGGGTCAACAGCATGACCCAGATGCTGTTGAGAGATGCTTCAAATGAAGCAAGTGGAGATGAGGCCAAAGTTCAGCTCTATGTTGATGCGGTATTGCAATGCTATGCTTTTAGGAAGAACCTCAGAGGTTATGATTTTTTACGCTATATTTTGATCCTGCTTTTACTTCATCCCGAAATGAAATCACCCATGGTCAAATATATTTATAGCAGTACCGCCACGGCCTTCCGGGTATCTACCTCCCAGGTTGAACGCAATCTTCGCTATTGTTTTCAGCAGCTTTACGAACGTGAAACAGAAATGCGCAGAGCGCATGCCGAGCGTGCGCTCTGTCTCTCCGATGGGGGAGCAGCCGAAAGGCAGGGGAGAACGCGTTATCTGACTCAGGCCGGCCGAAAACTCTGTAACAGCGAAGGCATTCAACAACTCGTCATGGAAATCCGAAAGCTCATCAGTAACGGCAATTTTTCAATTCCCGATTTACCTGGGAGTGTTTACGTTCAGAAGAGTATAAAACTGCCGGGCAGGTCTTTTTAAGTCTGAATCGTTTAGAAATTACGGTAAGATTGTTCTGAGTATGAATGTTCTGAAATAAAAAAGGCTGCCCCTAAGGACAGCCTTATTTTATCTGATATAGCACAGATCAGGCATTGACTCTCTCTTTGAGACCTTTGCCGGCTTTGAAAGCGGGAGCTTTGGAAGCGGGAATCTTGATCTCTTTTTTAGTGCTGGGGTTGCGGCCGATGCGGGCAGCGCGTTCACGGACTTCAAATGTGCCAAAGCCGACGAGAACGACTTTTTCGCCTTTGGTCATCGCTTTTGCGATATTTTCAAGAACAGCATTGATGGCTTTTTCGCTGTCCTTTTTGCTGAGCTGAGTATCTTCAGCAACTGCGGCGATTAGTTCGGTTTTATTCATATTGGGTGCCTCCTTTGGACATCTTCTGCTGTATTATTAAACGACAAAAGCCACAATGTCAAGGGTTTTCAGGCTTTTAGCTGTTTTTTGTAAAGAGAATCCTTAATACAAGGATGAGGTTTGCGCCCCAGGCTCTTTTCGTTTACACTACATGAGAAAGAAAGTTTCCAAAGATGACGGTTTAAGGAAAGAAATTCCTGCCAGCTGCTCTCCTGGATACGTTACCATTCTGTGCTACAGGCACCTAGCGGAGGTTATTTATTATGAACATTACTAAAGATATGAATGTTGCTGAGGTTCTGAGCCACAACGAGAACCTGGTTCCGGTCTTTTACCAGCATGGTCTCTTTTGCCTGGGCTGCGTCCTTTCTCATGGAGAAACGATTGAACAAGCCTGTATGGCTCATGGCATCGACTGTGACTCCCTGATTTCTGACCTGAATAAGGCGGACGTTGCTGTGGCGCCTGAGCAGGCTTAGATCCGTCAAAATTGTTCACTGATCTGCTTGATTATCTGGCGTATCTTGGCCGCTATCCAGCGGCCATCTTCTTTCTTGCGGCCGCTTTGATTCTTTTTTTCAAGGCGGCTTCTTCTTTGCGTGTGCGTTTTCAACATCAATCCACTCCGGTGAAGGGCTTTTTTCTGATCGCTTCGGATGAAAGCGGGGAGCGGGTACAGAGTTTCCCGCTTTTCCATACCAGCAGCCTGGGACGGGCTCTTTCTTCAGATATTCGTCTGAATGGTCGCTATATTTTGCGCCATCATGCCCAGATTTATCTCTTTAATCGACGCTGGTATATCTCCAGGGTTTCAGCGGATGCTGATGTCCGTGTCAACGGCAGGAAAATTGCAGGCAAACATCTTTTAAAACATGAAGACCGTATCCTTCTTCCGGGCTGCGAGTTTACTTTTATTGATGAGCGCAGTTCGGCAGAGGAGATAGGGGTGGACTTTGAGGCAACCTGGACACGTGAGCAGGAACTTTTTGATGAAGATGCACGAGGCTCAAGGGGAGCATGGTTTTGCTTCTCCTTCTTTTATTTCCTTATTTACGCTCAGCTTCTGCTGCTTCTGCCGGGTGAACCCGCTTCCCTTAAAATGATGGCAGCTTCCTTTGGAGGCAGTTATTATATTCTGCTTTTTTTATTTGGTCAGATCTGGTCTCGCCTCTTCGATCATTTTGATCTTCATATTTATTATGTTTTGGCTCTGCTTTCCGGTCTGGGCCTTATTTTTCAGATGCGGCTCTCGCTCTTAAATCGAACGAAACCAGTGGATTGGTCGATGGAACGCTGGCTTCGCTTCTTACAGTCCGACCTTATCAAAGTCGTGATTTTTTACTTTGTCGGACTGGCGCTTTTACCCCTGCTGATCAGTCTGATTTCACGTACGCATTTTCTGGAAAAAATGGCTCCTCTCTGCGTTGCCCTGACACCAGCTCTATACCTCGTGACCCGCTTTCTGGGCAGTGACACGGCGGGCACCGGAGCCAGGCTCTGGCTTATCCTGCCAGGGGGATTTTCATTACAGCTTACAGAATTTGCAAAGATTTCCTATCTCATCGTTTTGGCGTGGTTTTTTATGATTCGCCCACCGCTAAGGCATCAGTGGCTTTTTGCTCTTTGGGCGGGAATTAATTTTATGCTCATGCTCTGGATGCCGGATCTGGGTTCTATGATGCTGCTTCTTCCTGTCACTCTGCTGGTTTTTACCGTCATGACATCGGAGTACATCAAAACAGCGATTATCCTTTCCGGAGGAATTGGCATTTTTGCTCTGGCTTACAGAATTCTGCCATACGTGCGCAGTCGCATTCATGGATGGCTGACCCTTTGGACAGAGGTCAACGCTCAAAATGATCAGATCATTCGCGGTCTCCAGGCTATGGCTCAGGGAGGGCTATTTGGACTGGGTCTGGGACGCGCTGAACCGCGAGCTATTCCTCTTGCTTCTTCGGACATGATTTTCTCCTTCTTGTGTGAAGAATTGGGTTTGCTTTCCGGCATTGCACTCGTCATGGCTTTTGTTGTGATCTGGCTGCGCGCGGCTTATGCCGTGACCAGGATCCGCGATGGTTTCAGCTGTGGACTGATTTTAGCTGTTTCCAGCGCTTTTTTTGTCGAAGCTGCTGTGGTTATCGGAGGCTGCAGTGGTCTTATCCCCTTAACTGGAGCGACTTTGCCGTTCATTTCCCGCGGGGGCTCATCCATGATGGCAAAGTGGATCCTTGCAGGCATCTTACTGGGACTTGGAAATCGTCGTGAAGAGGAAAGATATAAATCGCAGTGAATAAGATGATGCTTAAAGCAATGTCGATGTGCTTCTCCGTGAAGGCATTCAAAAGATTTTTCAGGTCGAGCGATCCAATTGGCCCACTGTGCCAGTGAAGACAGCATGAACTTAGGAGGCAACCGTGAAGCAGCTCTTGCGTAATCTCCGCATGATTCTCATCGCTTTTCTGGTTTTATCTCTTGCTCTGATCGTAGGGATCATCATTCAGCAGCGAAAAAGTCAGAAAATGAACTGGGGCCATGCCGGAGAAAATAAACTTGCACTTAAAGGAAGGTATGCCGAAGCGGCTTCTATTTTCACCCGTGACGGCATCGCTCTGGCTGAAAGTCATGGTGGTGAAAGGCATTATGCTGAAGATCCATTGCTTGCTTCCGGCCTTCTGACGCTGGTTGGAGATTATACCCACAATATCGGCAATACGCTCGAAGAACGCTATGAGAATGTTCTGACGGGTCAGGGACGACCTTTCTGGCAGCAAATCGTTTACGATTTTACCGGGCGTGGCATGAGAGGAAGCGCGCTTCATCTGAGCCTGGATTCACGGCTTTGCCGCAAAGCGGCTGAACTCCTGCAGGGACATAAAGCCGGGCTGGTGCTTATGGATTATCGAAGCGGAGATCTTCTGGCTGTGGCCAACAGCCCTCTTCTTGATCCTCAAAATGTCATTCTATGGAAAGATATCCCGGATGGAGCACTGTTTAATAAAGCTTTTTTGGGAAAGTATCCTCCTGGATCGACCTTTAAAATCATCACAGACGCGGCCTGGCTTGCTGCACCTGACTATGATCCGAATCTTACGGTCCAGTGTAAAGGAAGAGAAGCCCTGCTGGGACCGGGCAGCGTCAATGAGGACAGGGCCGACGCCGGACATGGCCTCATCGGCCGCGAAGCTGCTCTGGCTCATTCCTGCAACCATTTTTTCGGAACTGTGGGCATTCGTGTGGGCGCTCCAGCTCTTTTGAACAAAGCCAGAGCTTTTGGACTGGGTAAAGAACTCGCTCCCGGCGGTTTAAACTGCGCCTCGAATGAAGCAGTACTACCCGATAATACCGATGATTATCTGCTCTCCTGGTTTGCCATAGGGCAGGCTATTGAAAATACGGAGCTGAGCATCAGTCCGATTCGTCTGGCCATGCTTTCGGCGGCTGTGGCCAATGGCGGAGAGCTTATGCGTCCGCGTCTCGTTCTCGAGACGGAAGATGCCAATGGACAACGCCACAAAGCTGAACAGTCAGAACTTTTTTCCCGTACGGGAAGCGCTGCCGAGATGGCCGTGCTGCGTTCCGACATGATCGTTTCCGTAAGCAGTGGATTTGCGAGATCAGCGCAGGTTCAGGGAGAAGTTGTGGGGGGTAAAACCGGCACAGCCCAATTTCAGAGCCCGGACGGCAGTGTTCATTCTCACGCCCTTTTTACAGGTTTTATGCAGAATGAAAATATTCCCCTTGCCAATGGCGTGGTCATTGAGGACGAGATAATTGACATCAGCGCGCTTGCGGGTCAAATCTTTGCCACAGCAGAAGGCATTTACAGAAGCGGTCGCTGAGGAGATGAAGCGTTGGACCTTTTAGAGCAAAAACTGAACTGAGTGGATGACAAAACTTTCCAGGTAGGGTAGGCCAGACAATCCTTGTCCTGGGAGCAGCAGAAAAGATAATCAGTGTTCCTTGGGTGGCAAGCTCAGCCCATCACGAAAATTAAGCGGAGATGGACAGTTTTTTTGCTGGAGAAACGCTACAATAAGCTCATCCATAAAGAGCAAGTTCGTTTTAAAACAGGATCATGATCGCAGCTGGATCGAAAGAGAAACTGTATCTTCAGAGAAGCTTGATCCTTAGAAATCTGCATTTGAGGGAGTAAAATGGGAAATACAATCAATCGTGAACATCGTAAGCAAAAAAAGCCGGTTTACCTCCTTGTCGATGGCAACAGCATCATGAATCGAGCCTATTATGGACTGGCCGGACGAGGCCATCTCAGTGCTCCTGACGGAACGCCGACCGCGGCAATTTTTGCCTGTTTGAACATGCTCTTTTCTTATGTGGATCAGCTTGACCCTGATCTGCTGGTCTGCTGTTTCGATACGCCGGAAAAAAATTTCCGCCATGCATTATTCCCAAGATATAAAAGTGGTCGCAAGCCCATGCCTGAGGACCTGGCGAAGCAGTTTCCGCTCATTAAAGAGGGTTTAAAACTCATGGGCTATACGGTGCTGGAAAAAGCCGGTTACGAAGCGGATGATCTGCTTGCAGGCCTTACAAGTGAAGCTGAAAAAGCCGCTTCACAGGTGTATATCCTCAGTGGAGACAGAGATCTCTGGCAGCTTATTTCTGAGCAGTGTACGCTTATCTTTCCTTATAGCAATCGTAATGGCAGTCAGACGGATTTGATCACTCCGCAGGCCTTTCGCGAGCACTATGGTTTTGAAGCCCCGCTGATGCGTGATCTTAAGGCTCTCATGGGTGACAGCTCAGATGCGATTCCTGGAGTCCCCGGTATTGGTGAGAAAACAGCCCTGGATCTGCTGCAGCAGTATGGCAGTTTAGCCGGGGTTTACGCTCATGTAGATGAGATGAAGGGCGCCAGAAAAAAACGCCTCCAGGAAGGCAAAGAACTCGCCGATCTCTCCTACGAACTGGTGGGCCTGCAAAAGGATTTGCCCTTTGATTTTTCAGAGATTTGCCGGAAAGAAGTGCAGTTACCTGAACTTGACAGCTATCTGACCAGGCTGGGCATGAAACGCTTTCGTCAGCGCTTTGGGCTGGAAGAAGAGGGCGGTAGGAAGGCTGCTGATTTTGAATTAAACTACCGTCTCAGCTCAAAAATTGAAACTCTCTTTTTATCTGGTAAAGCCCTGGCTTTACTTGAGCTTCCGGATGGCTTTTTCGCCTTTTACAGTGAAGACTCAGAGCCTGTGAAAGCAAGAAGCGAGCTGCAGGATGAGAAAACTGAGCTGATCTCCGCTGAGGGAAGACAGCTTTCACTTGCAGATTTGCTGGGCAACACTGATGACGTCCCATCACCGCAGGAGAAAGCGTTATCTCATAAAAAAATGGAAAACCAGGGGGAAGCTGCTGAGGCGGAACTCTTTCTTTTCAAGCGCGAGGACTGGGCACAGCTGTGGCCAGCCTATCTGAAATCAGGTGCGTCAGCGGTACTTTGGGGTGGTAAAGCTTTGCTGCGGCGAGAACAGTTGGAAATTCCCTCTGAACCGTTCTTTGATGTGGAGATTGCCGCCTACCTGCTCAACAGTCTCGATCATTCACAAAGTGCTGAAGAAGGTTTTGTGCGCGTTGTACAAGCTGCTACAGGTAAAGCCCTTGTCCTGAATGAACATCCAGAAGATGAGAAGGCCAGGGCTGATGAAGCAGCCCTTATTGGTCGTGCTTTGCTGGCCTGCCAGCGCTCGCAGCTGCAGACTTTGAAGGAAGAGGGCATGCTCACACTCTGTCAGGAGGTCGAATTTCCCCTCAGCCTGATTCTGGCTGGGATGGAGCGTCGGGGTGTTTATGTTTCCCCTGAGAGACTGGATAAATTATCCCGTGAAATGTCAGATGAAATTTCCAGCCTTGAGCAGCAGATTTATCATCTTGCCGGACACAGCTTCAATCTGAATTCAAGCAAACAGCTCAGTGAGGTCCTCTTCGATGAACTGGGACTCAAAGGAGGAAAGAAAAAGAAAGACGGGAGCTATTCCACCGCTGCCGATGAACTTGAGCGACTGGCTCTGGATCATCCGATGATTCCCCTGATTATGGAACATCGTGAGATCAGCAAATTAAAGTCGACTTTTGTGGATGGACTGAGTCGTGAAATTGTAGCTGATGGCCGTATTCACACGACCTTTCAGCAAACCCTGACAAGTACGGGAAGGCTCTCCAGCCAGGCCCCTAATCTGCAGAACATTCCCACCAAATCAGCCCGCGCCGCAGCAATCCGCAGGGCCTTCTGTGCTGAGCCGGGGCGCAGATTGCTGGATGCCGATTATTCTCAGATTGAGTTGCGGGTTCTTGCGGCTCTCTCAGGGGATAAGAATCTGAAGAAGGCTTTTGATGAGGGGGTAGATGTTCACCGGGACACGGCAGCCCGGCTTTTTGCTAAAGAGCTCGATGAAGTCAGTCCGGAGGAAAGGCGGGCGGCCAAAACCGTCAATTTCAGCATTGTTTACGGAGTTTCAGATTTTGGCCTGGCCACGCGCCTCGGCGTTCCTCTGGCGGAAGCCAGACGTTTTATCCAGGCTTACGATCAGCACTACTCCTCCGTCCGAAGCTGGCTGAAAGCTCAGGCCGAAAAAGCCCGTGAGCTTGGCTACGTGACGACCATACTGGGACGGAGGCGCTATATTCCTGAACTGAAAAGTGCGCGGTATCAGATCAGGCAGTTTGGCGAGCGTGCTGCGATGAATGCTCCGGTTCAGGGATCAGCGGCAGATATTATTAAAGTTGCCATGATAAAGACGGATCGCGCCCTGAAAGAGGCCGGCTTAAAAACAGAGATTGTTTTGCAAGTACACGATGAACTCCTTCTGGAAGGGCCTGCAGAAGAAGCTGAAAGGGCTGCAGCCTGCCTGAAAACGGCGATGGAAGCTGCCGTCAACCTGGGACTTGCTTTGGAAGTAGAGCTGGGGATTGGTCAGTCCTGGGATGAAATAAAGTAAGATGAGCGAGCTAAAACGCTGTATTAACACAGTCTTTTATAGGCGATCCCACGACTCTGCAATTCGCTTTCCAGAAGTTCCTGAACCTTGACACGCAGGTCGGACAAATCTCCGTTATTATAGATCATGTGCGTAGACAGTTTACGATACTCTTCTTCATTGAGCTGGACGCGTATGCGTAATTTCGCTTCTTCCCGGCTAAGACCGCGAAGAAACAGTCGCTCCAGACGTATATTTTCATCGGCCCAGACGCACCAGACCTGATCGCAGCGGTCCAGAAATCCATGTTTGACAGGGAGGGGGACATCAAGAGCCACAGCCTGGACTTTTTGTTCAGACAATTGATCCAGACGCAGACCGATTTCTTCCAGGACATCGCGGTGAATAATGCCAGAAAGACGATCAAGCTGCTTTTTGTCCTGAAAGACCAGCCTGGCCATTTCCTGACGTGAAAGGCTTCCATCTTCAGCAAGGATATCCGGTCCGAAAGCCTCAACAATGGCCGGAAGGGATTTGCCCTGAGGTGCCGTGAGTTCGTGGGAAATGGCATCGGCATCCAGAACAGCAAGTCCAGCTTCTTTAAGTAACGCGGCAACGGTACTTTTACCACAGCCTATCCCACCTGTCACGCCAAGAATAAACATCATTTTCCTCCGAAAGGGGATAAAAACTTTACCCCACACAGAATCAGCACTCAGCTGAGTTCTGGCTTGTCCTACGTAATACCGCAGCGATTAACATCAGACATTGAAACGGAAAACGGTGACATCTCCATCTTTCATGACATAATCCCGGCCCTCCGAACGAAGTAGGCCTTTTTCACGTACGGTATTCATATTGCCACAGGCTTTCAGATCGTCATAAGCAACTATTTCTGCTCGAATAAAACCTCTTTCAAAATCTGAATGGATTTTACCGGCAGCCTGAGCTGCCTTGGTGCCTTGAGTGATGGTCCAGGCGCGCACTTCTTTAGGTCCTGCCGTGAGGAATGAGATAAGTCCCAGTAAGGTATAGCTTGCCTTAATTACACGGGATAGCCCCGTGCTTTCAAGACCTAAATCCTCGAGAAAAACTTTCTGTTCATCCTCATCCAGACCGGAAAGTTCTTCTTCAATACGCGCGCTTACAGAAACCAGGCCGGCGCCTTCAGTTTCAGCTTCTTTCCTGAGGGCCAGAACCAGATCATTCTCCCGGCCAATATCTTCTTCACTGATGTTGGCGACATAGAGCACGGGCTTCAAGCTCAGCAAAAAAAGCTCGGGAAGATAAAGTTCCTTTTCACTCTCTTCAAAGGGAAAATTTCGGGCGGGTTGCCCTTCTTCAAGATGGGCCTTCAGCCGCTGAAGAAAGTCGAGTTCTGCTTTTACAGCTTTATCTCCCCCTTTACTCAGATGTTGGGCTTTGTCGATACGGCGATCCAGGTACTCCAGATCAGAAAAAATCAACTCCAGGTTAATTGTCTCGGCATCACTCAGAGGATCTGCTTTACCATTGACATGCACGACATCAGGATCTTCAAAGCAGCGGACAACGTGTATGATCGCATCGCATTCGCGAATGTTGGCCAGGAAACGGTTGCCCAGCCCTTCACCGCGGCTCGCGCCTTTGACGAGTCCGGCAATGTCGACAAATTCGACGGTTGCCGGGGTCACTTTTTCGCTCTTATAAAGCTCATGCAGCCAGCGAAGACGTTCATCGGGGACGGCAACGGTTCCAACATTAGGTTCAATGGTACAGAAAGGATAATTTGCCACCTGAGCGCCTGCTTTGGTGATGGCGTTGAAAAGAGTACTTTTTCCCACATTTGGAAGACCTACAATACCGGCTTTCATACAGATTGGCTCCTTTACTCAGCAGCTGACCCTGTCTGTCTGCGGCTGAGATCATTCAAAATTTATAAGGGTTTTGCTCCTGAGTTTAAGCAGTCCTTCATAGGCTGTCAAACCAGGAGGCTCAGACATCAATTAAGCTCCAGCTCAGCATTCAGTCAAAACGACAATTTGTTATCCTATGTCTTCTTTTGTCGGGCGTTTACGCTTCTGCTGCTCTTTTATCCAGCTAGACTGGACTGAATCAAAGAGGAGGGAAGCTTTGTGTACAGTGTTGTAAAAACTTATGTTCCCCGTGGGTTTTCAGCCCTTGAGGCCAGTCTTGAGGTAAGTATTCTTCCTGGTTTGCCCAGCTTTTCAATGAGCGGAGTGAAGGAAGGACAGCGCCATGAGATGGAAAACCGGCTGAGAGCAGCGCTCAAAAACAATGGCTTTCGCTGGCCTCAGGGCAGAATTATTGTAGCCATTTCGCCGGCATGGCTGCAAAAGAGCGGTTCTTCTTTTGATTTGCCTGCGGCTGTGGGCATTCTTGAGGCTTCAGAACAAATTGTTCCACGCAAAAAGCAGGATTTTGCTTTTTTGGGAGAGCTTGGCCTTGATGCTTGCCTGAGGCGAGTTCCAGGAATTTTCACCTGCCTGGAGCTTGCTGCGGAGAATAAACAAATTATTCCTGTCATCCCCCGGGCTAATAGGACGGAAGCCCTTTCTTTTCCTCATTGTCCCGTAGCTCTGGCCAGAGATCTTGATGAGGCTCTGGCCTATTGTGAGGGCCATAAAGAAGCGGCATTGCCCCAGTTGGATACTTCCACAGCTGTGAACAGCCGAGCCGAAGGCAGAGAGCTTCTGGCCTCGTTCAGTGGCGATAGCCTGATTATTCTGGGGCTGAGTCTGGCTCTTGCAGGCTGGCATCCTCTTTTTCTTCTCGGCTCACCCGGCAGCGGCAAAAGTATGTTGGCGGAGCTTGCAGTTTCTCTATTACCGCCGCTCCATGAAGAGGATAGTTATCTTCTTAAGAAAGTTTATAGTGTAGCTGAAAAGAGAAGCTATGAACCCCCTGGCGAAGGTGTGCGTCCTTTTCTTAGTCCGCATCACAGTGTTACAGCCATGGCTCTGACGGGCGGCGGCAGTCCGGTAATCCCGGGGCTTTTCAGCCTGGCACATAAAGGGGTACTCTTCCTGGATGAGCTTAACGAATATGAAGCGGAAAAAATTGAGGCTTTGCGAGAACCCCTGCAAAATGGAGAGATCGCACTTGCACGTGGACATGACTACGTCGTGCTGCCAGCGGACTTTCTTCTGATTGCGGCAGCAAATCCCTGCCGCTGCGGCTATTTTCTGGAAGGAAACGGTCGTTGCCACTGCACAGAACGCGAGGTCAGGCGTTACCTTTCTAAAGTCTCAGGCCCGATTCGGGACCGTTTTCCTATTGGCCTTATCTTGAAGCAACTCAGTGGTTCAGCATTACTTGAAACCATCAGTCAAAGCGAAGCAAAAATCAAAGAAGCCGGACAGCTCTGCGAAAAAATTAAGGAGGCTCATGAAATCGCTTATTTACGCTGCCGCGAACAGGGTCTCCCGCCTGTCCTTAATGGGCGCTGCCGCTGTGCGGATTTAGCTGAACACTGGGCCTTGCCAGAGGATGTGCTGATGCTGGCAAAGGAGCGTGCCGTTCACTACCATCTCAGTGCTCGTTCCTTCCGACAAGTGCTTTCGCTTGCCAGAACCTCTGCAGATCTGGAGGGACGTACAACAGTTAGTCGCAACGATCTCGACATCGCCATTTTCTTCAAAAGTAATCTGGAAAAAAATCTCTCGAAGGCCAGGCTGGAAGCTGAACGGCGCTGCAATTAATAAGAAAAAATGGCATAAATACTATGTATCCAACGCTGAGAAATAAAATAAGCTCTGCACTATTTTTAGAGGCTTTTTTCCGCAAAAGCGGCAGTTCCTGGACACAGGCCAAAAAGCTCTGTGCATCCATGGATCTTTTCTCTGAAAGTAAAGAAGAAATGCTCGAAAAAATAAGCGGGGTCTGGGCTTATTCCAACTATGCCGGACTTTCTGCCCTGTCATGGCCGCAGAATGAAGCTTCGCGATATGAGTCTTTAGGTTTAAAAATCACTGCGCCTGGACAGCCTGACTGGCCGATCTCTTTGGATGATCTGGCGGATGTTCCTCTCTGGCTCTGGTATAGAGGAGCCGCCCCATCTCTGCTTCAAGCTCTCTCTCCCGTCTCCATCGTGGGAAGCCGAAGACCAACACCTTATACGGCAAAAGCCTGTAGCATTCTGGCCAAACAACTGGCTCGACGGGGTAACGCCGTCGTCAGTGGGCTTGCCCTTGGAGTTGACGGCATCGCTCATCGCAGCTGTCTGGAGGCAGGGGGTGTGAGTGCCGCTTTTCTGCCTTGTGGCCTGATGCACTGTTATCCGCCGGAACACCGTGAACTTATGATGCAGATTGAAAGTCATGGAACCGTTATCAGTGAACTGCCGCCGGAATCGATGATAAGAAAAATGAATTTCAGTTCGCGCAATCGTCTTATTGCCGCTATGTCGGGTGATGTCCTTATTCTGCAGGCTCGCCAGCGCAGCGGCACTATGATTACAGCCCATCATGCCATTGACCAGGGGAAAAGACTTTTCGTCTTACCTTCCCCCTGGAATCTCCATGAGTTTTCAGGCTCTCTGGAACTGCTCTCTCATGGGGTTTGTGCGTTGTCAGGACCAGAAATGGTGGAGGAGCTGGAACAGCCCTGTATGTCAGAGAAACGCAGTAAAATACTTGCTGAAATCCTGACAGGAAGGAAGTCGGAACTTACTGAATTAAATTGTCAGATCAGCTTTGCAGAGGCTTCAAGTGGTCTTGAATATGAGAATAGTGAGGATGACAGGAAGGACAGTGAGCGGAAGAAAAATCGATCTAACCCTCCGAGATCTGAGCGGTGTTTGACAGTACCAACTGAACGTGTCCTTCAGCCATCTGCTGTGAAAAAACAGCCGAATAAAGCTTTACTAGCACGTGAGGAATCAACCTCTTTACAGGAGCCTGGCGAAAATTCAAGACAAAGAGAAAATCTTTTTTCCCCGGTTCAACTCGATCAGCTCACTGCTGAAGAAAAAAAGGCTTCGCTGCCTTTACCCTGGCAGGATGAGGAAGAAGAGCATTATCTTCTTCGCTGCATAAGCTGGATCCTGAATTTCGAAGCCTGCAGTGCCGATCAGCTTGCACGATTCCTGGAGCTTCCACTCTGCAAACTTCTGCCGCTTCTGCTTGAACTCGAGAGTCAGGGAAAGATTATTCGCCGTGACAATGTCTTTTATAGTGAGAAAATCAGGACGGAAGACGAGATAGAGGATTTTTGACAGACTTACATATATCCTGTATATATAGGGTTTGTTACAGGAGACACAGTCCAGGCCATTGATTCTGCAGATGAAAGGTCCGCAGCAGGTGTCGGCTTTCTGTTTGCCGGAAAAGCAAGCTATGGATTGTAATACTTTCATAATCGCTTCCGTCCATAAGCCATCGTGGGAGCGAAAAAAGGATGAGCTATGAGTAAAACACTCTTAATTGTTGAGTCGCCCGCCAAGGCTAAAACCATTTCCCACTATCTGGGTAAAGACTATATTGTTGCTGCCTCTGTGGGACACGTCAGAGACTTGCCGACCTCAACCATGGGAGTTGATGTCCGTAACGGTTATAAGCCTCGCTATATTACGATGCAGGGCAAGGAAGCTGTCCTCCGCGAGCTTAGAAAGCAGCAGGGAAAAGTCGATCACGTACTCCTTGCAACTGACCCGGATCGTGAGGGAGAAGCGATTGCCTGGCACCTTGCGACAGCTCTGGATCTGGATCCCATGAGTCCTCTGCGTGTGAGTTTTAATGCCATCACAGATCACAGTGTCAAGGAGGCAATCAAACATCCGCGGCCTTTGGATTTAAATCTTGTCGATGCACAGCAGGCAAGACGCATTCTCGATCGTCTTGTAGGTTATGAGCTTTCACCTCTGCTCTGGCGCAAGGTCTTAAAAGGGCTATCGGCAGGTCGTGTTCAATCTCTGGCCACGCGCATGGTGGTTCAGCGTGAACGGGAGATTGCTGCCTTTATTCCGGAGGAATACTGGCTCCTGACTGCGGCGCTCAAAACTGAGAAGGAAGAATGCTTCGAGGCGCGCTACCACGGTATTCTGAGCAAGAACCGCGTATCCCCGCGCAAAATAAAAAACAAGGAAGACTGTGATCAACTGGCCGAACAGGCACGTCATGAAACTTTCCTGGTTCACTCGGTCAAAAAAGCAGAGAGTAAACGCTCTTCCTTTCCTCCTTTTACCACATCCTCACTGCAGCAGGAAGCTTCAAGAGCTCTTTCTTTTACGTCTCAGCGGACCATGCGCATTGCCCAGCAGCTCTATGAAGGGGTTAACCTCAGTGAAAGCGGTCAGACCGCTCTGATCACCTATATCCGTACAGACTCCGTACGCATTTCTCCGGAAGCGGTGACAGAAGCAAGAAAATATATTTCCGCTCATTATGGTGAAGACTATCTTCCCGAAAAAGCACGATATTTTAAAAACAGAAAAGCGGCTCAGGACGCCCATGAGGCCATACGTCCGGCTCACTTTGATCTCCCACCGGAAAAAGTCAGAGATTCCCTGAGTCGTGAGCAATATCGTTTATACAAAATCATCTGGGATAAATTCATCGCTTCGCAGATGACTGCGGCTGTTTTTGACACCGTGACGGCGGACCTTCGGGCGGGAGATGCTATTTTCCGTGTCCGTGGTGAAAATCTGCGCTTTCCTGGCTGGATGAAGCAATATGGTCGCAGTGCCGAAGATACAGAAAACAGTGCGGAAGATGAGAGCGACGAACTCAAAAAGCAAACCTTGCCTGAACTTGTCGAAGGTCAGGAACTCAAATTACTTGAACTCAAGCAAGAGCAGAAATTCACCCAGCCTCCGGGACGCTACACAGAAGCCAGCTTGATTAAAGCACTGGAAGAAGAGGGTGTAGGCCGTCCATCCACCTACGCACCGACGATCACAACCATCCTCACCCGCAAATATGTGGAAAAGGATCAGCGCAGCTTGAAACCAACTGAGCTTGGGGTAACAGTCACGGAAATGCTGGAAGAGCATTTTCCGGATATTGTTGACACGGAATTCACGGCAAAGATGGAAGAACGCCTTGACGAGGTTGAATCTGGAGCCGAGAGTTGGCAGGCTATTCTTGATGATTTTTATCCTGCTTTCCATGCCGAGATTGAGAAAGCCAACGAAAAGATTGAGAAAAAACTGATTCCTGATGAACCCACGGGGGAGAAATGCCCCGAATGCGGAGAAGGGGAACTGCTCATCAAACAAGGGCGCTATGGCAGATTTATCGCCTGTTCGCGCTATCCAGACTGTAAATACACGAAAAACATTGAAGTCGCTGCTCCGGGAAAATGTCCTCTCTGCGGTTCCGGGCTCCTGCAGAAAAGCAGCCGAAAACGTCGGAACTCAATCTTTTATGTTTGTGATAAAAAAGGCTCTGATCCCAACTGTGCCTTTATCAGCTGGGACCTTCCTCTCGAAGAAAAATGTCCGGTCTGCGGGGCCTACATGGTTCAGAAGAAATACCGCGGACGGAAATATAAGACCTGCAGCAATAAGGACTGTGCCAGCCACAAGCAGAAAAGAAAAAGCGAAGCCGACTCCCCGAAAGGCGACTCAGATTCCAGGCCCGGCGGCAGCAAAGCAGCCAGTTCCAAGGCCGGTGCAGTCGTAAAGAAATAGCATGAGTAAAACAGAAGTTACGATCCTGGGGGCCGGTCTTGCCGGCTCAGAAGCGGCCTGGCAGCTCGCCCGGCGGGGTATTCCTGTGCGTTTGCTGGAGATGAAACCTGCGGAACTTACGGAAGCTCATGATAGTCCCTATTTTGCAGAGCTTGTCTGCAGCAATTCTCTGCGTTCAGAAAAGGCAGAGACGGCGACAGGTCTGCTCAAACTTGAACTCGCATATTTTAACTCTCTTATTCTGGAAACAGCCAGGGCTTGCAGAGTCCCGGCTGGAAATGCTCTGGCCGTGGACAGGGCAGCTTTTCCACGCCTGATCACGGAACGCCTGAGAGAGCATAAGCTGATTAAAATCTGTGAGAAACGCGTCGACAGTTTGGAGGAACTGGGTGAAAGCTATCGGATTGTGTCGACCGGTCCGCTTACCGGTGGGCCCTTTTTTGACTCTCTGGAAAGACACTTTGGCCAAAAGAAACTCTTTTTCTTTGACGCGGCAGCTCCTCTTGTAGAAGGGGATTCTATCGACCGCCGTATTGCTTTTCGCTGCGACCGCTATAATGCTGGCCAGGGCGACGGCGACTATCTGAATTGTCCCCTCAGCAAGGAGCAGTACCTGCGCTTTTATGAGGCTCTGACCCAGGCTGAACGAGCCGAAATACACGATTTTGAAAAGAAACTTCTTTTTTCCGGCTGTAAGCCAGTCGAAGATTTGGCGGATGAAGGCGTCGATACGCTTCGTTTTGGACCTCTGAAGCCCGTTGGCATCGAGCTTCCCGAGGGTGGTGAAGCCTATGCACTTGTGCAGCTGAGACAGGATGATTTTGCAGGAAGTCTCTGGAATATGGTGGGCTTTCAAACCCGCTTGAAATTTCCGGAACAGGAACGTGTTTTTCACCTTATTCCAGGTCTGGAAAAGGCCCGCTTCGCACGTTATGGCGTGATGCACCGCAACAGTTTCCTCAATGGTCCGGAACTCCTGCAGGGTCTTTATCAATGCAGAGAAGATCCTAAACTCTTTTTTGCCGGCCAGATGACGGGCGTGGAGGGTTATCTGGAATCTGCCGCTTCAGGACTCAGTGCTGCTCTGGCTTTGGCTGCTGAGTTGGGCTGTGAAGATAAAGCCATGCTATTGCCACTGCGGGGTCGCCAGACGATACTGGGCGGCCTGGCGGCCTATGTCCGTTCTCCCTCTGCGGATTTCCAGCCTATGAAAGCTAATTTTTCTCTTCTGGATCCTCTGGAGAGAACAGAAGTCAGAGCTTTACGACAAAAATATGGGCTGCGGCGAGGCGGAAGAAAAGAAAAACGCCTGGCCTATGCCCTTCGTTCATTGGAACATCTGGGTGTCGATGAAGAAAGCTTGATGAGAATTTGCGAAGAAAGTGCCGGAAATCATGAACCAAGAGATTGAAGTTCAAAGCAAGGACAATGGTAAGAGAGAAGAAGCTGAGGTCAATCCTGAACTGCTTCTTTCTTCGTATGCCTATGATCTGCCTGATGAGTTGATTGCCCAACATCCTGCGGAGCGTCGTGACGCATCGCGGATGATGGTTCTGAAACATGGTGAAGCTCCACAGCATCGTCATGTGAGTGATATTTTAGAGTATCTGCGGCCGGATGATTGTCTCGTCATCAACAACACACGAGTGATTGCCGCCAGACTTTATGGTGCGATGAAAGATACGGGATCGCCTGTGGAAATTCTTCTGTTAAAGCGGCTCAATAAAACGGACTGGCAGGTCATTGCTAAGCCAGGTAAAAAACTCAAAGCCGGGCGGCGCATTGTCTTTCTGCCGGAGCGTCTTGAAGCTGAAAGCATTGGGGAAGAAGCCGAGGGGGTACGCATCCTGCATTTTTATTTTAAAGGCATCTTTGAAGAAATTCTCGACGAGGCCGGCACAGTGCCACTGCCGCCCTATATACACGAAAAACTCGCGGATCCCGAACGCTATCAGACGGTGTACTCCAAAATTAACGGCTCAGCCGCCGCGCCTACGGCCGGTTTGCATTTTACCCAGGCGCTTCTGCAGAAAATACGTGATCTGGGGACAGATATTGCTGAACTGACCCTGCATGTTGGCCTGGGGACGTTTCGCCCGGTTCATGAGGATGATGTTCGAGATCATCAGATGCACAGCGAGCACTTTGATATGAATCAGCTCTGTGCGGATAAATTGAATGCCTGCAGGGAAAGGGGAGGACGCATTGTGGCCATTGGCACGACCTCATGCCGCACTCTGGAAACAGTCGTTGACCGTAAGACGGGGCGCTTCGAAGCCAGAACAGGCGAGACTTCCATCTTTATTTATCCAGGTTTTAAATTTGCGGGAATGGACGCTCTGCTGACCAACTTTCACCTGCCTGAATCGACGTTGCTCATGCTGGTCTCGGCCTTTTACGGACGCGAACGCATGCTCGCAGCTTATCGTGAAGCGGTCCGTGAAAATTATCGCTTTTACAGTTTCGGCGACTGTATGCTGATTCTGCCTGAAGGATTGGAGGTCTAAGTTCTTATGGTGAGTTATGAACTCCTGCACGAATGTAAGCAGTCCGGGGCGCGCCTCGGCATCCTGCATACGCCTCATGGTGATATCCAGACCCCGGTCTTTATGCCTGTCGGCACTCAGGCCAGTGTTAAAACTCTTTCTCCGGAGGAGGTGGCTTCTACCGGAGCCAGGATTATGCTATCAAATACGTATCACCTCTGGATGCGGCCCGGTCCTGATCTGGTCGCCGAGGCAGGTGGTTTGCACAAGTTTATGAACTGGCGCGGGGCCGTGCTCACCGACAGTGGGGGCTTCCAGGTTTTCAGCCTCGCCGAACGCAGAAAAATCGAAGAGGAGGGCGTGCACTTTCGTTCTCACATCGACGGCAGTCCGCAGTTTCTCAGCCCTGAAAAAGCGATGGATATTCAGACGAAGCTGGGTTCGGATATTATGATGCAGCTTGATGAATGTGCGCCCTGGCCGTCCACGCATGAATACATCGAAGCTTCCATGCAGAGAACCTTGCGATGGCTCGAACGTTGTAAAAAGAGCTGGCACACTCCTGAAACCCAGTCCCTTTTTGGTATCGTACAGGGAGGAATGTTTAAGGATCTGAGGCAGGAATCGGCCTTGCGCTGTACGGAAATGGATTTGCCGGGCTATGGCATCGGCGGTCTTTCTGTCGGTGAGCCAGCAGAATTGATGTGCGAAATGCTGGAAGCGGTGACTGAGATTCTACCCCAAAATAAACCGCGTTATCTCATGGGGGTTGGCACACCGGATTATCTCATTGAGGCAACCATACGTGGTGTCGACATGTGCGATTGTGTCTGGCCAACACGTTTAGGCCGTAACGGATCGGTGATTACTTCGCGCGGCAGGCTGACGATCCGCAATGCGACTTATGCGCGGGATTTTCGCCCGCTTGATCCGGAGTGTGACTGCTATGCCTGCAGGAATTACAGCCGTGCCTATATTCGTCATCTGATTAAAGCTGGAGAAGTTTTCGGTCTCAGACTGACCAGTTATCATAATATTTATTACCTGCAAAAGCTCATGCAGAAGCTCAGAGAGGCCATCAAAGAGGATCGGACGCTTGATTTCCGCCGTGAATTCTATCAAAATGTGGCCGAAGGCCCAGCCCGGGAAGCGGCAGAGAGCACAGGCTCCCGAGCTTGAGCTGATGCCGTTCTGGTGATATGCTTGCACGAGAAAAGCGAAGGAGATGCTTCACATGATTCAATTTACAGCCCTTGAGGCACAGGCCGGCGGCGGTTTGTTCGGCATGATGCTTCCCCTCATTCTGATGATGGCCCTCATGTATTTTCTTATGGTTCGTCCTCAGAAGAAGAGAGAACAAAAGCTCCGCGACCAGATCAATGCGGTCAAGGTCGGTGATGAAATCGTGACCATTGGTGGAATCCGCGGTCGTATCTTCAATATTCAAAACGATGAAGTGACGATTTCCAGCAGTGTCCAAAACACCCTCATCACCTTTAAAAAATCCGCCATCAGCGCCATCCTTACTCAGACGGCAGAGACGGCGAACAAGACTACGGCTGCTGCGAGCAAGGAAAGTCCTGCAGAAGAGGGTGAGAAGAAGCCCGGCCTTCTCGGGAAAATAATGGGTAAAACCGAAGATAAGGAATAATTCTTCACTTGTTTTAAAAATGACCTCAGACCGTCCAATAAGTTCAGTTCTGAAAATGGTCACAGACCAGTCGATAAAAGGAGAAAACAATGAAACACATTGAAATCATTCAGAAACCCTGCCAGACGAATCCTGCAGGCGGTCATGCCTGCTCCGAATGCCAGACGTCCTGCCAGTCCGCCTGCAAAACGTCCTGCACCGTAGGCAATCAGCCCTGCGAAAATGAGGAACGCTGAGCTTGTTACACTGTTTTGACCTATTTGGCGAAAGCTTCGCTTTCGATTCTGAAAGCGGAGCTTTTTGTACGCTTGACCCGATTGCTGTTGAAGTGCTCAGCCTCTGGACTGAGCGTAATGGAGCTGCCCCTGATCAGACAGCTTTATTAAAACTTGCCCGTGAAAAGAATCTTCAGCCTGCGGAGGTTTTGGAAAGCTCTTCTGAGATTGCAGATCTTGTCCGTGATGGCGCTTTCTTTGCCAAGGCGCCTGATGTCCGGACAGAACAGCTTTATCCCGATAAGCCTCGCATTAAAGCCATGTGCCTGCATATTTGCCATGACTGTAACTTGCGCTGCCGCTATTGTTTTGCCGGAACCGGCGACTTTGGTACAGGCGTGCGCACGATGCTTGATGAAAAAACAGCCGAGGCAGCCATTGATTTTCTCATTCGTGAGTCAGGTCCCCGTCGCCATCTGGATGTGGATTTTTTCGGCGGCGAACCGCTGATGAACTGGAAGGTGGTCAAAAAGCTGGTCGCCTACTGCGAAGAGGAAGGTCCCAGGCATGGCAAAGATATACGACTGACGATCACCACGAACGCCACTCTTCTGGATGAAGAAAAAATTGATTTTATCAATCAACACTTTAAAAATTGTGTTCTTTCCATTGACGGAAGGCAGGAAGTTCATGATTATATGCGTCCCAATGCCGGTGGTCAGGGGAGTTGGCAAAACGTTAAGCGGAATATTGAAAACTTCGTGAAAAAGAGGGAAAACAAAGAATATTATCTTCGTGGAACCTACACGGCCTACAATAAAGATTTCAGCAAAGATGTTCTCGCCCTCGCGGATATTGCCCCGCAGGTCTCGGTGGAACCTGTTGTCTGTGATCCTTCTCTGCCCTGGGCACTGCATGATTCAGACCTTCCCCAATTGAAAGAAGAATATGAAAAACTGGCTTTGGCTATGAACGAGCGCCGGAAACAAGGCAAAGGCTTTAACTTTTTCCATTTCATGATCGATGCAGGTAAAACGCCCTGTATTTATAAACGTTTAAAGGGCTGCGGCGTAGGCAGTGAATATTGTGCGGTGACACCGGCAGGTGAGATTTATCCCTGTCACCAGCTTGTCGGCGACGAGCGCTTTATCATGGGCAATGTGCTGACAGGCGGTCTTGATCCAAACAGCAAGGTGCACGAAGAATTCCTGAAACTTCTGGTTCCCGACAAGGAAGCCTGCAAAGCCTGTTGGGCACGCTATTATTGTGGGGGAGGTTGTGTTTCCAATGCATGGCATCGGCAACAGAACCTGCAGGGCGTTGACCCTTTTTCCTGCGAGCTCTTACGGAAACGCCTGGAGTGCTCCCTCTGGCTCAAAGCCAGGCGTCAGGAGGCTGCAGACAATAACTGGATGGGCTGAGACTGCTCCTGTACTTTAGTTTAAGCTGACTCGTGAGGGTCGGCTTTTTTATTTCAGGGGACTTTTGTACAGTTACTGCGTAATGAGTAAAAGAGCAAAGACGCTTTTTACTGCTAACTCAAAGGAGCACTCATGGGACTCATTCCGGAAGACACGATACAGGAAATTATCCGCGCCAACGACATTGTTCAGGTGGTGGAGCAGTATCTTCCGCTTGAGCATAAGAGCAGCGCAAACTTTTTCGGCCTCTGCCCCTTTCACAAAGAGGACACAGCTTCTTTCAGCGTCTCTCCCTCAAAACAGATTTTTTATTGTTTTGGCTGTCACAAAGGCGGTAATGTCGTCAAATTTATTCAGGAAATCGAAGGCCTGAGTTTTCCGGAAGCCCTGCGTTTTCTGGCCAGGCGTGCCGGAATTGAAATCCGCGAAGAAGAAAGTCCCGAAGTGAAGCGGGAAGCAGCAAAAAAGAAGCGTTTAGAGAGTTGTATGCTGGAAGCAGCGCGTTACTTTTATCATACTTTTGAAGGAGCAGAAGGAGCGGAAGCGCGCCGCTATATGCTGGAAAAACGACATATCAGTGCTTCAACTCTTAAAAAATTCGGTATTGGAGCAAGTGGCAAAAGCTGGGATGGTCTGGTGCGTCATCTCCGCAGCAAGGGCTTTGCCGATGAGGATATCCTTGCTTCCGGTCTGGCCAGAAGGTCATCAAAAAACAATGGCCTTTATGACCTTTTCCGCGAACGTGTGATGTTTCCGGTCTTCGACAGTTTCGGAAAACTTATTGCTTTTGGCGGACGTATTATGGATAAGTCTGAGCCGAAGTACATCAACTCACCCGAAACTCTGCTTTATCATAAGGGTCGTCAGCTTTATGCTCTAAATTTTGCCCGCAAAGAGCGCAGCGAGGAATTGATACTTACAGAAGGCTACATGGATGCCATCGCCCTCCACGAAGCAGGTTTTTCCCAGACTGTGGCCAGTCTGGGCACGGCACTCACTCAGCAGCAGGCGCGTCTGATTTCCCGCTTTGTGCATAAAGTCATTATTTCCTACGATGCTGATGAAGCAGGACAACGTGCGGCCATGCGTGGTCTGGATATTTTGCAGCAGGCAGGGCTTGAGGTTTTTGTTCTTCTTATCCCGGGAGCAAAAGATCCGGACGAATACATACACGAATTTGGTCCGGAACGCTTTGCGGCTCTTCTTGATCGTGCTTTACCTCTTTTAGACTACAAAATATACCGCGCGAAACTCCGTGCAAGTAAGGGGGAGGGCGGTCCTCTGGATCTGCTGAGCTTTCAGGAAGAGTTGGCAGATATTCTTGCGGCTGAAGAAAATGCCGTGCTCCGGGAACTTTACTCGGCTAAGATGGCGCGGGACATTGGAGTTTCTCCCTCAAGCCTGCAGCAGGAAATTGAACGCCGACGCCGGGGAACCAGGGGAAAGAAGGAAAATCCGGAACTTTCTCTTCCTCCCGAACCGGATAAGAATTCTGAACTGCAGTTAAAGCAGGAAGAAATGGCTCTGATTGCCGGTATCATGGAAAATCCTGCTCTCGCGGATCAGCTTCAGATTAATGAAAATGATTTTTCGGCTCCTGCAAGACCTTTGATACGAGCCTTTCTGGAACTCAATAAAAAACGTCCACTGCATCCGGCAGAGTTTCTGGCCCTAGCGGAAAGCCGGGGTGAGAACGAGTTTGTAGCTCGGGATTTTCTACCTTTCCTCAGTAAAATTCGCCGGGATGAGCTAAGAAAAAGTGAAGATTATGCAAAGGCAGCATTGAATGCTCTGCGCTTCAGTCGCTGTGAAGAAAAACGTGATGTTCTGCTGCAGCGTTTCGAGAACAGCAATGACGACAGCGAGAGACAGAAGCTTTTAGAAAATATTCATGAAATCAATCAGCGCATGCTTGATCTGCGCAGTCAATAAAATTAGACAGACGTTCTACCGGATGTCCTTAAGGAACAGATTATTTACAAAGGAAATGTTGAAAGGGAAAGAATATGAGCCAAGCTAAAGAAGTTTCAGAGAAGTCGATCAGCAAGGATAAAAATAATAAAGCTCCTGCGGCCAAAAAGACAACAGCTGCGGCAAAGAAGACCGCCAGCAGCCCCAAGGTTCCGGCAGTGAAGGCTGAGGCCGAAAAGAAAGCTCCTGCGGCAAAGAAGACGGCCAGCCCCAAAGCCACGGCCGTGAAAGCTGAGGCCGAAAAGAAAACTCCGGCAGCCAAAAAGACAACAGCCGCGGCAAAGAAGACCGCCAGCAGCCCCAAGACTCCGGCAGTGAGGGCTGAGGCCGAAAAGAAAGCAACTGCGGCCAAAAAAGCGACGGCCACAGCAAAGAAGACCGCCAGCAGCCCCAAGACTCCGGCAGTGAAAGCTGAGAGCGAAAAGAAAACTCCTACGGCTAAAAAGACAACAGCCGCGGCAAAGAAGACCGTCAGCCCCAAAGCTCCGGCCGTGAAAGCTGAGAGCGAAAAGAAAACGCCTGCGGCCAAACCCGCTGTAAAGAAAAAGACCAGCCTGAGCTCAAAAGAAAAAGAGACGGATTCTACGGTCAGTAAAAAAGAACTCCATCCGGCTGCTCTCGATAAACCTGAGTCTGTCTCTGTGGAGAAGGGAAGCCAGAAGGACACTTCCTCTGAGGGCAATCGTTTGGAGCTTGAACTCGACAAGCTGGAGAGCGAAGAGCAAGTTTCGGAGTACGAAGAGAATAATCACCTGGAACGTGAAAAGGATTTTCGCGACGAGGAAGATGAGGAGGAATGGTTGGAGCTGCTCAAGCCCAAGGCTCCGAAAATTCGTCGCAGCCGTCCAGATGAGTTTGCCGATCTGGATTCTTCGGTTGATGAAGAAGGTGAAGATGATGATCTGGACGATGATCTTGAAATTCCCGAGTTCCATCTTGACGATAAGGCCGGAACACATGTTCAGAAGGTTATTGCAGCTCTGATTCAACGCGGCAATAAAGAAGCCAAACGTCTGACACAGCAGGAAGTTATCGATTTTATCGAAGATACCAAATTAGAAGAAGAATACCTTGATGATGTCATTGATTCTCTGGAAAAAGCCGGTATAAAGGTGAGTGAAGAAGAGGATGACAGCATCAACAGTGAAGCCGATGCTAGCAGAAGCCGACTGAATATGCTCGATTCCATGCTTGTGGATGATCCTGTCCGCATGTATCTCAAAGAAATCGGGAAGGTCGAATTGCTCACTGCAAGTGCTGAAAAAGAGCTTGCCGCACGTATGGAGGCCGGAGATGAGGAGGCCAAGCAGCACCTGATTGAGGCGAACCTTCGTCTCGTCGTGAGTATTGCCAAGCGATATACCGGCCGCGGCATGCAGTTTCTGGATCTGATTCAGGAAGGTAATCTGGGCCTTATCAAGGCGGTGGATAAGTTTGACTATCATAAAGGATTCAAGTTTTCCACTTATGCGACGTGGTGGATCCGGCAGGCCATCACCCGGGCTATTGCGGACCAGGCAAGAACCATTCGTATTCCTGTTCACATGGTTGAAACCATCAATAAGCTGATACGTAATCAGCGTCATCTCCTGCAGGAGCTCGGTCGAGAGCCGGAAGCGGATGAGATTGCCGAGGCTATGGGAATTACCGTGGATAAAGTTCGTGAAATCATGAAAATTTCTCAGGAGCCCGTTTCACTGGAAAAGCCCATCGGGGAAGAGGAAGACAGCCATCTGGGAGACTTTATTCCCGACGAGGATGCACCTTCACCGGCCGATCAGGCTGCCTTTACTCTGCTGAAAGAACAGCTCTTCGATGTCCTGAAAGAATTAACTCCGAGAGAAGAACAGGTGCTGAAGCTGCGCTTTGGTCTGGAAGATGGACGTACCCGCACTCTTGAAGAAGTTGGCCGGGAGTTTAAAGTCACCCGTGAACGTATTCGCCAGATTGAAGCCAAGGCGCTGAGAAAACTTCGTCACCCCAGCCGCAGCAAAAAATTGAAAGATTATCTGGACTGAGCTTTATCATCAAATAGATGGAAAACACAAATTTGACTCTCAGAACGCCACAAAAGACAGCTCTGCCGGGAGAAGCACATCTTTCTAAGCGTCTCTCCCGTCTGGCTGAGTTGATTTCACCCTGCCGACGGATTGTGGATATTGGCTGTGATCACGGCAGACTTGATCTTTATATGCTTCTGAGCGGGAATGCAGAAAAAGCACTGATGACCGACCTGCATGAAGGCCCTTACAGGCGGGCCGGAGAGATGATCAAACGCCATGGCCTAGAAAACAGAGCCGAACTCTTGCGCTGCGATGGTCTGGGCGACCATCAGCTGGAAGAAGGCGATCGTCTTGTTATAGCTGGATTAGGTGGCCTTGAGATCTGTTCCATTCTTACCCGCCTGAGCTTTCCCCAAGACTTTTCTGCCGTTTTTCAGCCCAATTGGAATCAGGCTGCTCTGAGGACCCATCTTGCTTCACGCGGCTGGGACTACGAGGAAGAGATTCTTGAAGATCGAGGCTGGTTTTATCTTTTTATTCGCCTTCTTTCACCTTCAGAACCCAGGAGCTTAAGCTTAATTGAAGCAGAAATCGGACCCGGCTGGCTGAAATGCGGCGAAAAACAATTTACAGAGACGGAAAGAGCATATTTTAAGCGACAGAGGCGTCTCTTTCAAATGAAGGCGCGAAAATACCCCGAATTTACGGCTGTTGCCAGGCAGCTTGCCGAGCTCCCGGCTATGCGCTGATGGAGGAATGTTCTATAATGGGCCTGTTTCCGAGTCAGGTGGACAATCGCGGCCGCGAACCGAAAGGTTGCGGGTGAGGAAAGTCCGGGCTCCGCAGGACAAGGACGCCGGCTAATGACCGGTGAAGGCGACTTTAAGGAAAGTGCAACAGAAAGATACCGCCGGCCTTTGTGCCGGTAAGGGTGAAAAGGCGAGGTAAGAGCTCACCGTGAATTCTGGTAACAGAACTCACCTGTAAACCCCGTCCGGAGCAACACCGTGGAGAGACATATTCTGTGGTCCGCAGGTCTCGTGGAGGTGGCTTGAACCACAATGAGAGTTGTGGTCTGGATAGATGATTGTTCAAGACAGAACCCGGCTTATAGCCTGACTCGGAAATATTTTTAAGGAGAGTGCCGTGCAAATGGGAAGCGATGAGGCCAATGTCGTCAGATCTTCGATGATAAAACAAGGACCTGAGGCTTATCTGAAGGAAATGAAGCGCCGTGAACGTCAGCGCTCCTTTTTCTCTTTTTTCCTGCCCTTCATCATCCTTGCCCTCTCCTTTGCGGTACAGAATGTTTTTCCTTTTGGCGACAGGCATATCCTGACCGTGGATCTTTACCATCAATATGCTCCCTTTCTTATGGAGCTGCGAGATAAACTTCTGACCGGAGAGAGCCTTTTTCTCTCCTGGCGTGGAGGACTCGGCTATAACTTTTATGCAACTTTTACCTATTATCTGGCGAGTCCTCTCAATCTGTTATCCCTCATCTTTCCCGAATCTGCTCTGTCTGAACTGGTCTCTTTTCTGGTTCTGTTAAAAATTGGACTTGCGGGCTTTTGTTTCCACCTCTTTCTCAAAAAGAGCAGCAGACGTGATGGTCCTCTTGCCCTTGCTTTTGCCACAGCCTATGCTCTTTCCGGCTTTGTCATGGCTTATTTTTGGAACATCATGTGGCTGGACACGCTCTATATGCTTCCTCTGACCGCATTGGGAATGATCATGCTTCTGCGTGAGGGAAAGATGAGCCTCTATATTTTCAGCCTCGCCCTGCTTATTATCTGTAACTTCTATACTGGCTTTTTTGCCTGTGTTTTTCTGGCCTTTTACTTTTTTGTTTGCTTTGAGCGAGTTTCCGTGGGACGCAGTCTGTCTTCAACTTTTCTCAGCTTTAGTAAAATGCTGATTTCAACCCTTCTTGGTGTCGGCCTCAGTATGATAAGCTTGTTTCCCACCATCATGGCTCTGCGTCGTACTTCGGCTAGCGGCGACAGTTTCCCCACAGATTTTGTCTACAGCGATCCATTTATTGATTTTCTGAGCCGCCTGCTACCCTTTGCCAAACCTTCTATCCGCAGTGGCATGGCCAATATTTATGTCGGTTCTTTTGTGCTGCTGCTCTTTTTTGTATACCTGAGTTCGCAGAAAATCCCCGCTGGACGCAAAACCCTTAACCTCTCCCTGCTCGCTTTTCTATTCTTTAGTTTTAACAATAATGTGGCCAATTTTATCTGGCATGGTCTGCATTATCCTAATCAGTTGCCCTACCGTAATTCTTTCGTTTTCTGTTTTTTTATTTTGGTCATGATGTACGATGCCCTGCCTTCACTGCGACAACTTGAGGCGCAAAATTTCTGGTCGTATGTCGGTGGGCTGGTGCTGCTGCTCATGCTGCTCAACAAAATTGACGCGGAAGCTTACACGGTCAGCTCGGTTTACCTTGGTATTGCTTTTATTTTGCTCTATGCCCTGTTTTTCTCTCTTTACTCCACACAAAAGCGAAAAAACGGAGGAATGTCGGCGACTTTATTGAGACGATTCCCTGAATTAAGGAAGACATCGGTACTCTCTATTTTGCTTCTGACTTTGATGCTTGCCGAACTTTGCCTTAACTCACTGCTCTCCATCAGCTCGGTTGCAGATGCGGAATACTTTGGTTCCCGCGAGGACTATAAGGCCGGGCCTGTTCCAGAACAAATTGCCTCCGTAGCCGACAAATTGCGCCGCGAAAATCCGCATGAAATTCGTCGTATGGAAATTCTGGATGCCAAAACAGTTAATGATCCGGCACTATACCGCCTGGACGGCATTTCTATATTTAACTCGACCTATCCCCAAAAACCTGTTGAATTGATGGGCAAATTAGGCCTTTCCAGCAACGGCATTAACAGTTATCAATTTCTGGGATCAACACCTGTGCTCGATAGCCTTTTAGGCCTGCGTTATCTCTTTTGCCGCCAGGGTGTCAGGATGGAGCCGCTGAGAAGAGAAAAAATTTACACCAGCGCGGAGCTTACTGTTTATGAAAGTCCATCAGCTCTGCCGCTGGCTTTTCTTGCTCCGGAAGAGTTAATCTCAGCTTTGAGCCCACAAAGTGAGGTGGCTGATTTTACACCCTTCCGGACACAGACTTATCTTTTCAGAGAACTGACAGGGGCTGGAGCTGTCTTCGAGAGTCAGGATTTGAGTCTTGACGATTCGGCCTCCGTCGGTTTTGAAAACTTCGATGGTCAAAAGCCTGAACTGATGAATCTGTCGCGCAACGAAAGCCCGAATGGGGTCCTTGAATTTATGGCTCGTGCAGAGGTCGACGGAGACTATTATGTGGCCTGGAAAGCCGATGGTTTGCATTTAAGCGAGGTCAAACGCTGCAGGCCTGGCGATGAAATCAAGCTGGGCAGTAAAGCCTCCAACGTCACACAGCTGGGACATTTCCAAAAGGGGGAAGAATTCAGGATCCGCGCAGCTTTTGATTCTGAGAGTGCCAGTAAAAGTGGGACATTTAAGCTCTGGTGTGCGCGCTTAAACGATGAAGTCTTCGATAATACTATCGCAAAAATTCAGGCTGAAGCTCCTGAATTTAGTCGCGCAAACAGTTCAGAACTGGTCTTAAGAACTCATTCCGATGAAGCCAGATCCCTCTTTTTCTCAATCACAGAAGATCCCGGTTGGACATGTTTTGTCGATGGGGAAGAGCAACCACTATCGATTATTGAGAACTGTTTTATGGCTGTCCCCCTGTCTGCAGGAGAGCATCAAGTACGCATGAGTTTCTGTCCCCAGGGTTTTCGTACCGGCGCTATCGTATCTCTTCTCTCATTGCTTCCGGCGCTGGGCATTTTGGTCTATGAACTGCTGAGCCCTCACAGAAAGAAAGAAAAAGCGAAAAGCTTAGAATGAAATCGAGGAAATCTTATGGCTAAAAGACGTGATTATCTGAATTGGGATGAATGTTTTATGGGGGTCGCTCTGCTCGCGGCTCAACGCAGTAAAGACCCCAATACCCGCGTGGGCGCTTGTATCGTCAGTTCGGAGAACCGCATCGTTTCTGTTGGGTACAACGGAATGCCGAATGGCTGTTCCGATGACGAATTTCCCTGGGAGAGGGAGGGGGATACGCTCAATACGAAATATCCCTATGTCTGTCACGCGGAGCTTAATGCGATTCTCAATGCATCCAGTCCGCATATGGATGGCTGCAAGCTCTATGTCAGCCATTTCCCCTGTAATGAATGCTGTAAAGCCATTATTCAGAGTGGCATTCGTGAAGTGATTTTTCTCTCCGATAAATATCATGACAGTGATCAGAGCAAAGCATCCCGCCGTATGATGGATGCTGCGGGTGTGCGCTATTATCAGCTGGACAGCACAAGGAAGACAGTGACGATTTCCTACGAAGCTGAAACATGTCAACCGTTGTAAATATTTTCAAGAAGCTGCGGAGCCCTCTGCCGTTAAATCATGATGAGCTCAGGCATAAGCACGAAGTTCAGCAGTGTCGCTGATGAACCGCTCTGGTCGTGAAATTAATCATTTCCCTCAAGATCAGCGCGTTCAGCTGTGCTGAGGCGGGCAGGTTCATTATCACGCGAATCTTCCAGCAGGGCATAAAGATCGCGCAGCTCCTTTTTACCCAGATAGCGCCATTCACCGCTTTTCAGCTGGCCCAGTGTGATGTGCATGATACGCAGACGACAGAGATCCAGAACCTCATAGCCAAGGGCTTCACACATGCGCCGGATTTGGCGGTTTAAGCCCTGGTGAATGGTGATACGAAAGCGATCTGCACCCTTGCGCCGACAGCGGGCGGGAAGAGTCTTCTGTCCGAGTATTTCTACGCCTTCAGCCATGGCTTTGAGAAAGGCCTCATCAAAAGGTCGGTCTACGCGAACAAGATATTCCTTGTCGTGGCGGTTCCCGGCCCGTAAAATTTTATTGACGATGGAGCCGTCGTTAGTGAGTAAAATCAAGCCCTCGGAATCACGATCCAGCCTTCCTACGGGATAAATACGTTCGGGATAGTTCATGAAGCTCACAATATTGTCCCGGCGCCTCAGGTCTGTAGTACAGGTAATGCCGCGGGGCTTATTGAGAGCGATATAAACATAATCGTCAGCTTGTCGTGCTGAAATCGGCTGATGATCAATGCACAATACATCGTTTTCAGGGGAAAGTTTTGAGCCTAAACCGATCGTTTCACCGTTGACCGTCACACGTCCGCTTTCAATCAATTTATCCGCTTCACGACGACTGCAGAACCCACTGTCTGCAATAAAATGGTTGACACGCATTTCTTTTGCTGCTTCATTGCTCCCGCTCATCGTCCTTGTCCTTTCTCCGAAAGTTCAGCTGGTTCCGCTTTTCCATCTTTTCTTTTGAAGGTATGGCTTCAGCCTTGCGCTCTTTTTGTCCGTCAGCGGAATGAAGAGAAGTGGGTGCTTTTTTTCTGAAATTAAAGCCCTTACGCTTTTTATTTTTTTGTTGATCGAGCTTTTCAGCCGCAGCAGCTTTTTTCTCAGTGCTCTTATTCAGAATAGTCCCTGCAGCCTGCGGCACATCATGGCGGAGAGAGTGGGTTTCGCTTTCGTCTCCGCTGCCATCCCCCTCGTTGTCCGTGTCGTCCTCGTCGTAAACATCTTTCAGGTAACTCTGCTTGCGCATGACATCAGCTGCCAGATGCAGGCTCAGGCTGAAAGTAGACCCTTTACCCAGCTCAGAGCTCACTGAAACTTTCATACTCAGAATATCCGCCAGAGTTTTGGCAATGGAAAGACCCAAACCGGTTCCGCTTTCATTATGTGCTTTGTCGGCTTTATAAAAACGTTCGAAAACAAAGGGAAGGTCATGTGGAGCAATACCGGTCCCGGTATCCTTAACAGAGAAGATGAGTTCCCCTGGTTCGGTGCGGGCCATGAACGTAATCTCCCCATCCTGAGGCGTAAATTTCAGGGCATTATCAAAGTAAATAATGAGAATCTGTTCGATGCGGTCACGATTCCCCCAGGCCATCGGCAAAGCTGTGGATTTTTCAGCTGTAAACGAAGTCCCGTGATCGTCAGCCATCATGGCGAAACGCTGGCTCATCTCTGAAAAAAGGTCTTCGCTGTCCAGGGGTTCCTGATGGATAAAAGAGCGCCCTGACTGCAGACGTGAAAGTTCTAGCAAGTCGTTAATCAGACGCGAAAGGCGCATGGTTTCCCGTAAAAGGATATTGTAATAGCGCTGACGATCTTCTTCGCTTTTGACCATGCCATCACTTAATGGTTCGAGCAGTGCTCGCATGGCCGTGATCGGTGTTCTCAGTTCATGTGAAACATTGGCGATATAATCTCGCCGGGTTTGTTCCAGACGATCAGCTTCTGTAATATCCCGAAAGAGTCCAACAGCAGCAGAGATCCTGCCTTCGGCATCGACAATCGGGGTGATTTGACAGGATATTTTTTTCTTATCACTGTCTAAAGTCATTTCTTCCTTGATACTCTCGCCCTCACTCAGGCATTTTTTGAAGAGCTGGTCAATCCCATAAATGGCCAGCAGATCAGCTGCTGTCACCGCTTTGGGATTGCGGCCGAAGATCGTCCAGATCATGGCATTGCTGCGGGTAATTTCTCCATTACCGTCGACGGCAATGATGCCCTCAGCGATACTGTTAATGATTTGCTCCAAACGGTTTTTTTCCAGCGTGAGCTGATTGATGCTGCTGGAAATGCGGCTGGACATGCGGTTGATGGAACGCCCAAGATCACTGATCTCGTCCTGGCCATCTTCATAGGCGCGGTGGCTGAAGTCGCCTGCAGTGATGGCCGTGGCCACACTGCGAATGGCATTGAGTGGCCGCACCAGCCTGGAGGCAAAAAAGATGATGGGAATAATCAGGATAAGTCCAACCAGTAAACTGGCCAGAAAAAGTGAACGGGTAAGGCCGCGCAGTCCAAGATCTAATTCTGCAAGGGACTGTACCATGATGACGCTTCCCCGCAGATTTCCCATCTGCAGATCAGTCTGATTTGCAAAGAAAGGTGCGGCGACGAAAAGAAAGTCGCCCCTGGCGCCGCTCAGGTGCTGCACACAGGAAGGTTCGCCCCCATCAGCTATCTGAGCGTTCAATTTTAAGGCTTCGGCCTGCATTTCCTCCTTGAGCTCCTCCGGGGGAGGGGTCATAAAAACGGAGGCGTCGTCGCTCACGGTTGGATTAAAGATGATAAAAGTCCAGACGTGAAAAAATTTGTAGGAAATATCGACCAGGTTAGCATAACTGTTTGATGAAAAAGTACCACTGGAAAAACCGTTAATCTGGCCTGCCGCCCATTCTGCCTGAGGCAGCAGCTCGTTCCGTTTCATGTTGACCATGGTAGGTCGGGTAAAGGCATTATAAATAGCGCTCGTAAAAATGACCCAGAGCATCAACGCAGAGATGAAAAGGGCAAGAATACGGGAGAGAAAAAAGTTCTTGCGCATGGCAGTCCCTGCTCTCAGCTTTTACTTTTGCCCGTATTTATACCGGCTTCAAATTTATAGCCCACGCCGTAAACAGTGATCAGAGAATAGCTGTGAGTTTCCGCGTGAATCTTCTGGCGGATGCGTTTAATATGCGTATCAACTGTACGTGTATCACCGTAATAGTCATAACCCCAGACCTTGGAGAGAATATCCTCCCGTGTAAACACCTGACCCGGATGAGAGGCCAGCAGGTAGAGAATCTCGACTTCCTTGGGGGTGAAGGTGACCGGCTCCTGATCGATCAAAACCTGATAGTTGTCGATATTGATCTCCAGTCCTTCACAGCGAACGATGCAGTTTTCTTTATCTTCGCTTTCGCCGGTACGGCGGAAAATGGCCTTGATGCGGGCAATCACTTCGCGCGGTGAGAAGGGCTTAACGATGTAGTCGTCCGCCCCCAGCTCCAGTCCGAGAATACGATCGATTTCCTCGCCTTTCGCGGTCAGCATAATGATGGGAACCATCGACGTTTTACGAATTTCGCGACAGACATCCGTGCCGGACATTTTGGGCATCATCAAATCCAGGATCAGTAAATCCGGCTCCTTTTCTTTAAAGAGAGCCAGAGCTTCATCGCCGTTTTTAGCTGATATATGCTGAAAGTTTTCGGCATCGAGGTAGAGACCAAGCGACTCGTGGACAACGGGATCATCATCGGCAATTTCAATAAGCGGGATGCTATGCATGGAAAAACTCCTTTAATTACAAGCTTTTAAGATTTTCATTTAAGTTAGTGGACATTTTTTAAATTTCTGAAGTAAATTATAGCTCATTCCTGACAGCCCTGTATTCCGTCAGATATTTATTCGAACTGGAGAAGCCTCATTTTTTCTGAAAGCCGGTGTTAAGCCATAACAGCTGCAAGTTGCCTATGCTATACTCTGAGCATTATACGAGAGCAGGAAGGCGCCTGGATGATTATTACAAAAAACTGGCAGGATTACGAACTTCTTGATGCAGGACATGGCGAAAAACTTGAACGCTGGGGGAAAGTCATCCTGCAGCGTCCTGATCCCCAGGCCATCTGGGAAGCTGAGTCCTGGCAGAATCAGGATGCCATTTATCATCGCAGCCATAAAGGAGGCGGAGAGTGGGAATACAGGAAAAAACTTCCTGCTTCCTGGAAAATTCAATATCCGTCTATTGTGGGGACACTTTCTTTTCGCGTTGAACCCACGGCCTTTAAGCATACCGGTCTTTTCCCTGAACAGGGGGCGAACTGGGATTATATTGCTGCCCGTGTTCAGGCTGCGAAAAAAGCAGGCTTTCAAGTGCGCGTGCTGAACCTCTTTGCTTACACTGGCGGGGCGACCCTAGCTGCTGCGGCCGGTGGAGCGAATGAAGTCGTTCATGTCGATGCCTCTAAAGGCATGAATGCGCGGGCCAGGGAAAATCTGGAACTTTCCGGGCTTGCTTCGTCCTATGTGCGTATTTTAGCGGACGATGTGCTTAAATTTGTGGCGCGTGAAAAACGGAGGGGACGCCTCTACACGGGGATCATCATGGATCCTCCGTCATACGGTCGGGGACCTGGCGGCGAAGTGTGGCAGCTTGAGGAGCGTCTCTGGCCGCTGGTCAAGGAGAGCTGCAAGCTGCTTGAACTTGACAACCCCTTTGCCTTTTTTATTCTTAACTCTTACACGACGGGTTTTGCTCCTTCTGTGCCGGCCAATCTTCTGCGTCTGGCTCTTGGTGGAAGGGGAGAGGCCAGAGCTGAAGAACTCGGCTTGCCTGCGAGCCGACGTCCTCTCATTTTGCCCTGTGGCAGCACCTGCCGCTGGGAAAACTCATGAACATCATGAATGAGGCGCTGCTTCAGCGGCCGTCAGGGTTGAGTGATTCTGGTCTGTATTTTCAGTTTGATGCTGCTGCGTTGGGCCAGCTCCCACAGGCCTGTTCCAAACTGGCATCAGGCGTGAACATCCCTATTCTCTATGAAGATAATCACCTGCTTGTTGTTCTTAAGCCGGCTGGACTTCCGGTACAGGAAGATCGCCGGGGTAAACCCGATCTTCTGAATTTGCTTAAAGATGATCTCGCCAGGCGCGGACACAAAAGTGGTGAGGCCTGGCTCGGCCTGGTACATCGACTTGATCAGCCTGTTTCCGGAATTATGGTCTTTGCCAAAACGTCTAAGGCAGCTTCCCGCTTGTCGCAGGCTTTCCGTCAACGCGAAGTGGAGAAAATTTATCATGCGGTTGTGCGTGGCCAGGTGAAGGAAGAAAGGGGAGAGTGGCTCGACCGTATTTCCAATAAAAAGGTCCAGGGCCGCTACCAGCTTAGTCCTGAGGGCAAAGCCTCTTCGCTTGAATTTGAACGTGTCAAGCTCTGTTCGACCCCACCGATGACCCTCTTGCGCATCACTTTGGGAAGCGGACGCTCACATCAGATCCGGGTTCAGACTTCCTCCCGCGGCTTCCCCCTGGCGGGAGACCGGCGCTACGGTCTTATGGATGATTTCGACCGCAAGCTTCCCGCACCGGCGCTCATCGCTACGGAGCTTAGCTTTTTGCACCCTGTTCAGAAACGCCTTATGCATTTTCAGCTCAGCCTTCCGAACGAAAGCCCCTGGAATTTCTTTCTTTCCTGATTTGCCCTGCTTTATTTTTATGGCTATTATGAAGCCATTAATGATCTGCATTTATCTACAGAATGGAGTAAAAAATGAAAAAAATTCTAGTTGCAGGAGCTGGACTTGCGGGCTGTACCGCTGCGAGACTTCTTGCTGAACAGGGCCATCAGCTTACCATCTACGAAGCCAGAGAGCATATCGGAGGCAACATCTATGATGAAAAACAGCCCTCCGGAATCACCCGCCAGGTCTATGGCCCGCATATTTTTCATACACGGCAGCAGGAAATCTGGCAGTTTGTCACACGCTTCACTAAAATGCGTCCCTTCCAGCATCGTGTTCTGAGTTACACACAGGGGCAGCTCTATCCCTTTCCTATCAATCGAGATACCATCTGCCAGCTTTACGGCATCAGTCTGGCCAATGACGAGGTCCCGGCTTTTCTCGAGAAGGAAGTTAAAAAAGCACAGTTTGATCTGCCTGCTAAAAATTTCCGTGATGCGATTGTTTCGCAGGTTGGGGAATACCTCTACCACTGTTTTTTTGAGAATTACACCGCCAAACAGTGGCAGCGCGATCCCTCCGAACTATCAGCGGAAGTCGCAGGTCGCATTCCTGTAAGGGCTAATCGCGATGATCGCTATTTCACCGACCGTTATCAGGGCATACCTCTTCCCGGATATACCGCTATGTGTGAAAAAATGCTGGATCATCCGCAAATAGAAGTAGGCTGCAAGCACCCCTACAAGAAGGGTGATGAGCAGGACTTTGATCTGCTGATCTATACGGGACGCCTGGATGACTTTTTCGACCGTGATGAAGGAGAACTCAGCTATCGCTCGGTTCACTTCGATTTTCAAACGCTGGATGAAAAGGAGTACCAGCCGGCCGCCGTTGTCAACTATCCGAATGACTATGACTTTACCCGCATCACAGAGTTTAAACATATGACTGGTGAACATTCTTCACAGACGGAAATTTGTCTGGAGTATCCCAGCGCTGAGGGCGTACCTTGCTACGTTGTGTTAAACCGGGAAAATCTTGCTTTGCGTGAGCGCTATCAGGCGAAGGCAAAGGCCCTGGAGCATGCTGAAAAAGTCATTTTCCTGGGACGCTTAGCTGAATATAAATATTATAATATGGATCAGGTCATTGCCAGAGCCATGGAAGTCTGCGCACAAATCTGAAAGACGGCAGGGTCAGGTTCCGCTCGCTTTTTTCTTGTGCTGATGATTCAACCCTTGAGAAAATACCAGGAAACTTTCAATCGCCGCTGGCGGGCCAGCTGTGGCTCTGGTAGCCGAGACGGAAAAATTAAAGATCGGGTGTTCTCAAAGCCGGAAAACCGCTTGAAGAACACCCGATATGGTCGAGGTGACAGGACTCGAACCTGCGATCTCCTGCTCCCAAAGCAGGCGCGCTACCACCTGCGCTACACCTCGAAACAGCCTCCATCATACGTACTGAGCCTTTTCTTGTCAATTGCTGCATGATGATGAAGGTTCAGATCCGGTCGGAGAGGTCAACTTTCCGGGTCCTGAATCAAAAGCTCTGAAATCTTGCATTTATAGTTTTAATGTGGAGGGATGTCTATGTATAGTGTAAAAGATCTTTTTGACTTTGAGGGCACGATGGCAGAAAAACTGCTGCTTGAATGTAAAAACCCCTGGGATGCACTGAAAGAGCTGAAGGCATATTTGCTTGCGCTGCTTCCAGAGTTGGGAACCGATTATTTTCAAAAAGGGGAAGGTATCATTGTTCACAAAACGGCGATTGTCGCTGACAGTGCTTATATCAAAGGCCCCTGTGTGATCGGCCCTGGGTCTGAAATACGGCATTGTGCCTTTATCCGTGGGATTGCGCTGATCGGCGAATGCTGTGTGGTCGGAAATTCAAGTGAACTCAAAAATTCACTGCTGCTCAATCATGTTCAGCTTCCTCATTATAATTACGCTGGAGATTCTGTTTTTGGCAATTACAGCCATATGGGTGCTGGTGCTATCACTTCCAATGTAAAAGCTGACCATGGCCTGGTGAGCGTAAACGACCAGGGCGAAAAAACCCCCACAGGCTTAAAAAAATTCGGCGCCCTTCTTGGCGACCATGTTGAAGTAGGCTGCAACAGCGTTTTGAACCCTGGCAGCATTATCGGCCGGGAAAGCCGAATATATCCGCTTTCTTTTGTGCGCGGTCTTGTCCCATCCCACAGCATTTACAAATGTCTTGGTGAAATCGCAGAATTGAAAGAAGATTAAGACAAAGGAAAAGGGAGCCATCTCTTTGGGGACAGCTCCCTTTTTACATTTACCCGATCATAAACACTCCCAGGGGAGCGTCAAAAAGGCTTGTACTTACCAGTTTTTCGCGGCAATTTCAAAATAGGATTGCGGATGCTGGCAGGCCGGGCATTTGGCAGGAGCTGAGACAGCTTCTACGATATAGCCACAGTTGCGGCATTTCCAGAGCACAGGCTGGTCCTTCTTAAAGACTTTGCCTTCGCGGACGTTTTTAGCCAGGGCATTGTAACGATCCATGTGCTCTTTTTCAACTTTGGCAATCTGATAAAAACTCTGGGCAATGTCATTAAATCCTTCTTCTTCAGCCTTTTTGCCGAAGCTGGGATAAAGCACTTCGTACTCTTCCTGCTCACCACCGGCAGCGGAGAGAAGGTTGGTTTCCGTTTTCTCACTCAGAGCAACAGGGTAGTCAGCGGTAAATTCTGTCACAACGGCTTCATCGGCACCCAGATGTTTGACCAGATGTTTGTAGAAAACGGAAGCGTGTTCACGTTCGTTTTCTGCGGTTTCGAGGAAAATAGCCTCAATCTGCTTATAGCCTTCATCTCTCGCTTTTTTCGAGAAGAAGGTATAGCGGTTACTGGCCTGAGATTCACCAGCAAAAGCTTTCATCAGATTAAGTCTGGTTTCACTGTCTGCAAAATTGGTCATAGGGTAATCCTCCTTAATTTCTTTGCTCTGTACATTATAACATTAATCACCTGCTTTAGTGCCTTTAGGTCGGAGACTTGATTCAGGAGTATATCAGGGGTGTAAAAGTGGCATGAAAAAAGCTCTGAAGCAGGTGCTTCAGAGCTTTTGGTGGGGGATGGTGGATTCGAACCACCGAAGTCACTGACAACAGATTTACAGTCTGCTCCCTTTGGCCACTCGGGAAATCCCCCGTGCTTATCGTGAAGAAGTTTGGTGGGCCATCGGGGATTCGAACCCAGGACCGATCGGTTATGAGCCGACTGCTCTTACCACTGAGCTAATGGCCCATGCCGAACCTTCTTCAGAGCGGCAAGACGAATTTTAACGGTTCTTGACAAGCCTGTCAAGGTCAATCGGCATAATTATCAAAATATCCCTGAATATAGACCAGAGGCGTTCCCTTATCACCGGAACCGGAAGTCAGATCGGCGAGTGAACCAAGAAGATCCGTGAGGTGACGTGGAGTTGTCCCTTCTGAGGCCATCTTTCCGACCAGATTATTTTCCTTACTGCGGATGCGCTCTTCAATGGCCTCTCGTTGTTGCTCTTCGCTCAGACCGGAAAATTCGCTGTCGGCGAGGTATTTGATCTTAATTTCATTGGGCGTACCGGAAAGACCTTGGGTATAGGCCGGAGATACGACCGGATCAGCCAGTTCCCAAATTTTGCCGACGGGATCCTTAAAGGCGCCGTCTCCATAAATCATGACTTCGATGTTTTTGCCGCTTTTTTCATGGATGCGGCGGGCGATCTCATCAACGATGGGCTGGGTATCGCGCGGGAAGAGCTTGACTCTCTTTTCATCCGCTTTATTCGAACCGAGCAGGCCATAAAATTCATTATAACCGTGTTTGTCGGACTTATCGCTGAGAATATCGCAGAGCGTAAGAACAGTACGGGCACCCGCATCCTTAAGGGCCTGAGAACTTGCCTGGCGAGTGTGAATATCGCAGCAGAGGACATCCTTCACTTCATTAAGCAGAGCCTTGGGATCATTGGAAAAAATAATCCGGCATTTTGCTCCACATTCTTCGACCAGGCCTTTGTAGAAAGCAACGTAGTCGACACCGGTAAAGGGGTGAACAGGATGGCCGAAATATTTATGGAATTGCTCTTCGTCCAGAACGTCGCGCCAGGGATTAACTTTGACATCGTAGAGAAGCTTGGGATCAAAGAGAGCATTCCCCACTTCATCAGAAGGATAACTGAGCTGAATCACGATCTCCTCGCAGGCCATAGCGATGCCTTTCAGAAGGATGGAGAAACGGTTGCGGCTTAAAATAGGGTAGAGCAGGCCTAAGCTTCTGGCATGTTCGGGAATTTTCTTCTGTACATCACGGGCGATGTCATCCACACTTGCATAATTCCCCTGAGTACGGGCGACAATAGATTCCGTGATGCAAAGCACATCGCGATCTCTGAGTTCAAAGCCCTCGTTACGGGAGGCTTCGAGGAGAAGATCGGGGATAAGGTCAACCAGTTTGTCTCCGGCATTAAAAATGGGGGCGCGCAGCCCTCTTGAAACAGTGCCAACTGAACGTTTCATTGAAATAACTCCTCTCAAGGAAAAAACAAAATACATAGATTATTTTACACGAAAATATCCTCATAATTCAAGCATTTCAGGCTTTTCAAATTTTGCTGATTGCCTGAAAAAGAAGTGTGGCGGACGGTTTTTTTTGTGCGTATAATGAAGCGAGTATTTGCTGGAGGAAATTTATGAGAGTGAAGCATAATGACCTGCCCCGGGGCTACAAAAAAGCGATCGGTACGGAAGCTTTTGTAGCTCTTGCCCTGATTGTTTTCTTCTTTGGCACCCTGGCTGCGAAGCTCGGATTTGTGACCCTGGTCAAGACTCTTTTTGACCTGGCCTTTGACCTCCTGATGAACACCTGCTTTTACATTATGGGGATAGCTGTTCTGGCTGGAGCACTTTCTGCTCTTCTGGCAGAGTTTGGTGTTCTTTCTCTGATTAACAAGCTGCTTTCTCCGCTGATGCGCCCACTTTATGGTTTACCGGGAGCTGCTGCCATCGGCATTATGACGACTTTTCTATCAGATAATCCAGCCATTCTGACACTCTGTGATGACAAGCGCTTTAAATGTCTTTTCCGCCGGAGAGAACTTCCGGCTCTGTGTAACCTGGGGACGGCCTTTGGCATGGGTCTGATTGTCATCTCCTATATCGCTGGCATCGAGAGTCCCGCTGTCAATTCAGGCAGGGCTGTGGCCTGCGGTTTTCTGGGCGCAGTCTGTGGCAGCATTGTGTCGACACGTCTGATGCTCCGAAAATGCACCATTTTCTTTGGCGAGAGTGGGGAAGACATTTTGGATGAACGGACGGACAAAGCGCTTAACCTGCTAGAATACAGACAGGTTCGCGAGGGCAGTGTCATGCGGCGCTTCCTGGACGCCCTTCTGGAGGGCGGTAAAAGTGGTGTTGATGTAGGTATGGCCATTATTCCAGGGGTACTTGTCATCTGCAGTATCGTGATGCTCCTCACCAACAGGCCGGGTGATGCTCACCCCGGTGTGGCGCTGATTCCCTGGATCGCAGAAAAACTTAATTTTCTCCTGCTGCCCCTTTTTGGTTTCAGCTCAGCGGAATGTCTTTCAGTTCCTTTAACCTCTCTTGGTTCAGCGGGTGCAGCGATTGGCCTGATACCTCAGCTCGTGCAAAAAGGTCTGGCAGGCACGAATGATCTGGCTGTATTTACAGCCATGTGCATGTGTTGGAGTGGCTATCTCTCCACCCATGTGGCCATGATGGATGCATTGAAATCACGCGAACTCACAGCTCAGGCAATTATCAGTCATACGATAGGCGGCCTTTTTGGCGGCATCTCTGCCCATTGGTTTTTTCTTCTAACAAGTTTATTTTGAATTATTCTTGTGCTGATAAAGGCATCGTGAGCCATTTAGTGCTTAAAGGCTTAGTGATTAGAAACCCTGGAATCCTTAAGTAAAAACTCCGCAGACTAAGTGATGCTGCGGAGCTTATGATCTGGTGCCGGTGGCCGGACTCGAACCGGCACGGTATTGCTACCGGTGGATTTTGAGTCCACTACGTCTGCCAATTCCATCACACCGGCATGCCCAAATGTACAGCTCAGGATTCTAGCAGGGCGCTTGTGTTCTGTCAATTTTTTTGCTAATCTAAAACAGTTAAAACAGTCCTTTAAGAAGTCCCGCGAGGCTTGTAAGGCAGAATACTTCAGTGTTTTATTTTGCCTCCTTTCGCCCTGCGGACGGAGTTTTTTTTATGCTTTCTACAGAATCAGTTGAGAGAACAGTGAATTTGCTCGATGCTGCGTCCATGAAGCGTTCCCTCATTCGCATCGCCCATGAAATTCCCGAGCACAATCACGGGTTGAAAGATCTCGTTCTTGTCGGCATTCGAACTCGTGGAGCGCCGCTGGCACGCCGACTCTCAGATCTTATCCTGGGCTTTGAAGGGGTGCGCCTGCCCTTTGCCGAACTGGAAATTGCTGCCTACCGTGATGATCTCGATCGCGGTAAGCGTCCTCCACGTTACGAGGCCCGTGATTTCCCTTTTCCTCTTGAAAATAAGACGGTTATTCTTGTCGATGATGTGCTCTTTACAGGACGCAGCTGCCGGGCGGCAATCGAAGCCCTCTTTGATCTTGGAAGACCGGCCTCTATACAGCTAGCTGTGATGATTGACCGGGGGCACCGGGAATTGCCTATCCGTCCGGATTATGTGGGTAAAAACATTCCCAGTTCGAGGCGTGAATATATTCGTGTGGAATTGAGCGAAATTGATGGAGAGGATCGGGTCATTCTGGGTGAACGCAGAGAAAATGGCGCCAGAAGTGAATGGGGTACCGTTGATCTTGACGAAACAGTTGATCCTGATGGAGGACGCTAAAATGAATGTCCACTTTAAACATTTCAGACTTCTTGATCCCTATACCGGAAAAGATGAATGCGGAAACCTCTATGTAGAAAATGGAAAAATTGTCGCCAGGCCTTCTGCAAAAGTGGATCGCATCATTGATGGGCAGGGAAAGATTCTCGCCCCGGCTTTGGTAGATGCGCACTGCCATCTTCGGGACCCGGGACAGACCTGGAAAGAAGATATTGAAAGTGGCACACGTGCGGCTGCCGCTGGAGGCTATGCGGCTGTCATGGCTATGCCCAATACTGATCCCGTCTGCGATTCAGCCAGGGTTGTGCACTACATCTTGGATAAGGCCCAGAATTGTGGATCCTGTGCTGTCCTGCCGGTTGGTGCTGTCACCCTTGATGAAGCGGGCGAAGATCTTGCTCCTTATGAAGCGATGAAAGAAGCCGGCGCCGTTGCCCTGACCGATGATGGTCATGTGATTGCCACAGCGGCGATTTTGGAGAAAAGTCTTAAAGCCGCTGCCCAGGCAGGTTTAATCGTTATTGATCACCCCGAAGAACGCTCTCTCAGTTGCGGGGCCTCTATGCACGAAGGGGAGATTTCCGGGAGACTTGGGGTCAGGGGCATGCCTGCCAGTGCAGAGTCCGTTATTGTCGCTCGCGATCTGCTTATTGCTGAAGATCTCCAGCTGCCGATCCATCTCTGCCATTTAAGCTGTGCTCAAAGTGTCAGCCTGCTACGTGAAGCCAGGGCCAGAGGTGTCCGAGTCACAGCAGATACCTGTCCGCACTATTTTGCCCTGACCGATGAGGCGGTTCTGGCCTATGGTGCCAATGCCAAAATGTATCCACCGCTGCGTCCTGAAAAGGACCGTCAGGCCATTCTCGAAGCTCTCCTGGACGGAACGATTGAGATGATTGCAACTGACCACGCGCCTCACGCAGCTGAAGAAAAAAGCGGTCCTCTGGCACAGGCAAAGAATGGTATTATAGGTTTACAGACTGCCTTTTCACTTTCCTATGAATTCCTCTGCAAAAAGCGGGGAATGTCCATTCTGAAGTTGCTGTCTCTTTTATCAGCCAATGTTTCCACTGCCTTTCATTTAAACCGTCGTGGATTGCAGCCAGGTGCAGCGGCTGATCTTGTGATATTTGACCCTGAGCGGGAGTGGGTTTTTCAACAGACGGAAATCTTTTCACGCTCCACCAACAGTCCCTTCATCGGCAGAAAGATGCTGGGGAAAGTATGTATGACTCTCTGGAATGGAGAGATCACTTATGAGGAGAAAGTAAAATGAGCGTAGCAAAAGACTTTGCCACACGATTGGATGAACGCATCGCTGCTCTTGATAATCCCAGCCTCCTGGGACTGGATCCAAGGCTGGACTATCTGCCGAAACATCTGCAGGCGAAAGCTGAGGCGAAGAACGGCTCTGCGCCAGAAAAAAGTGCCGCGGCGATCCTGGATTTCAACTGTGAGATCCTTGAAGCGCTGAAGGACATCGTACCTGCGGTAAAATTTCAGTCTGCTTACTATGAAGCTTACGGTGCTCCTGGCAAGGAATGCCTGCGAAACTCGCTTAAATTTGCGCGTCAGTTGGGGTATCTCAGCATTGTAGATGCCAAGCGCAATGATATTGCGTCAACAGCCGAAGCCTATTGCCGCGCTATTCTTGGACAAAGCGAGGTGATCGGGGGAGAAAGCTATACCCCGCTTGGTGCGGATGCACTCACACTCAACGGTTATCTCGGTTCTGACGGCATAGAACCTTTTCTCAAGTATTGTCGTGAAGCGGGTAAAGGCTGCTTTATCCTTGTGCGCACGAGTAATCCTTCTGCGGGTGAACTGCAGGACCTTATCCTGGAAGATGGCCGCAGGGTATACGAAGCCATGGGGGATCTGGTAGCCCGCTGGGGCACAGCTGTACCTGGAAAAACTTTTTCCTCGGTAGGAGCTGTGGTGGGGGCGACCTGGCCCAGACAGGCGATTGCTTTGCGCCAACGCATGCCGCAGCAAATCTTCCTGATTCCCGGTTATGGAGCTCAGGGCGGCGGGGCTGACGATGCCGTTGCAGGCTTTAATCAGTATGGCCGTGGAGGCATAGTCAATGCTTCCCGCTCACTTATGCTCGCCTGGCAGAAAGAAGGGGGCAGCGGCCTTGATTTTGCTGCTGCCAGCCGCCGTGAAACCATCAGAATGCGAGATGATCTGCGGCGTGCACTGGCCCATCGCTAAGGCAGAGGTGATGTCTGTGAAAGAAATTGAACACCTCCTGCTCCTCCTTCGCCGTCAGCCGCTTTCTCCGGACTGTGTGCGCCTGGACTTCGCTGCTCCATCACTTGCCGCAGAAGCTCAAGCCGGACAGTTTCTGGAAATAAGCTGCCCTGGATTTCTAAATCGACCTTTTGGCATTATGGATGCCTCGGCAGACAAAGGAGAAGTTTCCATCGGTGTAAAGATGGTCGGATCCAACAGCCGCTGGCTTGCCGACCAGCATGAAGGTGTGGAATTAAAGGCTCTGGGTCCTCTGGGTCATGGTTTTGATCTGAAAAACTGTAAAAGACTTCTTGCCGTTGGCGGCGGCAGCGGTATTTTCCCTCTGTTTTTTGCTGTGCGCAGGGCGCTTGAAACAGGAGCCCGCGTCCAATGGATCTGTGGTTTTCGTGACGAAGCTCAGGCTTTTCCTCATGAAAGCTTTGCTGGCCTACCCGCTGAACTCTTTTTTAGTTCAGATCAGGGAGGCCTTGACTTTCACGGCCATGCAGGGGCCGCTCTGGAGGCCCTGACCAGGGGGGAGACTTTTGATCAGTCCAGTTTGCTCATCGCCTGCGGACCTCTGCCTCTGCTGCGTTTTGCCCGTGACTTTGCGCGAACAAGACAGCTTTCAGCCCAGCTTTCCCTGGAGGAGCGTATGGCTTGCGGTCTGGGCCTTTGTCTGGGCTGTGCCGTCGATCTGCGTGATGATAAGCAAGGCCTGAAGCGCCTGCGCTGCTGCAAGGAGGGACCCGTTTTTTCTGCTGAGGAACTGGTCTTTCCTGGTGATCCGCAGCCGGTGCTCGGGGCTTAAGCAAAGAAAGGAAGAAAGCTGTGGATTTTTCCGTTCAATGTTTCGGACAAAAACTTAAAAATCCGCTCATTGCTGCCAGCGGTTGTTTCGGCTTTGGCCAGGAGGCGACAGAGTGGCAGGATGTCACACTCTGGGGAGCGATTTGCAGCAAAGGGGTGACGAGGGAGCCGAGGCTGGGTAATCCGTCACCCCGTGTCATTGAAACAGCATCCGGAATGCTGAACAGCGTCGGTCTGCAAAACCCGGGGATTGAAGTTTTTCAACAAGAGATTCTCCCGCAGATGAAAGCCCTGGGGACAGAGATTATCGTCAACATCGCAGGCAGGAATACCGAGGATTATCTCGAATGTGCCCAGCTTCTGGAGTCAGAGCCTGTACTTGCTCTGGAGATCAATCTTTCCTGCCCTAATGTGACGCAGGGCTGTATGTCTATGGGAACAGATGCCCGTCTTGTCCGTCAGATCATCTCAGAAATTAAAAAAGTCAGCCACCATCCTCTGATTGCCAAATTAACGCCCAATACGAGTAACATTGCCGAAATTGCGACAGCAGCCGAGGAGGGTGGAGCAGATGCTATCTCTCTGGTCAATACTTTTCTGGGCATGGCCGTTGATCTGCACACGCGCCGTCCCTGTCTGAAAAATAATACCGGCGGCCTTTCCGGGCCTGCCATCAAAGCCATTGCTCTGCGCATGGTCCACGAAGTCTGTCAGGTGGTCGATATTCCTGTGATCGGACTTGGGGGCATTATGAATGGTCGGGATGTGCTGGAGTATATTCTTGTCGGAGCAACGGCCGTAGAAGTTGGAACAGCCAATTTTCTGCGCCCTTGCTTTCCCCGGGACTGCCTGAGAGAGATGAAAGCCATCTGCGAGAGCGAAGGAATTTCCAGCCTTGATGAACTGCGCGGCAGCCTTAAATTATGGCCAAAGCCTTGAGAGCTAGTGATTCTCTGTGTAAACTAGCGGAAAAACATCTGTTACTGTGCCATTTTTTCGTCTGCGTCAGCGTCTCTTTTTGATTATAATAAAAAAATAACAACCAGTTTATAAAACTAAACGATATCGGAGGATCCATGAACCAGCGTCACGCACTGCACCGCCAAGTTTTTGCGACAAAGGCTCTTCGCTTGAGCCCTGCAGACCAGCCCTTCTGGTATACTTCCGGAGATTTTGGCCCCTATTATCTTAATACACATTTTCTCTTCGGCTCTGAAGAAGAGGCCAAAGTCATGCTTTCTCAGATTGAAAAAACCCTGGAGTATCCGCTCGGCCTGCCGCGCCTGGTGGGTAAAGCCTTTGTGGATCGGTATCACTGTCATGAGGACTATCGCCTTGTGATTGACCGACTTGCTGAGCTTACGTCAAATTTATCCTTTGATTTTGTTTCGGGCGGAGCAAGGAGAGACTACTTTTTCTCCTTCGCTTTAGCTGAAAAGCTTGGTAAACCACACCTTGCCTTGCTTAAAGATGGGCAGATGATTCGCAGTGATCTGGGTTTCCGTACGGCCAGTGAAGTCAAGAAAGATGAGCTTAAGGGAAGTTCTGCTCTGCACGTTGCTGATCTGGTGACAGAAGCCTCCAGTTATTTCCGCTGCTGGCTTCCTGCCCTGGCCGATGCCGGTTGCGAGATCAGAGATACTCTCGCCGTTGTTGACCGCAATCAGGGCGGAAGGGAAGCGCTTGAGGAACAGGGTATCCGGCTTCACAGTCTCCTGCGCATTGATGATGATTTTTTCCGTGCCGCCTGTGAAGAAAATATCATTTCTGCAGAGGACGCAGAACATCTGGCTCAGTTTAGCCATGATCCTGAAGACTGGATGCAGGAGTTTCTAAAGCGGCATCCCAACTTCCTTGATCTCGAAGCGAAAAAAGACTCCAAAACCTGCGAACGTGTCGCACGTTTTCGCAGTTTGCACAATGGCGGTGATCTTGCTTGAATATCCTCTCGCTGCTGCTCGTCATTTTTTCCTGGCTGCTACTGAAATCGGGCAGCCTTGCTCCCTGGCTGATCAAACTGATACTTTTTTGTGCCACGCTGAATCTGCTCTTTCACCTCGCTCGCTTTATTCTCTCACTCTGGCGTATCCATGCTTCAGCTGCGAAGGAAAAGGCAAAATGGGCCTCCTCATTTTTACATCTTGCAGGGCTTCCGCTCATGCCTTATCAAGAAATGCTGCTGATGATCTCCCGCAAGGATGAACTGGTTTTTCTTGCGGATGATTTTGAAAAACGCTTGCCCATCTCTGAAATCGAAGGTATTCTTAACATTCGCAGCGATCAGCTGCGACATCTTGAGGAAGAAACATTTTACAGGAGACTTGAACGCGGTCAGCAGGATCTGCTGGATAGTCTGGATCAGCTGTTTGCACGGTATGGCCGCAGGCATCATCTCGACTTGCTGCTTTTGCTGATAAAAGATGAAACAGAGCAGAAAGGTGTTCACAAGGACAATCTCCTTGTGCTCGAAAATAACCAGGGCCCCTGGGTCCTTCCAAACTTCTTCAAGAGGCCTGAAATTAAAGCCAAAGCCTTCAAAACATCCGCAGACACAAGGAAGGACGTGATTCCATCATGAAAGCTAATGCTCAGGGATTTAAGCAGCTTTGCGACAAGATCGAAAATAATATTAACCGCATTATGATCGGCAAAAATGCCGTCATAGAAGAACTGTTGATTGCGCTTGCTGCGGGCGGTCATGTACTTATTGAAGACGTTCCCGGTATCGGAAAAACGACTTTAGTTTCCAGCCTGGCTCGTTCTTTGAATCTGAGTTTTAACCGCATCCAGTTTACGCCGGATCTCATGCCTTCAGACGTGACGGGTTTTAATCTCTATAACCAGAAAACGAATGAATTTGAATTTCAGCCCGGCGCTGTCATGAAGCAATTGATTCTGGCTGATGAAATCAACCGAACTTCGCCGAAGACACAGTCGGCTCTGCTTGAAGTGATGCAGGAAGGTCAGGTGACGGTCGACGGTGTGACTTACGTGCTGCCGCAGCCGTTTATGGTTCTGGCAACACAGAACCCGGTGGAGCACCTGGGCACTTATCCTTTACCGGAAGCCCAGCTTGACCGTTTTATGCTGAAAATCAATCTGGGCTATCCAAGTTTGGATGAAGAAGTGCAGATTTTGCGACTTTATGATCAGGACGAAGTTCTGGACCAGCTTGCACCTGTAGCCGGTGTGGATCAAGTATTATGGATGAGAGAGCAGACCCGTCTGGTCCACTGTGCCGACAGCATTAAGTATTACATCACACTGCTGACCACGGGAACCCGTCAGCACCCTGATGTCCAGCTGGGGGCCAGCCCACGTGCTTCACGTATGCTTATGCAGGCCGCCAAAGGCCGCGCCCTGCTGCATGGCCGTGACTTTGTCCGTCCTGACGATGTTCAGGCTCTGGCCAGACCAGTGCTTTCTCACCGACTCAGCCTGAAGCCCGAAAGTCGTCTGAAACGCAGTACCCCTGAGCTGATTATTCAGTCCGTCCTCGAACGTACTCCGGTACCGGAAAAATGATTCGTCCACGCTTTTATGCCTACCTGCTTTTTCTCGTCCTGATCTGGTTGGGAACCCATTTTGGCAACTGGCGTTGGGCCAATTTGCTGCTGTTTTTTTTCCTGCTCCTGCCGCTTTTTTCTCTCTTATCCTCGCTGCTTCAGCGTCGTAAGATTCAGATCACAGCTCTGGGCGGAGAAAAGAGTATTGAACGTGGTCAAACAGCACGTTGGGCCTTTGAACTTTCCATGGAACATCAGTGGAGAACACTCTACCTGAGCGCTCAATTTTTTGATGCCGAAGGTAAGAGCGGGGGTAGCAGTGACGAATTTCGTCTGGCCAGGGGAGAAAAATTCCGCCTTTATCTGGAAATGCTCGGCCGTCATTGTGGCAAACTCAAGCCCTGGTATTTCCAATTGAGGGTTCTGGATGTTCTCGGTTTTTTCAGCCTGAAACTCAGACAGAACATGCAGGACAGCCTTCAGCCTGTGGCTGTGACGCCTCTTAGTTTGATCTCCTCTGGGGAAAACAATGAATCCCGGTCGCCTCTGGAAGCAGGTGAACATCTCTCCAAAAAATCAGACACGGATCTGGATGAAATCGATCGCATGCGGCCGATGCACTCCGGTGACCGCATGCGCTCTATCCACTGGAAGTTATCTGCCCGAATGCAGAAGTGGATGGTGCGCCAATATGAGAAAGCCGATGAAGCGCAGCTTTGTTTTTTACTCAACCTGCCGCCTGTCGATGATCCTGAAAATCCCTCAGCTGAACCTCTGCTCTGTTTGAGAGATCTCTGCCTGGATGAAGTTTCCGCTGTAGCTCAGAGTTTTCTTAACGACGCTTATAAAATTCGTCTGAAAAAGCACATGCCCTGGCCGGAAGAGGATGAAATCCGCAGTATGGATGAATACGAACTTCTGCGCAATCAACTGGCTCTGCTGCCATACAGCTCAGGTATTGATCTCGTGAGCCAGCTCATTGAAGAACAGCAGATTCCCGGCCAGCGCTTTTATGTGATTTTCAGCTTTGAACTGGATGAGCGAATTTGTTCTGAGCTTCTGTTGCTGGCAGCAAGTTCGCAGGGTATTCTCCTTTATCTGATTAGTCCTCTGAATGTCCTGCCTCGCGAGTGGAGGACTTTCATCCGGCGCCTTGCCAGAGAAAACATTAAAATTCACTTGAGGAAAAATACGGGAAGGGGAGAGCAATGAAAAGAAATTCAGAATCTTCCTCCCGCCTGCGCCTGAAACTTCTCATGAAGGATGGGCAGGAAAAAACTCTGGAAATCAGCAGGGAAGAGCGCAGACGCCATCGTCTTCTCGATTTACTGCTCTCGCTTTTTCTGAGTCTCATTTTTGGACTTGCCTGGGCCACCATGATGCTCAACAATGTTGGCGTCGCTCAGCAGCCTCTTAAGGCTGTGCTGACGCAGATGCTGACCCTTATACTCCTGGCCCTTATCCTGACCTTTCGCAAAAGCGCCAGTCTTATTTTTGCTTCAATTTTGGGAATATGTCTGCTTTCCTGGCTGATGAAAGGCACCTTCCTTCCAGCTCTTCCGGGATTGTTAGAGAGAATCTTCGACGCTCTTAAAAACAGTATTCTCTGGAGTTTTGCTTCCACGCGCGGTTCCCTGGAGCAGCCGGCCTGTTATGCCATTCTCGTCAACATGCTCGCAGCGGCCCTGGCCCTGCCACTCATCTGGCTGAAACCACTGCCGTTTTTGCTGGCCACCGTCATGCTCTTTCCATTTTTCGGGGCAGATGCCAGTAATCCCTTTGGTCCTGAACAAATGCTCTGCCTCTGTCTCTGCCTCTTTGTTCTGGGTATCGTCTTTTCCCGTCATGGAAAACTGACCTTTGGCGAGCGGAATGGCTTTTCCATTCCGCCCTTCCTACTTGTCGCCTTGCTTCTGGCTGCCTCCCTTGGGCTACAGGCCATTTTTCCTCAAAATTTTCTGCGCAACGCTCCCATTGCCGATGATATCCGGCAAATTCAAAAGCGGCTGGGAGCTCCGGAAACGGTCAATTACTATGAATTCAGCCTGCGTGATGCAGGATATTATCCGCTGAATAAGAGCCTTGGAGGGCCATTACAACTCCAACACCACCTCTTTATGTATGTCTCCGGACCGGAACAGAACCTGCTTCTGCGCGGAGCGATGGCTCGTGATTATGACGGTCATGTCTGGCATGGCGATAACATGGAGCCGAACTTTATTTTTGATAATGAAGCACGGCATGGCAAGCAAGGGGAGGTTTTTTCCTATCCCGAAGTCCTGCGCAGCGGACATAAATGGATTGATCGTTTATTCGTTCATGCTAAGCTCAGAATAACACCTCGCCAGCTTCCCATTCAGGTGGTCTTTAATGGTGGCCGTCCTGAAAACATCACGACTGAGTCTGGCTCCAGGCCCGGTGAAAAAGAAACGCTCTATTACTTTAACGATGGCGGTCAGATCTATGCCAGTCAGGAAATTGGCGAAGCCGCTTACGAGGTCGATGGATATATTCCCAAAGCTATTTCGGAAGAGGAGAAGGGACAGATTCTGCGTGAGGCTCTCCGCGAAGATCGTATACAATTAGCCGAAGTGAAAGGCCAGGAAGAGTATCGCAGCCTCCTTGAGGAAACGGATCCGGATCTGGCGGAAATCGTTTATGCAAAGGCTTCTGATCCAGCGGCCCGACTTGAAACCTTCCTCAATATTCGCCGTTATCTTTCTGAACACTATACTTATGCTACGGACGTCAGCATTCCAGACCCCAACCGTGATTTTCTTGACAGTTTTCTGAGAGAAAAGCAGGGTTACTGTGTCTATTTCGCGACAGCTCTGACCTTACTCGCACGGGAAGCCGGAATTGATGCCCGCTATGTCGAAGGTTTTCTTGTTCCCGGAGTCAATCCGGCTTTTTATGACGATAAGGATTATCAACGTGAGGTCCTGAGCGATAATGCCCACGCCTGGACGGAAGTTCGCTTCGATGGACTGGGCTGGATCCCCTTTGACGCGACGCCTGTTGCCGATCTGGAGCGTATGGGGAACGATACTCAGGAAGAAGAGAAACGCCAACCTCATGAAACGACGCACAGAACAGAGCCGACAACAAGCCTGACAAAGCCGGATAAAACCAGAGCGACTACGCTGCAGCAAAAACAGAGTGAACGCCCACCGAGCCAAAATCCGAAGCCGTCACAGCCCCTAAAACAGCCACCGAATCGGCATCCGATGTCCGCAAAGTCCAAAGCTTTGCTGAGTGCTCTGCTTTTGCTTCTGCTCTTCATCCTCCTGCTTTCCATTTGGATTATGGTCTGTAAAAAGCGTTCTGAACTTCGCCATAAGCGTTCCTATCTGCTTGCTTCTGGAAAATATGAGCCGCGTGAACTGGCAGGCTGTATCTGGGAAGATATGAAGACTATGGCTGAGCTTACTGGGCTGAGCTTCACCGCACAGCAAACGCTGCTTCAGCGCTTCAAAGCCCTTGAAGAACAGATAGAGGCTCCTTCCGTGCTGAGTCGGCGCGCCCTGGCAGCGATGGAAAAAATATTCTATGCCGAAGAGAACCCTTCACTTGAAGAAATCTCCGCCATACTCGACTATTATGACTGGCAGGAAGAAAACTTGAAACAATATCTGGGAAAACGCCAATGGATCTTGCGTCGTGTGCTCTTTCCCGCAAGCTCAGCTAAACTTTGATCAAGAGATCAAAAACCGGTGAAGTAAAATATGATTCCTCCGGCTATGCCCATGAAAAGCATAATCCAGGTGGGGTCAATCTTTTTCAACAGACGATAACCCAGAAATGAGAGCAGAAAGAGCAGAAGCGAGATAAGATTCATGGAATCCAGATCCAAGCTTGTGGCTTCGGCTCCATTCAGCGCTGTGATGAGGATGGATACTCCGGCTGAAGCGATGAGAGCGATAATGGCCGGACGCAGGCCAAAGAGAATGTGTTTCATGAACTCGACATTGGCATACTTTTTATAAATCCATGCGAGTCCGAGAACGATGATAAAGCAGGGTAAAACATTACCCAGGGTTGCGATAAGCGCACCGGGAAGTCCAGCCATGCGCAGGCCGACAAAGGTCGCTGAATTGATGGCAATGGGGCCGGGGGTCATCTGGGATATCGTAATCAGATCTGAAAACTCCTCCGGGTTCAGCCAGTGGTGAAGATCAACAATCTGATTCTGAATGAGGGGCAGGGCCGCATAGCCGCCGCCAAAGCCAAAGAGTCCAACCTGAAAAAACGACCAGAAAAGTTCAAGCAATAAGAGCATTTACCTTTCCTCCTTATCGTAAGAAGCGCAGGAAGAAAGTGGCTTTGTATCGTTTTTGTCTTGATCTGCCTTCGTTGTGGGCTGCGGCCTGGCTTCTTCAGTTGGATCCTTTTTCATGAAGAGACTGAGCCAGCCAAGAAAGGCGCAGAGCAGGAGGATTAAGACAATATTAACTTCCGTCATAAAAACCAAAGCGAGCGCCAGAATCAGGAGCGCGAGCTGATAGAGTGATCTTTTTTTCAAAACTCCTGCAGTCATATCCCAGATAGCCGAAAAAATGAGAGCTGCTACCGAAGCCTGCATGCCTTTAAGGAAGGCTCTGACCAGGCGATTCGCAGAAAAAGCCTGATAGAAGAGCGAGATCAGAGAAAGAATCATGAGCGGCGGCAGCACGGTTCCCAGAACGGCCAGAATGGCTCCTTTAAGCCCAAAAAGGCGCTGACCCATGAGGACTGAAGCATTGATGGCCACGGGTCCGGGTGCGGATTGGGCAAGGGCAACGAGATCGAGAACTTCTTCTTCATCAAGCCAGCCCAGCTCATCGGAGAAACGGCGTTTTTGCAAAGGCACGATGACATAGCCGCCGCCAAAAGTGACCGCACTGATTTTGAAACAGGAGAGAAAGAAAACAAGAAGGGATTTTGTTTTGCCTGATTCCTGCGCCTGTCCTGTTCCTGCGGTCGGCTCTTTTGCTGGCATGGGTTCGGCCATTTTTTTCCGGACTTTCCTGGCGAGCGGTTTAACTTCTGTTTTTTCGGATTTGTTCATATCATCAACCCTAAGTTCTATCTGCAGACTCTCTGTTTTTCCAAAAATGAGAAATCAAAGCGGGCAACAGCGATTCTCTGCAAGGAGAAAATCATTCCAATGAAGTATAATGGGTTATAAGTCGAAATTAAACAAGAGAAGCTTAAACTTAAGATTCCAGATAAAACGAGGAAAGCTTTATTGAAAGAAAAAATCTAGTCCTAAGAAAGGAAATCCATCATGAAAACTGCAGTCATTGACGTCGGAGGCGGCCTGCGGGGCATTTATGCGGCAGGAGTCTTTGATACCTGCCTTGATGACCAGATCCATTTTGATCTGGCAATAGGAGTTTCCGCGGGCAGCGGCAATATCCTTTCCTATATTGCCGGTCAGCGCGGCCGCAATTACAAGTATTACATCGAATATTCCCGTCGCCCCGAATACATGGGCCTGGATCAGCTGATCAAAGAGGGCAGTCTGATCAATCTCGATTACATCTACGGGGAACTCAGCCGGGAAGATGGAGAAAATCCCCTCGACTATGAAAAAGTGATGAACAGTCAGATTGAGTGGTACGTGGTGGCAACAGAAGCAGATACGGGTGAGGTGCGCTTTTTTGATCGCAAAGATTTAAAAAAGGACGATTACAGTATCCTCGCAGCTTCATCAGCTCTGCCTCTGGCCTGCAATCCGTATCCGGTCGGCGATGAATATTTCGTAGATGGCGGCGTCGCGAACCCCGTTCCTATCGAAGACGCGTTTCGTTTCGGGGCCGACAGGGCCGTGCTCATACTCACCAAACCGGAAGACCTCGTTCGTCAATCCCTTGGGGACATCAACATTGCCGCCATGCTGAGTCTGCGCTATCCTAAAATTTCCGAACTGATGGTCACACGGGCGGAACGCTATAATCAGGCTGTTGCCTACGCTCAGAAACTAAGTCAGAAAGGTAAGGTCCTCATAATTTCACCGGATGATACCGAAGGGGTCCGCATGATTACCCGTAATTCTGAATCTCTGCAGCGACTCTATGAGCGTGGCCTCCGGGACGGCAAGGAGATTCGCAGCTTTATGCAGAATGTCTGAGGCCACGGCTGAATTTGATATGGAAAATAAGAAGAACATGACCGTTTCGCGTGAACATTACGATTCACAGAATAAAGACAGCGTTGCCTGCCGTCTGACTGTTCTCGCACAAAGTCAGGAGCTTGGCCGGCCTCTTCGCGCCTTTGTGCGTACTTTTGGCTGCCAGCAGAATGAAAATGACAGTGAAAAATTGCGCGGTATCCTGCACGATCTGGGCTACCTTGAAGCAGACGGTTACGAGGATGCTGATCTCGTTCTGATCAATACCTGCAGTATTCGTGAAAATGCGGATCAACGTCTTTTCGGACATCTTGGTGAATTAAAAGCGCTCAGGGAAAGCCGCCGGAAAAACTTGATCTGCGGCGTTTGTGGCTGCTTGCCCACTCAGAAGGAGCAGGCAGAAAAAATCCGTCGCAGCTTTGCTTTTGTTAATCTGCTCTTTGGACCGGCAGACATTCAAAAACTGCCGAGCCTGCTGCTCAGGGTCTATGCCGGTCAGAAGCGCATCAATGCTGTGAGCGAAGAGAACAGCATTTGCGAAGGTTTGCCTCTCAAGCGGGAGCGCAAATACAGAGGCCTGGTTTCCATCATGTATGGCTGCAATAATTTCTGTACCTATTGCGTCGTGCCGTATACGCGCGGAAGGGAGCGCAGCAGGGAAGCAGTCTCTATTTTGCAGGAATGTCAGCAGCTTGCAGGAGAGGGTATTCCAGAAGTCATGCTGTTGGGTCAGAATGTCAATGCCTGGAGCTTTGATCTTTTCCCCCGCAAAAAAGAGGCTGGAAATCTTCAGGGAAGCCCTGCGCTCACAGCCAGAATACGTGATCTCAGCAGGGGAAAGATTGATGAACCCCAAAATTTTGCCGAACTTCTCGCAGTTCTGGGCGGCCAGAGCGGTCTTAGACGCCTGCGTTACATGAGCCCGCATCCACGGGATTTCGATGCTTCGATGATCACCGCACTTGCCGAGATTCCACAAATTGAAAATCATATCCATCTGCCCCTGCAGTCCGGATCAGATCGTATCCTTAAGGCCATGAATCGCCACTACGACAGCGCTCGCTACAGGGAGCTTGTTCGTGCAATTCGGGAAGTGCGCCCGGATATCTCTCTAAGTACAGATATTATTGTAGGCTTTCCCGGTGAAAGCGATGAGGATTTTGAACAAACCCTCGAACTTGTGGAAGAATTACGCTTCGAATCGGCCTTTATGTTTATCTATTCTCCACGTCCAGGCACTGCTGCTGCCAAAATGGAGCAAGTACCGCCTGAACTACAGCACGAGCGTTTTGATCGTCTGGCGGCCCTGCAGGCGAAGCTTTCACTTGAAGCTCATGCGGCCTTAGTTGACAGCCGGCGCGAAGTTCTGGTGGAAGGTGTGAGCCATGGAGACCCTCAGGTTCTGAGTGGAAGAGATTCGGAATTCCACCTGATTAATGTTCACCTGAACGAAGAGATGAAGGCCAGCTTGAACCATAACAGAGAAGAAGGACTGCTTGCTGACTATGAAGGGTGCTTTGCCGAGGTTCGCATACGTCAGGCTAAGACCTATTCGCTCGAGGCAGACCTTATCCGTTTTTTATGAGGTGAGGTAAAAATTTGGCTGATCGTAAGCAAACGACACTGCGCTACAGCGACATCCAGGGGGCAGAACTTTCCCCTATGATGCAGGAGTATCTGGAGGAAAGAAAAAAACGGCCGGATTGTCTGCTGCTTTACCGTTTGGGGGATTTTTTCGAACTCTTTTTTGATGATGCCATCACGGCCTCAAAGGAGTTGGGACTCACCCTGACCCAGCGAGATTGTGGCCTTCCTGAGCGGGCTCCCATGTGTGGGGTGCCACATCATGCCGCAGAATCGTATATTTCGCGACTGGTTGAAAATGGCCATAAAGTTGCGATTTGCGAACAGGTTGAAGATCCCGCCCTGGCCAAAGGCCTGGTTAAGCGCGAGGTCATCCGCGTGGTGACACCGGGCACACTTACCGACCCGAACGCTCTGGAGGCAACGCGCTATCGCTATATTGCCTCGATTTGTCTGATCGACGCACGATATATCGCCCTGGCTTTTGCAGATCTGTCGTCCACACGTTTTTTAGCCTCGGAAATTATCTATGGGAATAGCGAAAGAAAACTCAGCGATGAACTTGATCGCATGGAACCTGCAGAAATCATCTGCAACACGGCCTTTGCCGAGTCTGAATTATGTAAGGACTACTTAAAGGCGCATAGTTGCAGCCTGTCCATACAAGCAGACAACTGCTTCTCAAACACTATGATAAGTCAATATTCGGCACTTACATCTTTTGAAGACAGGCTGTGGCCGAGGGCGATGGCCGCCTTACTTAATTATATTGAACAAAGCGCCTTCAGCCTGCCTGAGCCCATGCCGGAAATCCAGATTTACCAGGTAGAAGGGGCGATGATTCTGGATCAGACGGCCAGACGTCATCTGGAGATATTTGAAACTTTGCGTGAACGCAAGGTTCGTGGCAGCCTTTTCTGGGCTTTGAATTGCTGTCAGACCAGCATGGGCTCACGCTTGTTACGGCAGTGGCTTGAGCGCCCCTTACTCAATCCTGCAGATATTCTGGAACGTCAGGAGGCCATCGCCGCTTTTAAGGCTTCGTTCGTTCAGCGTTCCAAAATCCGTGAGCTTTTAGCCGGGGTTTATGACCTTGAGCGACTTGCAGGCAAGCTTTCTATGGGGTCAGCCAACCCCCGTGATCTGAGTTCCATGGCGCATATTCTTGAGCGGCTTCCCGAGCTTAAGAAACTTCTCGGAGAGATGGAGTATCCCAGCTTGCAGGCGCTTGCTGAGGAGATCAATCCCTTAACTGAGCTTTCTCAGAAGCTCTTAAACTCCCTGGTGGATGATCCGCCCACACAGCTTAAGGAAGGCGGTATCTTTCGAGACGGCGCCAGAAAAGAAATTGATGCTGTTCGTAAAGCAGCTCAACACGGGCAACAGTGGCTTCTGGAATACGAACAAGAGCAGAGAGAAGCGACGGGCATAAAGAACTTAAAGCTCAAGTACAATCGTGTATTCGGCTACAGTATTGAGATCAGCAAAGGCAGCACTGCCATGGCTCCTGAGAATTATCAGCGAAAACAGACTCTGGTCAATGCTGAACGTTACATTACGCCTGAGCTTAAGGAAATGGAAGAACGCATCCTTGGCGCAGAACAAAAGAGCCTTTCGCTCGAATATGCCTGTTTTGTGGAACTGCGAAGTGAAGCGGCCCAGGATTTACTGATTTTGCGCCGTGATGCGGCGCTGCTTGCCCGTATTGATCTTCTCAGTTCGATGGGAGATCTTGCCGAACGTGAAAACTATATCCCTCCTGAGATCACCGAAGAAGCTGTGCTGCAGATTGAAGAAGGCCGCCACCCTGTCATTGAGCGTATTCTTGATAAGGGGGCTTTTGTACCCAATGATCTTAAACTCGATACGCAGGATCGTCGCCTGATGATTCTCACAGGCCCTAATATGGCTGGGAAATCCACATATATGCGGCAGGCCGCGCTGATTGTGCTCATGGCACAGGCAGGCCTTTTCGTTCCTGCAAAACACGCCCTGATCGGCATCTGCGATCAGATCTTTACCCGGGTCGGCGCCGCGGACGATCTCTTTTCCGGCCAGTCCACCTTTATGGTCGAAATGAGCGAAGTTGCTCATATCATGAGAGAAGCAAGCGTGCGCAGCCTGCTGATTCTTGATGAGATTGGTCGAGGTACCAGCACCTGGGATGGCCTTTCCATTGCCTGGTCAGTCATCGAACACTGCGCCAATCGTGAGGCGCTCGGCTGCCGCTGTATTTTTGCGACACATTATCACGAGCTTACCGAGCTTGAAGGCAGTATTGAAGGGGTTTTTAATGCCCATGTCGACATCCTGCGAGAGAAGTCGGAACTTGTTTTCCTTCATAAAGTTCAGCCAGGAGGCAGCGATAACAGCTATGGCATTGATGTGGCAAGTCTTGCCGGTGTACCCGAAAGTATTACTCAACGGGCTGAAACGGTCATGCGCATGCTGGAAAAGGAAAATAAAGGCAAGCGCCTGCAGATCAAAAAAAGCAGCCAGCCCCTGGAAGGACAAATTGATCTCTTCACAGCTGCAAGTCAGTGGCAAAAAGGGGAGGATATCCTCAGTGAGCTGCGTGAGGTCGATATCAACTTGCTGCGCCCCGTTGACGCCCTCTCTTTGCTCGCTGAACTCAGAGAAAAAGCCTTAAAAGCAGAAACACAGAAGGAGAAACCATGAGCTTGATTCATCTGCTTGATCCACAGACCGCCAATGGTATTGCTGCTGGAGAAGTGATTGAGAGGCCTGCATCAGTGGTCAAAGAATTGATGGAAAATGCTCTGGATGCCGGTGCTGGCTCGATCCATTGCGATATCGAACAGGGCGGCATCCGTCTGATCCGGGTAAGCGATAATGGCAGAGGCATGAGCAAAGAAGATGTCGATCTTGCCTTTTTGCCTCATGCGACAAGCAAACTGAGCAGCCTCAGTGATTTGGAAGACCTTCGGTCTATGGGCTTTCGCGGCGAAGCTCTGGCAAGTATCGCTGCCGTTTCCAGGGTGCGCTTATGCAGTCGTGAAAAAGATGCCTCTGCGGCAAGCGAAAAACGCGTGGAAGGGGGAAAGCTTTTCCCTTCACAATCTTGCTCCTCAGCCGTCGGAACCAGTGTCGAGGTACGCGATCTGTTTTATAATACGCCGGCTCGCTTTAAATTTCTGAAAAGAGACGCCACAGAGGCGGCCTATATTCGCGACCTGGTTGAACGACTGGCTTTTACTAGACCTGACGTGAGTTTTCGCCTGGTGAAGGACGGTCAGGAACAGCTCATGACCCCTGGTGATCATCAATTGAACTCAGTGGTTTACCAGGTCTGGGGTGCCGCGAGCAGCGCTGCCATGCTTGAGATGGATGCAGCTTTCGGCGATATCCTTGTGCGCGGTCTCATTTCGCGGCCTGATCACAGCCGCAAAAACCGTGCGAGACAGATTTTTATTGTCAACGGCAGAGTGATTCAATCATCTTTGCTGCGTGCAGCTGTCGATCAGGCCATTGCCGGTCACTTTCTAAAAGGCAGCTATCCTGAACTTGTACTGATTTTTGACTTGCCGGGCAGGGAAGTGGACGTCAATGTTCACCCACAGAAGAGTGAGGTTCGCTTTGCCGATGAGCGCGCCATTTTCAGCGCAGCCTATCATTGTATTCAGGGTACGTTAAGTGAGGCTTCAGGATTCACCGAGGCTGCACTCTCTGCGGAAAAGACAGAGCCAGGAGAGAACGCTTTCAGAGAATTTCCCCATGCTGCAGGCAGCGGTCAGAGTAGCCAGCCGTCTGCAGGAGCTGCTGAATCCACCTATCCTTTTTCAGGTGAAAAAGCTTTCTCCCTTGCGGAGCCTCAGCAGAGACAAGTCAATTTTCTCCCGCAGCTTCAATCGCAAATGAATCAGCTGGGAGAAAACGCTCACGTGAACACCGGTGAACGGCTCCATCCTGAAGAGCAGGCTGCCAGTTTTTCAGCTCTTAAGCCTCCCGTGCGGCCAGAAGCAAGTTCACAGGAAGATCATTCCGAAGTTTCCCGACTTCTGAGAGCCCGCCTGATCGGTCAGGTTTTCAATACCTATCTGCTGCTCGAAGAAGGAGATGATTTTCTTCTGATCGACCAACATGCCGCCCATGAACGTATCCTTTACGAAAAATTACTGCGACATCAGGAGGACAGCAGAGGGAAAAAGAATCCCTCACAACCTTTGCTCACGCCCCTGCAGATTCGAACTTCGGCTCTGGAACGGGAAGCTCTGCTCGATCGCAAAGAGGAAATTGAGAGCATGGGCTTCGACTTTGAGGCTTTTTCAGACAGCAGTTTTGTGCTGCGGGCCGTGCCTCAGAGCCTTGGCAGAGAACCGGTTATTCAGGCAGAAGCTGCCTTCAGAACGATCATTGAACTGGCCCTTGACCCCAATTTTGACTTTTCCCGACAAGAGGCCGAGCTCATGCACAGCATGGCCTGCAAAGCAGCAGTCAAAGCTCATGATATTCTCAGTTATGATGAAATGTGTGAGCTGCTCAAACAACTTCAGGGACTGCGGGATCCTTACCACTGCCCCCACGGAAGACCGGTGATCCTGCGACTTTCCCGTAAGGATATTGAAAAGATGTTCCGGCGGATCGTTTAGAGTGCCGGAGCTGTTATCAGAGGAACTCTATGGCTCATTCGCTCAACCCATCGCCAGCAGGAACAGGAGAGGCTGTCAGCAGCCAGGATCAGGGCGCAGTACTCGTTTTAGGTGGTCCAACGGCCAGCGGCAAATCCTCTCTGGCTGTTGAGCTGGCCAGAAAGCTTGGAGGCGAAATCATTTCTGCCGACTCCATGCAGATTTACCGTGGCCTCGATATCGGCACAGCCAAAATACGACCAGAAGAGATGCAGGGAATCCCCCATTATCTGCTCAACATTCGCGAAGCAGGTGAAAACTACAGTGTCTCCGACTTCAGTCGTGATGCCCTGCAAAAGATTGCGGAAATCTTCCGGCGCGGACATCAGCCCATCATCTGTGGAGGTACGGGTCTTTATCTGAAAAGCCTGGTCGATGGAATTCAATACTTTGGCGAAGGGGGTCAAAACGAACGGCGCGAAAAAATCAGAGCGAAGATTCGTGAGCATGGTCTCCATGAAGCTCATCGTCAACTCGCTCATCTGGATCCGCTTGCGGCTGAGCGCATATCGCCTCAGGATGAAAAACGAATCTGCCGTTTTTTCGAAGTCTATGAAGAATGTGGTCTCACTCAGACCGAAGTATACCGTAAGTCCCGCGAAGCTGGTCCGGTTTATCGCTACCGCTGCTATGCCCTGATGCCTGAGCGCGAGAAACTCTACCAAAGGATCAACGAGCGCTGTGCCAGCATGTTTGACGAAGGTCTTGAAGAAGAAATCAAAGCCCTGATCAAGGATCCTGAAAAGCTGGAGTCTCAGGCTTTTCAAGCTATTGGTTACAAAGAAATTCTCCCCTGGATGAGGGGCGAAATGTCCCGAGAAGAGGCCATTGAAACCTTGTCTCGTCAGACCCGTCGCTATGCTAAACGCCAATACAGTCTGTTTCGAAGTCGTCCGGACTTTATCCCGATCAATGAGAGTGATCCGAATCTGGCTTTGATAGAAATACTTGAGGATTTCAAAGCCTATGCTGCTGAATAGAAGTTCTCGCATCTTATCCAGAAATAAAGTTTTTTTCACCACGAGTTCCGTGAAATGAAATATTTTTCACAAATGAACTCCAGAAAATGAAATCAGAAATCATTCATCACTTCCTGAATTAAATTAAAGATTAAAACTGCTGGTCAGAAAATTTGTCGCCTTATTCGTCAAAATACCTTTAAAGTCAGGGAATTTGTCGTTCGCTTTGCCTCTATAATGCTGACAGGATTTTGAAGTTTAATGAATTTTAAACGATGGAAATTATTACCATGGAGGTGGAAACATCATGGAAGGAAGAACTTATTCAACAGCACATGTTCCAATGCGCGAGACAGAAAAGAAAGACTATCGCCTCGCTGACAGCGGAAAAATTCAGGAGGTTTTTCTTAATCACTGCCGCCGAAACAGGCTTAATGTAAGGCTGAAAGGGAAGGACGGTCAATGTGAAGGGAAAATTATCGGCTATGACCGTCAGACCATTATTCTGGAAAAAGAACAGAAACAGATGCTCTTCTACAAAAGCAGCCTTCACAGTATTGAGCCCCTGAGCAAAGTCAATTTTATTTTTAATGAACCTTTTCAGCTTGAGAACGATAAGGAAAGACATTATGACAGATCATTCAATCGGTCATTTAGCAGAATCTAATGCGCCGTAAACGTTTGCAAAATTTCAGTTTTATTGATCCTGTTTAACTGGGCTTAGCTTATTATTGGGGCCTACTATAAGCTTTAACTGTGATCTGTGATCTTTGTTCTGTGGCTGTTTATCATTTTTCTGTCCTATAGCGGTGTAAATCTTATTTTATGATATGAAGTAATAGACACAGCGTACAGGCGCTTGCTTCAAAAACTGGCAGAAAACAAGCTATAATAAGAGAAAAATGATGACAGCCTTTCGAGTTTTTCCGCGAGGCTTTACAGGTGAATTGCTGATGAATATATTTCAGGATCAAAAAATGGGCCGTTCCTCAGGTCATGCAAACACCGCTCAGGGTAAACCTGCGGCAGCTTCCCAGATGAGACCGCCAGCCAATTCCCGTATGTCCTCGCATGATCAACATGCTGCGGCTCCAGACAAGCTGTTCCGTAATTTCTCAAACGCAGCTCATGATCCCTTGCATCAGCCATTGTCTAAAAAGCCCTCAACATTAGAGCAGAATAAATTAAAACCTGCGCTCGATTTTCCCGAAAGCAGGAAAATAGTTAAACCTGCAGCCAGTCCATCAGCAAAGGAGTCACGCGCTGCAACAAAGAACGCAACGATGGGTGAAACACAAATTCGCATTCCGCTAAAGGGCTCAGGATCGAAAGGAAATCCTTTGCTCGAACGTACAGTCATTAAAAAGAAATCAGATCGAAGCCTGACCCGTGAAAGCATAGCCCGTACAGTTATTAAAAGAAAAGAGCTCGGCAAAAACAGACGCAGTGAAAAAAAGCCCTGGGAAAGTGAAAAACAATACGGGGCCAAAATTTATAAATTAAGCGCCTATACAACGATTAGTAAAATTACGAAAAAATTCAAAGAAGAACAACGTCAGATTATACTGCGCAAAATTATCGTCACTCTGATTCTGATTATGCTTTTTGCGCTCTTGCTTGCCAAGTTCATTAACCTTGGCGATATGGGTGAAATCCAACGCATCACAGGAAGCGACGTTTATCAAAATGCCGGTGAAAGCCAAAGTTCAGATAACAGATAATGAGCTGAAACAACTGGAATAAGAACAGCAAAAACTAAAGAGATGTTTTATTTCGCCTGAAAAATGTTTTGGAATTAAGTTTTAATGTTTCGGACTATAAGTATTTGTTTGTCAAATTTCAGACTAAAGCTTACTAAAACATGAGCAGGCAAATTTTGAACTTAAACTTTAATTCTCGGCATAAACTTTATCGAAAGGTCAATTTCTGTTTTTCCCTCTATCTAACTTCGCAAAATTATTATTTTGCGAAGTTGGAAATCTTGGCCGAAGTAAATTCTTAACTCATGAAACTTTATTGTGGAAGCGTTTCCTGTGGCCTTCCCTGTTGATGCCAAAGCCATACTGGACCATCATGTCAACATCGCCTTTTTAATAACATTGAACTAATATTGAACTTTTGCTGTCTGCTGCAATTTTTGACTGCCTTCAATATGGCTCGTGCAGCTCGATATGGTTGCTTTGGCCGGTTTTTTTATAGTCGCAGCGGTGTTTTGAATCTGCTTTAACAACAATTGTTCCTGGAGGCGCAACAGCGGTAATGAATACCTCCCGGTAAGCGCCTCGAGATACGGTGATTTCTTTAAGCTCACCGGCTCCAGAATTTCCATCAGGACAAAAATAGCTTAAGGTCACTTCCGCATAGCTGTAGTAATTGGATCACCTTTCGACAGATTCAAAGTAATCTTCGGGAAGCAGTGGGATCGCTTCAATTTTCTCCGCTGTGACGTCAAGGAGATAAAAATTCGTATTCTCTTCTTGAGCAAAATGTCGGGTGAAAAAAATGTACGATCCCACGCAGCCTTCACCATAACTGTGCGGGTCAGGGAGAGTAAAGGAAAAGTGTCTGACATCTTTTCCACTGGAGTCAAAGATAGTATATTTATGCGTCTGTTCACTGGCATCAATGCTGAAATCTTTTATCTCTGAGACATAGGTAAAATTCTCCGAAGCACCATAGAACCAAGCCCCCCCTTTCCTTTGATCAACATCTGGCGCACAGATCGTGATACGCCGTAAATCATCGTAGCAATATTCAATTTCAGGCTGTCCTTCAAGACCTTTTCTTGCATCGCTGCTGACCAGGTGATCACCTTGGGGCCAAAAATCACTACTGCCTATCTTGATCTTTTCTTTTTTTATCTCTTTGCTATGAACATCCCAGGTATAGAGCATATACGGCTGAAAAAAGGTCGACAAATCTTCATCTTTGCTGAGTGCTGAAAAGAAACATTTTGCCTCATTACAGTAAAAACTATATGGAAATAAAGTTTCCGACAGTAAAGACGGAGCTTTCTCGTCACGCGACCAATAATAAAGACGGGACACATCAGCTGCATTTTTCTGATCATGCTGCTGGGGCCGCACTTGATAAAGAAGGGTCTTACCCCCATCCATCAGGAAAAACGTCGCGATTTCTTCGGGAAGCTCAAATTCGTTTTTTGCATCCTGACCCTGCAGATTCAGGCTCACAAGCTGATAAGATGTTTCACCGCTGCTGCTGCTGGTTTCCTGAGCGTAGTATAAGCGATCCTTATAAAGCACAAGAGAACTGGAAGGAAGGTATCTTTTCCACAGAACAGACTCCCCTGGCTTGCTTGACCTATTTGCATGATCCCAGAGAAAATAATATTGGCCATTTCGTGTATCGAGGTTCGCAAGCTCAAGAGATAGTTTTTGGGAATAATCCCAGAAAAACAACTTTCCACGGAGAATAAAATACAACCCGGCAGCGCTTCCAGCGGCATGTTTTCCCAAACTCCCGCAGAGCGAATACGTTCCATTTACCTCCAAATCGGTTCCCGGAATAAGTGAGGGAGCTGATGGCTCAAGCTCATCATCTCCCTGAGATTTGGAAATCTCAGGGAGTTCAGCTTCCTTTATGTCATCCTGGGAACAGGCGCTCAAGAGGATTAAAACAAGAAGGACTATACAAAAAAAAGAAAAAAACAGTCGGCATGATCTTCGGCTTTTCATAGCTAAGCGCCCTCCCCTCGCTCTTCCCTTTCTTGTCTCGAGGTCAGATTATTCACTCAGATTCACGCCATTGTTCTGTCCATTTGGTGCGTAGCAGCGGTGAGTAGAATGCGCCTGACGAGCTCCAGATGAGCAGGGTGCAACAGCTGTGACGAAAACTTCACGATAGTCTCCTCGGGATTCCGTTAAATCGTTATATTTCCCATTGCATACATAATACAGCTTCACTTCTGCATAACAATAGTAATCAGGAGTAGCCCCGATAGTCGAAGCCATGGCCTTACCAGGGTATTTGGTTAATTGGGCGATGCAATTGCCACCGGCAACATAAAAATTTTGATAAGCCGCGCAAACCGTGACGGTCAAAAGAAAAAACACTAATACGCTTGAAATAACAATGATAAGTCTTTTCATAATAATCCTCACTTCCTCCTGTCTGAAATAACAGGCTTTCAAAACAGTGTCCGTTTCTTCAAATAATAATTTTGACTACAAACTTGTTTTTCACAGGCTTCTGGAATACGTGAGAAAATCATTCCTCTAAGACCAATTAACTTCTGCATCTGTCTTATAGATGCGTCTTTAAACTCCTCGCAATCACCTCCTCTTCTATTTAAAACTATAATATATCATAAATATTAATAAATCAATCCTATCAAAATACATTCAAATTTTTCCTTTTTTCATCATTGCTCTGATAAAACGTCTTTTTATTTAGCGGAGAGAAGATCAAGGTAAAGATCATCCAGTCCAGCTGGAACTCTATGAATATCCTGATCTGGCAGCAGACGCTGTGAGTGTGAAATAAAGCGGCTGAGTCTCTGACCATTCTGGTAGGAGATGTTCACCAGCTTTAACTGAGGATCCAGCCTGCGAAGTTCAGCTTCACTCCTTGAGGAGATAAAGCAGGGGCAGGATGAGAGCAGCTGGCCCTGTTCTCCTTCTGCTTTAATATCACCTTTTTCCATGAAAACAAGTCTTTGAGCAACAAATTCAATATCTGAGACGATATGGGTTGCCAGAATGCTGATTTTATCTGGAGCCAATTGAACCAGAGCTTCCCGGAGACTGGCTCGTTCAATAGGATCAAGACCAGCCGTCGGCTCATCAAGAATCAGGATCAGCGGGTCGTTGAGCAGGGCTGCTGCGAGCAGGAGGCGCTGGCGCATACCACCTGAAAGCTCTTCACAAGATTTGTACTGCTGCTCCTCAAGATGAAATTGCTGCAGCAATTCTTCAATACGGGCTAAGGCTTTTGAGCGCGGCAGTTCCTTCAGAACAGAGATGTATTCCAAAAACTGATAAACACTCAAGCCTCGATAGGCCTGCTGTTGCTGGGGCATATAGCCGAGAAGGCGGCGGTACTTTTTTCCCATTTTGAAGATATCCTCACCGTTTAGATAAACCTTACCGGAAGTGGGTCTGAGCAGGCTTGCTAGTACACGAAGCAGCGTCGATTTTCCCGCTCCGTTGTTGCCCATCAGACCGGTGATGCCGGGATGGAGTGTCAGCTGGATGGCGTTTAATGCTCTGGCTGCACCATAGCATTGCGTTAATTGAACGATTTTAAGTTCAGACATTTTTGTGTAGGAGCTTCACTCCGCCCTCCCTCCAGGAAATAATAAGCCAGCAGCGCAGAAGAATCATTATCAGAAGGAGAAGTGCAAGCATGATACCGGCCCTCTTCGGCTCTTCCATGGCGCTCCCGCAAAGCAGCGAAAACAGGGATATGTGCGTTGCCCCCAGACGATAGAGCAAGAATGGCGAAAGCATCAGGATAAAGCCAAAAACAAGGCTCATCAGCCGATTTTTCTGGAAGAACGTAAGCAGGATGAACAGTGAAAAAGTATAGCCCAGCAGACAGGAAAAAAGAGCCTGCAATATCAATGCGCAGCCTGTGCTGATGGGCAGGGTAAGATGATCAGATATGTTGATCAAATGGGGCGCAAGGGTCTGCAGCGGGAATACACGCCTCAATTTGTAAAGGCGGGAAAGAAAAATAACCGCATTAAAAAAGACAATGATAGCGGCAAGGATGTGAAGTTTTGAGCGGATAAATTTTTCTCGGCCTCCACTCAGGCAGCGATACAATTCCAGGTGGGAACTTTCAAAATCAGGGGAAAAGGCGATCAGCAGAATCAGTACCAGAGCGGCTGTATAAAGAAGATAATCCTGGGCTTGCAGAGAACTGTTTTCCAGTCCAAGTAGAAGCTGATATGGTTTTTCATAGACTAAATATTCTCCCCCCTTATTCTTAAGTTGCCGATAGCGCTCAAGGATGGGATAGAAATCTGCCGAAGGCAGACTTTGATCGACCAGCGTCTCTATTTCAAGAAAAATTTCTTCCCGCTTTGTCATATCCTTTTCAGTCTCCTGCTTTGCTCGCAGAGCTTCAATCTCATCCTGCCTGCTGTCATATTCCCGGTCGATTTTTTCAAGCCGGGCTTTTCTTTCTCCAATAATATGACCTCCATATTCTGCATAGAGGCTTTCCAGACTCTTTTCCTGCGGCGAAGCCAGATGTGTGTAGCTCATCGACTGATAGGCAAAAACAGCTATAAAAAAAATGATGAAACAGATCATCGAGGCGGAAAATGCGATCCTTCTCCCCTCGCCCATGCGCGGTAAAAGCTTTTTACACCTCTTTGCTGCCTGAGTACTGTCGCTCGCTTTATAAAAAGATTTCCGGCTGTACACGAGTGCCCGAAAAAATCGTCTTCTCTTATGAAGCGGATCTTTTTCATAACAACAGAAGATTCCCCAAAGCAACAGGATATCCATCCCGATCCAGAAAGCAAAGGCCAGAATTTCGGAAGGGATCACTCTGTCAAACATGCACAAGCGGACATTCTGAGGAAGCTCAGAGAAAAAGAAAAAAATCCAGGCCGGATTAAGGTAGCGCCAAATGAGATAACGCGAATTGAGGGAGATGCTGCGCAGGAAAATAAAGGAAGCGCTTCCGTAAAGGAAGAGCAGAAAGGCGGAAAGCAAAACATTGCGAGCGAAGATATTCACAAAGGTGAAGCTCAGCGCAAAGCCCAGCGAAGCCAGACTTCTGGTCCAGAAAAGCAGAGAAAACAGCTCGTTTTTACTCATGTTCCGGTCTAAATCCATCAAAGCAGGCAGAGCTTGTGCCTTAATATTATTAAGTGGACCTCTCATCACTGTCTCGATCAATAATGGGAAGAGATAAGTGATGAGGCTCAGAAAAATGAACAGAAAGAATAAAAACACTGCACGCAGGACAAAGCGTTTAACAGGTCTGCAGGCACTGCTCCTGATCAGGCTAATAAAGCCATTTCCGCGTTCCCGTAAAAAAAGTCGCTCACAGAGAAAAAACGCCAGGAGTATTTGCAGAATAAAAGGAAAAGGACTGGCCAGGATACCCTGCCAGCGATAATCCGGATGTATTTCTGCAACATTTTCAAGAAGCGTTTTATAGGCTGCTTGCTCGTCTTGCAAACGTCTTCGCTCCATTGGAGTGTTCTGGAAAAGAACACTGTTCCCCTTCGCCCCTGCTTGTTTCTCACGATTAACCCACTGCTCTCTCAACCGGGAATAGCGCTCTTCAAGTTCTTCGTTACAGGATATCCCGCTGCGATAAGCTTTGTCCTGTGGAGTGAGGTAGAGGCTTTCGCTCAGAAACCAGCAGGCAAGCAGGAGGCATATAAAGGTCAGGAATAAGATGTTCTTCCTGCCGAGTTTTTCCCATTCTGCGAAAATCACGAGCCTCACCTCTCTAAGGATTTTGAAAATATTACGTGCTGTTTATTATACCCGAGCTTCATTGCCACGGTTATGCTCAGTCATCGGATAGACTCAATCTGAATATTTAATGCTGCCTCGTCTTTTTCTGTTTAAGACATTCATGCTCAGCGGATTTTCTTGCTGTGTTCCCACTGACTGACATGCCGGTTTAATTTCATCACGAGTCGAAATATGGTGGAGGTCATCAGCATGCCAATGGCCAGCGTCGCCGTAATGGCCAGAGTCTGGCCTCCGATCCTGGCACCCAGGGAGTTGTTTCCGGTCACAAAAGCGACCATGGTTTCGTAGATGCCCTGTCCCGGGACCAGAGGCAGCATGGCGACAATCAAAAATACAGTTGCGGGTTTTTTGAGCAGGCGGGCCATGACTTCAGCATAAATGGAGCTGAGGATGGTTCCAATCAAAAAGGGCAGCAAGTAGTGTACATCAGGTATGAGCAGGATGAGCTTATAGCCGACCCAGGAAATGGCTCCGCCGAGGCTGGTCAGAAATAAGGTCTTACCGCGCAGTTCAAAAACCATGGCATAAGCGAGCGAAGCAATAAAGGCGGCTGCAGCAGCTTGTAGGATAAACATGCTTCTTCCCTCCTCCCTGCCTTACATGCCGCCCCAGTGATTCAAGAGACTGAGGGCAAGGCCTGATCCGATGGCGATACTCATGGCCACAAGAATCGTTTCGAGTAATTTGGTCAATCCGGCGAGATAATCTGAGGCGATAATGTCGCGTATGCTGTTCATGAGGGCGATGCCCGGGAAAAGATACATAAAAGAGCCGGCAACAATGAAATTCATTTCGTCTGCAAGCCCCAGATAACGGCAGGGCCAGGCCAGAAAGGTCACGATCATGCCGCCGATAATATTCACAAAAATACGGTTGGTCTGCTCTTTGTAAAATAGCTCAAGAAGAAGGCGCAGAACGACATCAATGCCAAAGGCATAGGCGCAGGCCGCCAGACTGCCCTTGAGCAGAAAGGTAAAACCGAAACCGACAAGACCACAGATCAGGACTTGAGCGGGAAAAGAGTAGGAAGGCAGAGCATCAATGGCTTCAATTTCTTTTAAGGCCTGTTCAGGAGAGGGCTTTAACTCACAAATTTGCCGGGTTTTTGCATTCAGAAGGTCAATTTTACGTAAATTATCACTCCTCATGTGCAAACGTTTCTGTGCCGAGAATTCTTTTCCGCTGGGTCCTGTGAAAGCCAGAGAAATATAATTGGCCACCGCAAAAACCTCAACATCCGTACAGCCGTACGCGTTAAGCAAATAACTGCAACTCTCCTCCACGCGATAGGTTTCCGCGGCACATTTTTGGAGATAATGGCCCAGAGTAATGACGAGTTTCAGCAGTTGCTCATCAAAAAGTTCCGGACTGATCGAGTTCTCCTGTTCACGAGCTGCACTGATGCTCTCACTGTTTTGGCTCACTTCGCTCACGTCTTTCTGCCTTTTCCTTTGTGTGATCTATCAGCTGTCCCGTTGCATGAGTACCGGATCAATCAGGATATTCTCCATCTTTTGCTGCTTCTTCCCTTCACTTCCCTCTTCCTGCGCAGCTATGCCGGCATTCAGGAGTTCCACTGCCTTGCGTCCAAGCAGATCGCGCGGTTGACGCACTGTGGTGAGACGAATCATAGGCAGTGAGGCAAAATAGATGTCGTCGTAGCCAACAATACCGAATTTCTCCGGGCAATCGAGATGGTGCTCGCGCGCATATTCGAGGACACCTAAGGCGATATAATCGTTGCCACAGAATACGGCGTCGGGCATACTCCCCTTTCGCGCGAGGGCTTCAATGCGCTCGTAACCACTGCGGAAATCAAAGCCGCCCTGCGTGATATATTCAGGAAAAACCGGCAGATTATGTTTTTCCAGACATTCCTGCCAGCTCATCTGGCGAATCTGGTTGGCTGGAGAGGTGCCCTGGCCACCCAGGTAGGCAATGCGGCGAAAGCCCCTGGAAATAAGATGCTCGGTGGCCAGTGCCGCGCCTTTACGGTGATTGATCTCGATGTAACTGCATTTATCGTCTGTGGGATGCCAGAGGACGACCAGCGGGATGCGTATGCTCTCGAAGGTTCCTGGCTTGTAAAAGGCCGTTGGTTTGATGATGACCCCAGCCACCCGCTGCTCTTCCATCAGGTGAAGCATTTCCTGCTCTTTTTTGGGATCCCAGCCTGTATTGCAGACCATGGTGGTATAGCCGTCAACTTGGGCCGCTTCACTCACAGCTCGGGAAATATCGGCAAAATAAGGATTTGAGACGTCGGGAACGATCAAGGCAATAATATTTGTTTTACGGTTCACCAGTGAACGGGCAATCATATTAGGCTGATAGCCCATCTTTTCAGCCAGTTCCAGAATTCGCCTGCGTGTTTTTTCGTTGACATCGCTGCGCTGATTGAGCGCGCGGGAGACTGTGGCATAAGACACGCCGGCTTCTTTGGCAATATCTTTAATGGTAATCATGCAATCTTCTCTTTCACGGCTTTCAAACGTAAAAAGCAGAGTTTATTTATGACTGATATAGCCGTCATGAACTAAAAGTTCTGCAGTGAGAATACTCCCACCGGCAGCTCCACGCAAAGTATTGTGTGAAAGGCAGGTGAATTTATAATCCAAAATCGCATCTTCCCGCAGATTACCGATGGTGATCCCCATGCCCCTGCGAGACAGCACATCCAATTTGGGCTGCGGACGGTCATCTTCTTCCAGATAGCGTAAAAAAGGCTTGGGTGCGGAAGGCAGATCGATTTTCTGGGGGTAAGGCAACCAGTTGCGCCAGCGTCGCAGTATTTCATTGGCATCGCAGTTCTTGCGGAAACGCACAAGAACCATGGCAAGATGTCCTTCCTGCACGGGAACCCGGGTACACTGTCCGGAAAAGAGCGGCTTTTCTGCCATACGAATTCCCTCTTCAGTGAGTTCGCCCCATATTTTCAGGGGTTCCAGCTCGGTCTTCTCCTCTTCACCACTGATATAGGGGATAACATTTCCCTGAATTTCCGGCCACTCCTCCAGTTTTCGCCCAGCTCCGGAAACAGCCTGAAAGGTCGTGACAAAAACCTGTTCAAGACCAAGGTCTCTGAGCGGCGTGAGGGCAGGCAGAAAACTTTGCACAGAACAGTTCGGCTTGGTGACAATGAAGCCACGATGGGTTCCCAGGCGCTTTTTTTGCTCTTCCAGAATTTGCAGATGTTCTGGATTGACCTCGGGGATGATCATGGGCACATCGCTTGTCCAGCGATGTGCTGAATTGTTTGAAATCACCGGAATCTCCTCAAGAGCAAGGCTTCTTTCCAGAGTGATCAGTTCTTCTTTCTCCATATCGACCGCACAGAAGGCAAAATCCAGCTCTTCACAAAATTCGTGCAGTTTCTCGCTCGGGAAAATACGTAAATCTCTGGCGTTAGCCGGAATCGGTACAGGTAGCTTCCAGCGTCCCTCGACAGCTTCTGCGTAGGTCTTGTCTGCTGAATGAATACCCGCAGCCAACGCCCCAAGTTCAAACCAGGGATGATCTTCCAACAAGGCCACAAGACGCTGCCCAACATAGCCGGTCGCTCCGACAATTCCAACTCTGAACTTTCTTTTCAAGAGAAAACTCCTTTCACAGGGCTTGCAGTCCACATCACGAAACTGCGCTGACACTCGCAGATCCCTCAGGCCGATATAAAAGTTGAAGAATGCCTGCAGGGCTGCAGGGCGAAATAAAAAATCGACCGATACCCGCAGATCTGCAGGCCGCTTTAACGAAAACAGCCTGTACTTCATTATTTTAACATAAAAGCCCCTTCGCCTCTGTTTTCTGTTCCTGTAAAGGGCTTGCAACATGCTCCAGTTATAATGAATTAAAAATGAGCGTTAATGGCTTGGCTGGCAAGAGCTGCAGCCAAATTGCGGACCATGAAAACCAGGCAATCAGGTCTCTGCTGCCGGGCAGAATCATGAAAGGTTAAGGATAAAAATTGAGCCAGGATCGGGAAAACACCAGACCTGTCAGCGATAGCTTCCATTGGCTGGATGAATTTCTCAGCTACTTTTCCGGCGTGCGCGAGCGCTCAGCAACCACCATGCGTGAATATCATTATGATCTTCGCCTCTTTTTCCGCTGGTATAAAAGGACAAAGGGCCTTTGTCCCGCCCACACAGAACTGGCGGACATCGACCTCGAAGATATCGACGAAAATCTGCTGCGCGAGGTTACACTCGGCGATATCTACCGTTTTATCTCCTGGCTCAGTCTGGAGCGAAATAATGGCCCAGCTGCAAGAGCCAGGCGGGTCTCTTCTCTGCGAGCTTTTTTCAACTTCCTCAGCAACAAGGTCCATGTGATTGACACGAACCCCACGGCCGAGCTGGAAGCGCCAAAACAGATGAAATCCCTCCCCAGATTTCTTGATCTGGAGGAAAGCACTGCTCTGCTTCGCTCAGCTGCCGACGAGGACACGCGCCTGGGAACCCGTGATTACTGCATTCTGACCCTCTTCTTAAACTGCGGCATGCGACTTTCTGAACTTGTCGGCATTGATGTCGATGATATTCGCGGCGAGCGCCTCAGTGTCATTGGCAAAGGCCATAAAGAACGCACAGTCTACCTCAACGAGCTTTGTATTGAAGCTCTGACAGAGTGGCTGGAAGAGAGAGTTCCCGGAAAAAAGCCGGACGAGAATGCTCTCTTTATCAGCCGGAATGGGCGGCGCATTTCCCAGAGGGCCGTCGAAAATGTCGTCAAAAAATATCTGCTGAAAGCCGGTCTGGATCCCAAACGCTATTCTGCTCATAAACTTCGTCATACCGCTGCAACCCTGATGTATCAGTACGGCCAGGTTGACCTGCGCAGCCTGCAGCAGATCCTGGGACACGAATCGGTCGCCACCACGGAGATTTATACCCATATTAACGATAAAATGCTGCAAAAAGCGGTCGCCCAAAACCCGCTGAATCAGCTGCGCAAGCAGGACTTATATCAGGAAACTGAAAAATCAATAGAATCTGTGCCATCTGACTGAATAATTTAAAGAAAAGCACGGGTCCTGATTGCTGCCCACTTCCTTCCCTGATTCCACAAAATATCTCGTTCCTGCTCCTATGTCATCGATTGACTTCACTTTTGCTGACGAGTTAATATTATTAGGAATTCTAATTATTCTTGCACCTTAAAATAATGAAAGGATATCTATCTTCTTTTTTATTTCGTGCAAAAATTCTGAGAAGCATCATCAAAGGAAAGAGGTTTGTAATGGACATGAAGACAAAGCGTTTTCTGGCACTTGTGATTGCCGCATTTTGCCTTTTCACTTTTCTGGCGGCCGCCTGGCCTGTCCAGGTAGAGGCAAAGGTAGAACTTCCGGACTGGAAGCCCTATGACGAACTCATTGATAAAATAAAAAACGAAGTGGATTTTGAAAAGCGTGAGGCCCTTCTGCATCAGGCGGAAGATATGCTGATGGATACCGGAGCCTGCATCCCCATCTACTATTACAACTCAACTTTTATGGCGAAAGAGGATTTGCAGGGCTATTACGTCAATCCATACAATATTCTTTATTTTGGCCAGGCTGAATGTGGTGATCGTAAAGAACTGAATCTTTTCCTCGCGGAAGAACCGGAAACCATCGATCCTTCTCTGAATACTGCGGTCGATGGGAACTGCCTGATTGTGAATTTGTTTGCAGGACTTTTCACCTACAATAAAGACAAAGAAATTGTCCCCGATCTGGTGGACAGCTATGAAGTCAGTGATGACGGTCTGGTCTACAGTTTCCATTTGCGTCCGGACTTAAAGTGGTCTGATGACAGCCCTCTGAACGCCAACGACTTTGTTTACACCTGGAAGCGTGCAGTAAACTTTTTGACGGCTGCGGATAAAGCTTATATCTTCAATATCATTGAAGGTTATCCCGAGCTTCCGCCAGAATACCTGCCTAAGGAAGATGGGACACCAGGCAAGGAAATCAGCCCTGAATTTGCCGATGAGATGGCGGACAAACTGAATGTTCATGCTTCGGAGGATGGACAGACGCTGACCGTCAAACTTAAAGTCCCATGCCCGTATTTCCTCGACCTATGTGCCTTCCCCAGCTTTTTCCCCGTACAGAAGGCCAGTGTCGAAAATGGCAAAGGCTACCGGGATGAAAATGGGAAAATCATCAATCCCGGGAGTTGGTGCAGCGATGCAGGCTTTGTCAGCAACGGACCTTTTGTCATGAAGGAGTGGAAACACAAAGAATCCATGACATTCGAAAAAAATCCGAATTACCACCGTGCTGATGAAGTCAAAATAGAGACGCTCAATCAGATGCTCACAAACGATGTCGCCACGGCCTTCTCCGCCTACAAAGCCGGCGATCTGGACTTTAGCAATGGCATTCCCACTGACGAACTTCCGGCTCTGCTTAAAGAGAATAATCCTGAGGTGCACAAGGTTTCCCTTTTAGGCACCTATTACATCACCTTTAATGTGAAGTCCGATCTCTTTGACGGCAAAACCCTGGAGCAAGCCAAAGCCATGCGCAAAGCCATAGCCTGTCTGATTGACCGCGCTTACATCGTGGACACCGTGACGCAGGCTGGACAGATTTTGGCCAACGCCTTTGTTCCCGAAGGGATGAGTGATGGCCACGGTGGAATTTTCCGTGAGAATGACGAGGATTACAGCTATCCCGTCGCCGACGAAAAAGGCTATTACAGTCTTGAAGTGGATAATGACAAAGCCATCGAACTACTTAAAGAGGCTGGCTTTGAATTCGACGGAGATAAGCTCTCCTCTGCCACCCCGCTTCACCTGGACTATCTGACGAACAAATCTGAATCCCATCAGAAAATCGCCGAGCTGATCCAGCAGGATCTTGCCGAAGTGGGCATTACGATGACCATTGATCAGATGGACTGGGCTACCTTCCTCAATGAACGCGCCGCTGGCCACTTCATGGTCGCTCGCGGAGGCCTTGTCGCAGACTACAACGACCCCGTCAATATGCTTGAGTGCTGGGGCAGCCAGAGCAACATGAACGACGCACAGCTGGGTAAATAAGCTGGAGAAGAGCATCTTCCCAGCTTAGCTTGTTTACAGTATCCGAAAAAGCCTTGAGAAAATTCAATGTAAAAAGGGAGCTGACTCAAAACACGAAAGTGTAACGAGTCAGCTCCCTTTTTTACTGAAAATTTTGAGATGATTAACCTAATTTACGCATTTTAAACATAAGTATATTATTTACACCATAAATATAATTTCAATCTCAATCAGCAGATACAGGGAAATGGATTCAACTCTCAAAGCATGTAGTCCAGAGGCAGATCAGCGCAAATCCAAACTTAGACCCTCAGCAATGCGCATTGTTTCTTCTTCACCTAGTGTGCTGCTTACAGTGATCAAATAATCATTCAATGACCAAATGAGCGATATTTCACCTTTGTTCTCTGTCAGGTATGCAGGTACCCCTCCCTTGATCTCAACTTCCTTCAGAGCACTATTGTCAATTTGAATAGTACTGTTTTTTCTGAGTGCATGGATGGTAAAACGATGATTATTATTATCCCTCTCTTGGTACACCAAGGTTCGCGAAATCTCCGTCACTTCCTCATGATGCAAAGTAAGATCGTGAGGTACATAGGTCAAATAAATAGATGCCATACCTCGGATATACTGTTCTTCATTATTCTTTTCATTTATCTTTAATGGCTCTTTATTCTCCCGTAATTCAATGTGATCTGTTTGTGTACTGATAATCCAGTCGTAAAACCTCTTGCGCAGAGCAGACACCTGTGTGACCAGCAGGACACAGATCAGAAATAAGGCAAGGAAGATAAGAGCAATTTTACTAATGGCCGGATAGAGCTTCCTGCCAAAAGCAAGGATGTGTTTTTTCCTTAATTCGCATTTTAAGGCAGTATGTATCTTAGCATCTATATCCGGAGATACGGGACGCAGATCTTTGGGAAGTTCAGCCAGAAGCTCAGCACTCTCGCCTTTTGCCTGTTCAAGCAGGGCATGTCTCAAGTCATACCAATCACAACTTGTATCTTTAGTCCTGGCCATTGTTTCTTCCCTCCTCCACTATCTTTCTTAGTTTACATCGGATTCTCATCAGATAAACACGCACGCTGGCGGCTTTTAGACCATATCTTTTGCCAATAGTAGCATCCGATTCTTCCAGCAAATATTTTGATCGCAGTATATCAAGTTCTTTATGATCCAAACGGTTCAAGGCGTCTCGTAACTCCTGATATTCAGTTTCCCGATTGAGACGTTCCTCAACGTTTTGAAGCACCTGTTCTGCTTTTTCTGTATTTTCAAGCAAATCATCTTCGCTGGTCAATATTTCATGTCCTGATTTCCGCAAAGCATCAATGGCAATGCTTCTGATAATAGAAACGAATAAGGCTGGCCAGATGTTACAAGAAAGCGAACGATATTTTTCCAGATTTTCAATGACACGCAACATCGTTTCCTGAACAATATCTTCTGCATTCATCATAGGTACATCATACTTTCTCGCTTGGAAGAAGAGAAAATTGGCATAATTCTGGTAAAGCCTATGAATAAATGCCCGATCATCTTCCGAACCAACGGCCTGTGTCACAATAGCTGGTAGAAAAAACATGACCATCGTACCTCTCAAAAACTTTTCGAAATTTTTCATAAATATTGTAACACCTTAACATCCTTGTACGTTTTTATTAATGAAAGGCTTAAGCGCCAAAGAGGTGTGAAAATGAAAAAAAAGAGATGCCTTATTGTGTATATGACTACACTATTCCTGCTACTATTTGCATTTACCTTTCTCCAAAAGGTAGTAGCTACTTCAGACCTACACGTAAACGGAGGTGACAATAGCGTTTATTTTATTGGAACACAACTTGCTGCTGTAGATTGCCGCATTTCTGGAAGTAGTGCCATCTGTTCCGGAATGGTTTCCCTTTATCAAGGCTATAGCTGCCACCTTACTCTCATATGTGAAAAGCAAAACAGTTCTGGTTTCTGGTCAGAAGTTGATCGATGGACTGGCAATGGATTGACTATAGAAAGGACCCACTTCAATCTAACTTATGGGGAAACCTACCGAGCAAAGCTGATTGCAAAAGTTTACCAAGATTCCAACTTTATTGAAACTGTCACAGTTATTTCTAATTCAAGAAATTATCAATGATCTGATACAACACCTACCTATTACGATTTTTAAGCTGATGCAATTCAAGGATTTTCTCCTGACCTGGCCAGTATGGTGAAAAACAAATATGATTCCCGTCGCTCAAGGCAGATCGTAACTGTCAGAGCACAGATTAGTTTAAAAGTTGCGCATATAGACAAATCTAATACCAGATCTCAAATCTGACGAGAGTTGAGATCGAATCATAACTAGTCTTTTTCTTTTTTAATTGACAAGGAGGGATATCAAAAATGAGAAAATCGAGTATAGTGCTCCTGATGGCAATGATTCTGTTTTCAGTCCCCGTATTAGCTTATTCAACGTTTAACTTTACTTTATACAATGGGCCTGATCCCATTTTAACAGGACCTGTTGTAAAGACTGAGAACTTAAATTTTGCACGTGCTAAGGTCACCAATGCAAATTATTTTGATCCAAACACAGATGAAGTCTATTTCCGAGTTCGTAACGCAAATAATTTATCTTATGCAACACAGTACCGGCAATTGAATGTGGATATGTACATTAATTCACCGTTCATGACTTACTTTTCTTATCTGACTGGACAGGGACAAATTAGTAAGTCATACCAGTTTGCGGCTAACATGTATACCTCCGTTCCAAGCGGCCAGGTACAAGTCAGCGGACAGTGGATTCCATAAACTCTTTCCTGATCGGGCACCTGGTTTTCTCTGGGTGTCCGGTCATTGAATTTGTGTAATAGATACGATTATTTCGCACCAAAAGGGAGCATTGACATTATGAAGAAAAAGAAGACATCGTTCCTTGATATTTTTTTACTGACAGTTACTTGTCTGTCCTTGTGTTTGTTCCTTGTTTCTTGCTCAGAAGAAATCCAGCCGCTTACTAATGAATCGCCGACTCATCCGGCGGAACTACAGACCAGCTTCAATGAAGTCAATACAGATCAGGTCCTTCAGTACACAGAACCTTCAGCTTCTTCTATGAATGCTCCTGAGAGCCAGCAAAACAATTTAAAAAATGCTCATCTCAGCATTACGTCGCAATCAGCCTATGAACAGCTTGTGCTGAGCCTGGATTTTTTTGATGAAAGCAAAGCGCTGGCAGCTTTTCCTGATTATACCTTGGGAAAGAGCACGGATAGTTCAGAATACGGCTCCATTTTTTACGGCGAAAGTGGGAAGGATATTCGACTTGACATTGGGAAAGAAATTCCTACTCTAACCTTCAGAGCTTTTCCGGAGGAAACGCTTGCCTCTGATTCCGCCATCAATTCTATCGATTCTATTTCTCTGCCACGTAGTTCATACCGACGTGCTCAGGAGCAGTCGCCGGAAGAATGTAACTTCCTTTCTGTGCAGGAGCTTATCCAAAAGACAGGAAAAATCTTAGATGCGCTGGGCTATGAGGATTATTATTTTCGCAATATTGAAACGATAAAAAAAGGTTCAGAACTTTTTCCTGGCACAGCCGCTCCGGCCGATGCCTACGGCCTGGAAGCGATGCAGGTAATCAACGGTCTGCCCATTTATGATGAACTTTCTTTTGGCGCCCCTTGCGCCTCCATACAGTACCGCATAAGTGAAAAACAATCGGAACAGCTAAGTTTATTTTACCGTTGGAAATTGATTCGCAAAGAAGGAACGCCACAAACCATCATGAGCGCAGAGGAGGCCAGAGCAAAAGCTGAAGAATATCTGAGCCATCTGCCCCTTGTTCGTGGCGCGAAGGCACAGGAACTGTTTAATCTTGAACTGCTCTATGCACCCCTACAGTATTTGAACGAAGAGGGCAGCCAGAACGTCTTGTTCACACCGGCCTATCTAATTTGTATTCACGTCCTGCCGGAACAAGCCGGTGAATCTGAATTAGATTCTTTCAAAGAAATTATTTTTGATGCGGTTAGCGGCGAACTGTTAACACTTCCGACTCCTCAATTTACGGGAAATGGTAAAGGTTAGTATGAATAAAAGTGCTGATCAAATGAAGAGAGAATCATCTGCGATTGTACGACAACAACTTCAGCAAAGTATCTTAAGTACTTCATTTGCTGCCGCCTGCGTTCTCTTTTTTTTCAGTCGCTTCGGCTTGTTCTTCAGTGAGTTTACGATAGCGCGAGGTCAACCGATCGGCCTGATTTACTATTCAACGATATTTTTACAAAACGCGGTATCCATTAGTAGTATTGCCATCAGCAGTCTGGCCTATTCCCTGTCTTTTCAGGAAGATAAGAAAAGTGGTTTGCTCCCTTATATTTTTGTGCGGGCGAGGGCGGATGATTATATGCTGTCCAAATGCCTGGCCTGTTTTTGGAGCAGCTTTCTCGTCGCTTTTATCGCTTACAGTTTTTGTACTTTGACTGTATTCGCTTTGAATCAAGCTAATTTAGGTATCTTGCCGGATCCGGAAGTTTTTGCCTTGCTTAAGCCGTTTCAAAGAATGCAAATAGAATCTCCTTCCCTTTATTATTTCTTAATCATTGTAAATAATTCCCTGCATTGTGCCGTCTGGTCGCTTTTTGCACTCATGACCACTGTTTTCACCGATGATCTTTACATGACGGTCGGTGCAACTTATCTTGGCTATGTCTATCTGAGTCGCGTTTTATTCTTCGCTTTCGGTCTCAAGGCTTTTTCACCCGCATTATCTTTTTATGGCGGAGCAAGGATTTTAGAAGACATGCCTACTGGGCTCGTTTTTACTCTGAATGTCCTGGAAATATTGCTCGTAGCAACCATTTTCTCAGCCATGGCTGTTTTACGCTTGCGCAAAAGCCTTGAGAAAAGATAGAAAGGGACTGCCATATGCTCTGTCAATCAGCCCAGCATTTTGCTTCCTCAATACCATCACCTCTTTTTCCTTCAAAGCAGGCAAGGATAACTCACAAAACAGTTCACCTTGTAAAAAACCAGTTTTTGGCTCTTAAAGGGAACCGTCGAATCGCTCTGCTCATTATTTACCTTTGCCTGATCACCTGGTGGCCCTGTTATGAAAACATTCGCAAGGCTTGTGTGCTAATGAATTATCGCGTGACCCCGTGGGTCTATCCCATCTTTTCTTCTGTCTATTATCGTCAGCTTCTGGCTGGCTCCATTCTGCTTTTTGCGGACGCTCCCTTTCTGAACGGGCATTCTGCGGACGAGATTCTGCGTTGTGGCAAAAAGGTTTTTTTTGTCTCGCGATTGTTCTTCATCTTTGTTTGCTCCTGCCTCTATTTTATTTTTACCTTCTTGCTCGGTCTTGTTTTTTGCGTCCCTAACCTGTATTTCAGTCTCAATTGGGGAAATTTGATCCATCTGACAAGTACCGATCAAGTGATTGCGAATTCTGCAGGCGTTGGTTTTATGGCGTATGCCCGCCCAATCGTGCAAAATTTAAGTCCTCTGCAAGCGATGAAAATCTGTGCCATCATTTCACTTCTGGAATATCTCATGGTGGCACTGCTGATTTTCCTTGTTTCCCTTCTCGTGGGTGAAAGGAATAAAGCTTTCGGCGGTCTCATTGCCTTCATTGTGGCCTTATCTCCGGAATTTTTACAGGCATTCGGCGATCCCCTGTGGGGCAAGTATTTCCCTGCAAGCTGGATGTTGCTTTACAGCTTTAACCTGAGCCGCGATCCAGGAAGTCCAATGATTACGGAGAACACGGCCATGATCATTCTCTTTTTGCTCGTCCTGATTCTGGTTTTTTTGTGCTATGTGTTATTCCGCAGGAAAGATTTTAATTCCAAAGAATAAAAAATAAATGAAAGGGTTTGTTCATCATGGAAACCATCATCAAAATCACGGATGCGGTGAAAACCTATCGCAGGCAAATGGTTCTTGATCATGTCAATATGAGTCTGAAAGCAGGTGAAATTCACGGCATAGTGGGTGAAAATGGTTCTGGTAAAACGGTCTTGCTGCGAGCGATTTGCGGCTTAATTAAACTTGATTCCGGAAGTGTTGAGGTGCGAGGAAAGTTTGTGGGAAAAGATTTTGATTATCCCCCTGATATTGGCGTTATAATTGAGCATCCAGGATTCCTGCCTCGTTACAGTGCCGTCCAGAATCTGAAAATGCTGGCTGCTCTGCAAAATAAGGCAGGGCTAGAGGAGATCCGGCGTGCGATTACATGCGTTGGTCTGGATCCTGACGACAAAAAATACGTGGGTCATTTTTCACTCGGCATGAAGCAGCGCCTTGGCATTGCTCAAGCCATTATGGAGAACCCGGATTTGCTTATTCTGGACGAACCCATGAGCGGTCTTGATCGACATTCTCAAAACGATATGCGACAGCTTTTTCTTCAATTAAAAGAGCAGGGAAAAACCCTGCTCATTGCGACACATTCTAACGCAGATATCAGACTCCTCTGTGATACGGTCCACGAGATGGACGCTGGTCGTCTCACCCGCATGGACCGTTAGATGAATTCAGCACTTATTTCATATTTTCCAGGAAAGCCACGTAGGCGCGGTAGGTGTTGTAGACATCCAGTTTGCTCGTCACCTCGAAGCAGGAGTGCATGGAAAGCACGGGCACGCCGCAGTCGAGAACCTGCATACCGGCATTAGCAAAGATATAGGCAATGGTGCCGCCGCCACCCTGGTCGACTTTGCCGAGTTCACCAATCTGCCAGGGAAGCTTTTTCTCGTCAAAAAGTCGGGTGACACTGTTCAGGTATTCTGCATTGGCATCGGTGGTGCCTCCCTTGCCCCTGGAACCGGTGTACTTGCAGACGCCGATACCACGGCCGCAGTATGCAGCATTGAGAGGTTCCATAACCTCCGGATAATTGGGATCAAAGGCTGCAGTGACATCCGTGGAGAGCATGCAGCTGTTTTCTATGCAGCGCTGTTCATCGAGACGGCTAAGCTCTTTGCCGCTGACTCTGGCCTGCAATTCGTTCATCGCGAAGAAATAGAGCTGAGAATGTGCGCCGGTGTTGCCGTTACTCCCCACTTCTTCTTTATCAGAGAGAATGACCGCCTGGGTTTTGTTCTGAACTTTGGCGTCGACAAGGGCTTTGAGAGCGGTGTAGGCACAAACACGGTCATCCTGACCATAAGCGCCGATAAAAGCGCGGTCAAGGCCGACGTCACGGGCTTTGCTGGCCGGAACGATCTCCAGCTCAGCCGAAAGCAGGTCACGCTCCGTGATGCCGTACTGCTCGTTGAGAAGCTGCAAAACTCCAAGTTTAAAGCGCTTTTCGATATCCTTATCGGGATGAGGATATCCGCCGATGAGCACGTTGAGCTTCTCCCCTTCAATCACCTCAGAGGCCTTCTTCGACATTTGGTCCTTGCCCAGATGCGGCAGCAGATCCGTGATGACAAAAACAGGATCCTTCTCATCTTCGCCGATGCTGAGCTCCAGTTTTTCACCATTCTTCAGCATGACGACGCCATGGAGTGCCAGAGGAATCGCTACCCATTGATATTTCTTGATCCCGCCGTAGTAATGCGTTTTGAGTAAGGCCATCTCGCTGTCTTCATACAGGGGATTCGGCTTCAGGTCAAGTCTCGGAGAGTCAATATGAGCGCCTACAATGGCCAGACCATCCGTTAAAGGTCCGTGCCCGACGACAGCGGCAAAAAGACCTTTACCGTGAATGCTGCGGTAAACCTTGTCGCCGGCCTTAAGCCTGTTCTGCGAGGACAGCTCAACAAATCCGGCTTTTTTCAGCATCTCCACAGCAAAATGGTGAAACTCGCGCTCGGTTTTTCCGGCGTTCAGCGCTTTCATATAATCTCCGGAAAATCCTTCAGCCGCTTTGATGCTGTGGGCATCGGCCAGTTCAGCCGCTTTTTTTACCTCAAAGAAGAGCTTTTCGCAGATAGCGTTCTTTTTCTCTTTGCCACTTTCTTTTTTGGCTGTCATAAATAAAGTCCTCCTGCTGAAATGTGCTTTTATTTATTCTGCATCAGGTCTTTCTGCTCGTTCATGTATTCTGCGCGCTTGCTGCGGTAGACGGAACTTTCTTCTTCCTCTTCTTCATCAAGAATTTTGAACTGTGCCGCGCGTTCCGGCGTCATCATGTCGTGTTCTTCAAAATACTTTTTAAGCGCCGTTTTGACAGCCTGTTCGGCCAGAATCGAGCAGTGCATCTTAATGGGCGGCAGACCATCCAGAGCTTCCGCCACGGCCTTATTGGTCAGAACCAGAGCTTCATCGACAGTTTTGCCGATAATCATCTCAGTCGCCATGGAAGAGGTTGCAATGGCCGATCCACAACCAAAAGTCTTAAACTTGGCGTCTTTGATGATGCCATCCTCAATTTTGAGGTCCATCTTCATGATGTCGCCGCAGACTGGATTGCCCACGGTGCCGCTGGCATCTGCCTTTTCTATTTCTCCGACATTTCTCGGATGGAGAAAATGATCCATTACTTTTTCGCTGTATTCCAGTGCCATAATCTTGCTCCTTAATCTATTGTCCTGTTGAATCAGGGAATGAGACAGTTTTCAATTTCGCCTTTCTGAAAGGCTTCCCAGAGGGGCGACATCTGGCGCAGCCTCTCGATAATCTCGGGAAGGTCTTTTGCCAGAGCCTCAATGTCTTCTTTGGTATTATCCGAGCCAAGGGTGATGCGAATTGAGCCATGAGCTATTTCTGCCGGTAAACCGATGGCCAGCAGGACATGGGAGGGTTTAAGATCCGAAGAGGCACAGGCCGAACCCGAGGAAGTATCATAGCCCAGAGCATCCAGCATGAGCAGAATAGACTCTCCTTCAATAAACTCAAAGGAAAAGTTCATGTTGTTGGGCAGGCGATGAACCGGGTCGCCATTGTAGCGGCTGTGCGGAATTTTGCTCAACAGTTCTTTGACAAGATACTCGCGCAACTCCGTGAGCCTTGCCGTCTTCTCAGGCATCTCTGCCATAGCCATTTCGGCGGCTTTAGCAAGACCGGCGATATAGGGAACATTCTCTGTTCCTGCACGTTTGCCGTATTCCTGAGCTCCACCATGAATTAAATTATCAATGCGCACGCCACGGCGCATATACATAAGGCCGATGCCCTTGGGTGTGCCCAGCTTGTGGCCGGAGAAGGACATCATGTCGACGCCGAGCTTTTTCACATCGATGGGGATGGCTCCAAAAGCCTGCACCGCGTCACAGTGAAAGAGAACCTGCTTTTCGTGGCAAATCCTGGCAATCTCTTCAACGGGCTGAATCGTACCAACCTCATTATTAGCCATCATAATCGAAACGAGAATGGTATCCTCACGAATGGCTGCAGCGACATCCTGCGGATTCACCCGTCCCAGCTCATCAACATCGAGATAAGTAATGTCGAAGCCCTGAGTTTTCAGCCACTCCATACTGTGCAAAATGGCATGATGCTCAATTTTTGAGGTAATCAGATGCTTGCCTTTGCCGGCGAGTTTGAAGGCCGTTCCCTTAATGGCCCAGTTATCCGACTCAGTGCCGCAGGAAGTGAAATAAAGCTCGTTCGGGGCACAATTCAGTATATCCGCCAGTCTGGCACGCGCGTCAGCGACAAGATGAGCCGCTTCGTGTCCTTCTTTGTACAGTGAGGAAGGATTGCCATAAACATGTTTCATGACATCGTAAATCACATCGGCGACTTCCGGACGAACGGCTGTTGTTGCAGCATGGTCAAAGTAAATTCTATGTTGAGTTCTGTTCATAAATCTATACTCCCGATGGAAAAGCCCGAGGGGCCTTATTAACTAACTCTATTTTAGGATTTAGCGGGTAAGCGTTGAGTAACACGTGTTACATCAAAACAGGGGCCTCTTCAGCCCTTCTTCAGCTTATCTTTTGCTTTCTCAAGCTCTTCCAGCCAGGTGGCAAGACGCTTTTCCGAACCGAGCTGTCCCGGATGATAGTATTTTTTTCCGCGTAAAGCATCGGGCAGGTATTCCTGAGCCGAAACGTGCAGAGGGAAATCGTGAGAATATTCATAGCCCCTGGCATAACCCAGCTCGGCCATGCCCTCGACGGGCGCATTCCTTAGATGATAGGGAATCTCACCAATGTCCTTTTTGCGCACATCATCAAGGGCGGCATCAATGGCCAGGTAGGCACTGTTAGATTTAGGTGAGGTCGCGACCAGGAGAACAGCTTCAGCGAGGATAATCCGGGCTTCCGGCATGCCGATCTGGGTGACGGCCTGCCAGGCAGCCATACAGATGGAGAGCAGCTGGGGATTAGCAAGGCCGACGTCTTCCGCCGCGCAAATGACAATACGGCGGGCAATAAAGGCGGGATCCTCTCCACTCTCCAGCATACGGGCAAGGTAATGAATCGCTGCGTCGGGTGCAGAGCCGCGCATCGATTTAATAAAGGCGCTGATCGTGTCGTAATGTGCTTCACCTTCACGGTCATAGCGCAAAACCGGCTCCTGCAGACAGTCTGAAAGTGTCTCCAGATCCAGCCTGAGGCTGCCATCCTCAGCAGGTTTAGAGGAGAGCACGGCAAGTTCCAGAGCATTTAAGGCCACCCGGGCATCGCCGCGGGAGCCCCGGACAAGGAAGGTCTCGGCCTCAGGTGTCAGGCTGATCTGCAAATGACCGTATCCCCGTTCCGGATCGCTCAGGGCTGCATGAAGAATCTCCCGAATATCTTCTTCTTCCAGAGCCTTGAGCTGAAAGACCGTGCTGCGGGAGAGCAGAGCCTTATTGACTTCAAAAAATGGATTTTCTGTGGTCGCCCCGATCAAAATGATCGTCCCATCTTCCACACTGGGCAGGAGAGCATCCTGTTGGGCTTTATTAAAGCGATGGATTTCATCAATAAAGAGGAGAACTTTCCCCTCAGGGGTGAGCAGTGGATTTCCGGCATCTTCAATCACACGTCGGATATCGGCGATCCCAGAGGTGACGGCATTCAGACGCTTGAAGCTGCGTTCGGTTCCATTGGCAATGACCCGAGCCAGTGAACTTTTGCCGCTGCCCGGAGGGCCGAAAAGGATGATGGAACTGAGCTGATCGGCAAGAATCATGCGCCGCAGCATTTTTCCTTCCCCAAGCAATTGACGCTGGCCGAAAAATTCGGCCAGCGTCCTGGGTGCCATACGATAGGCAAGAGGTTCTTTTTTTCGGGAAACCTCAGTCATTGTGATTAAAGATTTTCGTAGAGCGGATGTTTTGCCAGAAGATCGGCCACACGGCGGCTGATCTCATCTTTATGAGCATCAAAATCTTTAATGGCCAGAGCGATGAAATCGGCAATTTCATCCATGTCATCAACGCCAAGACCGCGGCTCGTCACTGCAGGAGTACCAATACGAAGACCCGAGGTGATGGTCGGTTTCAATTCATCGTAAGGAATGCCATTTTTATTCGTCGTGATATTGACTTCATCCAGACGCTCCTGCAGATCCTTGCCGGTGACGCCGGTTTCGCGCAGGTCAAGCAGAATCAGATGGTTGTCCGTGCCGCCGGAGCACATGTGGACGCCGCGCTTGTTGAGCCCCTCGGCCAGAGCTTTGGCATTTTCGACAACGTGCTGCTGATAGACTTTGAACTCGGGTTTAAGCGCTTCGCCAAAGGCTACGGCCTTAGCTGCGATAATGTGCATGAGCGGGCCGCCCTGCATGCCGGGGAAGACGGCCGAGTTAATCTTTTTAGCATATTCTTCCTTGCACATAATCATGCCGCCACGGGTGCCGCGAAGCGTTTTATGTGTGGTTGTGGTGACCACGTCGGCATAAGGCACAGGGCTGGGATGCAGACCCGCAGCCACGAGACCCGCGATGTGGGCCATATCAACCATAAGAAGGGCGCCGCAGGCATCAGCCACTTCGCGGAATTTCTTAAAGTCAATGATGCGGGGATAGGCAGACGCACCAGCAATGATGAGCTTGGGCCTGACTTCCATAGCCTGCTCCATCAGGGCATCGTAGTCGATCTGCATGGTGTCGCGACGGACCTTATAGCCGTGCGCTTCAAAGTATTTTCCGGAGAAGTTAATCTTCATACCGTGCGTGAGATGGCCGCCGTGCGCCAGATCCATGCCGAGGATTTTATCGCCGGGGTTGAGCAGCGCAAAGAATACAGCCGTGTTCGCCTGTGCGCCGGAATGAGGCTGAACGTTGACATGTTCGGCTCCATAGAGCTTTTTCGCGCGTTCGATCGCCAGATTTTCAACGACGTCAACATATTCACAACCGCCGTAGTAACGTTTTCCGGGGTAACCTTCGGCATATTTATTGGTAAGCACTGAGCCGGCAGCTTCCATAACAGCGGGGCTGACGAAGTTCTCAGATGCGATCAGTTCAATTTTATTCTGCTGACGGTGAAGTTCGTTCATCATCGCTTCATAGACTTCAGAGTCTTGCTGTTTGATGTGTTCGTAAAGCATGAATTTTCCTCCTGTGGCCTTTATTCGGAACATTTTGTCTTCCTTATGGGAACTGACCTTCAATGTGAGGTCGCCGAAAAAGGTTTGTTTAATGATATTAATATTGCTTTTTACGCAAATTCTAACGATGTTTAGTATATCAGAAAATAAAAACAAGCAAAAGGAGCCGCAGAGTTTCTCTGGTTGATGTCAAGTTAAACTGAGATCTTTTTCCATCATATTCTCTCAGGGTCAGCCTGAGGGGGCGCTGTATGAGTGGAAGCTTGAAAAAACTAAATTAGCGTACTGCTTCCGTGAATTTTCCGTCCAGCCTCTAGTCTTCCAGGTTTTTCAGCTGAATCTGCAAGGCTTCGCTCTGGCTTACGGCAAGACGGGTGAGCGCCTCTACATCCAGTTTAGCTTCCGCTTTTTCGGCATTTTCAAGGCTGGGATGAGTTTTGGGATGCTTGGCTACGAAGACCGTGCAGCAGTCCTCATAGGGCAGAATGGAGGTCTCGAAACTGCCGATATCCTGGGCAAGAGCCACAGTCTCATCTTTGTCGCAGCCAATAAGCGGACGAAAGATGGGCAGGCCCGCAACCGCATCCGTACAGACCAGCGCTTCCAAAGTCTGGCTGGCAACCTGACCAAGACTTTCCCCGGTAATAAGAGCTTTTATTCCTCGCTCCCTGGAGATAGCCTCAGCGATACGCAGCATCATTCGGCGCATCACAATGGTCATCATATCTTCGGGAACCAGTTTGTTCATCGTGAGCTGCACCTCAGTGAAATTCACAATGTGCAAAGTCAGAGTTCCCGCGTAGCGCGCGAGAATATGAGCAAGATCGATCACCTTTTTCTTTGCATCCTCACCAGTATAAGGCGGCGTATGGAAATAAATGGCTTCCAGACGCATGCCGCGGGAAGCCATGCGATAGCCTGCTACGGGACTGTCAATGCCTCCTGAAAGGAGCAGCATGCCCTTCCCTCCCATGCCCACCGGCAGGCCTTTACGCGCCGGATAAATCTCATGATAGAGATAAATCGACTCACGAATTTCTACATAGATTGTGACGTCAGGCTGATGCACATCCACCCGGGTCGTTTCAGGCCAGCGTTCGGTGATCAGATCGCCTAAAGAGCAGCAGACATCGTAGGAGCGCAGGGGAAAGGATTTATCAATGCGTTTGCATTCAATCTTGAAACTTATCGGCAAAGAAGTAAAACGAGTACGATCGCTCTTCTTTGCGGCATTCATGCGGAGGGCCTCCTCAGAGAACACGCTTTCTCCAAACTTTTCCACCGTTTGTTTGAGGACTTCCAAATCCTGGGGAATACGTCGGACCGGGCTCGCCGAAACATAACCGAAAACATCGTGAATGGCGTTAATAACGGCCTTCGTATCAGTAGGACCATCCTTTCGCTCAATCCAGATTCGAGAATCACTCTGCGTGATCTTATATTTACCAAGGCCGCGCAGGCGATATTGCATATTGTGGAAGAGCTGAGACTCAAAGCGGTTGCGGTTCAGACCTTTGAGTGCTATTTCACCCAGGCGCGCAAGGACAATTTCATCTCCGGGAAGAGCTGTGGGAGCATTCCCCTGAACAGGATCCGCAGAACCTTGCGAGGCTTTTCCCTGAGTGTCCACCCCGAGGAAAGGATTCGAAGACTCATGACTATCAGATGCTGAAGCATCTGATGCCGATATGATGGAATCTCTTTTGTTTTCGCCAGCGTGCATATTTTTCTTTCCTTCATTGAGCGCTGAATTTTTTACAGAGCTTCTTCTACAGGTCTTTTAGCGCATTTTTTGCGACTTTTTAATGTTTTTTTATTGTACTTTATTAGTTCTGCTGTTTTCGTCTTGTGTGTGGCTTTTAGCCGTGCTCAAGAAGTTATTTTTTCAGTGCTCCGCGCCGCCAAACCGTGTCAGTAAATCAGCGATCTCGTGGACAAGTCGCTCAATATCTTCTTCCCTCGTCTGGGCAGAAAGGCTGATGCGCACTGCGTGGCGACTCTCATCAGCACTCAGGCCGAGGGCGATGAGTGCTGGGTCAGCATCTTTGGTAGAAGCGCAGGCTGAACCGATAGAGAGGTCAAAGCCACGTTCGGATAAGCCATTTTGCAAGGTCTGAGCACGCAGTCCTGGAAAAAGCAGAAGAACAATATGAGGCACGCTCCTGGCATCACTCACTTCTCTGAAAGGCTGAGAAGAGGCTCTGAGGCGCTCCAGCAGCAGAGTTTTGAGAGCACTGACTCTGGTCCAGTTCTGTTCGACCGTTTTTGCTGATTTTTCCATGGCCAGAGCAGACGCGAGAATCAATGGTGGATTTTCTGTGCCAGATCGGCGTCCTCCCTGCTGGCCACCCCCATGAATCAACGGACATAGCCTGAGATTTCGGCGGGCCAGAAGCAAGCCAATGCCCTTAGGTGCTCCAATCTTGTGAAGACTGAAGGACATAAAATCAGCCCCGATGTTTTTGAAAGAAATGGGCAGTTTTCCCAGAGCCTGAACAGCGTCGACATGCCACTTCGCTGAAGGACTGAGTTCATCACGCAGGGCTTTTATCTCAGCAAGAGGATAAATCATGCCGTTCTCATTGTGCACATAAAGCGAGCTGATCAGGTCGGCTGCTGAACCTTCAAGGGAAGCCCGCAAAGCTGAGAGATCATAGCGGCCATTTTTCAAAGGCAAAAAGTCCACTTCCCTTTTCTCAGCTGTTTCCAGAAAACGCAGGGTTTCCATAGTTGCAGGATGCTCAGCGGCATCACTCACCAGCTTGCGTCCACGCCTGCGGCTTTCGATGGTCACACTTTTGAGTGCTGTGTTGATTGACTCACTGCCCCCGGAGGTAAAGATAATTTCTTCAGCTTCACAGTCGAGAACGGTAGCCATGCGGCAGCGAGCCTCTTCTATTGCCAGGCGACATTCCCTGCCATCATGATGGAGCGAAGCAGGATTATAGTTAAACTTTTTCAGAGCCTCGACATAAAGATCAAGGACCTCCGGATCCAGGAGACCGCTGGCTGTAGAATCGAAATAGATACCCATTTTTTACAAATTCCTTCTGGCCTTTTTATTAATAAGAAAGACCAGATCCTGAGAAAACTGCGAACAGAAAAACTTGCAGGCGAATAGCTGCAAGATCTAAAGACGAAAAGAGGCGCAAGCAGCGTCAATTAATTTCCACTTTAATCAGGTCAGGGCGCAGAATGATGCGCAAAACCTCACAGATATAGCCGTTGCGGGCAAAGAGGGGACCTTCCATGGCGATGATAAAACTGCGGCGTGGAATATCCAGAGCTTCCGCTTCACGATTTTTGGCCGGGCGACAAGTCAGAGAAAGACTGCCTTTCTGCGGCAGATAGGCGTATTTATTGGACTTGATATCGACCATTCGTTTGCCGGCCGCAAGGCTTTGACCAAGTTCAGGGAAAAGCTGTACAGGAATATAGGAATAGCAGTGCCCAAGAATCTGCTCTCCGGCATTGACCGGCCACTCAGCCAGCCAGTAACCCGGATGAGTCTGCTTCTCTGCTATTTTAAAGAGACGGTCGATTTCGGCATCGGGTTCAATCAGTTTGATTGGTTTGAGACCGATGTTATCGACATTATTCATGTTGAGAAAGGAAAAGCTCAGTGCCGTAAAATGAGGAATTTCAAGGCGCTCGACCTCTTCGGCCACATAGGTTCCTTTCCCTTTATGAATCTCCAGCACGCCATCGGAGACCAACTCTGCAATCGCCTGGCGCACTGTCGGGCGACTCAGATCCAATTCTCTGCAAAAATCCATCTCTGAAGGGATCTGCGCACCACGGGCATAGGCGCCACTGCTGATTCGTTCTACAATTAATTCGCGCAGCTGCGCATAAAGCGGAATACTGCTGTGTTTATCCAGCTTCATAACTGCACCTCCGAAAGCTAAGCTGTCTTAACATCGTAGCATAAGAAAGCTTTAGAGAAAAGAACCTTTCTTGTCCTGACACCCTGACCATGTGCGAAACAGCTTGCAATGGCGGCTATTCCAAAACAGAAGCCAGCTTACCACCTGTAGTTTCGTCCTGCATGCGGCGTGAGGCTCTTTCTACTTGTCTGCTGATTTCATTCTCATCCTGGACTTTACCATTAATATCGAGTAGCTTTCCCTGCTTGTAAAGAATTTTTCCGTTCACTACAGTAAAATCAACCGGAGCCTTGATCCCAATGGTGGCCAGCATGTTTTCAGGATCAAAGCTGGCGCCGGCAAGTTCCAGTCGGTATTTCTGAATCGCAAAAAAATCTGCTGCTTTTCCGACTGCAAGCTGACCAAGCTCGGGACGGCCAAGGAGTGCGGCTCCACCTCTTGTCGCCATTTTCAGAAGCTCATAGCCGGAAGGAGCTTTTTCTCCCCAGGAGAGGCGATGGAGCAGATATGCGATACGCATTTCTTCCAGCAGGCTGGAACCATCGTTGCTGGCGCTGCCGTCAACAGCCAGACCTACATGAACGCCTCTTTGAAGCAGCTCAGGAACGCGGCAGATCCCCGAGGAAAGTTTCATGTTCGAGGCCGGGCAATGAGCGACGCCCGTTCCTGTCTCCGCTAAGAGATCGAGTTCAGCATCATTAAAATGAACGCCATGGGCAAACCAGACATCTTTGCCCAGCCAGCCAAGTCGGGCCATATACTCCAGAGGACGAATACCATAATGTTCTTGCGTGTAGACCTCCTCATCTCTGGTTTCCGCCAGATGCGTGTGCAGGCGAACCCCTTTGCTTCGAGCCAGTTTGGCTGATTCACGCAGCAGCTCTTCACTGACACTGAAAGGTGAACATGGAGCCAGCACCACCTGTCGCATGGAGAAAGGCCTTTCATCATGATAACGGTCAATGAGAGCTTCACTATCCTCAAGGATTTCTTTGATACTCTGTACGACTGAATCAGGGGGAAGACCTCCATCTTTTTGGCTGAGATCCATGCTGCCCCGGGACAGGACAAGGCGGATGCCCATGAGATCGGCCGCTTCAACTTCTGCAGCGAGCAGATCACCGCTGTTTTCCGGGAAAACGTAATGATGATCAAAAACCGTTGTGCAGCCGAATTTAATCAGTTCACCCATACCGGCGCGACAGGCTGCAAAAAAGCCCTCAGCATTAAGTTTGGCCCAGATCTCATAAAGTTTTGTCAGCCAGTCAAAAAGCTCCAGATTTTGCACCTGCGGCAAATTCCGTGTGAGAATCTGATAAAGATGGTGATGTGTGTTAATCAGTCCTGGATAGACGATGAAGCCACGGCCATCAATTTCAACGTCAGCCCTTTGCTTTACCTCACCAATCTGTGAAATTCTACCGTTTTCAACGAAAAGATCGCAATGCTCATACACCCTGTCGCTGTCATCACAGCTGACCAGGCAATCAAGATTGCGAAAACAGAGACTTTGTTTATCCTGCTGGCTCTTAAGTTCTGGCATTTTTTCCCTCCATCGCTAAACCTACTTTTCCCCTTTGCCCGTTTCAATGTCTGTCTGTCCTCTGCTGCTCACTAAAGAAAAAAGGTATGGATGAATTGAAAAGGCTGAGATATACCAGTTCTTCCCATATTCTGATGGCAGTGCTCAGAACCAGATTGCTAATAGCGCTCAGAATCAGGCTGATTTTATTGTAACAGATGAAAGAGACTGATACTCTGAGGCTCGATCAACAGATTTCCGTCAACCGTACTTTCCTTAGCCAGGTCTTCGTCTCTCCGTTCTTTTCTTTCAAACCGGGTGTAATTCAAGTAGTTTTCTCCATTAAGATAATTTTCCGAACCATTTGCAGAAAAGGAAAAGATGAGTTTGGCCGAACGAAGTTCCATAAATTCCTGAGCCGGAAGATTCAGGCGTTCAGGTTTTAAGCCGGGATTCAGACAGACAAAAAGACTTTCCTTGAGAGGCCTGGCAACTTGACTGTTTGCTTCTTCCTTTTCCTGGCCCTGATCCTGCCAATCTTTTAGATCGGGGTTTACTGCCCTGGCCTCTCCACGGTGGCCGGAGATCGTGGAGACATGGCAATATCTTTTGTAGAGCAGCGCTTTGCCCTCTTCATTGCAAGCGATCGGGGACCAGTCCGAAGTCGCCAGCAGCGAGGGGTATTGCCTGCGCAGGGCAATGAGTTGTTTCAGGATGCAAAAGAGAGAACGCGGATCTCTGATGTTTTCTTCTACTGTTGGCGCATGGACGTCTGGATCTACCGGCAAATAAAGCTGCTCAGGTGCTGCGTTGGAAAAGCCGAAATTCCGCCCCTGCTTCCATTGCATGGGCGTGCGCGAACCCGTTCGGTGATAGCCCCCCTCCTTGCTGGGAAGCGGCAGATAACGCTGCCCGATTTCATCGCCATAGTAAATAAAAGGGTTGCCGGGCAGGGTCAGAAGGCAGCAATAGGCCAGAGCAATTTCATCTCGACTCAAACGGGGGGCCAGCCGAGGCGTATCATGATTGCACGTGATAAAGCAAAAGCTGGCTTTCGAGCGAGAAGCTTCATATTCCCGTCTATATTCCACCAGCCACGACAGCGCTGAGGTCGAACTCCCGGCGTTAAAATAGCTTCGATCTCCTTCGCGTGAGTTTGTGCTTTTCGTGTCACGGGTAAAGCGCAGCATATGATGATAGCCATTGCCTTCGCCCCAGCCCCAGTCCAGCCAGAAGTCCATATCAAAACCGGCTTGGGAGCTGAGACCAGGTCGCCCCCACTCCGAAACAAAAGCTGCCTGGGGAAAATCTGGCCGCAGCTGATCGAAGATGAACTGCCAGGTTTTGATGGTTGCCGTTTTTTCGTCACCGTCACCCTTGACAAGGCTGTCCGCCATGTCGACGCGGAAACCATCGGCTCCGCGCTCCAGCCAGAAGCGCATGACGTCCACCATGGCCACGCAGGTTTCACAGGCCTCTTTTCCCAGAGCCTCACTCTGCCAGGGTTTTCGGACTTCAGCCCAGCCGTAATTCAGCGCGGGCTGACATTTGAAAAAATTGAGAATATAAGCGCCATCCCGCTCCGATTCTCCGCTGATGAAAGGCCGGCCCTCTGCTCCTTCAAAGGCACTGTTGGTCCAGATATAGCGCTTAGTGAAGGCGTTTGCTTCACTTTTACTGCTCTCGATAAACCAGGGGTGTTCCTCACTTGTATGTCCGGGAACCAGGTCCAGTAAGACCTTCATGCCTCGCCGATGCGCTTCATTAAAAAGAGCAATAAGATCATCATTTGTCCCATAGCGCGCGGCAACTCTTTTATAGTCGCGAACATCATAACCCGCGTCTTTGAAAGGCGAATCGAAACAGGGATTCAGCCAGATCGCGTTCGCACCAAGATCAGCAATGTAATCCAGTTTGCTGATAATTCCCGGAATATCGCCAATACCGTCCCCGTTGGCATCATAAAAACTCTGAGGGTAGATTTCATAGAAAACTGCGCGTTCCAGCCACTCAGGGCGGGGATAACGGCTTTCCGGAGCCACAGCGTCTGTTTTTTTAAGAGGACTATTGCCCGGCAATCGAACGGAAATCCCCTGCCTTCCTCCTTCAGCACAAAGTTGCTTCGTGGCCTCCTCCCCCGCCAGGCAGGCTTCCTCATCCAGCAGTGGCAGAAGCTCCGTCAGCTGCTTCAGACAAAGAATATTTTCCAGCTCCGAGTCTTCAGCAGGAAGAGCTTCTTGATCTGAGCGACTGTGTGCACAGTACCATATGGCAGGCAGGCCGACTCTGCGTGCGCCCAGGATATCTGCTGTCCAGCTGTCCCCGATAAAGAGAACTTCGTCGGCAGAATAACGGCTGCGTTGGAGACAAAGTTCAAAATAGCGCGGATCGGGCTTATCAAAGCCGATGTCATCAGAAACAAAAAGGTCTTTAAAATAGGCTGTCCAACCGGCAAGTTCGATGCGACTGCGTTTTTCTGCCAGCCGGCCGTTCGAGCAAATAAAGAGCTCATATTGGCGTGAGAGCCTGTCCAGAACCTCATCTGCTCCCGGTTCTTTGGACACACAGCGGCTAAGCTCTGAGATATAGCGTTGATTGAAAATTTCAGCCAGCTGAGCTTGCCCGTAATCCTTAAGAAAGAGCTGAAAACGTCTCTCCATGACGTCCTCGACACTCAGTTCGCCTGCTTTCTGCCGCCTCCATAGCCCGTGATTCAGCTGGCGGTAATGCTGATAGACCTGCTCATTAAAAGGCAGCGAAAAGGCCTGGCAGCTACTTTCCAGAGCCTGGCGGCTGCAGGGATCAAAGGGCTGGAGAGTATCGTCAAAATCAAAAAAGAGTGCTTTGGGTTTTGGTTCAATCTTACTGTTTTTCATTTTCATGCTTTGCTTTGTCACCTTTCAGCATTTTCATGAATCGCCTGGTCACGTTTCTCTATTCTGATTATGCTTTTGTTCATTTTCCTGCGTTCAGGGGAAAAATTCCCGATAGCAGATGTGCAGCACTTCATCATGCTCGCCAAGCTCGCAGCCCGCTGCCAGAAAACGAAGATTATGATTTTCAAAATGCCGGCTCTGCTGATAATATGCGGCGACAAGACGAAGTTTACTCGCCTTACGGTGGTCGATGGCCTCAAGACAGCGGCCTTTGCTGAGAGATTCATGTCGGGCTTTGACCTCGACAATAAAAAGGACTTTATTTTTCTCCGCAATTAAATCGATTTCTCCGAAAGGCGGCAGACGGAAGTTGCGCTCAAGGATATGATAGCCCTGTGAGGCCAGATGTTCAGCGACACGTCTTTCAGCCTGTTGTCCCCGGGCAAGGCAGCCTGAGCTGCCGGAACTCGCAAAGCCCTGCTTCTCAGCTACAGCCGACTCTGCATAACCTGGATCCTCCGTCCCAGGCCCGCTCAGCAGGGAATCCGGCTGAATACGTGAAGCGGCTTTGTCCTGACTATGAGCAACAGTGGCCTCTTCCTCTGCCACACTCTTCCCCAGTTTCAGTTTACCCAGAAAGCTCAGCCGGTGCTCCGGACAGGGGCCGAGACGTCTGAGAGCTTCGTAATGTGCGGCCGTGCCGTAGCCTTTATGTGAGGCAAAAGCATAACCAGGATAAGCCTGATCCAGTTCGATCATATAGCGATCGCGGCTCACTTTGGCCAGGATGGAAGCTGCAGCAATGGCGTTGACGTGCGCGTCGCCTTTAATCAAAGCACGTTGGGGAAAACGCAGATCCTTAATGCGCAGGGCATCCAGAAGACAGATCGAGGGACTTGGACTGAGCGCCTCAAGGGCCTCTCGGGTAGCTTCCTTCGTGGCTTCAAGAATATTGATGCGATCAATACAGGTCGACGGGCGTGAAGTAACAGCATAAGCCAGAGCTTTCTCCTGGATCTGATCAAAAAGAGCCTCACGGCGCTGGGCGCTGATTTTTTTAGAGTCATTAAGTCCGGGAATAGGCCGTTCAGGATCGAGAATACAGGCTGCTGCAAAGACAGGGCCAGCCAATGGTCCTCGTCCCGCCTCATCGGCACCGGCGACGAGGGCATAGCCTTCAGCGTGAAAATTTTTCTCAAGCTCCGCCATTTCCTCATAGCGGTCCAGATCAGCCTGGCGCAGGCGAAAAACGTAAGGTTTGGTCAAAGCATTATCCCTTTATTCAAAAGTTTAGCCCTTGTATGAAGGCCAGATAGACCTATTCCTGCTCCGGACTTTCAAGGCTCAAATGGCCCAGACTGCCACTGCGGAATGCGGTAAGAATATGACGCGCGGCACGCTGGAGATCCGCTTCTCCTCCCTGTCGCAGGAGGCCACGATTACGGGCCAGGGCTTCGAGGAGCAGCTCACCCTGCTCAGCTTCTGTATAATCAGCGTCTGTAAGCACGAGGCCGTACTCTCGTTCCATCATGCCCGCATAGCGCTGACAGAGCAAGAGCAGAAATTCGCCGGCAAGTTCCGTCAGAGGCATCACATCGTCTTTGATCGCCGCACAGGCGCCGAGAACAATGGCGGCCTGGCGTTCTTCCACTTTTGGCCAGAGCAGGCCGGGTGTGTCAAGCACGCTGAGATGAGTTCCGGCTTTGAGCCAGGAAAGGCTGCGCGTCACTCCCGGTTTGTTGGAAGTAGCTGCCGCTTTGCGCCCCACGAGACTGTTGACCAGCGTGGACTTTCCGCAGTTGGGAATGCCCGCGACGAAGCTGCGGATAGGCCGGTTAATGCGTCCGCGCGACCTGGCGCGGGCGATTTTCTCTTCATTCAGTTCAAGAATTTTGCGAGCCACCGCTTTGGCAGAACCCTGTCGCTGAGCCTGAGTCGCCATGGCCGCCTGGCCTTTTGCAGCATAAAACTTCAGCCACTCTTCCGTCGTGGCTGCATCCGCCAGGTCTTCTTTGTTGAGCAAAAGCAGGCGGGTTTTTCCCTCCGCGATTCGTAAAAGCTCCGGATTGCGGCTGGAGCGAGGTATGCGCGCATCACAGACCTCGACGATGCAGTCGCAGAGACCCATCTCTTCGCGAAGTTCCCGCAGAGTCTTGGCCATATGACCGGGAAACCACTGAATTTGCTGTGCCATCGCTGTACCTCTCTTTCCAGCCTGGCGCTATCTTTAGCTAGTACCATTCTAAACGCTTATTGAAGCCAGTTTGGCCAGCGTTGCATGTCTCGACTTCGCAGCTCTTACAGAGGTGATGAAAAGGTGAACATGATTCACTTGAGCTTTCTTATTTTTTTATCATAGCATAAGGTAATAAAATACTCAGCCATTTCCACGGATCTTTACTCACGCCTTTTGATGTTTATTTTAAATATAAAATAAGAGCTGCCAGATTTATTATATCCCACTTTCTTTTCCATGCAGACTTTTACAAACACTGGGATACCAAATGTTTGGCAGTATGTCATAAGTCGGGTTTAATTCGTTCCTATGTGCGGCATTTAATTGGAAGAAACATACTTTTTAATGCCTTTATTCCAAAGTACATTGGTAAGCATAAGTCCCAGCACATCCCAGAGCGCAAGAAAAACAAGAGCAGCTGCGGGCAAACCGCGTATGGGAACCTGCCAGCTCATGTTGGTGACAAAGCCATAGGGAACGACATACATGAGAATCTTTATGATGGCTTTGGGATAGATCGCTATGGGCCTGGTCGCCACATCGTAGAGATATTCACTTAGACCGAGCAGCCGTGTCGAGTTTTCAAAGAAGAAAACCAGAGTAACGAAGAGCTGATTAACGATGTAAACACAAAGGACAGCCAGGATGATAAAGAGCAAAAACACGATGATATTAAATATCGAAAAGACATTGTATTGGATATATAAACCAACAATGAAGGGTATAACAACGAGGACATTGATTAAGCAGGAATAATCCTGGCGGAAACAACTGTAGTAATAAAGAGAGTTCACCGGACGAAGGAGAACGGTATCCAACTCGCCTTCCAGAATGACCTCAGCTAAATTCTCATGGGCGGAAGCAAAAAAGAATTGATACAGATAAGTGATCAGCGAGGCCACTGAGATCATCAGCAAATAATCCTGAAAAGAATAGCCGACAATATCATCTGTAAGTGAAAACAAAACCATGCCCAGGATGCACTCAACGGTAAAGAAGAGCACGCCAAAAGTGGCCGTAATCACTGCCGTTGCCCGATATATCGCAAATGACTTCAAACTCTGACGTGAGAAAACAGAGAATAAAGAGAAATACTTTTTCATGCCCTGACCCCCTCATAACGATAGAGCAGTTTTCTGAATCCATGTTGAAAGAAGCTAAAGAAAAGCAAGAAATAGACGCCATTGATACAGCTGTAGAAGAAAATGGCCTCTAACTCAAAACTGCCGATAAGGGTCTTCGAAAAAACATAGCCGACGAGCGAGAAAGGATTAAAAACAAGAGTTTTATAGATGCCTTCCGGCAAAATATCAAGGGGAAAAAGTTGACCGCTCAAAAGCATAAACAAGGCAGATAAGACAGGACGAAGAGGCCAGGTGTTTTCCAGGATGAAGCCAACGAGTGAAAGTACCGCCATAAAAGCGTAAAACATGCTAAAGGCACTGAGGATGTAAACGATCAGGCTCAGCGGGTACTTCGCCTTTAACAAAATAAGCGGCACAAGCAAGAGTATATAGAATAACTTGCTACCAAGCTGTCTTGCATAATCCATAAAAAAATAATTGACCGGTCGCAGCAGAGTGACAGACAAGGACCCGTTCTGTATCGCATTCCCAAGGGTAAAACACGGTTCAAAAGAAAAAAGCATTCCCGAAAATATGGTAAAGAGAAAGTAGGTCGACAATTGGTTCTTATCATATCCAGCTAAATCTGCTCCGCTATTTAAGACACTGGTCCATAAGCAGATGGTTGTGAAGTAGATGATACCGTTTGTGAATAATTCAAGGACAATCTGTGACCGATAAATCATTTTTCTTTTGAACGCATTGCGCATCAAAACAAGATATTTCATGAATCTTGTCCCCTCGCTTGATTCTGTGCCCTGTAAAAAGCTTTCAACGTCTCATCAAGATCTGATTCTTCCTCCTGTATGGAAGTGATATCAGAAAAATCCAGGCAAGATAAATCTCCGGGCGTTTGAACACTAATACGATAGGAGGCGGTGTCTATTTTTTCACAGCGCATCCTGGATGCATCGAAACCGGCAGGAAGAGAATCTGTTTTTGTCCTCAGCACATAAGAATGCTGTGGATTATCGCTGAAGCGAAATTGACTCAGGGGGCCATCATAGAGAACCTGTCCCTTATCTAAAAACAGAATGCGTTTTGCCACAGCTCGTATATCTTTCGTATTATGACTGGAAAGCAAAATGGTCGCCCCATAGATTTGATTGTAGCTCAGAAGAAAATCATGGATATTGCTCTGGCTGAGAATATCGACGCCAATGGTAGGTTCATCCAGCATTAAAAGCTTAGGTCGATGAATCACCGTCGCAATCAAATTGAACTTGACAATTTGCCCCAGGGAAAGTTTGCGGACAGGTACAAACAGCTTATCTTTAAGGTTTAATTTTTCCAGAAGAAAATCTAAATCTTTTTTAAACGCCGCTTCTTCAATTCCATAGATCACTTTAAGTGAATGAAAAGTATCGATGGCTGGCAAGTCCCATATAAGCTGAGTCTTTTGTCCAAACATGACACCAATATCCTGGAGAAAAGCGTGTTCACGCCGTTGCGGAGCATAACCCAATACAGAAACTTCACCGCCCTGCGGGGTCAAAATACCCGAAAGCAATTTCATTAAAGTCGTTTTACCCGCTCCATTTTCGCCCAGAAGGCCAATCAACTCCCCTTGCCCAATCTGACAATTAACACCGTCAATGGCTTTAACATAGCTTATTTCCCGGTGGAAAAAATCCTTCAGCCCATTCAGAAATCCAGGCTCCTTATTAAAAACAGGGTAACTGTATTTCAAATCCTTACAAGCAATCATTTCCATATCCCGGATCAACCCGCCCTTCACATAAGCAATCAATTAAATTATATGCCATCATTACGAAGCCAACTCTATGGCCTGGTATCTTTTTAAGAGGTACGACCCACCAGTAATCAAAAAGATCGAAAGAGCCATGAGGATGAGCAGACTGCTCCAATAACCATATCCTAAGTTCCCGCTTAGCAGTTCCGGGATTCGGATATAAGAGAAGGGATTGAATGGAGCAGGAACAATGAGCAGACAAGATAAGAAGCAGACGGAGATTACAACCCCGCCGGAATCTTTCAGGACGAGAGATAAAATGTTTGTCAACGAAAAAATAAACACAGCAACAGAAATAAAGAGAAGATAATAATATTTGATGTAAGTCCATATAGAAGTGCTGATAAGGCTGAAAAAGGCTGTTTCAGGCGAAAATTGAACGAACAGTTGATCAAATATTCGGGGATTGATCAGTACGGATATGTCAGAACCAGTCCCACCTATAAAAAAAGATACTATGCTGGGAAGAAACAGTAAGATACTAAGGGATATAAGGGTGATAAAAAGCTTCACGATCACTTTGGAATAATAACTTTTTCTCCGTGAGAATGGTTGAGTGAGTAAAAGTCGAATGCCACCTGACGTAAATTCAACAGACCAGTTGTTTGCATTCATGATGACCACAAAAAACATGGCGGCCAGTGAAAGCATAGGAAAACTAATCATATAATGTAAGAGTGAACTTGCCCGAATTTTATCACTGAAAGTCTCTCCCAGAGCGATGCTTCCTTTATTCTTTACTAACCTTGCGTATAAACTGTGAATGTCTTCATTATAAATATATTCTTCATGAATCAGATGAATGTTCTTTTTATATATTTTTTCAAAAGCATAGCTGTCCATGTCCAGAATGGTTTTCTTTATTTCATTGAAGTTCTTCGCTCTTTGCTGATTGAGCGTTTCCAGTTTTTCCTGAAATAAAATATATTTCAGTAAGACTTCACCTTCGAACTTATAAAGTTTTGTTTGCGCTAGCAATTCATCAGAAGGATTTTGCAAATTCGCTTTTTGAGCTAAAGCATAGAGATTTTGTGTGAATTCGTATGCTAACAGAAGCTTTTCTTTTTCGGCTGCCGCTAATGCTTCGCTTCTCCTGGGGAAGTCATTTTGATTTTGTTTGAAAAAGTACAGAATTGCTATGCAGGACAGCAGAAATACTAAGATTATTGAAAGCAGGAATCTTTTACTAATACTCTTATTAAAATCTGCAAAAATCAAATTTTTCATATCAATTGGCAACAATCACTTCTTGATATATGTCTTCAAGGGATTTGTATGCTTTCTTTAAGTCAGATAGTCTGATCCCTTCGTTAACAATGACCATTAGCAGGTCATTGAGCTCGCCCTCAGTGGCAACACAATGTAAGCATTTTGTTCTCTGCGAATCTGTCTTTGCTGCGCAGATGTACCCTCTTTCTTTGAGAATCGCTTCGAGTCTTGGTAGTTCATTTGTATAAATATCGTATCCACTACTCATTTGTTTGTCAGAAATAGCTCCATCGAATATAACTACTCCGTGATTAATCATAAGTACTCGATCACAGATCTTCTCTAATTCAGACAACAAATGTGAGGAGAGCAGAATCCCTGTTCCCTGATCTTTTAAGTGACATAGTTCTTCGCGAAGCTGAATGACGCCCTCTGGATCCAGACCATTCATTGGTTCGTCTAAAATAATCAAATGCGGTTTGGGCATCAGAACCATTGTTAAAATCAATCGCATTTTCATGCCCGTGGAATAAGAGGAAGCTCTCCTACGTAGAGCTTCGCCTAATTTTGAGAAAGCTTCGGCCTCAGCAATTTCGGTTTTGGGCAAATCTCTCCACTGCGCCATCAGTCTGATATGCTCCGCACCCGTCAGTTCGGGATACAGTGCCGGACTCTCGATACTTGCACCCAGAAGCTTTAATGCACTCACTCGGTCGGCCTTGATATCATGACCCTCGATGGATATGTCACCAGAATCATAATGAACTAATCCACAGATACACTTCATCGCAGTAGACTTACCTGCGCCATTTGGTCCAAGCAGCCCAACAATTTCAGATTGATTGACCTGAAAACAAAGATTCTTAAGGACTGACTTCTGTCCAAAACGTTTATTGAGCTTACGAACTGAAAGAAGTGGCATTTTCCCCTCTATGATTTTTTACTAATACACTTAAGATGATTTATTCCATGTCTTTGAAATGGAAGCAGCGACTTTTCTATTATTTCTTACTTCTGCTCATCACAGGTTAGTCTTCTTCTCTCGTTGCCTTGATGGAGAGTGACTCCATAAACTTGCTAATGCATTGCTAAGCACAAGATAAAAAAAGTTTTTTCCGTTCCTTTGAAGGTGTGATTCATTCCAGATTATTTCATGCCTTGCCTCACATTCCTATCCATGGTTAATTTGGCTAATAGAACGATGCCCAATATAGAGACTGTCAATAATATTATGGCATGGAGCCAGGTATACGGCTCTGTTCCCAAGGCAATGTTCCACCCATTAGTAAGCGAAAATGGGTTGATATAGTCAAATCTGGATCGCATGTTTCTTTGTTCAAAAAAATAAATAAAAAATGACAGAGCAGCTATCACAAACATTCGGCATCGGTACTTCATCACAGCCAGGATAATGTATGTGGATAGCGCGACAATAAACGTAATTTTAAGGAAATCAACAACTGCGGCTCTAAGAAAGAATTCAGCAAATCTTACCGACATAAAATCATGATAATTTAAAGCTGAAATAGCATTTTGCTCGCCGTATGGCACGTAAGGTAATTGAGATAAACCAATGAATCTGCTGGGCAATATATTGTTAGTCAGACAGACTGATTGAAACGTATTACATCCGTGTCGAATAACCACCATATCCGTGTTCCAGTTATAGGTTTTTCCGACCAGTGCTGCCACTGAACAGCTCATTATTTGAGGAACGGTATAAAAAAATAATACTAAAATATATGTTAAAGAAAAAAGATGAAGAAAAACGCAAAATCTTTTTCTGGGTAACATATAGATATTTTTGATATAACCTGAGCTGGAAATCTTAAACAGATAATACGCGATCAGAATAGGGCTAGTCGCTAAGAGAATGAGCCTTGGCTGAAAAATGCCCCGATCAGAACTTTTGGACATGAATTTCATAAGGAAGTAATAAAGATTAAAACCGGCCATTGGTTCCAGGCGATCAGAAAAATAATTATCAATCGCTCTTTCAGCTTCTAAGGCAAAATGAGCATATTCAACATCAGATTTCTTAGCATCAGGACTTGAGATTTTATCAAAGTCATCAATCTTGTAAGGATAATGAATATCTGCCAAAAATGCTTTTATTTTTTCAGGATACAGGGTGTAAACACTTGGTTTTGTGTCTGTATTGTCGGTAAAAAATTGAGCAGCCGTAAGAAACACCAAAGCAGTTGTAGAATTCGCGTCACTGAGCTTTTGCTCAAAACTTTGCTCCTTACCCAGATTATCAAGTATTGCAATCATTTTATTAATTTGATAATCATAACTTCCTTCAAATCTTTCCTCGAATTCATCGCCCAAATCCTTAGCTAATAGCCTCACCTGACTTAGCCAATAGCCTTTAGACTTGATGTTTGAACTAATATAATGACGATAAATATCCCTCTGTTGTTCAAAAATAGATGGTGACTGTACTTGCAGATACAGGGACCAAACAAGAAAAAACAAAAGAAGGACAGAAAGTAAACGCCGAAGCGTTTTATCTCGAAAAAGTGCTAATACTTCAAGGCGCTTAACAGTGAAAATATTCGATCCTCCTTTTCTCCTTTATATATAAATAATAGAATTTATGAAATAAGTATACTACTATTAGTTTGTTGCTTAAACACAGAAATAAAGAAGAACATCGAAATCTAAAAAGATCCAGGCGCTGATTCCTGGAGCTAAGTAATAGCGAGAAAATTCAAGTGATCATCGTGATAAATGGGTAACACAAAAGGAGAGCCGAAGCTCTCCTTTCTTTTTGATCCGAAACAGTCTGCTCTCAGTCTTTTTTGGCAGCCAGTTTTTCGCGCACTTTGGCGCTCTTCCCCACACGATCGCGCAGATAATAAAGTTTGGCACGACGCACACGACCTTTGCGCACGATCTCGATTTTGTCGATACGGGGCGAATGGACGGGCAGTACACGTTCGACACCGACGCCATAGCTCAGACGACGAATCGTGATCGATTCATTGAGTCCGGCTCCGCGGCGGCCGATTACGGTCCCTTCAAAAACCTGAATACGGCTGCGGTCGCCTTCTTTAATCATCAGATGGGCGCGCACATAATCGCCGATATCCACATTTTTATAATCGTTCTTCAGGTATTCCTGTTCAACGGCTTTAACAATGTCCATATTGCGTATCCTCCTTCCCTTGACAGGTGTTCATACACGCAATTGCAGCGGACCACCCCTTTTTGACCTAGCAATCATATCTGTACCTTAAGATTTTGTCAAGAAAACAGGTCAATTCTCTTGTTAATTGGCTTTTTCTCCCTTTTTCGTCTGTTCTCCGGGCAGCAGAGGCAGAGAAGCCTTCGTTTTCTGCTCTCTGGCCTCCAACCAGGCTTTAATCTCTTCATGGGTCATGGGAAGCTTCGTCAGCAGCTCAGGCCGTCTTTTCAGTGTGAGATCAAGGGCAGCGTGCTGGCGCCAGGCTTCGATGCGGGCGGCGTGGCCGGACAGGAGCAGCTCAGGAACGGCTCTGCCCCTCCACTCAGCGGGGCGGGTGTACTGAGGCTCTTCCAGCAGGCCGGAAGCAATGCTTTCCTTCTGCCAGGCTTCGTCTGAAGGCAGCACTCCGGGAAGCATGCGGGAGATGACATCGATGAGGACAGCCGCGGCCAGTTCCCCGCCAGTCAGCACATAGTCTCCGATGGAAAGCTCTTCCGCCTCACATTCATCCAGCACGCGCTGATCGACGCCCTCATAATGGCCGCAGAGCAAGATCAGATGGTCAAGTTCCGAGAGTTCCCTGGCCTTCTGCTGATCCAGTACGCGTCCGCGCGGGGAGAGATAAATCAGCTTTTCACGGCCTTCACCATGGATCTGACGAAAATCATCCTGTGCTTTGGTCACGCTCTGAAAAACAGGTTCAGCCATCATTAGCATGCCGACACCACCCCCATAGAGGGCATCGTCGACTTTTCCATACTCGTTCACCGCAAAGTCACGGATCTGAATAAACTCGAGCTCATAAAGCCCGCGTTCGACTGCTCTGCCGCCGATTGAAGAAAGAGCGGAAGCTCTAATGATTTCCGGGAATAAGCTAAGACAGGTGAAGCGTTTCAATGAGCAGACCTCTTTAGTGAAAAAGCGAAACATTTCATGCTAAATGAAAATGCGTCCGCAGCGAATTCAGTATTCACCGTTTTCTGCCCACTTAACTTTAATTGAGCCATGTGAATCAGAATGAAATACCGAAGCAAAATGCGAATGAACAAGCGTAGAAAACAGGTCTGTCCTAGAGTCCGGAAAGCCTAAGCAAGCGGTCATCACGGCGCTTCTTTTTCGCCCTGATCTTCGCGATAGACTTCGTAGAGGCCATCCGGTAATTCCAGTTCGAGCGTGCCTGCAGCGATATCCACACGCTTCAGAATCCTGCGGAGGACGGGGATATAAATATCCGGCTCACCATTTTTGCAGACACGCAGCAAATCCTGCACACCGTTGGAACTAATCTCAGCCACTGTGCCAAGCAGGCCACGTTGGCGATCGACCACGCGGCTGCCCTCAAGATCACAGCTATACCAGCTGTTTTCCCCTAAGGGAAGGGCAAGTTCACGGGGGATCGACAGGTAGAGTCCTGTCAGCTTTTCCGCTTCTTCCCGGCTGTTGATTCCGTCAAAGCGCAAAAAAACCTGATTGCCGCTGAGTGAGGCGTGAACGATACGAAGTTCACGCACACATTCACCCTCTTCGGTTACAGCACGGCAGGTACGCAGAGAAAGAAAGCGTTCAGGCTCATCTGCAGAGGCGCGGACTGCGATTTCACCTTTAAGTCCGCGGGCTTTGAGAAGTTTACCGCAGATGAGTCTTTCACGCATAAGTTAAAGTCTCCCCAAGTGCTCTTGTTATTCGACGATATCGACTAAAATGCGTTCGCCAAGAGTGTTGCCTTTGGCCTTCATGATGGACCTTATGGCCTGTGCACGGCGTCCGCCGCGGCCAATGACACGGCCCATATCCTCGGGATTAACGCGAAGCTCGAGGACTGTAGCGGAACGGCTCTGGCTGCAGTTGATCTCGATATCCTCAGGATGTTCAACCAGAGGCTCGACCAGGGTTTTTAAGAGTTCTTCCATACCCGGGCCTCTTATTCAAGAGCGCCGGCTTTTTTAAGCAGGGCACGCACGGTTTCGGTGGGCTGAGCGCCTTTCTTCATCCATTCTTTGGCTTTTTCAATGTCGATATTGATGCTTGCGGGATCGGTACCAGGGTTGTAATTGCCGATTTCTTCAATGTTGCGACCATCTCTGGGATAGCGGGAGTCGGCGACGACCACGCGGTAATAGGGCTGTTTCTTCATTCCCACACGTTTTAAACGAATTTTGACTGCCATTTTTCAGTTCCTCCTGAATGTGTTATTAATATTAATATATTTGTGAACAGGTCTAGAAAGGAAGTTTTCCGCCAAACAGGCGGTTGAACGAACCTTTCTTTCCCCTGAACATCCCACCAAATTTTTTCATCATCTTTTGCATGTCTTCATATTGCCGGACGACCCGATTGACTTCCTGGACCGTAGTTCCGGAACCTTGAGCGATGCGTTTTCGCCTTGAAGCATCGAGCACTTTATAGTGATCGCGTTCGTAAGGTGTCATGGAGCGTATGATGGCGGCAAAACGATCAAACTGTTTAGGATCGAGCTGTGAAGTATCGATTTTATTAGCTCCCGGGACCATGGAGAGCATGTCCTCCATCGACCCCATTTTTTTCATCTGCTCAAACTGATCCAGCAGGTCCTGCAGGGTGAACTGATTTTTCTGCAGGCGACGCATGGTTTTCTCAGCTTTTTCCTGATCCAGGTTCTGCTGGGCTTTTTCGATCAGACTGAGGACATCGCCCATGCCCAGAATACGCGAGGCCATACGCTCCGGCTTAAAGCTCTCAAAAGCATCCAGCTTCTCACCTGTCGCAATCATTTTAATGGGCTTGCCCGTCATCTGCCTGATAGAGAGCGCCGCGCCGCCGCGGGCATCACCGTCTAATTTGGTCATGATAAAACCATCGAGGCCGATGCGCTTATCAAATTCCAGGGCCACATTGACGGCTTCCTGACCGATCATGGCGTCGACAACCAGAAGCTTCTCTGTAGGCTTGACCGCCTCAGCAATTTCTTCCAGCTCTGTCATGAGTTCATCATCAATGGTCATGCGGCCGGCGGTATCGACGATTAAGGTATCAAGCAAAAGATAGCGGGCACGGGCTTCGCCGTCCCGGGCTATTTTGGCGGCCGATTTTTCTTCTGGATCGATATAAACGGGAACATCAATCTGCTCCGCCAGAACCTTGAGCTGTTCCTGAGCGGCCGGGCGATGAACGTCCACCGAAACGAGCATGGGTTTTTTGCCCTTTTCTTTGAGACTGCGGGCCAGTTTTGCCGCCGTCGTGGTTTTACCGGCGCCCTGTAGGCCATAGAGCATAATCACCGTGAAACCGCTGGGAGAAACAGCGATTTTACTTTCGCCGCCACCCAGAATATTGATGAGTTCCTCATTGACGATTTTGACCACCTGCTGGCCAGGGGTCAGACTTTGCATAACCTCAGAGCCTTTGCAGCGCTCGCTGATGGACGAGGTGAAGCTCTTGACCACCTGATAGTTGACATCCGCTTCCAACAGAGCCAGTCGGATTTCACGCATCATCTCTTTGAGATCTTTTTCGCCGATGCGGGCTTTGCCCTTCATACGGTCAGTGATCGCCTGAAGCTTATCGCTCAGGGCAGAAAACATCGCCATACAGGCTCCTTTCATCATCAGTCTGAGTCTCTTCAGCCCGCAGGCCGAGAGCTTAGTCGCAATTTATTCAATCTCTGGCAGCTTGCTTTTTCATCAGCTTTTGTGCTTAGACAGAAGCGCGAATGGCTGTGCTCATTGGTGCAAGAACCGCCTGTCCAAAGACTTTCAGGTTTCCAGCATGGTCAGAAGTTCAGAGATAATCCTTTTATTCTCTTCTGGAGGTGCATCCCGGGCGTCTCTCAACTTCTGAACCAGCAGTTTATTTCTGCTTATCAGCTCTAACTTACGATCTATTTCTTCGAGGCGCTCATAGCCTTTGCGCAGATTTTCATGAACCGCCTGACGGCTGATCCCCAGAGTTTCGGCCACTTCAGCCAAAGTAAAGTCTTCATCAAAGCTCAGATGAAAAATGGCCTGCTGACGTTCCGTGAGCAGTTTGCCATAGTTGTCAAAAAGGCATGCAGCCTCTGTATGTGTCGCTAGCTGTCTGAGATCAATCGCCATCTCAGGAAGAATAACAGCTGCCCCGAAGCCTGTCAAGTATTTTGCTTTACAGTGTTGCCTGGGTACCCGCCATGATTCCTAAATCTGTATTTTTCAATCATCAAGGCGTCAGAGTTTCTTCGGGACGTGCCGTTTCGTTTTCAGACTTTTCGCTTGACAGCTCTTCGTAAAGATTTTCTGTTCTTCAGTAATTTTATGTGTATAAGCACTCACAATACTTCTTCGTCAGGTTCCTCTTTACACTTCTTCTTCGAGATTTTCCGGGAGAAGAGAGTTCACGTAAAAATTCGGGTCGAAATCCTGGAGATCGTCTATGCCCTCACCCAGTCCCACGAAATAAAGGGGCAGAGACGATTCTCTGACGACGGCGAGCGCCACGCCTCCTTTGGCATTGCCGTCGAGCTTGGTCAGGATTAAGCCGTCAACCGGGGTCGCTTCGTTAAAGGCTTTAGCCTGGACAAGCGCGTTCTGACCGGTCGTGGCATCAATCACAAGCAGGGTTTCCAGATGTGCTTCGGGAGCTTCTCTGAGGAGAATACGACGAATTTTAGAAAGTTCATCCATGAGGTTCTGCTTGTTGTGCAGGCGGCCGGCTGTATCCACGAGAAGTACATCAGCCTGACGTGAAAGCGCGGCATGGACAGCATCATAGACCACGGCGGCGGGATCTCCCCCCTCCTTGTTGGCAATGACCGGGCAGGAGGAGCGCTCGCCCCAAACCTGGAGCTGTTCTATTGCAGCAGCGCGGAAGGTGTCGGCAGCTGCAATGACAGGAGACTTCCCTTCTTCCTGATAGCGTTTGGCAAGCTTGCCGCAGGTCGTGGTCTTTCCTGTTCCGTTGACCCCCACCATGAGAAGTATATTGAGCTTGCCTTCTTCAAGTTCAAAATTTTTGCGAGGGCCAAGAATCTCCAGCATTTTCTCTCTGAGCGTCTTAAAAACGTGTTCGCTGCTGTTATCCCCGCTCTTCCTGATTTCGTCTTTCAGGCTATCGATGAGAAAGCTTGTCGCATCCATGCCGACATCAGCCTGAATCAGAGTCATTTCAAGCTCATCCAGCATGTCTTCATCAAAACGACCCATCCCAGCTGCCATGCTGGTCATTTTGCGGCTGACAAAGTCACGGGTTTTTTTCAGTCCATCTTTAAATTTGGAAAATATTCCCATATATCCTCCTGAACATCCTGATCATCGTCAGTTCTCTTAGCCCCGCACAGGGAGTGCGGCGGGCCAATCTGTTCTCAGTTTTTTTCCTGCAGAGAGGCATCTTCCAGGCTGATTGACAGCAGGCTGGAGACACCGCGTTCTTTCATGGTGACGCCATAGAGGCGTTCGGCAGCTTCCATCGTCCCCTTGCGATGAGTCACAAGGATGAACTGGGTATCCTCGCTGTAATGGCGAATGTAATCTGTAAAGCGAATGACATTACTGTCATCCAGGGCTGATTCCACCTCATCCAGTATACAGAAAGGCGCCGGACGCAGGGCGAAAATAGCGAAAAGCAGAGCGATGGCCGTGAGAGCCCTTTCGCCGCCGGATAAAAGGGTGAGGTTCTGAAGGCGCTTGCCCGGAGGCTGTGCCTTAATCTCTATGGGACAGTCGAGCAGATCGCCTTCACCGATGAGAAGTTCTGCGCTTCCACCCTCAAAAAGGGCGGCAAAACTCTTTTGAAACTCCCGGTTGATGGACTCAAACTTTTGCGAGAACTGACTGCGCATGGCTTCTTCCAGCTCTTGAATGACCAGGGTCAGTTGTTTCCTGCTCTTTTCGATATCGGCACGCTGAGCCTGCATAAAGTCATAGCGGGCTTTTTCCCGTTCGTAATCTTCCGGCGCAGAGTGGTTGATGGCCGGAAGAGCGCGGATTTTATTGCGCAGGCCTTTCAGTTCGCGAGCCGCCCTGGCACTGTCCTCCAACTCCATGGCCGTCGCTTCGACCTGATGGTAACTGAGTCCATAGCTTTCCCAGAGCCGATTTTTTTCTTCTCGCAGTTTTTCATCGAGCTGTTCGGCTTCCAGAAGACTGTGTTCACGTCTGCTGCTTCGATCGGCCTCGCGGGAGGCAAGATCCTCCAGGCGAGTAAAAAGCTCTGATTCCTGATCACGCCGGGAGAGGCGTTCATCCATCAGAGTTTGGCGATCATTTTCCAGAGCTGCTACCGCTTCACGCAGATTCTTTTCCCGGGACTGTCGCTCTTTTTCAGCTTCACGGGAATCAAGAAGTTCCTTTTCCAGACGCTCTTTTTCCTCCGCTCTGGCGCTCCGTTCAGCTTCACGTCTGGCCACATCGGATTCCAGCTGTTCTTTTAAGCGCACGACCCCATTTAAAGATTCTTCGATGGCGCCCAGACTGACGCGAAGATCGGCAACATTTTCACGCAGCTGATCGCGTTCTCTGCGATAGACGCCGCGTTCATCCTCATTACGCTCAAGCTCTGCCTGCAGTGCACTTTGCCGCTCCTGAGCTTCCGCGATCAAAGAGAGGAGTTCGTTTTTTCTTAAGGCTCTGTCCTTTCTGTGGACAGCATACTCTTCCAGGCGGCTGTGCAGAGCCTCTGCTGCAGGCGTCTGCTCTTCCACTTTAAGCCTTAGCTGGCTCAGACGCTCTTTAAGGACAGAGAGTTCCTGCTCGGCTGCACGAAGCCTGACCTGCAAATCTTCCTGTTTCTGTCCTTCATTCAGAAGCAGCGCTGTCGTCTCTTCTTTTTGCTGCTGACAGGCCTTGAGCTTAAGCTCCAAATCGGCCAAATCCCTGCTCGTCTGATCAATTTCCCGAGAACGGCTGAGCAGGCCGGAAAGTCCTTTTTTATTTCTGCCGCCGGTCATTGAGCCGCCGGGATTAACAAGATCGCCCTCCAGTGTGACCACGCGCAGGCGTTTCTGACAGAGCTGTGAAATTTCCAGGGCATTTTGCAGATGATCGGCAAGGACAATGCGGCCGCCAAGAAAGGCCAGCAGTTCCGCAAGCTCAGCGGGAGCCTCCATAAATTCATCCAGCGTGCCAAGATATCCCCGGTTATGTGAAATAGCTCCGGCTTCGCCAGGATTAAGCCGACGCTTTTCAATTTTATCCAGAGGCAGGAAAGTTTCCCGACCCGAGCGGGTTTCTTTCAGCCAGGCGATAAAGCGCGAGGCCTGTTCGGCTGTTTCGACGACGAGATTGTGCAAAGCGGGTCCTAAAGCCGTTTCCACAGCGGTTTCATAGCGGCTTTCTACACGAATAAGCTCGGCGACAGGTCCCAGCAGTCCCTGAGCAAAATCAGGCTTTTTCTCAGCTTCAAGGCTGATCGCTCGAACCGCCTGGTGGTAGCCTTCACGATTTTCTTCGAGTTGCTTTAAAGTATCCAGGAGAAACTGTTTTTGCCGGATCTCACTCTCAAAACGACGCAGGTCCGTTTCCACTTCCAGCAGATCTGACTTTGCTTTATCAACGCTGCTTCTGGCAGCTTTCTCAGTTTCCCTCAGAAGACTACAGGCTTCCGCCTTCTGCTTCTTCTCCGCTTCAACCTCATTAACTTGTGCCAGAGACCTTGCTTTGGCTTCTTCCAGCTGTTCAGCCTGCAGCTTATCATCCTGCTCGCGAACACTTTCCTGCTCTGCTTCGCCATCCAGACGGAAGAGCTGACTGTTCGCCTCGAAAAGTTTTTCGCGAACAGCATCCAGAGCTTTTTTCTGCTCCTCTTCCTTGAGTTCGCGGCTGTCCAACTGTTTCTCCTGCTCCTGCAGCTCTTTTTCCTTTGTGTTCAGGTTCGCGGAAATGCGGTCCCGTTTTTCACGCAGCTCGGCAGCATGACGTTCCCGATCGGCAATTTTTTCGCTCAGTTCGCTGTAACTGTCCTCTTCATCTGCCTTGTGCTGAGCCATTTCCTGCAAGCGCTGCCGGCGCGCACGATCGCGTTCACCCGCCAGGGCCGTTTCCTCATTGAGTGCCGAAAGGGCTGCACTTTTTTCCAGAAAAGCGAGGCGCAGCTCTTCCTCACGCTTTTCGTCAGCATGATGCCGTTGTTCCTGGGCCTCTCTCTCTGCATATAAGGCTGCCTTATCTTTTTCAATCTGGGCCAGTTCAGCATCAAAATCTTCAGTTGTGGCCTTCAGGGTTTCGAGTTTTTTCTCCGCCTGATGAATGCCCTCGGCGCTAAGGGCCAGATCAAGGTCACGGACACGGGTCGAGAGTTCGACGTAAACCCTGGCCTCTTCCGCTTGTTTTTTAAGGGGTTCGAGACGTCCTTCAAGTTCGCCGATAATATCATCAATGCGCAGAAGATTTTGCCCGGTGCGTTCGAGTTTTCGCTCAGAATCGGCTTTACGCATCTTAAACTTGACAATACCCGCAGCTTCATCAAAAATGCGGCGGCGGTCTTCAGAGCGTTCACTGAGAATGTCATCGACTTTTCCCTGGCCAATGATGGAATAGCCATCTTTGCCAATTCCCGTATCTGCCAGAAGCTCAGTGATATCTTTCAGGCGGCAGGGCAGCTTGTTGATAAGGTATTCACTTTCACCGGAGCGGAAATAGCGTCTTGTGATGACCACTTCATCGTAGGCGAGAGGCAGACTGTGATCGTGATTATCAAAATGGATGCTGACTTCCGCGCCGGAGAGGCGACGACGTGCCGAGCTGCCATTAAAAATGACATCTTCCATTTTGCTGCCGCGCAGATTACGTGCACTCTGTTCACCAAGAACCCAGCGCACCGCCTCGGTCACATTGCTTTTGCCGCTCCCATTGGGGCCGACAATCGCTGTGATACCGGGATGAAATTCCACGACAATATGATCGGGAAAGGACTTAAACCCCTGGATTTCAAGTGACTTCAAGTACATGGCCGCTCAAGACTCCATCGTACCTGAAAGTTGTTCCAGGACGAAACGGGAAGCTTTTTGTTCTGCTTCTTTTTTACTTCGGCCACTCCCCCGTCCAAGAGGGCGGTCATCAAACTTCACTTCAGTGGTAAAGATGCGATCGTGTACAGGACCTTCTTCTCTGACAATTTCAAAACGAACCTGCGGTCGTGTACTCAAAGTCTGAGCAAATTCAAGTAAAGCGCTCTTATAGTCATAGCGCAGTTGCCCGTGCAGCACCAGTTCCAGATAAGGTTGAAGTTCGCGCAGCACCCAGGCAGAGGCCAGATCAAAGCCTTTTTCCAGATAGAGGGCGCCCATCACGGCTTCCATGGCATTGGCAAGGTTTGAATCTTTCTCTCGACCGCCGGTGATCTCTTCACCATGCCCAAGGAGCAAAACAGCGCCAAGATCAAGCTTTCGCGCAAGGTTGGCGAGAGTTTCCTCACACACTAAAAGGGAGCGCATCTTACTCATGCGCCCCTCAGCCATAGATGGACTCAAAGAGAAAAGTGCAGTACTGACGCTAAGCTGCAAGACCGCATCGCCAAGAAATTCCAGGCGTTCATTATCTGCCCGTCTTTCCGGAGCGTGCTCATAGGCCCAGCTTGAATGTGTCAGCGCTGTTTCGAGTACATCGTCTTTGTCAAAAGGCAACTCAGCCCTCTGAATAAATTGACTGACCTCTTCCCTCATGCCCACGCATCAGAGATTATTTTGAATATATTCGACAGCATCTCCGACCGTCTTGATACGTTCGGCTTCTTCGTCAGGAATAGAGAGGTTAAATTCGTGTTCCAACTCCACCACCAGATCGACAATATCGAGTGAATCTGCATTAAGGTCATCAATAAAATCAGAGTCCATCGTGATGATCTCTTCTTCAATGCCCAGACCTTCCGCAAGAATATTTCTTACTTTTTCAAAAATTTCATCTTGATTCATGAAAGTTCCTCCTCTTGCATTTCATCATTTTTAGTTAAGCCTGGCAGATTGTCAAGCTCAGCTTTTATGATCTGCCGCAAAAAGTTATAAACAGTTCAAACTCTTCAGGAAAAAATAATATCTTTGTTCTTCATCCAGTAATCAAGTCCGGAAAGCAGCGTCATGATAAGGGCAAAAGCACACCAGGAATGTCCAATCTGCATCACCCGTGCAATACCGAAATGAGGCTGGATGACAGGTTCTAAAATCAGCCATATCAGGCAGAGCATCTGACTGAAAGTTTTCCACTTGCCAAATTTGCTCGCTGCAATAACTTTGCCGTGAGCAGCTGCGATCTGTCTGATTCCTGTGACAATGAACTCTCTCGCCATAATTAAAGCAAGAAAGAGCGTGCCGATACGGCCTCTCTGCACAAAAGCCATGAAAATGACCAGCACCAGCAGCTTGTCTGCAATAGGGTCCATGAGTTTACCAAAATTGCTCACCAGATTACGGGAGCGGGCAATCCGTCCGTCAAGAAAATCGCTGAGGCAGGCCAGGATAAAAATCAGAAGGGCAATCACATGAGCGCCGGGTCCGGCAATAAAGTTATTCCAGCCCTGTGCCCAGGCGAAAGGCAGTGGCAGCAAAAAGAGCAGGATAAAGGGAATGAGCACGATGCGCAGGATCGTGATCTTATTCGCTAAGTTCATATGCACCCTCCAAACTCACCGCGGTGAGCTCATAATCCCCGGCTGCTACAATCCTGCAGCGGAGCAGCTCTCCTGTTTCATGCCCAGGGGCCTGCGCTGCAATCCTGATAACGGGATCAATATCCGGGGCTTCTCCATAAGAACGGCCTGTAAAGAAAATGCCATCTTCGCTGATCCCTTCTAAGAGAATATCACAAATCTGGCCGATTCGCGCCTCATTGGCCTTGCGGCTTATGCCCTGCTGCTGACTCATAATGGCCTCATAGCGAGCCTGGGCGACAGCCGGATCGACCTGATCCTTCATGCCTGCAGCAAGGGTTCCTTCTTCCGGGCAGAAGGTAAAGCAGCCGAGACGATCAAAAGCCATTTTTTTCGTAAACTCGAGGAGCTCCTGAAAATCTTCATCTGTCTCACCTGGAAAGCCCACCATGACGGTTGTTCGGAGAATCAATCCGGGCAGAGCTGAGCGAAGTTTGGTGATGAGAGCTTCAAGGGAACTGCGCGTTTCACGTCGACGCATGGCCGTGAGAATGCGGTCAGAAGCGTGTTGAACAGGGAGATCAATATAGCGCAGAATCTTAGGTTCCTGCTGCATGAGTTCGATGAGCTCGTCAGAAAAGCTATCGCCATAAACATACATGAGGCGAAGGCGCTCAAGTCCGGGAACTTTAACCAGCTCCCGCAGAAGTTTGGGCAGGGAGGGTTCCCCATAGAGATCCTGCCCATAGCGGCTGCTATCCTGAGCAATGAGAATCTGTTCTTTAAAACCTGCCTCAGCAAAGCTCCGCGCTTCCTCAACAAGCTCTTCGATCGGGCGCGATTTCATACCACCGCGAATGGAAGGAATCGCACAGAAAGCACAGGCATTACTGCAGCCTTCGGCGATCTTCAAATAGGCGTAAGATCTGTCGGCTGAGGCCTTATGTGGTTTTTTCAGATGCGCCAGGCTGTCACCTTTGGCAGGCAGGGTACAAATGCGCTCTGCCCTTTGCTTCAACTCTTTGCAGCGCTCCACGATTTTTCCGTATTCGCGGGTACCCAGAACACTGTCGACTTCAGGAAATTCATGATAAATCTCCTCAGCATAGCGCTGAGCAAGACAGCCGGTCACCAGCAGATAAACTTCTCTTCCCCGGGCTTTCTGTTCTTCTTTAATGGCAGCCAGATCGAGGATGGCCTCAATAGCTTCTTTTTTAGCCGCATCGATAAAAGCACAGGTGTTGACAATGAGAAAATCTGCCTGGGAGGGATGGGGTGTAAATTGGAAAGTACTTTCCTCAAGACGCGTAGTCATAACCTCAGCGTCCACCTCATTTTTGGGACATCCCAGAGAAAGAAGATAATATCGTTCCTGCATCAGTTTTCCGCTTCCATTCTAACTTGCTCCATGGTGCGGGTAATCAGTGAAGGGGCATAGCCCCGACCTGCCAGACGCCGCATCAGGCGCGTCCGCTCTTTTTCATCACCCCGCGCCAGACTTAAATCAAGTTCACGTATACTCTCCCCATCATCGGGAAGTTGAGCCAGATAGGCTTCTGCAACATCCGGGCTCACGCCCTGTTCTATAAACAGGCGAAGCATATAGCGTTTCGATTTGGATTGGCGACCGCGGTGACGCAGAGCAATGCGTGCACAGGCACGCTTGTCATCTAAATAACCATCCTGTCTGAGGCTCTCCAGCACTTCTTCAACCAGATCAGGCCCAAGTCCGCGGGAGCGCAAACGCTCACGCACACGGCCACTGCTCTTACTTTTGTCCACTCCAATGTAGCGCAGGGCAATTTCCCGGCCTTTTTGCCAGGCTGCAGCCCTTTCGCGTTTCTCGTCCTGAAGACCTGAAGCAAAAGCCTCTTCTATTTTTGCCAGAGCCGCTTCAGCTTTCTTTTTTCTCAAATCACTCTGTTCTTTTTGCTGCATCAGAGTTCAAGATTCAGGAGTTCATCCACGTCGTCTTCTTTTTTCGCAGCTTTTTTAGAATCTTTGCTGCCTGCAGCCGGAGCAGGATCCTCTTCTTCCTCATCCTCTTCTTCCGGCTCGTAGTAATTAAGAATACGGGCACGCACCACCTGAGCTTCTTCCGGATGTTCTTTCAGCCACTGTCTTGCATTTTCCCGACCCTGACCGATTCGTTCCCCTTCGTAGGAATACCAGGAACCGCTCTTTTCGATAAAGTTGAGATCGGCGCCCATATCAAGAATACAGCCGGCATCAGAGATTCCTTCATCATAGAGAATGTCAAATTCAGCTTCGCGGAAAGGTGGTGCAACCTTGTTCTTGACCACACGAACTCTCGTATGTGAACCGATCACCTTATCCGCATTTTTCAGGGTCTCTATGCGACGCACATCAAGACGTACGGAAGAGTAAAATTTCAGAGCACGACCACCGGTTGTCGTTTCCGGGCTGCCAAACATGACGCCGATCTTCTCACGCAACTGATTGATAAAGATGACCGCTGTCTGGGATTTATTAAGAACACCAACTAGCTTACGCAGAGCCTGGGACATCAGACGGGCCTGCTGTCCGGGAAGCGACTCGCCCATTTCGCCGTCAATTTCTGCTTTGGGTACCAGCGCCGCCACAGAGTCGACGACGATAAGATCAACAGCTCCGCTGCGCGCCAGAGCTTCTGTAATCTCCAGCGCCTGCTCGCCATTATCCGGCTGAGAAATAATGAGGTTGTCGATATCAACGCCGATTTTCTCTGCATAGGCCGGTTCCAGGGCGTGTTCTGCATCAATGAAGGCCGCGATGCCATTGGCTTTCTGAGCCTGGGCAATACAATGCAGAGCCAGAGTGGTTTTGCCCGAAGACTCGGGTCCGTAGATTTCGGTGACCCGGCCGCGGGGAAAACCGCCAATTCCAAGAGCTACATCCAGTGAAAGCGCGCCGGTGGAAATCGATTCAATATAGCGGGGCTGGGTATCATCACCCAGGATCTGAACCGCTCCCTTGCCGAATTGTTTTTCAATCTGTTCAAGGGCGATGTCCAGAGCGGCCTTGCGGTCCTCAACACTAACGGGTTCGACACGCTGTTTGGATTTACCATTTTTATTTCTAGCCATCTAAAGATCCTCCAACTAACTATTTACGCATATTTAAATTATACGAAAAGGCCCTCTGGCCTGCAACGAAAGTCCACGACAAATGGCGACAAAGGCGCCCGGGTTTCATTAAAATCCCTCAGACCTCTTCGCCGCAGAGAGGCTCATCAAGCAAGCGGCAACGCAAAAGTTCAAATGCAGAAACGACAGAAGCTCTGCGGATTATATTTCGCTCTCCCTTAAAGAGAAAGCGCCGCACCACGCTTGAGCGAGCGTCATGCAAGGCGATATAGACAAGACCGACGGGCTTTCCTGGCTCTGCGCCACCCGGGCCGGCCAAGCCGGTGACAGAGAGGGTAAAGTCGCTGTGCGTTCGATGACTGAGGCCCTCTGCCATCGCTACTGCGCAACGTGGACTCACCGCTCCATCCCGCTCGAGAATCTCTGCCGAAACGCCAAGGAATTCCCTTTTCATTTCATTGCTGTAGCTGACCACTCCCCCATCTAAAACTTCAGAGGCTCCAGCTATCTCCGCCAGGGTCGCAGATACCAGCCCTGCTGTGCAGGACTCTGCAAAAGCTACAGTCTGCCCGCGCTGACGCAGCAGAGTAAAGACTCTGAGAGTCAGATCACCAAGTTCCTTGTTGCTGCTCATTGATCGAGCTTCATGTGTCTGCGGTAGGCTTTGAGGGTATTCTTCAGCAGCATGCCGATGGTCATGGGACCCACTCCACCAGGTACGGGAGTAATGGCAGCCACTTTATCGGCGACTTTTTCGTAATCCACATCGCCGCAGAGCTTGCCGTTTTCGTCACTGTTGATGGCGACGTCAATCACAATCTGATCAGGGTTGACGTAGGTTTCATCAATCATTTTGGCACGTCCCATGGCACTCACAAGAATATCCGCCTTGCGGCATATCCCCGGAAGATCACGTGTTTTTGAATGGCAGATCGTGACCGTGGCATTTTCGCGCAGGAGCAGAAGCGCTTGTGGTTTACCCACGATATTGCTGCGTCCGAGCACCACGGCATTTTTACCTTTCAGCTCGATATTACAGCGTTTAAGCAGCTCCATAACCCCATAAGGCGTGCAGGGCAGGAAGCCATCCAAACCCAGAAGCAGTCTGCCGGTGTTCACCGGGTTAAAGGCATCCACATCTTTCCAGGGGTCAAGAGCTGCCGCGACTTTCTGTTCATCAATCTGTTTGGGCAGGGGCACCTGCACTAAAATGCCGTCAATTTTTTCGTCGTGATTGAGCTTGTCAATCAGCTCCAGGAATTCCCTTTCACTGACATTTTCATCCAGTTCAAATTTAAAGGATGCAAAGCCCGCTTTGGCACAGGCCTTTTCCTTGTTTCGAACATAGACAGCGGATGCTGGGTCAAGACCCGCCTGCACAACAGCAAGGCCCGGTGCACGAAGACCCTTCGCCACATAACTGGCGCACTCATCGCGAGCTTCATCGCGGAGACTCTGAGAAATTTCTTTTCCATTCAGTACTTTCATTTTTTCCTCCATGCTGAATCTAAATCAGCTGTTTTTACTTGTTTCAGATCCTTATGTTCTATGCCTTTGCAGGCTTCATTTTTCAGAATCAGTGTTTTCCAGGTTCCAGTAAAATCCGGAAAGCAGTAGCTTTCAGCAATCATGAATTTTCTTTAAGCGCTTCAAACTCTTCAGCTGTCATGAGAACTTTACGCGGCTTACTGCCCTCGAAGGGACCCACCCAGCCATTTTCATGCAGAGCATCAATCAATCTTGCGGCCCGCGGGTAACCGATCGTGAGTCGGCGCTGAAGTAAAGAAACTGAGGCATAGCCCGTTTCAATACAGGTTTGCAGGGCATCCATAAGAAGCTCATCTTCTTCGCTATCACCCGAATTCTTTGCTTTTTTACCATCAGCACCCTCACTGAGTTCCAAAGCACGCTGGACCTTTTCATCATAATTCGTCGTATAACGGTTTTTTAACCAGGCAATCACGCGTTCAACTTCCGCATCACTGACAAAAGAACCCTGGCCGCGCAGGGGCTTGGACGCGCTTTGCGGATAGTAGAGCATGTCGCCCTTGCCCAAAAGTTTTTCCGCTCCGCCCATATCAATAATGGTACGGGAGTCAACCTGAGAAGCCACAGCAAAAGCAATACGGGAAGGGATGTTGGCCTTGATCACACCCGTGATGACATCGACTGAAGGCCGCTGTGTCGCAATAATCAGGTGAATGCCCGCCGCACGGGCCATCGCCGTCAGGCGGGAAATCGCATTTTCCACCTCCGTTGGCGTTGTCGCCATAAGGTCTGAGAGTTCATCAATAACGACAAGAATCAGGGGCAGGTGCTCCCCTCCTTCGATTTGTCCATAGCGTACGAGTTCATTATAGGCACGGAAATCACGCACACTGTTTTCCGCAAAAAGACTATAGCGATGGGTCATTTCATTGACAGCATATTCCAGCACGCCATACGCTTTTTTGGGATCAGTCACGACCGGTGCGAGAAGGTGGGGAATGCCATTATAGACGCTAAGCTCCACAACTTTCGGGTCAATCATGAGAAGCTTGAGATCTTCCGGTGAGCTGCGGAAGAGAAGCGAGATTAAAATGGAGTTAATGCAAACCGATTTCCCCGATCCGGTGGCTCCTGCAATGAGAAGATGGGGCATTTTACTCAAATCACAGAGAATCTCACTTCCCTGGATATCACGGCCAAGGGCCGCACAGAGCGGAGCTTTTTCATTGCGAAAGGCCTTTGATTCAACCAGGCCCCGCAATAAAACCGGGGAGGTTTTTTTGTTGGGAATTTCTATGCCGATAGCCGATTTTCCAGGTATAGGAGCCTCTATGCGGACACCAGTAGCAGCTAAAGCCAGGGCAATATCATCAGCAAGGTTGACAATTTTTGACACCTTAACGCCGGGTCCCGGGCTTAGTTCAAAGCGAGAAATGGTCGGGCCTGTGATGAAATTGATGACACGGGCATCCACCCCGAAGTCCCTGAGCGTTTTTTCAAGCTTGGCTCCAAGCAGTCTGATTTCCTCTTTGTCTTCCGGACTTCGTTCCTGCCCTTTGTCTTCATTAAGCAGACTGGTAGGAGGCTTTTCATAATGGGCAAAGAGAGAAAGCTGCTCACCGGCGTGGCGATGTTTTTGTGTTTTATCCTCGCTGCGATCCTTCCAGAGATCACGTGCACTTTCTTTTTGCAGAGAAGCCTGATCCTCCTTAATATCCTGGGCAATTTGATCAAGTTCCCTGCTTTCGTCCGTGACTTGACTTCTACTTTTTTCTTCACCACCCGAAGCTGCTGCGGACGAAGACTGAGAGAGACTCCCCTGACTTTTTTGAACAGTCTCATGAATTGAACGGCTGTGTTCTGCCGTGTCTACAAGATAAGCTTCTTTTACGGGAATATAGACAGGGCGAACCGCAGGCTCTGCAATAGGGCCGGAGATAGTAGCGTGACCCTCCTGGGAAATGGATTCAGTCCCCTGTTCTCTCTGTGCAGAAAGATTCATGTTATTTCTGTCCGCTGCACCACTGCCCTCAACCGGCGCGTTCATAGGATGATCTGTTCTGGTGAAATGCACATCCCGGCTATAGCCCTCTTCGCCACTCTCCAGCTGAGGCTTACCACGCCAGTCTCCGTGTGGAAGTCCATAGGCCACAGGTTCAGATGTTTCGGGAATTTCTGCCTGGCAGATCAGTGAGTTTACGGACGGAAAATCTTGCCTTGCTTCTCCCTCACCCTTTGTCTGTGCCCTGGCAGCTGAAAGACCAAAGCCACCGTCCTCTGCCATTGGCGGAAGATCTGGGCCAAGGCCATCATCGGCGCAGAATATCGGATCGGCCCCAAGTGAAGCCTGGGCGTTTGGGAAATGTAGTTCTGCTGAATAGGCAGGCCGATGATCCCGTGGTTTCGTCCAGTCGAAATTGGGCAGGGGATTTTCCTCAGGTATTTCCTCTTCAGGCAGATCCTCCTGAGCTCTCAGTTTTTCATCATCCTGCTGTTGAAGCATATTTTCCCTCCGTTGACGTGAACGATAAATAAAATATTTGCGACTCTCTTCGCCCACTTTTCTGGCCCCTGAGTTCACAGCCACCGCCGTGCGTTTAAGGAACGCTTTCCAGGACAAATCAAAGGCCAGCGCTGAGAGCGCAAGAACCTGGGTAATGAGGATAATCAGGCTGCCTGCATAACCGCTCAGTCGAATGAGACTAAGGGCAGCAAGAGATCCGACCAGGCCTCCATTCCAGAAAGGTCCATGCGAGATAAGCTCAGGCTGGCTACCGCCCCTGTAAAAAAGCTCAAGCGCCCGGCTTGCAAGAACTTTGTCTTCAGTCGAAGCTGCGAGATATATTTTTTCCGGATCAAGGCTGAAGGCCGCAATCAAACTGACAATAGTGATAAAGAGCAGGAAAACGCATAGTCTGCGACCCATTGAAAGCTGTTCAGCTTTTTCAAGAAAGAGCTCGGTCGCCAGGTAGAAGAATAAAAGCGGAAGCAGGAGAGCAAGACTCCCAAATAGCCCCATGCTGAGTGATCTGACCGCAGCTCCGAGGGCGCCGCTGAGTCCTCCGGGAGCCCAGAGAAAAAAAGCCAGCAGAAGGCCACCAGCGCCAAAAAGAATGGCCGCAAGTTCGCTATTGGGCCTGGAGTCACTCCGCTTTTCTTCATCCTCAGGGTGAAGCCTTTCAGGCTCCTGCGCCTCCGCGCCTTTATTTTTTTTCTTTTCTTCAGCCTTCGTCATCACTCTTGTTTCATTTACCGTATCTTCAGGGTTTCCTGACGTTTTTGCAGAATCATGGCCGTCTGCAGGAGAGCGAGGGCAGATTTAGCGTCACAAATGCGGCCGTCCTCCACCCATTTCAGAGCCTCACGGAAAGGCAGTCTGAACGCATGGAGAAATTCACCTTGATCCAGATGCTGTTCTCCCGGGCTTAGTTCTTCGGCGAGGTAAAGATGCAATCGCTCTGAGGTATAACCTGGCGAGGGGAACATTGTCGAAAGTTTTTGCCACTTTCTGGCATGATATCCCGTTTCTTCAGCCAGTTCTCTTTGGGCACAGAGCAAAGGATCCTCATTCAGCTCCAACTTCCCCGCAGGAATTTCACAGAGAATCTCTCCTGTAGCCGCACGAAACTGGCGCACCAGGAGCACCTCTGACTCAGCGTTCAGCGCCAGTATAGCGGCTCCGCCATGATGCCGCACAACTTCACGTGTTTGCACAGAGCCATCCGGCAAACTGACCTGCAGCCGCTCAAGATCCAAAACGCGGCCATGATAGAGTCTTTCACTCCCGACAATATTCTCCTGCAGATCCTCATCACAGAACCCATCGGAAGGAATACTGTTAAGATCATTTTTCTGCTCATTCATATCTTTTTCTTGTTCCAACTCATGCTCTTCGTTCGCTGCCCATTTTATGACGGCTCGCTTGCTCATTCTTTCTCAGCCTTCACGTTTCGGGCAATCTCGCCCACAGCAAGAGCATCGCAGCGATTGTTATATTCATTATCCGCATGACCTTTGACTTTAATCCAGCAAATATTGTGCAGTCGATCCTGCTCCAGCAGGGCCTGCCAGAGGTCGGGATTGCTCACAGGATTGCCTGCGGCATTCTTCCAGGAGTTGCGCTGCCATTTTGTCAGCCAGTGTTGATTGAAAGCAGAAATTAAATAGGCGCTGTCACTGTGCAGCGAGACGTCGCAAGGCTCTTTCAGGGCCTTAAGAGCCTCCAGCGCTGCCGTCAGCTCCATACGATTATTCGTCGTATCTGAAACAAAACCACTCAATTCTTTTTCAAAACGTCCGGCAATCAGGATTGCCGCCCAGGCGCCAGGACCGGGATTGCCGGAGCAGGCGCCATCTGTATAAATCACAACTGCTGGTCTTTTGCCCTCCATGGCACCTCCTACATCTGCTCGCGATTTGGCCTGTCCTCTTAAACAAAGTCTGCGGATTTCCCTTCAGACTCGGCAAGCCATCGAACTCATCTGAAAATTATAGCATAGACACAGCTCAAACTCACTTGACACACGCTGTCACTTCGCTATAATGATGAAGCGCTTCGGGGTGTAGCTCAGGTGGCTAGAGTGCTTGCTTGGGGTGCAAGAGGTCGCTGGTTCAAGTCCAGTCACTCCGACCAGATTAAAGCTCCTTTACAGGAGCTTTTTTTGTGTGTAAATCTAAAAAAGAAAAAGAGCAGCCGCAAAGGCTGCTCTAACTGGCAGGGGAGACGCGATTCGAACACGCAACCGACGGTTTTGGAGACCGTTGCTCTACCGTTGAGCCACTCCCCTAAGAACCTGCTCATCTTAGCAAAGGCATCTGTGCCTGTCAAGAAAGAAGATTTCCAGACTAAGGCACTAGGGCTTCATGACAAAGGGCAGAAGTTCAAGATAGCCTTCGGCTTCCATCTGCTCGCGGGGAATAAAGCGCAGGCTGACACTGTTGATACAGTAGCGCAGCCCACCCAGATCCTTTGGTCCATCCGGAAAAACATGTCCCAGATGATTGCCGTTGCCGCGGCTCTCCACTTCAATGCGTGACATCCCGTGAGAATAGTCCTCAGCGTAATCACTTGCATCGGTGGTTACCGTCATGCTGAATGAGGGCCAGCCACAGCCGGCATCGAATTGATCGTCAGAAGAAAAGAGTGGTTTTCCGCTGACTTTGTCGACATAGAGGCCAGGCTCTGAGGGAACAATAAAATCTCCTGAATGAGGCGGCTCAGTTCCCTTCTGCCGCAGGACCTGATAGGATTCCTCATCAAGCATCTTTTTCAAATCGCCGTCAGAAGGAAGATCTTTTCCAGGAAATAGCTCTTCCTCAGCCTGGCTGAGATTGATATGACAGTAGCCCCCGGGATTTTTATCAAGATAATCCTGATGATGTTCTTCTGCCGGGATAAAGTTTCTGAGATCTTCTAAAATGACTGTGGACTTCTTCCCCAGTTTTTTCTCCAGAACAGCCAGTGTGGCTTCAGCAACTTTTCGGCTTTCCTCATCTGTACTGAAAATAGCCGCCCGATATTGAGCCCCGATATCATTGCCCTGGCGATTGACTGCAAGTGGATTGATGATTCGCGTAAAGCGCAACAGGAGCTCAGCCAGATGTACCCGGGAAGGATCGTAAGTGATTCTGACACTTTCCGCATGACCCGTATTCGGGATATCGTAATAAGTCACATGATCCCCTTCACCATTGGCATAGCCAACTTCCGTATCAAGAACTCCCGGGACTTTCTTAAAATACGCTTCTGACCCCCAGAAGCAGCCTGCCGCAAGAACAATTTCCTTCTGTGTCTGAGTTCCTTGTGCATAGACGCGTTTTTGGATTTGAGATGCCATTTCTGCCTCACTTCCCTGCTCCTCAGGCTCTGGATAATGACCTGCATTAAGCTTCTCCGCGACTGAGGAACTGTCATTGTTTTGCAAAATCGACCCGCTGTCGAATTTTTTCTGAATTATACTGACCTGAGGATACTTTATCGCAAGGTCGGTCTCGGTCGTAGTGCCGGAAGATACGGGAAAATCAGTTTTTGAGCTTGCTGAGCCGTTCTCTTCGGGCACGTTCTTCCCAGGACTTATCCAGCTCCGGGAGTTTTTCTCCATCGGGGTATCTCCGATAATAGGCCAGCTCGATGAGGGTGTCCGTGAGGTCCGGATTTTTGGGTAAAAGACTACCGTGCATATAAGTAGCAAAAAGATGATGCACCACAGCGCCTTCACTTTGATCTTCTCCATTGTTGCCCATTCCCTTAATGACTTTGCCCAGCGGCTGAACGCCAGGGCCTAAACGGGTTCTTCCCGCATGATTTTCAAAACCGATCAGTATGGGATCAAGCCCCTTTTCTCTGAGCAGCGGCGACTCACAAAAAAGGTCACCGGTAAAGCGGTATGACCCGGCTTCGGTGACGGCATCAATCACACCAAGCCCTTCGATCCATTCTCCCGAGGAGCTTTTATAGCCCTTGCCAAGAAGCTGATAACCGCCACAAATGGCGAGGCCCGGTAAACCTGCGAGGATGGCTTCTTTAAGCTGAGGACCTTTGTCATGAAGAAAATCCTCAATCAGAACCTTCTGAGCACTGTCCTGACCCCCTCCAATAAAAAAAAGGTCAAAGTCATCAGGATCAAAGTGCTCACCCAAACCGACAGGCACGGTCTCAAAACCAAGTCCCCGGCCTTCCGACCGGTGCTTCAGAGCCAGAACATTACCTCTATCCCCATAAAGATTGAGGTAATCCGGATAAAGATGTGCCAGACGCAGCGTCACTTTATTCATCTTCCTCTCCCTTCGCACGAGCAGCTATGCCCTTATTCTCCGTTTGAGCGCCAAGGGCTAAAAGCCTGTTTCTCAGATGGAGCATGGCAGTATAGTTGGGCAATATGGCCACTTTTTCATCCGCCTCAAGACCTTTTACAGCCGTCAGGAGAGCTTCATCAACTGTATCGAATACACGGAGTTTATTTTCATCAACACCTGCATAGATGAGCCGCAGAGCCATATCTGCAGCACGGCTGCCGCTGAACAGAATCAGCTTGACTTGTTCTAAGAGTTCCGAGGCGAGATCTTCGAAGTCAATATCCCAAATCCAGGAAACATCACAGCCATCCTGCTCGCGGTCATTGAGCAGGAAATAAAGGGCTTTGATCTGCTTGTCCGACTTAATATAAGAAATGGCCTGTTCAGCACCTACAGGGTTTTTAATCAGAATAATTGAGAGGTCGCGGCCCTTAAGCTTTTGCTTCTCCATACGGCCGCTGACGGGCCTGACTTCAGGCAGGACCTGCTTCCAGCTGGCCTGCTTCAGGCCAAGCTGCAAAGCGCCCAGCACAGCAGCCGCGGCATTGTAGAGATTGTGCAGTCCGGGGATACCAAAGCGCAGTGTGCAGCCCTCCTCACCCGACGAATGGAAACGGGCAAGACCTTCCGCACCTTCTTCTGCATCCGGAAAAAAGCTGAAGTCAGGCACAGGGCGGATAAAACCACAGTGTTCGCAATGGTATTCTCCCAAATGAGCATAGGCTGTCGCACTGTGTGTCAGATCCTCGCCGCAGATTGGGCAGCGGCGACTTTCCAGGAGAAGATCGTCCTGAAAAGGCTTCATGGCCTGCACGTCCATGCCAAAGAAGCGGCTGCGGGCTTTACCTGCATCACTTAAAGAAGCACAGAGCGGATCATCTGCACAGAGCACAAATTTAGTATGTTCCGGGCACTGCTCTAAGGCAGTGCGAATAAGCTCACGCGTGTGATCCAGCTCTCCATAACGGTCGAGCTGATCGCGGAAAAAGTTGCTGACAATACAAAACTGAGGTTTCAGGTAACGGGTCAGACGCGGGAACCAGGCCTCATCCACTTCAAAAATGAAAAGGGGCTTTTTTGCCGCTTTTATTTCCCCGCGCCGGGCAAGCAGGCTGGAAGCCAGGCCATCCTGCATGTTGGCTCCGCTGTCGTTGGCAAAAACTTCCCGTCCCTCAGCCCGCATAAGTTCGGACAGGGTATGAACGATCGTAGTTTTACCATTTGTACCTGAAACCATGACGAGCTCTCGCCCGTCGCAGATATCCTGCAGAAAGTCACGGTAGATCATGAGGGCAACGCCGCCCGGTAAGGCGCTTGCCGAGCGCCCGGATTTCAGGCTGATAAAACGCAGTATGCGGCCTGCACAGAGTGCAAGCCAACGGCGGAAACGCCCCAGCAGGCCGGGATTTCGTGTAAAAAAACGTGAAGACATAGAGAGCCAGCACCTGTCCAAAGTCATTTTTTTCATCTTAGCAAGGGTGAAATAAGCTGTCAATTTAAGCCAAAGGCCCCGACCTCCGTTCGAGATCAGGGCCTTAAGCCAGTTTAATCTGCCTTTAACTTGTGAATGCTCAGCCCAACAGACGGACTAAGCTCTGAACTCAGGCGTTGACTTTGGCCTTGAGTTCCTTGCTTTTGTCATCGTTATCTTTGCGCATTTGTTTGCGCGAATCAGCAAGATCACGGTTACGTGCCCAGGAGTGCATGATCAGAGCCAGAGCAACGACGCCGTAAGAGATAAAGGAACGGAAGTATTCACCGATCATGGCGTTGCCCGTAAGGGTTTTACCGGCTACAGGCATGACAATAAACATCATGTGGAAGAGCAGGACACCGATGAAGACGTTCGGCAAACTTGCACGGCTGACCGAAGCGCCGCCGACAAGCAGAGCTGCGGCTGCAAATAACGAAACCTGATCAGCGCCATAAGTGGTGTTCATGGTACCGATATTCTGCAGGTAAATAATTTGCCCATAGCAGGCCATAACCGTAGAAATTACGATGGACTGCACGCGGATATGATCGACGGCCATGCCCGCATCATTGGATACGCGCTGATCCTGACCCACAGAACTCATGTCATGACCAAGTTTTGTCTTGCGGAACCATACGGTAAACAGGCAGGCAATAAAAATCAGGAAAATCGTAAAGACCGGAACGTAGATTCCTGTTCCAGGCCAGAGTTCAAATTTGATAAAGTCATCAAAAGCTCGTCCAGCCTTAAGCGTAACGGTACTGATCACGCCGTAGCCACGGGACAGGATGAGGTTCGGGTCATGAAATTTAATGACGCCGCCACAGAAGAAGAGCATGAAGAACTGATAAAAACCGGAGATCAGGAAGGAGAGAATCATTGAAGTGATCATCTCACGTCCCCTGGCCTTATTCAGGACATGCCCGGCAAAGGCGCCGAGTAAGATGGCAATGGGCGTCGCCAGCGCCATGGCAACAAAGAGGCCACCGACCCCGGTGAGTCCCCAGTCCTGAGAGAAGATGATGCCGATCTGACCCGCCATGGCCCCCAGGGTAATGGCAAAGTTAATCCCCATACCAGCCATGACAGGTATCAGCAGACTTATCACCAGAAAGCTGTTGCGTACCAGACGTGTGAGGCCCTCGCGAAGGAGATAGACTCCGGTATACTTGGAAAGGGGAATACCCACACTGATAATGACAATAAAGAGCAGCGGCACAGACATGTTCCGCAAAAATTGTTTTTTATCCTTCAGTAGATCCATTATTTTTTACCTCTCTTTCTGGTCAGAGCGTAAACAATCAGACCATTGGTCACGATCATGCGGATAACTTCTGAAATATCCAGCTGAATCGCGCTGTTGATCACCGAAGGAGTCAGCGAGATGACACCCTGAAAAAGGAAGGCGCCAAGCAGCACATTGAGCATGTTGGCCTTCGTAATCGAGGCGCCGCCCAGCAGAATGGCCGCAACCGTCGGGAAAGTAAAACCGTTCGGCGCGGTGTAATACTGAGCATAGCCAAAACTCTGGGCATAGACAATGATTCCGATAGCCGCAAGGGCGCTGGACATGACGACGGAATAGGTCCGCATACGATTGATGTTGATCCCGGCAGCCTTAGCATAATCAGGATTGCTGCCCACAGCCGTCATGGCCGTTCCTGTTTTACTGCGGAAGAAAATCCACACCAGCAGGCAGAAAAATAAGGTGAAGAGAATTGTTCCCACGGGGATTTCAATACTTTCCTCATTACCGAAGTAATCCAGACCCATAGGGATACTGATATGAAGAAAATCGTCGAGAATATGTTTCCAATATTTCGCCAGACTGATGGTGACACGCAGGCCGGAGCCTTTATAACCCTGAACACTGGCAGGATTATGGAAAGGCAGGCCAACCCACATCATCTGGAAGAAGTAAATAAAGGAAAAGCCAACGTACGTGGCGATCATCATTTCATCGCCCTTGACGCGATTCAAAAGGAGCGAGTAGAACCAGCCAAAAATACCTCCGAAAAACACCCCGAGGAGGCAAGCCGTAAAAAAGCCGGCCGCCCCGGTGAGATAGTATTCCATGGTGATCGCTTCGGCGAGCAGGCCGCCGACGATGCCGATCGGAACACCGAAGTTAAGGCCGGTACCCGATTGAATCATCGGAACCATGGACAGGACAAGGATGCCGTTCATGGCAAAGCGCGCAATCATGTCGTTTAAAGTTGCAATACGACTGACCTTAAAAAATCCGGCGATGAGGTAAAGGAAGAGCAAAAAGAGGGCGATGATGATACGCGCCCAGCCAAAATCATTGATCCACCTTTTAAAACGTTCACCCATACCCGGTCGTTCGCAATTATTCTTGCTCATGCACTGACCTCCCCCATTTTTTCTCCGGACATCAGCAAGGCAAAGTCCTCAGGCTTGGCTTGTGGAGGCAGAACACCAAAGATTTCACCTTCACAGGTCACAGCTATGCGGTCGGAAATGGAGCGGAGTTCTTCGAGTTCAGAAGAAACAATGACAATGGTGGTTCCATTCTCCGAATTGTATTTGCGGAGAGCTTCCAAAACGAGTTCTTTGGCTCCGACATCAATGCCGCGGGTCGGTTCAGAGATCAGAAGAATTTCCGGATCCAGGCAGAAAGCTTTGGAAAGGCAGATTTTCTGCTGATTACCGCCGGAAAGATTACGCACTTTCTGACCTGGTCCTGTGCAGCGAATTTCCAGCTTTTCAATATAGTCTCTGGCAATTTTGTCCATGGCCTTATCGTCGCGGAATTTAAATAGGCCGCCCAAAACCGAGCGGATACCCAAATCTTTGATTTGCAGCGCATTAAAAAGGATATTCCAGGAGATCGGCTCGTCCAGGAGAAGGCCAACGCCGCGCCGGTCTTCAGAAACGAAGGCAAAGCCATGCTCGAGGGCATACTTGGTATTATTCAGAGAGAAAGGCTGTCCTTTATAAAGGACTTCTCCACCAGCCTCATAGATACCCATAAGGCCATTGGGTATGCCCAGCTTGCCCTGACCGGCGAGACCGGCAATTCCGAGGATTTCGCCTTTATGGACATCAAGGTTAACGTTTCTCACAGCTTCACCCGGCATATCGACCCAGAAGTTTTTCATGCTGAGAATCACTTCATCGGAGATTTGACGTTTAGACTTATTATTCGAGAAGTCCTCCATACTCTCGACGTTTCGACCCACCATCTTTCTGGCGATCTCCAGGATATTGGTTTCTTCTTTATCTTTTTCATCAACTACGAGACCATCCCGCATGACCAGAACCTTATCGCAGACCTCCAGGATCTCTCTCAGACGGTGTGAAATAAAGATGATCGCGATACCATTTTCCGAAAGTTTTTTCATGCTCTGGAGAAGGATATCAGCTTCCGATTCAGTGAGCACCGCCGTAGGTTCATCTAAAATTAAAAGGCGTGTTTTTATTTTGCTGATTTCACGGGCAATTTCAATAAATTGCTTATGGCCAACCGGCATTTCCGAAACCGGGCTCTCAACTTCCAATTCCACGCCCATTTTGGAAAGAGCAGACTCCGCTGTACTTCGGATTTGCTCCATATCTACGGTTTCCAGCTTTTTACCGTGTTTGCCAAAAATTTTGGATATGACGTTTCCCTTCGAAGGTTCACGGTTCAGCATAATATTTTCCGCTACCGAAAAACCGGGAATCAGGGAAAACTCCTGGTGCACCATACCGATTCCGGCATAGAGAGCATCTAAGGGTTTTTTAAATTCAACTTTTTCGCCATCAATCAGGACTTCACCCGTATAACCGCCGGTTTCCCGGATGACGTCCATACCGAAGAGAATATTCATCAGGGTAGATTTCCCTGCTCCATTTTCTCCGCACAGTCCCAGGATCTGACCCTTCCTGAGGGTAAAGGAGATGTCCTTTAATACCACATTGCCGTCAAAATCTTTGCCGACATTGCGCATCTCCAGTAAAGGTTCATCATTCATGAGCTACCTCAAAAGTGATCCAAAGTCCATCTAAAACTCAGATCAAATAAGTAGGGACGGCGGGAAAACGCTGTTGCGATATTCCCGCCGCCCAAATCAAATCATCATAAAAAGCCATGCAACACTTTTCCGATTATTCTCAGAGAAAACGCGGCATTTGGCTTATTCACCCTTGGTCTCTTCGGTGCTTTCGTCGACCGGCTCGTTCTTAATATGACGGTACTTCTCAGGGACTTCGAGATCCGTCATGTGCATGTAGCCCTTGCCAAAGACATAGGTGTCCTGATAGACGAGCAGGTAGTTGGGAATTTCTTTGCCATCCACCTGGTTGACAAAGAGTGAGCCATTCCATTTCACCCCAGGTGTATAGACCTGATAAGCTTCGAGCACATCTTCTGTATTGCCGAGCTTCATTTTGCCTTCGATGCACTGTTTGGCATATTCGCCCAGACCGGCCGTGGTAGTAAAACCAAGGGAGTAGGCCCAGGTGCCCATGCGGCCGGAACCGCCGGCTTCGTCAACAGCCTCTTCAACCTTTTTAAGGATGGCGGGCCAATCGCCGGCCTGATCTTTGAGGTTGATGCCGAAAGCTCCCGGGTAACCCATCAGAGGGCTGGGCAGGTCGGCTTCGATAAAGTAAGCGCCGAGTTCGGCTACTTTCTGGAGCAACGGCTCCGTGTGAGCGTCGTTCGTGCAGAAGAAAGCGGTTTTGTCGCCGTATTTCTTGACCCAGTCATCCATGTGCTCGAGAATGAACATCTGAGCGCCGGCCTGGCCAACATCAGAAGTCGGATCCGGAGCGGTCTCGTCAACGAACTTCAAGCCGAGGTCTTCGCAGGCCTGTTTCATGATGGCACGACGGAGAGAAAGCAGCTCAATACCCATGTGACGGGGGAAGCTGATGTGAACGAAGGTTTCGCAGCCGAGTTCCTTGGCGCATTTGATAATCAGGTAGCCACGGTTGATGTTATCCGCGTCAACAACGATATCAGCTACAGGAGAGATCGTTCTTGGATCTTCCTGCGAGCAGCCGGAAAGCAGAATAATATCCGGATGGGCGGCGCGAATGTCTTTGAAAGCAGCAGCCGTTCCGGGAACAGACTGGTTCACGACGATGGCCTTCATCATGGGGTCATCAGCGAGACCCTTAATCTGAGCGATCGTGGTTTCCATTTCGGAAGAGAAGTTGTCGGGGTAGGTCAGGTGTTTGATCATACCGCCATCGTCGGCGTTACCGTAGCGGCGGATCAGTTCTTCCGCGCCACGCAGATCGTCTTCGCTCTGAGAAACGGTACCCGTGACTACGCCGATATGATACTCAGCTTTTGTCCCATCCCAATCCGGAACTTTCTCAACCTCAGTCTCTTCGGCTTCTTTATCTTCTTTGGGATCTTCGGCCTTGCTCTCAGTTTCACCGAAGACGGTCACCGCAGAGAGGCTGATGATCATCACGAGCGCGAGCAAAATGGATAGAAACTTTTTCATAAATTTTCCTCCTGTGTCTTCCAGATAGCCCGTGCTCAGCTCATCCTCTTCTTGTACATAAGCCACAAAGATTCAGGCTGAAATCTTTTCGTTAAAAGGATGGATGAACAAAGCACCAAGGCTTCTGCCTATTGAGATTCTAACACAGGATACTCATCTGTCAATTATTTTTATGAGAGAGTATGTAGAATCATAGGGGGTAAAGCTCCAGAACTGTCGTTTTGCTCTCCTAAAAAGCACAATGTGACAGGCTTAGCGAATGAAGTACAGAGTTTTAACAAAGAGCCATTGCATGCTTGAGCGTGCTAAAAAGTCAGCCATTAGTGCTAAAAAAACCAGAGTAAGACAGGATAGATAGATAGACAGAAAAATGCTGAAAGAGAAAGTGAAAAAAAAGAATTCATCAATCTTAAGAAAAGTAAAGGAGCTATCTCTCGACACTTTCGTGTTTTGAGATAGCTCCTCTTGTTCATTTTTACAAAGGTAAACTTTGATTAAAACTCACGGGTGTTTTTACCCCAGTCCTCACGCTCGTCGCGTCTGCCGCCACGATCATCACGCCCATAGCGATCATTGCGACGATCATCCCGGCGGGGTCTTCTCTCACGGCCACCACGATCTCCACGTTCTCCACGGTCTCCGCGGAAATTATCACGGCGCTCTCTTCTCTCACCATAGCTGCCGTTCTGGTCTCGACTTTCACGGCGCTCGTCGGTCCACCCTTCCGGCTTTTCCGTAAGGTCACGCATGGAGAGATTCACCCGGCCCTGAGAGTCAATCTCGGTCACAATGACACGAACATTCTGTCCGGGTTCGACCACATCTTCGACACGGTCGACACGATCCCAGGACATCTTCGAGATATGGACAAGGCCTTCTTTACCCGGAGCAAATTCGACAAAAGCCCCAAAGTTCATAAGGCGGGTTACCACACCGTCAAACACGCTCCCCGGTTCGGGATCATAGGCGATCGCCCGGATCATGGCAATGGCCTTTTCTGCGGCCTCAGAATCAGGAGAGGCAATAAAGACATGTCCAGTGGAACCGTCTTCGACGATATCAATATCACATTTGCTTTCATCTGTGATCCGCTTGATATTTTTTCCTCCTGAGCCAATAACCTCACGGATCTTATCTGCGGGGATATCAATCTGTTCGATCTTAGGTGCCCAGGGTGAGAGTTCCTTGCGCGGCTCAGCAATCACCGGCTTAATGACTTCGTTGAGGATCTGCATACGGCCTTTATGGGTCATGGCAAAGGCATCGCGGATAATATCATAAGTAAGGCCGTCGACTTTGATATCGACCTGAATGGCCGTGATACCGTTGCGAGTACCGCCAACCTTGAAGTCCATATCACCGAAAAAGTCTTCAATACCCTGAATATCCATAAAGACTTCGTACTGACTCGTATCACCATCAGCGGTGATCAGGCCGGAAGAAATACCGGCAACCGGTTCCTTAATGGGAACGCCGGCTGCCATAAGGGCGAGAGTGCTGCCGCAGATGGAACCCTGTGAAGTTGAGCCATTGGACATGGTGACTTCGGAAACCACACGGATCGCATAGGGGAATTCCTCAGGGGAAGGAAGAACCGGGAGCAAAGCTCTTTCCGCCAGAGCGCCATGACCGATTTCACGGCGTCCCGGTGAACGGCTGGGTTTCGCTTCTCCGACACTGTAGCCCGGGAAATTGTACTGATGCATATAGCGTTTTTCAACAACTGGGTCGATACTATCCAGTTTCTGGGCATTCGCCAGTGTACCAAGAGTTGCAATCGAGACAACCTGAGTTGAACCGCGCTGGAAAAAGGCTGAACCGTGGACTCTGGGGATGATATCAACAGCCGCAGAGAGGGGACGTATTTCATCCATGGCTCGACCATCCACCCGCTTATGCTCTTTGAGCAACGCACGGACGACTTTCTTCTCGAGAAGATCTACCGCTTCGCCTGTGTAAGCCGCCCACTCAGGATTCTTTTCACTAAGCATGGCGCGTACCTTGTCTCTGAGTGCAGAAACATTTTGATCACGGGTGGCTTTATCGGCCTCAAGGACAGCCTGCCACATCTCATCATAGGCAAAGTCTTTCACTGCCGCGAAAACTTCTTCAGGGAGAGCGAAGGATGTATAGCTAAACTTGGGTTTGCCAATTTCGGCTACCATTTCTTTGATGAAGCGGCAGAGTTTCTGAATTTCTTTATGGCCGGTGATGATCGCTTCGAGCATCTGCTCGTCAGGGATCTCATTGGCACCGGCTTCTATCATGCAGACTTTTTGTTCACTGCCGGCAACCGTAAGTTGCAGATCGCTCTTCTCAGACTGTTCCAGATTGGGGCAGACAATAATTTCACCGTCTACAATGCCCACCTGAACAGCGGCCACAGGGCCATTCCAGGGAATATCCGAAATGGCGACAGCTACGGAGGAGCCAATCATGGCCGCAATCTCCGGCGCATTATCCTGGTCCACAGCCATAACGAGGTTGTTGATGTACACGTCATTACGCATGTCTTTAGGGAAAAGCGGACGCAGCGGGCGATCAATGGAACGGGAAACCAGAATGGCCTTTTCTGAAGGCTTGCCTTCCCGTCTTAGAAAGCCACCGGGAATTTTGCCAATGGCGTACATTTTTTCTTCATAATCCACGCTCAGAGGGAAGAAATCTATCCCCTCACGAGGTTCAGCGGCAGTTGCCGTGGAGAGCACAGTTGTATCGCCATAGCGTACCAGCACTGAGCCGTTGGCAAACTGCGCAAGCTCTCCAGTTTCCAGGACCAGTTTGCGGCCCATCAGTTCGGTTTCAAAAATTCGTTTACTCATTTTTCCTCCAGATTACGGTACAGACGGTAGCTTGTAGATTCCGGCTCTCCTCTCTGCAAAAATGCTGAATGGGCATGAGGACCGCAATCTACGACCCACAGCCTGTACCGATAAAAAAAGGCGGATGAATTCTCATCCGCCTTTTTTGTTTTACTTTCTCAGATTCAGGCGGGAAATCAAACTACGATAGCGTTCGATGTCAACTCTTGAAAGGTAGTCCAGCAGCCCGCGTCTCTTACCTACCATCATCAGAAGCCCACGTCTGGAATGGTGATCGTTATTATGGCTCTGCAGATGTTCAGTCAGGTGGTTAATTCGTTCAGTCAGCAGTGCGATCTGAACTTCCGGCGAACCAGTGTCGCCTTCCCTGGTGGCATACTCCTGAATGATGCTTTGTTTCTTCTCTTTGTCCATGATAAATCTCCTTAAGAATCCGATAGCTAAGGCAGGGCGCTTGTCCACAGGCTGAGCAATCGGTCAATCCAGAGAATTTTATCACCTATGGAGAGGTTAAGCAAGTTCTCTTGTCTCAGTCCATTCTTTGACCAGCTGATAGAGAATGGAAACGAGAGGGACAGCAAAAAGAGCGCCATTGACCCCACCAAAACCGCCTCCCAAAAGCACGGCCAAAATCACCAGAAGGCCCGGAAGACCGATGCGCGTGCCCACCCGTTTCGGATAAATCACATTGCCCTCAATCTGCTGCGTGAGGATATAGGCAACGAGAAATAGCAGTAATTTCCCCGGACTGACCAGAAAAATAAGGGCAGCCCCGACAAATGCCGCCAGCCAGGCGCCAACAACAGGAACCATGCCCATAAACATGATAATAACGCTCAGGACAACGGTATAGGGGATCTGCAGAATATGGAAGACAATAAAACAAAGCAGGCTGAGCAGAATGGCTTCAGTGAGCTGAACATAAAAATAGGCGTAAAATGTTTCATCGGCCAGACGGGCAACGTGCATTGTCCAACTTTCAGAACTGCCGCTCAGCGCTGTGAGAAGGCGTTTTACACGACTGCGTATACTCTCGTCACCGATGATCAGGTAGACACTGAGTATCAGTGCCAGGAAGAAATTGCCAATCAGCGAGGCAAGATTGCTGACAAGGCCGCGGGCAAAATTGAGGCCAAAACTCGTGATGGTTCCACCAATTTCTGAAAAGCGCTGCTGTAAGTTATTAATAAAAGCCGGATCGATTTTCTTTTCCTGCAGAAGCTCCGTTAAATTACTGGTCAGGCGATTCAGACTGTTGACATAGTACTGAAAGTTGATGAAAAAATCGGTCAGATTGCGCTGAAAGCTCGGCACGACTAGCAGAACAACCAGGGCGACAAAGCCGATGAAGAGGCCATAAGTAATGAGAACAGCTGGAATTTTCGCCCTCTGTCCCTTCGCAAATAAAGGCAGTTTATGGAAGCTTTTGGTCAAAAATCTTATAGGCCTGGCGAAGACGTAATAGAGAATCAGGGCATACCAGAAAGGCAGAAGCAAAGTGAAGAGACGATCCATAAAAGCCCAGATACTGTCAATTTTGACCAGGACAAGAATGGCCAGAAAAATCACGGCAATCAGGGGAAAATACTCACTTAACGCACTTTTTTTCATGCTCTTACTCCTTGAATCCAATTGGTAAAGAAACTAACTCTGCCATTGCATTCAGATTCACTCCTTCAGATGCCTTCTCACCTCTGCCTTAAAAACATCTCCCCGTTCATTGAAGTTAGCAAAACGGTCAAAAGAGGTTCCGGCCGGTGACAGCAAAATGGCATCTCCCGGCTGAGCTATACCGTCCGCCAGCTTAAGTGCTTCCTTATAGTCAGCTGCAGCGGCCATGGGGAAGTCTGTCTGGGACCTTTCCCGGAGAGCCTTTTCAATGTCTTCACGAATCAAAGGCGCGTTAGCTCCACAGAAGATAATCCCGCGGCAGCAGTCCAGTATGGTCGAACCGAGGCCGTCATAGAGGCAGTTTTTATCCTTACCTCCGCAGATCATGACCACAGGGACGCCCTGTTCGCGAAAAGCCGAGAGCGTATGCAGACTGCGGTTAGGTGAACTGTCAATGGAACTGTCGTAATAGCGAAGCCCGCGGGCTTCCGCAATCAGTTCGACCCTGTGTTCGACGCCTTTAAAATCTTTTACAGCCAGCCGCAGTTCTGAACGGCCGACAAGTCCGTCAACAGCGGCAAAAGCCGCCAGCACATTAACGGCATTGTAGCGGCCGGGCAAGAGCAAATCTCTGCGCTGGAGCAAGTCCTCTTTGGGAGCTGTGGGTTCCGCCTGAAAATACAGCGTATCCCCTTCCAAACCGTAAAGCGGGGCTGTGCCAAAGGGCCGGTGTTCAGCCCAAACGAGACGGCCGCGAGCTTCTGCTGCCATCTCTGCGCAAAAATCAGATGTGCCATTCAGCACCAGCCGGTCATTAAGATGCTGGTGAAGATAAATATTTTTTTTGGCATGTACGTATTCCGCGTAGCTCTTATGCATATCGAGATGATTGGGGCTAATATTGGTCACAATGGAACGCTGCGGACTCTGGCTCATGCTGAGGAGTTGAAACGAACTCAGCTCAAGAACCACTTTATCCTCGGCTCTGATGGATGCCAGCTGGTCGAGCAGCGGTGTCCCGATATTTCCTCCAAGAAAAGTGGTGTAGCCTCCCGCCTTCAACATTCTGGCCATGAGCGTCGCCGTGGTACTTTTGCCATCACTCCCGGTAACTGCACAAACTTCTGCAGGGCAATAGCTCAAAAAGGCTTCCATCTCGGAGCTGATGATGGCTCCGCGTTTCTTCTCAGCCAGAAGTTCCGGCGTATCGGGACGAAGAAAGGGGGTGCGGAAAATCAGGTCAAAATTTTTAAGCTCCGAAAGATAGTCAACGCCAAAATGAGCAGGAGGCTCATGATCCTCCTCTTTCAGCTCATCCAGGAAACTCTTGAAGTTGACGGCTTCCTTGCGGTCAAAGAGTTCCGTTTCCAGCCCAGCATGAAGCAGCAGACGCACAAGAGGGCGATTGCTGATACCCATTCCGAGAACAGCAATACGCTTATTTTTACAAAAACTCAGAAAAGACTGGAGAGGATTTTCTTGCATATCTGCCTCCGGGAACGTACTTTGCTTATTATACAATAAAAAAAGACGGATCCGGAGATCCGTCCTCTGCTGGTGCGGAAAACAGGACTTGAACCTGCACGACATTGCTGCCACTAGCACCTGAAGCTAGCGCGTCTGCCAATTCCGCCATTTCCGCGTCGCTTTGATACTATAATGGAGCAAAATAAAAAAAGCAAGACCCCATTGAAAAATTCTTTGCAGAGAAAACAGCAGGAGCCAGTCATGACAGAAAAAAACCTGGAGCAAGCCAATAAGACCAGCGAGCAAAAAACATCCGGCCAAAAGCCGGAGCTTAGTATTTCTGTACGCCGCCTGGCTGAACTGCTCTATCGCCGGGGAGGTCTGGCTCCGGCCATCTATGGCGGGGTCGAAGGTATTGAAGGCATACGTGCCCATCAAAAAGCTTTGCGACTTCTGGCTGCCTCTGAAACCTGGGGCAGTTATGACTTTAGTCCTGAATACAGCCTTTCCACAATGATCGAAGGTGAAAATTACCACTTATTGCTGCGCGGTCGGGCCGATCTCATCCTGCACCGCGGGGACGAAACGGTCATCGCAGAAATTAAATCTTTCCGCGGTAAAGCAGATTATATTCCTGATGAGGGTGTAGAGGTCCATTGGGCACAGGCTGAGCTCTATGCTGGCCTCCTGGCCGCAGGCGCTATTCGAATGGATGACGGTAAGCCAGGCGAGCAAGGTTACAACGAGCTGCTGGCCGCAGGTGCAGGTACTGTTGCGGATAACGACCACAGGCAAGGCAGGCAGAATCACCATGAGCTGCTGGCTGCAGACACCAATGAGGCAGTCCCTTCTGCTCAAACGAAGCCTGGGCAGTTCAAACTTCTTCTTGTCTATGTTTCTGTTGATGATGATTTTTATCTTGAAAAAACAAAGATCCTGGCCGCAGAAGAAGCCCTGAAATTTTGCCAGCACGCTGCCACAGCCTACCTCGAACGTATTTCCAACCTCATTCTCTGGCAGCAGCGCCGGGACGCCTCCCTGAGGTCACTGCGCTTTCCTTATGAAAAGCTGCGCAGCGGACAGGAAAATATGATGAGGGAGAGTTTGGCCTGTCTCCGCGACAAAGGCGTCCTCTTCGTACAGGCCCCCACAGGCATCGGCAAAACCATGGCCGTCCTCTATGCTGCCCTCAAAGGTCTGTCCGCAGGTTATGTTAAAAGGCTCTTCTATGCCACAGCCATGCGATCGACGCGTCTGGTCGTCGAAGCAGCTCTGCGTGATCTGCGCGAAGCCGGAGCCCTGATCCGCAGCCTGACCCTCAAGCCTAAGGAAGACCTGTGTCTGGCTCCTCAGCTTTTCTGTGATCAATCGATTTGCCCCTACGCTCTTAATTACTACGACCGGCTGCCTGACGCCATCTCCGAACTGCTTAAAGTTGAAGAGCTAAGCCCGGAGCGCATCAGCGAAACGGCCCGCCGCCATGAACTTTGTCCCTTTGAGCTCTCTTTGGACATGGCCTTTACCTGCGACGTCATTATTGGGGATTATAATCATGTTTTTGATCCCCGCATTCGGCTTCGCCGCTTTTTTGATGAGGAAAGCGAAGCGCCTGTTGCTATTCTCATTGATGAAGCCCACAATCTGCCGCGCCGAAGCCGCAGCATGTATTCGGCTTCGCTCAGCAGCAAAAGTCTCGAAAAACTGCTCGCTCTTTTCAGTGGCGAAAGCGCGCCTTTCCGCGGTTTTTTCACAAAGCTCAGCGATCAAACCCAAGTTCTCTTAGCCCGGATGAAAAGCACAGAGGAGCTCATGGCCAGGGGCGACGAAAACGGAGCCCCGCTCTTCCCTCTGGATGAAAATCCACTGGTGACGGAGAGCGAGCGAAAAAACTGGTTCGTCCGCCTGGACTTTCTGGGTCTGCAAAAGAAGCCGGATCGTTTGATCCTCGAGCTTGGCCGTGAAATCTTTCTTCTCAGAAATTTTCTCGACGAGCAACGCAGCTTCGAGGGACGTCAGGAGATTCTGCTCATTTTCTTTGAACTGCTGCACTTTCACCGCATCGCCGAAGATAAGTTCAACGACGCTTATATCTGCGCGGGGCGGATCATCGATGGCAAACTTCAGCTCTGGCTGCTCTGTCTTGAAGCCTCGGGTTTTATCACAGAAATTTATCGGGACCTCCACCCTATCATATTCTTTTCGGCTACCCTCTCACCTTTTCCCTATTATGAAGCTCTGCTCTGTGCGGATCGCCGTGAAAACCCTCCCCTTAAGCTTTTTCTGCCCTCACCTTTTCCTGCAGAAAACCGTTTGCTGCTGATTTCCACAGCAGTCTCTCTGAAATATGAAGAGCGGGATCGCAATATCGGCAAAGTCTGCCGCATGATCCTTGATGCCTGCTCCAAAAAAACCGGAAACTACCTGATCTTTTGCCCTTCTTTTGCCTATCTGAATAAGCTGCGCCAGGAACTTAAAGCTCAGATTCGACCGGAAAAGACCGATTTTTTGCTCCAGGCAAGAGGCATGAGTGAACGCCAGAAACAGGCTTTTCTCAATCGTTTTGAGCACTATGGCGAGCGCAGTCTGCTCGCTTTTGCCGTTCTGGGCAGTCTGTTTAACGAGGGCATAGACCTCGTGGGGGAGCGCCTGTCCGGCCTGATCATCCTGGGTGTAGGTCTGCCGGGCCTCAGCCCTGAACGCAATCTCATGGCCGGCTATTGTGAGGAAAAGTTTGGCAGCGGTTTCCTTTTTTCCTATGTCTTTCCGGCTTTTAACCGCATTGAACAGGCTATGGGCCGCCTTATTCGCAGCGAGAGCGATCGGGGCTTTGTTCTGCTCATCGACAAGCGCTGGAGCCAAAGCCCCTACGCCCAGCTCATCCCGGAAGACTGGAAACCGCGCTTTCTCGATGAAAATGAGAACCCTGCCGCGGATATAGCAGCCTTCTGGGAGGACTGTAAAGATCTTTAAACTCAATTTGCCTCGCTGGCGTCAGAGCCACCCTCTCCTGGGACCAGCATCTGTTCTTCACTCAGATATTTTTTCTTGCTCTTTTTCAGCGCTTTAGCATAGCGTTTCGCCGTTTTGGTGGCTGCGATGCCGCCCTGGGCGGTTTCACGCAGAGCTGAGGGCAGCATGTGACCGACACGACCCATGGCTTCAATCACTTCGTCTGCAGGTATTTCGCTGGCAGATCCGGCGAGCGCCATCTCTGCTGCGGCAAGGGCATTGGCAGCACCCATGGCATTGCGCTTGATGCAGGGGATTTCGACAAGGCCTGCCACGGGATCACAGACCAGGCCAAGAACATTCATTAAAGCCATGGCCAGGGCTGAGGCCTGCTGCTCTAAACTGCCTCCGGCAGCCCAGGTCAGGGCTGCAGCGGCCATAGCCGAGGCAGCTCCAACTTCAGCCTGGCAACCCCCTTCAGCTCCCGCGATTGAAGTCTGATTGCCGATGGCCAGACCATAAGCAGCGGCAGTGAGCAGATAGTGAATCTGATCTTCACGGCTAAGTTCAAGTTGATCACGTACCGCCATGAGTATGGCCGGAACAACCCCCGCAGATCCGGCCGTTGGTGTGGCGCAGATGATGCCCATCGCGGCGTTCACCTCGTTTACAGCCAGGGCGTAGCTGATGGCCTTAAGAAAGAGGTCACCGCTGAGGCCCCGCCCACTTTGTCGATAATCCTCCATGAGTTTGGCGGCCCCTCCGGAGAGACCGGAATACGAGCGTACTCCCTCAAGGCCACGTTCAACTGCTGCCGCCATGACATCGAGTTTCTGGCTCATATCCTGAAGAATTTCTTCACGGCTGTGCTCGCCTTCTTCAACTTCTCTGCGCAGGGCAAGCTCCCACACCGGGATATTATCTGCCTGGCAGGCATGAATCATTTCTTTGACAGAGGTAAACATCTTAAACTCTCCGAACTTTTTACTTTTCCATTTTTTCTGACTTGTCCAGCTTGACCAGCTACCGGTTCAACTCGCACGGCTTGCAGCATCAGACCTGAATCTGCACGACTTTTTGGATGTAAGGCAGGCTGAGAATTTTTAGTAGCAGCTCATTGGAAATCTTTCCGTCAGCCTCAAGAGTCAGAAGTGCGGATTTCCCCTTAGCTTTGCGTGAAAGTTCCATGTGGGCGATGTTAATTTGTTCACTGCCGAGCATCTGGGTAATACTGGCAACGACACCGACTGTATCCTGGTGCATAATGAGCAGGGAGGGTACGTCGCCCATGAGGCGGACGCGATAGCCATCAATATTCATAATCTGAACCGCTCCTCCGCCCACTGAAACTCCAATGATCTCAAGTTTTCCTGCCTTGCCGTTGAGTTGGATACGGGCGGTGTTAGGATGCTGTACTCGCTCATCGCTGGTACGAATGGTCACCTTCATGCCGGCCTCAAGGGCAAGCTTCAGGGCCTCCGGGATGCGCCGGTCAAAAGTACTCATGCCGAGCAGACCTGCAACTACAGCGACATCTGTGCCATGGCCACGAAAGGTATGAGCAAAGGAACCGTAGAAGGTGATGACAGCCGTTTCCGGCTGTTCTCCATAAATTTCCCTGGCAATCTGTCCTATACGTACGGCACCAGCGGTATGTGAACTCGAAGGCCCCACCATGACGGGGCCGATAATATCGGCGACACTGTTATATTTCATGCTCTTCCATCCCCCTTTCCCGGGTCTCAACTGCCGTCTGAAAGCTAAAGTTTTCTAAATCTTCGGCGATTTTAAGACGCTCATACTTTTTTTCCATGACTTCCTCACACCAGCGATCAGAAAAAGCAATCACTTCTTTTTTAAGAGCGTCTTCTGCCTTAAAGGCAAAGAGCTGCTCAACTCGGCAATCCGCCAGGTATAGAAGACAGGCCCTCAGGCCAGCAGATACGCGCAGTCTTCCCCCACTGTCCGCATCAAGCGGATGGCGCGGGCAGATCAGTCCTCCTGTGTGGGTTTGAAACACAAAACCAGGCTCATAAGCCGCATGACAGATAGAACAATCTCTGAGCCAGGGACTGAACCCCAGGAGGCAAAGGAAGCGGTACTGAGCGACGCGCACATCAAAAAGCGGCTCGCTGGACTGACTGAGGCGCTGGCTCGCATATGCCCAGAGCTCATAAGCTCCGGCAACTGTCTGACCTGAACGGAGGGCATCGCAGAACAGTTCCGCAAGATGGGCCGCCGCAGTGAGACGCTTGAAGTCCTCACTCAGAGGCAGAAAAGCATGCAAGAGCTCTCCCTGATTAAAGCGGAAGCGCCCCTGTGTTTCAAAGAGTTCAAACTCACCAAAAACGAAGGCCTGCGAGAGAGCTGCTGCTCCGCTGCGGCCACGGCCTGCAGCGGCAGAAATACTGATCAGGCGGTCATTTTCCCCCAGCAGATCCAGCATACGCCGGTTTTCGCCATAGCGCACCGAGCGCAGCACAAAAGCCTTGCAGCGCAGACGGGGCATCTTTTAATCTCCACCGTAGCCAAGTTCTTTAAGCGCTGCCGGATTTTCACGCCAGCGCTCTTTCACTTTGACAAAGAGGTGAAGGTCGCAGGGACAGTCCAGCAGATATTCCATGCGCAGACGGGCACGGCTGCCGATCTCCTTAATCCGCTCGCCGCCCTTACCAAGAAGCATGGCCTTGTGCTGGCTGCGCTCACAGTAAATGATCGCTGAAATTTTGACACGCACACGTTTTTCTTCACCCGTCTCCGTATCCACGCGCAGATCCTCATCGAACGATTCAAGAACTACCGCCACCTGATGAGGAATTTCTTCCTTCATCTGGCGCAGGATCTCTGAACGAACGAGTTCACGCACCAGAGAGCCTTCTGTCTGATCGGTCATGACTTCTTCGGAAAAAACAGCGGGGCCTTCCGGCAGAACCCGTTTGATCTCTTCAAGCAGCTCATCCAGTCCTTCACCCGTTTTCGCAGAGATTGGCACGATTGCCGCCGGTTGCAGAGCCTCGTTAAAAGAAGCCATGAGCGGTAAAATCGCGGCTTTGTGAGCAATATCGCATTTATTCAGGACAAGAATGAGCGCTTTGTTTCGATCATGAGCCCGCCTCGCCACGCGCTTTTCAATTTCTTCCACCCGTGGCTTAAAACCAGCTTCAATGAGCAAAAGCAAGACATCCGCTTCATCCATGGCGACGCTTATGGATTTGCTCATGGCTCGATCCAAAGCATGTTTCTCGACATGAATGCCAGGCGAATCGATAAAGATCATCTGAGCATCAGCATCATTGATAACCGCACGGATTAAACTTCGTGTTGTCTGAGCTTTGGGTGAAGTGATGGCCAGTTCACTGCCAGCAAGCTCATTTAATAGCGTAGATTTGCCAACATTAGGGCGGCCAAGCAGGGCAATACGCCCACAGCGGCTGATTCCGCTGAGATCTGTATTTTCATTTTCTGATCTCTGAGCTGCCTCGGGTGGTCTACATCCGTCACCTGACGACTGAACATCCTTGCTGCAGCTTTCGCCAGCTTCATTTCTTTTCTCCGGCTCAGGCCTCAATCTGATAGCAGCCTCGGCCACCTCTGCCGCTTCAATCCTGACCTGAACCTCTCCTTCCTGCTCTAAGCCCAGCCCCACAGCCTCCATAATTTCACGCTGTTTCTCCCGCATACGTTGTTCTTCAGCGGCTTCCATATGATCGTAACCAAGGCAGTGAAGCAAACCATGGATGGCCAGAAAGACCAGTTCGCGTTCAAAGCTGTGGCCATATTCATCGGCCTGTTTTACCGTTTTTCCGGGTGAAATCACAATTTCTCCGAGCAGGACTTCACCACTCTCAGCCTCCGGATTTTGCCAGTCATAGCGCTGCAGTTCCTGCTGCAACTTTCCTTCATAAAATTCAAAGCCGGGAAAAGAGAGCACATCCGTCTCGCGGTCGACCTCCCGCTGTTCACGGTTTAGCTTGCGCATGGCTGCAGCTGAGCAAAAAGTCAATTCCAGAAGAGCATGAGGCACTTCCTCCGGCCAGCCAGAATCCTGTGGCAATGCCAGCGTAAAAGCCAGAGGGAGAGCTTTTTGCAAAAGCGGCAGTTGACTTTCGAGGGCAATTTTCCTTTGCTTATTACTGATTGTCACGTGAAGAGTCGGCATCCGGATACTTTATCCTTTCATGAAAATGACCGGCATAAACCTGCAGGAAAGCCTGCATGATTTTTTCTACATCAGCGTAGGACAGGCCGGAATTCTTGAATTGATTCTGCTCATTTTTAATCTTGAGCACATTGCGCATAACCTCTTCCGCTTCTTTTAAATTGGTACTGCCAGAAGATTTGACGGCAGCCTCCGTCGAGTCGGCCAGCATGACGATAGCGGACTCACGGCTGGATGGCAGAGGGGTGTGATAGCGGTAAAGATCAGGATTGGGATCAGGGCGCCCCTCCCGCTCAGCTTCGGCTTTCGCTTTATGGTAGAAATACTGCAGTACCGTACTGCCATGATGCTCGAGGGCAATGCGCAGTACCGGCATGGGCAGGTTCAGACGCTTGCCCAGCTTGTAGCTGTCTTCGGGATGACGGGTGATAATGCGGGTAGATTCTTCCGGCGTCAGATAATCGTGAGGGTTATAGCCCTGCTGGTTTTCCGTAAACATGAGCGGATTTTCTAATTTTCCGATGTCATGATAATAGGCTCCGACACGGCAAATCATGGCATTTGCGCCCACGGCTTCGGCTGCTGTATCCGCCAGATTGGCCACCATCATCGAGTGTTGCGAGGTACCCGGAGCTTCTACGAAAAGACGCCGCATGAGAGGTTGCCCCGGCTGTGAAAGCTCAATCAGGCGCAGCGGTGATACGGTATTGAAGATCATTTCAAAAAGTGGCATGAGGCCTATGGCGGCAATGACTGAAGAAGCCCCGGAAAGGACACTCGAGGCCACGGCAACCCCAAAGCTTGCTGCTGTTGTGCGTTGCATAAAAGAGTAAGCTGTCGAGCTCATAAAGTTGACACAGGAAATGGCCAGGATCAGCTTGGCAAAGTTATCCTGACGTGTGATGTTCTGAGTAAAGAGAGCCGCCACAGCACAGCCTAGTATTGCGACGAGCAGAAAGGCCGGGTTAAAGTTGACCATGGGCATGACCGCGACAATGAGAAGGGCGCTCATGACCAGCGAGGTTTCAAAGCCAAAATAGGCACTGATCAGCACGGAAGAAAAATAAACCGGTGGCGAAAGCTGCATGCTCTGTCCCAGATAAGCCGAAAAGGCCATGGGGATGAGAAGCGATATCACCAGGGTCAGCATCTCCCGGTTAAAACCAAGCAACTGTGGCTGCGCAAAACGCAGGTAGATAATGGCAAGAGAATAGAGAATCAGGAGGAGCAGCGCCTGTCCGCCGAGAATCTGGTAATCAATGTTCTCCGCATCAATGAGGTTCAGTCCCATAAGCAGCGCATAGGTTTCGTCAGTGATGATATCTCCTTCGCTGACGATACGCGTGCCGCGGTTAATCATGATGGGATTTTGCTGAACATTATTGAAGGCATCCTGGCGGGCATTTTCCGTGGCGTCCTGGTTGAAGATAACATTGGGCTCCAGGAGCACGCCAAGCAGCTGTACCGCAAGATTTTTGTCATTGCGGTAAAAGGATTCGTTCTTGTAGATTGTCTCTACTTCTTCCCTGATGTTCTCCCCGATTGAGAGCTCGTCCAGAGGCTGTCTCATGATCACGTCAGCACTGGAACGTACATTATTGCTGAAAACAGCAAAACGTTCATTGGACATTTGAAGAATATCCAGGATCAGCTGAAGATCAGCTTCTTTCTCAAGTTTTTCGCTGATTTCCGCAAGTAAGCCCGTGGTCGCTGCCATCACTTCGCTGTTACTGGGGCGATAATCCCCTTCTTCCGGTCCATCGTTCTGCAGACGGTAGAGCTGTTTACGTCTGGCTGAGACAATTTCCAGAAAGCTGCGGGTTCGGCCCAGCGAGCGGTCTGAAACTTCCTGGGACTGTGTCATCTTATTCGGAACCAGGGCTGCAGCTTCAGTGGCACGTCGATGGGTTTCCGCATAGTTGACGATACTTCGCGGAGCCTCAATATCATAAGGACTGGCATCACTGACATGCAAATTATAGGTTTTGGGGCGTGAACCAACATAGACCAGGAGGGTCATGAGAGCAAAACTCAGGATCAGGAGGAGTGGTCCGGACCACTTAAACAGACCTTTTTTGTCTTTTAGCGAACGTGTGGTCTGCTTTTCCTCGGGAGAACCTGAGTCCGTTTTTATATCGCGCAGAGGCTGTGGATTTTCCTTCATGCTTGTCGTCTCCGAACTTCTGCCGCCGTCAGTGGGCGACGATATTTTTCACTTTTCTCATAAGCGGCGATAATACGCTGAACCAGGGCATTTCGCACGACATCTTCTTTCTTTAAACGTACAAAACTGACGCCCTCAACAGAGCCAAGAATGCGTTCGATATCCTTGAGGCCACTGCGTCGTTCTGGTGGCAGGTCGATCTGAGTGATATCACCCGTCACGACCGCCCTGGAGCGGAAACCAATGCGCGTGAGAAACATCTTCATCTGCTCCGCCGAGGTATTCTGAGCTTCATCAAGAATAATAAAAGCATCGTCAAGCGTGCGCCCGCGCATGTAAGCCAAAGGCGAAATCTCTATTGCCCCACGTTCCAGATGGCGTGAAAATTGATCCTGTCCCATAAGTTCGTAAAGAGCATCATAGAGAGGACGCATATAGGGGTCGACTTTCGTTTGAAGATCTCCAGGCAAAAAGCCCAGCTTTTCACCGGCTTCAACAGCTGGCCGGGTCAGGATGATACGTGAGATCTGATGAGCTTTAAAGGCTGTCACTGCCATGGCCACAGCCAGAAAAGTTTTACCCGTACCTGCCGGCCCGATGGCAAAGGTCAGTTCATGCTCGCGTATGGCTTTAATATAGCGCGACTGTCCTCTGGTTTTAGCCCGCACCGGACGGCCTTTAGCGCTCACACAGATCAGCTCGGGAGAAATGCCATCCGGCAGCAGGGCTTCGGTACCCGCCTCGGAGGAAGCCACAGCGAGCAGATAATTGAGCTGCTGTTCGCTTACCTCGCCTTCCCGCCTGTAGGCAGCCTGGAGATTTTTCCAGATGGCTTCCGCCTGCTGAACCGGCAGATCTTCGCCTTCAATAAGCAATCCTTCGCCGTCCTGAGAGGTCGATACCGCGAAGCAACGGTCAATGATCGCCGCATTGTGGTTAAGCACGCCCAGCAGAGCAAGCCTTTCTTCGTTATTTGCAACTTCCAGAATTTTCTGCATATTACTTCGTATTATATCAAGTTTTCAGCTGAGCATGAGAACCGATGTCACCGTTTAAGCCCGCTGCCTCCTGTAAAAATAAAGCTTAAAGCTGGCTTAATTTTTCTCTGAGAAGCAAATAGTCAGCGGGCAGTGGCGCCTCAAAAACTTTCTCAAGACCATCTCTGGGATCTGTGAAACGCAGGCGAAAGGCATGCAGGGCCTGCCCCTTCATGCCAAAAGTTTCGCGTTTGGGAATATAGAGAGGATCTCCGACGATAGGATGACCGATGTAGAGCAGGTGTACGCGGATCTGGTGGGTGCGGCCGGTTTCAAGTCTGAGTTCCAGCTCACTATGCTGGGAAAAGTTTTCCAGAACATTAAAGTGTGTGCGCGCTTCCCTGCCGCCGGCCACTACGGCATAGCGCTGTCGATGACGGGGATCGCGCCCCAGGGGAGCATCTATGAGTCCGGAGCGCACAGGCGGCAGTCCCCAGACAAGTGCACGATAATCTCGCTCAACCTTATGCTCCTTGATTAGAGCGGCCATCTGGCGGTGGAATTTTTCATTTTTAACGACCAGCAGCAGGCCGGAGGTGTCTTTATCAATACGGTGAACAATCCCCGGTCTCCCACTTTCACCCCCTGTATCCAGATCCTGACCAAGGTAATTTAAAAGTCCGTTGACAAGTGTCCCGCCGTGATGTCCCGGGGCCGGATGAACAACCAATCCTCGTTCTTTGTTGAGGATGAGACAGTCTTCATCTTCATAAAGGATATGCAGCGGAATGTCCTCCGCCTGCGGTCTGCCCACAGGGGCAGACTCCTCGGGCAGAAAAAGAATCGTATCTCCGGGCACAAGGGCTGTCCCCGCCTTGACGATCTTTCCATTGAGCAAAATGCGCTTCTCCCTGAAAGCCTTGCTGATCTGACTGCGCGACAGCTCCGGCAGCTGGCCCGTCAGCCAGACATCAAGGCGTCTGGCGGCTTCATTGGAGTGGATTACCATGCGTTTTTCGTTCATTATTTTTTCGCCTCGAAATCAATATTACTCTTTCTCCTGCTTCTGCTCCTGACTCGACTTTTCACTGCTTTTTGAGGGAGAAGCGGGAAAGAGCTGATCCAGAATTTCACTTTGTCGCAGCAAGAGGATGAAAAGAAACACAGTGCCGAGAACGATACAGGAATCCGCGACATTAAAACTCGGAAATTCATAGCTGCCAAAATGGAAGCTCAGAAAATCCACAACAGAGCCGCGGAAGAGGCGGTCGATAAGGTTTCCCAGGTTTCCAGCGAGTATCATGGTGAGAAAAAACTGAGCAGGGCGATGCCTGAGCCTGAGGATGCCCCAGATCAAAAAAATAGCGGCGAGCAGAGCGATTAGAGTAAAAAAGGCAGATCCGCAAGCATGCTCAGCCAAAAAGCCCCAGGCTGCCCCCTTATTGCGAATATGACTGAAGCCAAAGAAACGGCCCAGGACAGGGACATAGCCGCCAGGGGGGATCATCCTGATCACCAGAGCTTTACTGACTTGATCGAGGGCGAGGAGAATAAATCCGAAAATGACTACAGGTCTGAGAGACGCTTCTCTTATTTTCAATCGTGAACCTCCAATGCGTATTGCTCTTAAATCTCAGCGCTGAACGCTGAGATTTTCTATGCCCTCGTAAGGTCTGTCTTCTGATGAACTGAGACCGCCCTCAAGATCCGGGGAAAAAAGCAGACAGCTCTCAGAAAAACCGACTTCAAAAAGCCCCGCTTTCAGAAGAGCCTTCTGCAGTGCTTTCATTTCTGCCTGAAACGCTTCCGGGGCTGCATCATTTGGCCCGGGTTCAAAGCGATAAAAAAGATCCCGCGGCAACCCTCCCTGCTCGTGATCGGTGGGCAGAGAGAGGATGGTACGCCCCAGACTTTCATTTAATTCATTGCTCATGGCACGCAGATCGAGGGGATATGAAAGTGGCACAGTTACCAGTGCAAGGGCATATTCACCTTGTGCCAGATAGGCCGGATAATCTTCAGGAGGAATGTACTTTAGTTCAAGCTTGCAGGAGAGTTGGGAGAGCTGTTCAGCAAGACGATTGAGAAGGGTTCTGCCAAAAGCCGAGGCTGGAGCGGCAAGGACAAGCTTCATTTTTCCCAAAAGCAGGTCCAGCTGAGTCAGAGGATCCTGCTGCAGCGGGAGCGGCGCTTCACTTAAGGAGAGGCGGCGCCAATCACGGCGGTGGTAGCAAAAGGCTGCATCACCTTTTACTGGGCTTCCCTGCGGCCTCGAAGTCAGAAACGTACGAAAAGCCAGCATAGTCTGTGGATCAGCCAAGGGACTGTAAGCGCCTTTACCACAAACCATCAGAGAATAATCAAGTCCCTGCAGGAGTGAGCGATTCAAGTGGTGGCGCGGCAGCATTTCCTGTGAAGCCTGCTCATCAAGATAAAGCAGATCAAGTTTTCCCTCTTCGAAAGCGGAGAGTGCCAACTCCTCTGAATCATAAGGAAGAAAGAGCAGGTCCTCCACTTTATCTTTAAGCTCCCCCTGCGCTACAGCCCGCCCCATGCCGGTTTTTTTATCTAAACTCAGGCGGTAGCGACCAATACCGGGAACTTCTTCCAGACTATCGCTCAGAGCAAAAGTTTCCGGTACGATGGGAAAAGTAAGTACCCAGGGGAGATTTTCCGCCCAGTTTTTGAGTTCAACACGAAAGCTGTTTGGACTTAAAATCAGAACCCTTTCAATCGAAGCCAGAGCACGCCGCCCATCCGGATCGGGACGAATGGCTGAAAAATCCGCACGCAGCTCATCAAAAGGATTGCTCTTCTCCTCATCATCGGCTTCTGCATTCTCAGTATCTTCTGCCTTTTCCTCAGTTTCCTGCTCAGCTTGTTCCGATTGCCCTGGCTTGGCCTGATAGGCCGGTATGCGGACAGGCGACTCGCCCTCTTCAGCATTCTCTGCTTCTTCCAGGAGTTCCAGAGGCTGGCCGAGGCCTGGAAGATGCGCATAAGGATTAACGGACGTAAGCCCTGCCTCCTCGTCTTCCTGAGGCAGATCTGCCCGCTGACCCTTGCCGGAAAGCTCTGTGTTTTCAGCTTGAGAGAGTAAAGAAGAACGATAAGCCAGCAGTGATACCGCCGCATCCCTGGCGCGTAAAGGCGTGCCATCCGAAAAACTCTCGTCACGCCTCAAATTTAAGATCAGCGAAAGATGATCATCAGACCATTCAGCCGATTCCAGCAGATCAAGGCGCAGCCTTTCCTGTTCATCCATACGGAAAAGACCCCGGTAGGCCAGCGACATGGCTGCCTTGCCGCTCGCGTCAAAGGTGCACAGAGGATTCATCGTCGTCCGGGTTTTCCACCAGAGTCGCAGACTTTTGTCCTGAGGGTCCAGCTGAACAGGCGCCAAAGCCTCATGCCGGTTTACAGAGAAATCTTCCTGCGCCTCTTCGTCTTCCTCTGTCCTTGTCGCATTACCCGAGTTTTCGTCCCCCTGCAAAGTTTTTTCATGACCTGTCTGAGGGTGGGTTTCCTCTGCCCTGACACTGCCGTGAAATAAGGTGCATGTCCCGGAAAAACAAAAGCTGAGGATCAGAAGAAGGATAAAAGCGTCCTTCGCTAAGCGCCGCGGAAACTGCGTCCACTTGAATTGATTTAAGGCTGCCTGAGTTTTCTTCATGAACCAGATTGTAACATGCGCTGGCGATCAGATAAGCAACAAAATTAAAATCACCTTGTTCGCACTTTTCCTTGAAGTGATACCCCAAAAGTCTTTCAACACTGGAAGGTGGCCTTTGAAACTAAAAAGAGCTGTTTCACGACACTTCCGTGTTGTGAAACAGCCCCTCTTTTGTTCATTTGGCATAGTCGACGACGCGACTTTCACGAATCATCTGGACCTTGATCTGTCCGGGATAGCTCAGTTCATCTTCAATCTTCTTGCTGACTTCGTGAGCTTTGAGAATCATCTCATCGTCTTTGACCACATCAGGTTTGACCATGACGCGAATTTCGCGTCCGGCCTGGACGGCATAAACTTTTTCGACTCCAGTAAAGGAGCTGGCAATTTCTTCCAGTTTTTCTATCCGCTTGATATAGGTCTCAACATTCTCGCGGCGGGCGCCCGGTCGCGCGGCCGAGATGGCATCTGCGGCAGCAACCAGAGCAGCAATCGGATGGATGACTTCGACATCCCCATGGTGAGATTCAATCGCATTGACGACAATCTCCTGCTCATGATATTTTCTCGCCATATCTGCGCCGAGTTCAATGTGGGAACCTTCAAGCTCAAAATCGATTGATTTGCCAAGGTCATGCAGCAAACCTGCACGTTTGGCAAGCGCTACATCGAGTCCCAACTCCGCAGCCATAGCTCCGGTCAGCCAGCACACTTCAATCGAGTGTTGAAGGACATTTTGTCCATAACTGGTACGGTATTTCATGCGGCCGAGAAGTTTGACAATCTCGGGATGCAGTCCCACCACACCCGTCTCGAAAACAGCCTGTTCACCGGCTTCTTTCATAGTCTGATCCACCTCACGGCGGGCTTTTTCGACCATTTCCTCGATTCTTGCCGGGTGAATGCGCCCATCAAAGACGAGCTTTTCAATGGCAAGTCGCGCAATTTCACGACGAATCGGATCAAAACTGGAGAGAATGACAGCCTCCGGAGTGTCATCGATAATCAAGTCAACCCCGGTAAGATTTTCAAGTGTGCGGATATTCCGCCCTTCACGCCCGATGATACGTCCTTTCATCTCTTCATTCGGCAGGTTAACCACAGAAACTGTGGCATCACTGACGTAATCAGAGGCATAACGTTGAATCGAGCCGACGATAATTTCTTTCGCCCTGGCATCAGCTGTTTCTTTAGCTTCTTCTTCCATCTGGCGGAGCATTATCGCCATGTCGTGACGATATTCCAATCGGGCCTGATCCAGTACCTGCTTTTGAGCTTCCTGCGGGCTTAAGCCTGAAATGCGTTCAAGCTCTGCCTGCTTCTCCTCTTCTGCCTGTTTGACCGAGAGTTCACGGTCTTCCAGGGAACGGGCACGCCCATCCAACTCTTTCTCTCTGCGTTCAACAGCACTTAACTTGCGTCCAAGCTGTTCTTCGCGCTGTTCCATACGATTGAAATCTTTGCTCAATTCTGCACGTCTGTCACGCACTGATTGATCCAAATCAAGCTTTGCTTTGTGGACTTCTTCCTTTGCCTGCAGGAGCAGTTCCCGTTTACGATTTTCGGCTGCTTTTTCATTGGCAGCCAGAGTCTTCTCAGATTCTTCACGAAAACGAACTCTATCTTGCTCAAGTTCTCGACGTCCTTTGTCAAGACCTTTTTTGTAATAGGAAGAGGTCAGCCAGAAAAGCAGCATGGCACCGAGAACAAACCCCAGTAACATCCATAACCAATAAATGGCAATCACCTCCCAATATTTAGTTTTCAAGTTGCAAGTAAAAAACTTCCGCTAGTATTGTATGATTTAAGCACTTTGATGTCAACGAAAGAGGTCTGCTCATGATTTTTCGTTATACTGCAGATTCTGTCGATGCAGGCACGAGCGCGGGAACTGGTCTGAAACGGCATTGTGGCCTCTCCCCCACGCTCGTGAAAACGATTCGTCTGCATGGAAATCTCGAAATAAACGGTCACTTTGCGCGTATGAAAACTCTCTTGCAGGAGGGTGATAGTGTTGTCGCCGAAAGTCCGGAAGCGGATTCACCAGCATTACACCTGCCTGCCGATCTGGCTCTGCTCTATCAAAGTCCCTGGTTGCTTGCGCTCTCGAAACCGGCAGGAATGGTGGTTCATCCCAGTCTCAATAAAGATCTTCCGGATCTCTGCAGTCTTCTTTCCGATCAAGCGCTGCATCCGGTCAATCGACTGGACCGCGATACCACAGGGATTGTTCTGCTTGCCTTAAATGGGCACGCTCATTGGCTGCTCACACAGTCATCGATGAAAAAACGCTATTTGGCCATCGTTCATGGGCGTTTCGCTGAAAAAGAAGGTTGTATTCAGGCCGCAATTCGCCGGGCGAGTGACAGTATCATTCTCCGTGAAGCAGGTGAAGACGGCAAAAGGGCAGAAACCTTGTGGCAGGAACTGGATTATTTTCCCAGCAGCGATCTCTCACTCGTGAGCTTTGTATTGAAGAGTGGCCGCACTCATCAGATTCGCGTGCATGCACGCTATGCCGGTTGCCCCCTTCTGGGCGATAGTCTCTACGGGCTCAGCAGTCTGAATGCAGCCATCGAAAAATCGCAAGCTCCTGAAGCCTCTTCTCGCCTTCTCTCTTCAGGACATATTAAACTGGACCGTCTCATGGATCGTCAGGCCCTGCACGCTGAAACTCTGAATTTTACAGATCCCCAGAGCAAAAAGCGGATCCATCTAAAGGATCCGCTTCCTGAAGATATTTTGGCTGTTTTGAGGCACTGTGGCCTGCCGGAAAAGAGTCTTTCAGGTCAGATACGGCTGTAGACGGTCTTGCAGATTGAAGCGTTGAGCTTATCTATTTCCTTTAAGGCTTTGTCGCAACGCTCTCCGGCCTCTTTGACAAAGGCTTCGTCCTTCACTGAGGGCAGATTGATCTTGACATTGAAAATGGCGGATTCACAGGCCGCGCGGCACATAAGAGAGGCCACACCGGCGTCCGTAACTGCATTCTTATTGCCAAATTCTGCAATCTGAGGGAGCAAGCGGGCACATTCCACACAGCTTTCAACGGTTTCCAGCGGAGCCCTTGTCGAAGCCAGAGCAGCCGCGGCCAGCGCCGCACTGCGGGCTGCTTTTTCGTCGTCTGTGGCTTTGGGCATTTTCAACGCTTTCATATAACCCATGAAGGCCTCTGTATCCTTATCAATCAAGCCGAGAAAGCGGTTGCGAAGTTCAATGAGATCCTTCTCTGCAGCTTCCAGATTTTTCCGTGTTTCATCGGGAAGGGCCTCGTAAGATTTTTTTCCATAGGAAAGACAGAGAACCATTCTGCCCAGGGCTGCGCCAAGTCCTGCGGCCAGGGCTGCCACAGAGCCGCCTCCAGGCGCGGGGGCATCAGAGGCTGTGAGCTCAAGAAAATCGACTAAAGTCATTTGGGTCATGGAATCCTTGTTCATTATTTTTTTCCTTTCTTAGGGCCCGGCAAAGCTATAAGGCAGGGCCCCTGCCCCTCAGTTTAAGGCTCTTAGTCCTGAGGGCTTAAATCAATATTGTTTCAGACATGACTTCAAGGCTGCTGAAAACCTCATCGCTTCCTGCGTAAGTCGGAACGTTTTCAGTCCAGAAGAAAGCTTACTGCTCAGCCCCTCTTCTGGAGGCCAGAAGCGATGCCACAGCTGCGGTTGAGATACATCCATTCCGGACAACATGCTCACCACTCTTGAACACATCACAGACCGAGTTAATGCCGAAATGATAGAGTAGATAAGCAGGACTGGGAGCATCGAAAACGGTGATGTCCGCCAAAAAGCCTTTTTTGAGCTGGCCGATCTCGTCTTCACGGGAGATCGCTCTGGCGGCTTCACGAGTAACCGCCCGGAGAATTTCTTCGGGTGTGAGCTTCATCTCGTAGCAGGCCATAAACATGGCCATCTGGAGGTTTTCGCAGGGCGAACTTCCAGGATTAAAGTCCGAGGCCAGAGCAACGTGGACACCGGCCTCAAGCATTTTACGCGCAGGAGCAAAGTCCTTCACCATAAGAAAATAGCTGGTCGCCGGGAGCAGCACCGCCACAGTACCCGAAGCAGCCATTTTATGGATGTCCTGATCGGAGATGGACATGAGGTGTTCGGCGGAGGTCGCGTGCAGATCGGCCGCTAATCCCGCCCCGCCAAGGGGGGCGATTTCATCGGCATGGATTTTCAGCTTGAAGCCTTCGGCTTTAGCTGCTTCTGCAATCCGCCTGCTCGTCTCAAGTTCAAAAATACCCTTTTCACAGAAGATATCAACAAATTGCGCCAGATCTTCTTTTTTGACGAGGGGCAGCATTTCTTCAATGATAAAATCTGCATACTGTTCAGCTGAATCAAATTCAGGAGGGACATCATGCGCCCCGAGATAGGTTGGGATCAAGTCGAGTGCCTGAAGCTGCGGCAGTTCACGGATCAGGCGCAGCGAACGAAGTTCCGTTTTCTTGTCCAGACCGTAACCACTTTTTGCCTCGACGGTTGTCGTTCCGTGCAAAAGCATACTTTCCAGACTTTTCAGCGCTTTACGCCGGAGTTCATCAAGACTCGCTTCGCGGGTCTTTCTGACCGTAGACTTAATGCCACCTTCTTTGTGAATTTCCATGTAGGAAGCGCCGGCAAGCTTGAGCGCCAGCTCATTTTCACGAGAGCCACCGAAGATGAGATGCGTATGAGGGTCAATCAGTCCGGGACAAACGGTTTTGTTTCGGAAGTCCAACATTTCATCAACTGATTTTAAAACTTCCTCTGAGGGTGTTCCCGGCTTAACGTCAAGCAGACGCTGGCCTTCCATCAGCAGATAGCCATCGACTTTTTCCTGCTGTGGATCAGCTGTAAAAATAGAGTGGCTCAGGATCAGGCTGCGTTTATTTTTCATCATCATCCTCCAATAAACGAGCCTCGATCACCTGAGAGGTCTCAAACCCTTCCAGCTGCAGGTAATACATCGCTGTGTCCACAAGCGCTTCCATGGGCAGAAGGCCAATCACTTCAGATCCGATCACCGGGACCCCATAGCGTGCGGCCTCGGTTTTAACTGCTGAAAAGACTTGATAAAGATGCGTTTTCTTATAATTAGTCATGTTGATGGAAACTTGAACAATGCCCCGATCTGCAAGATCCACCCCCATCGCTTTACAGTAACGGAAGCCTCCGCCGATGAAACGGATTTTTTTGGCGATGGCCGTCGCGATGTCCAGATTGTCTGTACCCAGGTTAATGTTATAGGCAATTAAAGGTTCGCGGGCGCCCACAGCTGTGACGCCGGCTGAGGGATGAACTTCGGCCTGTCCAAAATCGGGAGCCCAGGCAGGATCTTTGATTTTTTCGGCAAAGCCCTCAAACTGGCCTTTGCGAATGTTGGCCAGATTCTGTCTTTCCGGCCGCGTCGCAGACTCTTCATAAAGATAAACGGGAATGCCGTATTTTTCAGCAATCAATTGGCCAACACGCCTGGCAAGGGCATCGCAGTCTTCTACGGTAGCGTTTCGAATGGGGATAAAAGGAACCACATCGGTTGCGCCCATACGGGGGTGTGCTCCTTCATGCTTTCTCAGGTCGATCAATTCAGCCGCAAGACCGGCCGCCCTGACCATGGACCTTTCCAGTCCTGCAGCAGTGCCGATCACGGTGACAACTGCGCGGTTATGATCTTCATCCTGGCTATAATCCAAAACTTTGACTTCTTTTTCTGCATAAAAGGGAGCCATAATTTTCTGCAGGACTTCAGGGTCTCTGCCATTACTAAAATTAGGCACACACTCAATGACTTGGCTAAACATCATCAATCTCCATTTCTTTATATAGCTATAAGCTGGTTTTCAGGCTCGCTTCAATCTTATCGATCATTTTTCCTTCGCGAATAGCATGATCCATGGCATGCATATCCGGATAGAGGATGCGGTCATCTTCCAGATGGGGAACAATCTTACGGATTTCTTTCATCATTTGGGCCGTGCCCCTGCCAAAATGCTCCACTTTACGGAACTCACAGGCCTGAGCCGAAACAATCCACTCAACAGCAACAACCTGACGCACATTATTCACAATTTCGAGAGCCTTGCGAGCGGATATCGTTCCCATGGAAACGTGGTCCTCTTTGTTCGCTGAGGATGGGATTGAGTCCACGCTGGCAGGATGGGCAAGCACCTTGTTTTCGGAAACCAGCGCCGCTGCGGTGTACTGAGGAATCATAAAGCCAGAATTCACGCCGCCATTGGCCACGAGGAAGGCCGGCAGACCGCCATTGAGCTGAGGGTTGACCATGCGTTCAATACGGCGCTCGGCGATATCCGCGAGTTCAGCAGCCGCCATTCCCAGGAAATCCATGTTCAGAGCCATAGGTTCTCCGTGAAAGTTACCCCCTGAAATGACATCGCCTTTATCCGGGAAAACCAGAGGATTATCGGTCACACTGTTAATTTCAATTTCCAGTTCTTCTCTCACATGTCTGAGCACATCTGAGACAGCTCCGTGAACCTGAGGCACACAGCGCAGGGTGTACGGATCCTGCACATCACCTTTGCGGGTATTGATAGATGAGCTTCCTTCCAGCATGTTTAAAATAAAACTGGCCACTTCCAGCTGACCGGGGTGCGGACGAAGCTTGTGAACCCGGGGATCCAGGGCCGCTGTGATGCCGCGGAAAGCTTCAAAAGTTAGAGCTGCTCCCATATTGGCCGCCTTCAGGCAGATTTCAGCATCATGGAAGGCGAGGCAGCCAACCCCCGTCATCACAGGCGTGCCGTTAGTAATGCCGAGAGCGTCCTTGCCCTTGAGAACCACAGGCGTTAGCCCTTCCCGCTTTAAAACTTCGGCTGCAGGTTTACGTTTACCATCTTCTATGACCTCACCCAGTCCAATCATGACCAGGGCGATATGTGCAAGGTTGGCAAGATCGCCCGAAGCGCCAAGCGAACCTTTTTCAGGGACATAAGGTGTAATGTGATGATTCAGCATGTCGCAGAGAATCTGCGGTACCTCGGGTGACACCCCTGAAAAGCCGCTGCAATGTGTGTTCAGGCGCAGGAGCATGATGGCCCGTACGATTTCTTCTGAAAAAGCCGGACCGACACCACAGGCATGGCTCATTACCAGATTTTTCTGGAGGGCGCCATTTTCCTCCCGGCTGATACATACCTTGGAAAATTCACCGAAGCCTGTGTTAATCCCATAAGTGGGGACTCCGGAATCTTCGATCCCCGCTACAATTCTGTAAGCAGCATCAATGCGCTTTTTGGCCGCCTTATCAATCTCGACAGGGCGATAATGGCGGCTTACCTCAAGAACATTTTCGATACTAAGGTCATGTCCGGTAAGGACAAGTTTTTTCTGATTCATCTTAAGCTCCTTTGCTTTATACCTCCAGCTCCCTGGCTTCACTGCGCAAGTTAGCAGCAAGTTCGAGAGCCTGTTGATCATCTTTTCGGCCGGTCATAAGGCGGGCGAGTTCGTGTCTGCGTTCAGCTTCATCCAGAACATCCAGTCGCGTTTCTGTCCTTTCTCCGTGCATTTCTTTATGGACAAAAAGGTGGTGATCGGCCAGGGATACAATCTGAGCCATATGACTCACGGCAAAAACCTGACGACCATGCGCCAGCTCTTTCAGGCTCAGACCAACTTTTCCTGCGCTGACCCCGCTTATCCCACTGTCAATTTCATCAAAGATAAGGACAGGAATCCCTTCACTGTCAGCGAGTATACTTTTTATGGCAAGCAGAACACGTGAGCTCTCCCCACCCGAAGCAATTTTGGCCAGAGGCAGCAGATCTTCTCCCCGGTTTGCTGCAATCAAAAAGGAAATCCGGTCACGACCATTTTCACTCCAATAGGCCGGTGTTCCACGAAGAACGGGCTGAATATCAATGGTAAAGCGAACTTCCGGCATATTGAGTTCGCGTAATTTTACTGAGATTTTTTCCGAGAGCTCTTCTGCTGCTTTGCGGCGCAGTTTCGTAAGCTCAGCCGCGCAGCTTTCAGCTTCTTTTTCCTTTTCCAGCAATTCCCCGCGCAAACTGATAAAACGGCTTTCGCCGGCTTCCAGATCCGCCAGGCGTTGCTCAGCTTTCACACGAAATTCTGCAATTTCTTCTTCGCTTTCCCCGTACTTTGCCCGCAGCTTATCCCAGACATCAAGTCGGGCGTTGACGACTTCACTTTCCTGCCTTTTTTCCATCAGGCTCAGGCCCAGATCCCGCAGTTCACCGGCCAGACTTCCCGTTTCTTCCGCCATCGTCTGGAGGCGCAGTTGGATTTCAGCAAGTCTGTGGCTGGCCGCCGCACTTTGTTTCAAAGTACCTGCAGCTTTACCCAGAAGATGCCGCACGGCGGGCTGTCCCTCTTCTTCGCTGTTCAGCAGAGCTGCAGACTCCAAAACTTCTTCCTGTACACGTTCCGCGGCACTGAGCAGGCGGAAACGTTCACTGAGCATTTCAACTTCGCCCGGCTTAAAGTCAGCACTGTGAATTTCCTCAAGCTGGTAGCGCAAGAGTTCCGTCTGGCGCTTTCTCTCTTCCGGATTCATACCCAGATCCTTGAGTTCCTTCATGCCCTCCAGCCTGAAGCGTCGCAGATCTTTCCAGCGCTCCAGCACAGGGGCTACGCGCTCGCCCAGATAACGGTCCAGTACGCGAGCCTGCTCCTGCGGATCGTAAAGACGAAGCTGTTCATGCTGGGCATGGATGGCCAGGAGCGGTGCAGCCACTTCGCGCAGGAGGCTCAAACTCACCATGCGGCCGTTAATTCTGGCCGTACTATGGCCATTTCTATCGACCTCGCGAGAGAGGATCAGCCGCTCTTCAGATAATTCTTCTTCTGACAAAGCCAGGCTCGCCAGAAGCTCAGGCGCCAGCAAAGCAGTGGCCTCGCTGAACTCAGCCTCAACAAGGGCGCGCGAAGAACCCTTCCTTACCACTTCCCGATTTGCACGTAAGCCGGAAAGATAAGAAAGGGCGCCCAAAAAAATGCTCTTACCTGCACCAGTTTCTCCGCTGATCACTGTGAGGCCCATCTCCGTGTGCAGATCAAGCTGCCGGATTAAGGCGAAATCTTGAATTGAGAGCCTTTCCAGCATGCCTTTTACTCGAGCTTGGAACGATGCAGGGCCGGGTCAAGGTGCGAAAGTTCCACCAGGGTCTCACGCATCTCTTCGGCATGCTTCGGAGTATGGGTGGCAATGAAAATGGTATCGTCTCCCGCAATACTGCCAATGAGATCATCGAGACGCATCGAATCAAGAGCGGAAGCTGCTGCCTGCGCCATGCCCGGAAGGGTCTTAATGACCACAAAAGAGCTTGCCGTATCAATAGAGGTCACCGCTTCCGAGAACACCTTCATCAGGCGTCCTGAGGCTCCTTCGCCGCTCCGGTTCATGGTGACATACTTCTGATCTCCATTGGCCGTTGCAACCTTGATGATACCGAGTTCTTTGATGTCCCGGGAAACTGTGGCCTGAGTAACATCCATGCCCACTTCCTGCAGGGCAGCTACCAGCTCTTCCTGAGTCCCGATGTTTCTGGTTCTGACAATCTGTAAGATACGCGATTGTCTCGGATTCTTTGAAGGTCTCATTGAATCATCCCCCTTTGCTGTATTTTTTTCGCCAGAGTGACGTAAAACTGTTCTTCACCCAGGCGAAGCAGACGAAATCTTCTTTTGGCCTTCCGCACACGCACGGAGCCGAGTGACATCATCACGCTGTGTTTTCCGTCAGCATTGGCCACAGCTGAGGCTTCCGGATCAGGCAGACAAACCTTGATCTCCGAATCTGCCGGCGCCAGATAGCTGCGATTATGAAGGCTGTGGGGGCAGATGGGAGTAATCAGCATCAGATCCATATCCGGATAAACGATAGGTCCACCGGCAGCCAGAGAATAGGCTGTTGAACCTGTGGGCGTCGCAATAATCAGACCATCACCGGGGATGCGTTCAACGAAGAGATCGTTAATGTAGAGATCTACGGTGATGATGCGTGAGCTTCCTTCCCGACTGATGACCAGGTCATTCAGAGCTTCTGTCCGGCTAAGCAGGCTTCCCTGTTCGTCGCTTGCCTCTATTTCCAGCATCATGCGTGAATCTTCCTGAACATTTCCGTCCATAATCTGATCCACGGCCTCTGCCATTTTGTTTCGATCTATTTCTGTTAGGAAACCAACACTACCCAGGTTAATACCAATACAGGGCAGATCTCTGGCTTCGGAAAGATGCGCGGTCGTAAGAAAGGTTCCGTCACCCCCCAGGGAAATAAGCAGGTCACAGGAAGGAAAATCTTTTGTCTGCAAAGAAAACTCTGCTCCACGGGAGCGGAGAATCGAAATAAGTTCATCCCTCACCAGAAAGCCGGGATCGCGCTGCTCGTTTGCCCAAATTGCAAATCGCATAATTATTCCGACTCAGGGAGCTGCCTCGCCAGCCAGTCCAGAACCTTTCGTGCGATACCGGCAGCACTGAGCGACTCCCTCTCAAGCAATTCCTTTCTGCTCCCCTGAGGGGCCAGACAATCTTCCACTGCAATGAGCTTCAGCCTAAGTTCTGGCGTTTCGTGAAGATATTCATCGACTAGCGTCAAGCTTGGGGACTGCACTCTGACCCCTTCTGTCACAAGGATAAGCGGGCGGCTCTGAAACTCTTCACCTATCATATCACGCAGATGAATGTTTTTTCCACTAATGTATGAATAGACAGACGAACTGTAAGAAGAGTTAAGCAGAATCTCTGCAGCTTCCAGGCACGCCTCAGCGGTAGCGCCATAAGCAAGGATGTTCAGATCCTTACCTTCACGGAGTTTGCGCAGGCCAAATAAGGAGCGCTGGCCGATAAATGGCAGAGCTTCTGGAGCGCTATCTTTTGGATAACGAAGAACCGTAGGGCCATTCCGGCTCAGGGCATAATCAAGACAAGCTTCAACATCAGCAGCATCAGCAGGAGCAAGCAATTCCAAATTGGGTAAAGATCCCAAAAGGGCCAGATCGTAGATGCCCTGGTGGGTCTCACCGTCATGACTCACCAGGCCTGCGTGATCCAGCAAAATGGTCACAGGAAGATTTTGCAGGCAGATATCATGCAAAACCTGATCAACAGCACGTTGTAAAAAGGTACTGTAAAGCGCGAGCACAGGTCGCAGTCCACCTGCAGCCAGACCTGCAGCCAGAGTGGCTGCATGTTGTTCCGAAATACCGACATCAAAAAAGCGCTCGGGTAATTTTTGAGCAAAAGCGCTAAGACCACAACCTGAGGTCATCGCAGCAGAAATGGCAACAATCCGTTGATCCGCCTCAGCTTTTTCAAGCAGATACCGGCCTGCCAGCTGAGTGAAGGAGCTTGTTCCACCGGACTTGGGCTGCACTCCTTTGCTGATGAGAAAGGGCGCTACACCGTGATATTTGCTGGGTTCATCTTCGGCCTGTCGATAGCCCAGGCCTTTACAGGTCAGGACATGCAAAAGCACAGGGTCTTCTCTTTCTCTGCAAGCTCTGAGATGCCGTATCAGAGAATCTAGGTCGTGACCGTCAACTGGTCCATAATAGCGAAAACCAAGTTCTTCAAAAAACGCTCCGCTCTGCCTGCCCACAAGGCGAGCTCTGCCCTTTATATTCTCGAGCCAGCGCATAAGTTTCGCGGATTTCTGCGGATGCCGATCCATCCTCGCTTTAACCACTTTCTTAAAATGGCGGTAGCCATTGGAAATCCTCAGATCTTCAAGATATCTGGATAGACCGCCGACATTGCCGTCAATCGACATCTCATTGTCATTGAGAATGACAAGAATAGGATCTCCCCGCTGGCCGGCATCATTCAGAGCCTCGAAAGCCATACCTCCGGTCATGGCTCCATCGCCAATCAGAGCAATATTCTTACGTCCGCTCTGCTGGCGGATCCTATCCGCACGAGCATAGCCCAGAGCGGCTGATATAGAGGTACTGCTGTGGCCGGTATTAAAAAAATCATAGGGGGATTCTTCACGTTTGGGAAAGCCGGAAATACCATTTTCCTGACGCAGTCCGGCAAAAGCTTCGCGGCGCCCTGTGATCAGCTTCCAGGTATAGCATTGATGGCCGACATCAAAAATCAGACGATCTCTTCCTTCTTCAAAATCAAAGACCTTAGCCAAAGCCAGCGTCAGCTCAACTACGCCAAGATTAGAAGCAAGATGGCCGCCATTTTTAGAAACGATAGCGATAATTTCCTGCCTGCACTGAGCCGAAAGCTCTTTGATTTCCTGCACACTCAGCTTTTTAACATCAGCCGGGCAGTTGATGGTATGTAGAATATCCTGACTCAATTTAAACCTCAGTTTCTGCGACTGGAAAGCCAGCGCTGCATACCGTACAGCCAGTCAATGTGCAGCCCTTTTCCCTCCAGTGATGCCAGTATTTTGACATTAGTCTCTTCAAGCTCGGCCAGCCTCTGTTCAGCAGCTTTACGGCCGAAGACGGTAACAAAGGTTATTTTACTGTCCCTTCTGTCCTTTCCTGCGGTTTTACCCAGTTCTGCCGTCCCGGCTTCTTCGTCGAGCAGGTCATCGCGAATTTGAAAGCACAGGCCGCTGTTTTCAGCCAGATCCTGCAGGTCGTGAACGATATTCTTGTCAGCGCCGGCACGGAGTGCCGGACAGACATAAGCCGCCTGCAGTAATTTGCCGGTTTTAAGTTTTTGCAAATCAGTAAGTTCTTCAAGCGAAAAGCTTTCCGGCTCTTTCCCAACTGCCAGAAGGTCGAGACTTTGCCCTCCGAGCATACCCTTTTGGCCAGCTGCACCCGCCATATAGGCCGACGCAGCCGAAGCCTGCTCACTCTTATGACACTCCGCAATCAGCAACTCCATGGCCATGTTCAGGAGAGCATCACCAGCCAGTATGGCCTGACCTTCACCAAAAGCTTTATGACAGGAGGCTTGTCCCCGACGAAAATCATCGTTATCCAGAGCGGGAAGATCATCATGAACCAGCGACGACGCATGAATCATCTCGAGAGCCGCAGCATAAGGCAGACTTTCGCTTTCTGAAAGTTCAAAAATCTTTCCTACTTGCAGAAGAATCAGGCCACGGACTCGCTTGCCTCCCCCCAGCAGGGCATAGCGCATCGCCCCCCGCAAAGTTGTAAAAGGACCATCTTCAGCCATCGGAAGCAGGGACTCGAGTTTTGCATTAAATCCAGCCCGGTCTTTCTCCAGCGCTTCTGCAAAGGTTTTTTCAGACATTCTGCTCATAATTGATTGAGGGGAAACTCCGTCAGGCCACCCTCGTCATCGACACGAAGCTCCGTGATTTTTTCTTCCATCTCATTGAGGATACGTGAACAATAGCGCGAGAGAAAGACGCCACGTTCGTAAAGTTTGCCCGATTCCTCCAGCTTAGCTTCACCACGCTCAAGCGATTGGACAATTGTTTCAAGCTCTGCCACGGCCTCTTCATAGCTCAGGTTTTTTTCACTTTCAGGAACAGACTGCCCTGCAGACGTGGTCTGTTTCTCTATTTCAGATTTTTCCATGAATTAAGTCTCTCCTTCAATTATTTTTTCAGTTCGCAGCAGAACTCGGCCATCCTGCATTCTCAAACAGAGCTTCATAGGGACATGCATGTCGTGAACGGAGCTGAGCAACCGACCGTCTTCCGTTTCAACAGCCGCATAACCACGGGCCAGTAGTTTCCAGGGAGAAAGATGCTCGAGGCTCTGCTCACGAAAGCTCGAACGCTGCTTTTCCCGCAGCAGCAGGCTGGATACACACTGTTCAAGACGCTGCCGCAGATGCGTGATTTCCGTTCGTCGGAGTGTGAGGAAGGCCAGGGGCTGGGTGAGCACGGAACGGCGCGAGAGGGCATCGAGAGCCAGGCTCTCTTCACGAAAGCGTTTCTCCAGGGCAAAGACCAACGCCCGCCTGAGGCTGCTCAGCCTTTGCCCTGCCAGCATCAGACGTTGCAGCATCGACTTTTTAAGTTTTTGCTCATCACCCTTCAGACCTTCTATGAGCACGCTCTTTTCGGGCAAGACCAATTCGGCAGCCGCCGAAGGAGTCGGAGCCCTGAGATCTGCACAAAAATCACAGATGGAAAAATCACTTTCGTGACCCACAGCTGAAATGATGGGAATTTTGCTCTCGTGGACTGCCTCTGCCACAATACGCTCATTAAAGCACCAGAGATCCTCCAGAGAACCTCCGCCACGTCCGACGATCAGGACATCGGCCGCTTGAAGGATATTGAACAGTTTTATTCCCCGGGCAATTTCTTCCGCAGCACCGGCGCCCTGCACTTTTGTATTGATGAGGCGCAGAGAAAAACCAGGAAAGCGCCTCCTCAGAACATTGACAATGTCGTGAATAACAGCACCGGAGGAAGACGTGACCACACCGATCGTCCGGGGAAGCCGAGGCAGCTTTTTTTTGAGCTTTTGATCAAACCAGCCCAGGCCCTCAAGCTCCTTTTTCAAAGCCTCAAAGCGCTGCCACAGATCCCCCTCTCCAAGGGGCTGAAAGCGCTTCACATAGAGCTGAAAACGGCCATCACGCTCATAGATCCCTGCCCTGCCAAGACAGAGGACATGAGCACCTTCCTGCGGCAGTTTCTGCTGTGCCTGGACATCACCTCGCCACATGACACAGGAGACCGAGGCTTTCTCGTCTTTCAGCGTAAAATAAAAATGGCCTGAAGGATAGCGTTTAGCCGCAGAGATTTCACCCTCGACACGACAATTCTGCAGAGGAGACGCATCAATGCAGGCTGAAGCCAGACGGTTAAAATCAGAAACGCTCAGATCCCCGAGCATGTCTCATTCCCTTCAACACTGTCCTGCAACGGTTCTTCAGAAGCTGCGCCAGGGTTTTCATCACTGTGAAGAACTGCGGCTGTTCTGGACTGAGGGTTCTCAGTTTCACTTTCCGCGGCCTCTCTCTGGCGCATAAAAGATGCCAAAACGCCGTTAATATAAGATCTGGCCTCATCATCGCTGTAGATTTTAGCCAGGCGTACCGCTTCGGCTATAGCCACATTATGGGGTAAATCCTCGCAATAAAGGATTTCATAAACAGCCAGCCGCAGGATACAGAGATCGACCAGGGGCAGACGCTGCAATGTCCAGCGTTTGAGCAGAGGCTCGATGGTCGCATCAAGCTCCTCTAACTTAGTACTGACTCCCTCGCAGCGCTCTAAAAAGAAGGCCCGCTCTTCTTCGGAGTAGGCCCGGTCTGCCAGAAAACGTTCTTCCTGCTCACTGCGACTGTCTTTTTGTATGCAGAGCTGATAAAGAAAACAGAAAACAGCTTCGCGGATTTCACCGGGTTTGAACGTGGAATTCAATGGAAGCCCCCCTTAGCGAAAAAATCCCGGAGGAAAAATTTTGTCCAGGAATTTGCGAAAACTTTCTTTATCCGAAAAATGGCGGACAGCCAGAAAGTAGCCTGCAAAAGTCATAAGCAGAATAAATAGCGTCTTCCACAGTCCCAGGACCATCCAGAGCAGACCGATGACAAAGCCGACAAGTGCCCCCGTGGCGCCCGGACCAAAGTTTTTTGCACCTTCAAGCAGCTGCTTCAGCCACGATTTATATTCCGGCATAGGCCCTCCTTTTCAAGCTTCAATCAAGACCCTTGGACTGCTGGAGCCATCAGTGATCAATTCTGGCCGTGATAGCGTCGACCCGGGATACGCGAACATGAACTTCGCCAACTTCGATTCCGGTATAGCGTTCAATATCTTTTTTAACTCGCTCCTGAACTCGGGACATCATCGTCGGAAGCTCGACATCAGAATAGCAGGAAACAATCATGGTCACCGCAAGCTTATCCCCTTTGAAGGGAGCTACCCGGGCTTTTGCGCTTCTGACACCAGACTGTGACCCCTTGGCCGCATTGAGAGCAATACTTTCAATCGCATCGACCCCGATATCCACTGAACCCAGAGTTGACTCTCGCACGCGCGCACGACGCAGGCGTCCACTCATCACGGCAAGCAGCAGAGAAATCACAGAAGTGACAAGCAGGACGATCGCCGACAAAATAATCAGCACACGCCAGCTGCCGATTTTCTGCAGGCGCAGGAAAAAGGCCACCATAGCGCTCATGATCGTCTCAGAGAGGAACATCAGCAAAGTAATCAGGGACAAAACCGCCAGGATAAAAGAAAAAATAACAATAATCACACGTGACCAGCGGCTCATTTTTCTTCCTCCTCTCTGACGATGCCCATCACCTGGACATTGACTTCATTGACAGGCAGGCCGGTAAAGCGTTCAACTTCTTCCTTAACCTGCTCCTGAACCTGCCAGGCCACATCAGGCAGCCTGTAACCGTAGAACATCAGAGGAAAAACATCAATCTGCACAAAGTCGGCATTTTCGCCCTGAAAACGGACTCGCACACCTTTGCCATTGTGTTCTCCACCGAGAACTTCCTTAAGAGAAACAATAACTCCTGTCTCCAGGCCAGCCACACCCGGCACCTGCATCGCAGCTTCCGCCGAATACTGGGCAATAAACCCCTGAGACAAACTGCGTTCGCCCTTTACGGATATTTTTTCTCCATTCTCCGGCATCATCGACAGCTCAGTCAGTTCTTCACACGATCCATATAGTCGCCAGTACGGGTATCAATACGGATAATATCGCCTTCATTGATAAAGAGGGGAACGCGAACCTCATAGCCACTTTCCACTTTGGCTGTCTTGGTCGCATTCGTCGCGGTATCACCACGAACACCCGGCTCACACTCCGTGACCAGCAGCTCTACGAACGTTGGAGGCTCAATGCCGAAGATCGTGCCCTTATAAGAAACAATGCGGCAAACCATACCCTCTTTAATGTAGTTCAGGTTATCACCAAGGAGCTCTTTGCTGACAGGAATCTGTTCAAACGTTTCTGTATCCATAAAATAATAAAGGTTGCCATCAGCGTAGAGATAAGACATATCTGCACGGTCCAGCTGGGCCTGCTCAAATTTTTCTGTCGGGTTAAAGCTGCGCTCCACCACCGCACCGGTTTTGACATTTTTATATTTGGTACGCACGAACGCCGCACCTTTACCAGGCTTAACATGCTGAAATTCCACGACCTGATAAACCTGACCATCCATCTCAAATGTCATTCCGTTGCGAAAATCACCCGCACTAATCATAAGTACCTCCTACAGGGCACAGGTTGTTCCCGCGACCCTCAATCATGTTTATAAGCTTGGTCTATTATAAAGTTAGCAAGGCCCTCACTGCAAGCGCTTACACTTTGGCAATGAGGGGATGTCATGGAGATCAAGGCCATGTCGAAAAAAATAGTTTTCAAGTTTTCTTTTCCAGCGCACAAAACTGGACAGATCCTCCGCCAGCGGAGGCACAAGAAGAGTCTTGCAGCCGCTTCTGCGTCCGGCCATCACATCGGTAAAGAGCTGATCGCCAACCATGAGGCAACGAGCGGGCTTAAAGCCCTGTTGACGCAAATATGATTTTATCTTGAAAGTCAGAGGTTTCATGGCCAGTCCCAGATAGGGTATCCCCAGATTCTTCGTGAATTCTGCACCCCGTTCCGCTTTGGCGTTGGATAGGACACAGAGAGACAAGCCAGCTTTTTCCATCTCCCTGAGGAGATTTATCGTCGCATGATCAGCCTGACGAGATCCATCTGCGGCCAGTGTGTTGTCAATATCTAAAAAGAGCAGTTCTATTCCCAGGGCAGGAATTTTCTGCCAATCAATTTCGGCGAGACTCTGATTGTAAAAATCGGGGGTGATAATGCGCATAGCTTTCCTCCAGGTTCTCATTATACTCCAGGCCAGCCGGAGAAATGCAGAAAGAGCTGTGGCCCCTCGAAAGACGGGGGCATCTGTGTTAGGGTAAGCAAGCAGGGTCTTAAGGATCAGGTTGAACTTCTCTGTTCGCAGTTCACAGAAAGCGAGGGAAAACATGCAGTGTCTTAAATTCGGAGGCAGTTCGCTTGCCACGGCAGAGCTCTTTCAGAATGCCGCTCAAATCGTTGCCTTAAAGCCCGTCAACAGGGTCTGTGTTTGTTCAGCACCCGGAAAGTTGCACCAGGGCGAACAAAAAATAACGGATCTTTTGATACGCGTAGCCCGGGCCAGGAACAAGGAAGACGGCAAAGCTGCCATGAAAGAAATCCTGCTCCGCTGCCGAAAGATTGAAAAAGAACTCAGTATTCCTGAAGAAAACCTGCCTTCAGAGAAGCTGGCGGAAGAGATGAATGTAGCTCCCCTGGCACAGACGCCGGAAGAACAAAAGCTGCGAGAAGATTTTCTGCTCCCGCTGGGTGAAATTTTTTCTGCCCACATCATGCTTTACTGCCTGCAGCAGGAAGGTCTGGAATCGCGTTTTGTTGATCCTGCTCGCGCAGGGCTGCTCCTTTCAGACGATAAAGATGGCCGCACCGTGGATCCGGCCTGCCGCGAATCCCTCCGCAATTCTCTCAGCGTCGCTCTGCGTGAGGCCGATGTGCTTGTTATTCCCGGTTTCTACGGTGCCGATAAAGAAGGACAGCGCCGTGTCATGCCCCGTGGCGGCTCCGATTTAACAGCAGCCTGGGCAGCCGCTTCTCTGCATATCGCCTGTGACATTTACAGCGATGTCTCCGGTGTCTATGAGGCTGATCCAGCCGCCATCCCGGCAGCCAGACCCATTCCTTCACTCTCCTATGCGGAGATGCAGGCTATGGCAGAATATGGAGCCAGGGTTCTGCATAAAGACGCTGTATTCCCCCTGGAGGAAGCTAAATTAAAACTAAGGATATTGAACAGTTTCGAACCCGCAGCAAAGGGCAGCCTGATCAGCGTGGAGGCAGCGGAAAGATCAAAGCCCATTGCCGTCTCCTGGCGCCCTGGGGAAAGCACAGAGGACGCCTTTATCGCTCTCATCGGCAGCGGGCTTGAAAAAAATCCGGAAATCCAGGAAAAAGCTCTCAGTCTTCTCCATTTACTGGATCAAAAGGCCTCCAAATCAGAGGCTTTCGACCAGCTTCCCGCTCTGGTTTTCCAAGTTGAAAAAAAGTACGCAAAGAAGGCTGCTGCTCTCTTCTACGAAAAACTTGTCGGGCTGGAAAAACCGCTACCGTAATCACTTTCTCAGCGACAAGTCCAGGATAGCTTGCGGATCAAGAATACGTTCCAGTTTCCAGGAGGGCGTTGTAAGCGTGTTAGCGCTGACCATCGTGCGATCAAAGTGCACAAATTTTTTTTCGAAGAAATAATAAGGCTTCGGCCCTTCACCAAAGAAAACATGGAAGCCTGAATCCAGAACTTTGTTCAGACTCTCTGCATCTGCGTAAACATTGCTCCCATTGGGAAAAACAAAAGAATAGGACTCAATGCCCAGGGGAACTGTACTCTCACGCCATCCGGCCAGTTCAGAAGACAGCTCTTCCTGACTTAAGCTCCCCGTATCCAGACCCCTGTCACCCACTGAAGCAAAATCCCAGCCCTCAGTTTTAAGCAAAGTTAAGACCTTCAGGAGCTCATTTTTCTGTTTCTCCAGACCCTCCTGATCCAATTCAGGATATTCCTGAGAAAATTTCTCCCAGGCCTTCTGACTTGCTTTCATCTGAGCCTCATTGCAGACATAACCCAAAATACTTTCATCCGTGCGAAGAGCAATTAAAGCTTTTGCGCCATCGAAGGAAAAGTCCGGATACTCCAGAAGATAACTGTCAAGAATGGGAATGGCGTCAAGTTCAGGACCGGTTTTGAGGCCAGCACGGGCAGAAAGATGTCCTTCTTTATCGATAAAAAGCTGAGCTGCCGTGCCACAGAGTTGATTGAGAGCAGAATAGCTCCACTGATCGAAAATCAGCATGAGTGGTTTTTTGCCCGAGGGGACAAGCAATTCGACCTCAGCATTGGGCCAGGCCTGAACTTCTCTGGGAGAAATCAAAACATAGTTTTTTTCTCTGAGCTGATCCAGTATTTTTTTAAATTCATCGGCCGTAAGTAAATTGTTCAGCGCGTAGCCCGGATCTTCCGCAGAAGCAAAAGCCAGCTCTTTCTGGACCGTCAAAGGAAAGATGGAAAGGACTTCAACCTCCCCTTTCCAACTTTCGATAGAAGAGGGTTTATTTTTCTCGCAAATCTTCAGCAAGTCATCTATCTCCTGCCGTCCCGGGAAAACTTTCTGCATACGCGAGAGCAAGTCATAGCCACTGACATAACGGGAAGCCTGAACCATCGTGCCAGCCAGATCCAGGAGATGGGAGTATTCACGTTCCTGATAAGCGCGCAGGTGATAGCCGGCATACTCGCGCACAAAACGACAATTTTCTTTATTGTCGGAAATTCTCTGCCAGGAAGACCAGGCAAGCTGCCAGTCGCCGCATTTTTCAATATCGGCAGCCTCGGCAAAGACTGCAATCGAGGCATAGAGGCAGTCTTTTTGTTCCAAAAGGCCCTCTGTCATGGAGCGCAGATTTGAAGGTTTGGAGAAAGTACAGAGTAAAGCTTCCCAGCGTTCAGGGGAAAGTTTGCCATCCAGGAGCTCTTCGCTTTTTTGTCTGAGCAGGGGCAATATTCTTGCCGCAGAAAGTTCCGCCATCCCTTCCAGCAAGTCTTCTTCATCCGCACTGAGGTCAGCACCGGAAAGAACGCTCTCGCTGATCTGGTCAATCAGGCTGAAAGCATAAGACTCCATCTGATCCTGAAGAAGCTTTTTTCTGGCTCGCTCATCATCGCTGAGGGAAATATCAGTTGCCCCCATCTGTACCGCGTGATAACGCTGCATGGCTAAGCTGTATTGTTTTTCACCTACTGCAGTCGCGAACCCCCGCTCAATGTCACTGCGTTCTTTGCGGCCCAGGAGGAAAAGCAATGAAGTCACGATCACCAGCAGAGCAAGTCCGCTCAGTAGAATATACAGACCCTTGCGCCAATTGATCTGAGGCTTTTCCTCTTCATAAATATTGAGTTCTTTTTGCCGTTTAAGCCTCATCTTGACATTTAAGCCTCATCGAAACTCAACTGCTGACTTCCCGGCAAATCGTTCCGGATAAAACGCCCGGCCGCAGGCAAAGAACGGACGCGATAATAGCTGTAAGACTCTTTTTCATCTGCTTTGACTGAAATAAGTTCCCGAAGTTCATAGCCCTTACGTAAATTCATGACTTGAACCCCCTGAGAATTTTTAGTCTTTTTTAGAGGGATAAGAGCACTGTCCAGCAGAACCATGCGCTCCTGAGTAGAGCACAGAAGGATATCGCCAAAAGCATTTTCATCTTCCGCCCAGAGTAAGCCGCGCAATTCTGACCCCGCATAGATGCCGTTCAGCAATTTGCGGCGGCGGTTTTTAGTTTCGTAACTGCTGACCCCGACTTTAACGGCACGGCCGTTGGCAAATGCCAGCAGGAGAACACCGCTGAAAGCTTCATCGCAGACGTGGACAAAGAGAATTCGCTCATCCTCTTCCATCTCGAGAATATTGGGCGTGTATTCTCCAAAATCAGAAGGTTTGTGATCCGGTATCTCAAAAATCCTGAGTTTATAGACATTCCCCTTTGTGCTGAAAAAGAGCACTTCTCCGCGGTTGCTGCCTTCCATTTCCTGAATAATCTGGTCGTTTTCTTTAAGCTTTAAGTCACCGGCGCTGCGCAGTGAAGTCAGCGGCATTTTTTTGATATAACCTTCCCGGGTGAAAAAGATCTTGAGATTATAGTCTTCGATAACTTCGTCAAAATTGGCCGTATCAACGGCCTGTTCAGAACTGAGCAAAGTCTTGCGTTCACGCCCGTATTGATCCGCATAGGCTTTGAGCTGAGCCTTAATGGCTTTATTGAGCAGCGCTCTGCTTTGCAGAGTACGCTCCAGATCGCGGATTTGATCTTCAAGATCGTGAATCTCTTCTGTACGTCGGAGCAGATATTCCCTGTTCAAATGCCGCAGCTTAATTTCCGCCACAAATTCAGCCTGAATCTGATCCAGTGAAAAAGCCGCCATAAGGTGAGGAATGACCTCCTCCTCATGTTCTGTACGGCGGATAATGCGAATGGCCCGATCGATATCCAAAAGAATATTTTCCAGAGCTTTAAGGAGATGCAGCCGCTGCTGCAGCTTATCGCGGTCAAAAGTCAGCTCCCGCGACAGACACACACGCCGCCACTCAATCCACTCATTCAAAATTTCCCGCACGCCCATAACTCGAGGGCTGTTTTTAATCAAAATATTAAAATTACAGGGAAAGCTGGACTCCATGCCGGAGAAGCGATAAAGCTTTTGCAGGAGAAGGTCCAGATCAACATTCTTTTTGCAATCAATGGTGATGCGCAGGCCATTCAGGTCTGTTTCATCACGAATATCATTGATTTCCCGAATTTTACCCGCTTTGGCCTGCTTGGTGATATCGTCAATAATTCCCTCCACTGTCGTGTTATAGGGAATTTCTGTGACCTCAATGCGGTTTTCCTTCGGGCATAAAGTCGCTTTGGCGCGCATCCGGAAGCTGCCACGTCCGCTCTCGTAAATCTCTCCCATTTGTTCTTTATTATAAAGTATTCTGCAGGCGGTAGAAAAGTCCGGAGCCGGCATATAAGTGAGAATATCCGCCTGCGGATCATCAATAAGAGCAGCCGTCGCGGTACAGCATTCTCTCAGATTAAAAGAGGCGATATTGGAGGCCATACCGACAGCAATCCCCTGATTGGCATTGATTAGAACCGTTGGGATAGCAGCAGGCAGGAGCACAGGTTCCTGTGTCGTCCCTGAATAATTGTCCACAAAATCGACCGCATTTTTCTCGAGGCCGCTGAAAAGACATTCGCAGCTCGGATCAAGGCGTGCCTCTGTATAACGATAGGCGGCATATTGCATGTCGCGGGAATAGACTTTGCCAAAGTTTCCTTTGGAGTCCACCCAGGGATTGAGCAGAGCGCCATTGCCGCGGGTCATACGAACCATGGTCTCATAAATCGGCACATCCCCGTGGGGATTCAGCGCCATGGTTTGACCGACGATATCCGCAGACTTGCTGCGGGGGCCCTTCATCAATCCCATGCGATACATGGTATAGAGGAGCTTGCGCTGAGAAGGCTTAAATCCATCGATTTCAGGAATAGCCCGGGACACGATAACGCTCATCGCATAGGGCATATAGTTGTCCTTCAACGTATCCGTGATCGGAGAAAGCTCAATTTCAGCGGCATTCTTCTCAGTCACGGGGGCTTTTCCGCCCGCTGGTCTTATCTTTCCATTTTCCTGTTTTTTTCTGCTCATCTGCTCCGCTCTCTTCTGCTCTTTTTAAAGATCATTGTGACTTATTTGCACTCTGACCCGTAAAAGGCTGGCCAGACCCGCTTTCTCCTGCTCTTTCCGAAGTCCTGCGCAAACCAGCTTTTGCTCCCTTTAACCCACATCCAACATCTCCATATAATCTCCGCCGAAGTCTTCAATGTACTGCTTACGGCCGGCAAGATTGTCACCCAGCAGAAGATCGAAAGTTTCCTGCATACGCTCAGGAGACTCCGGCATGACCTGAATCAGACGTCTGGTCTCAGGATTCATCGTGGTCTGCCACATCATCTCAGGATCATTTTCACCCAGGCCTTTGGAACGTTGAATGTGAATTTTCCCTCCCTGGAGCCGATCGAGGATTTCTTTTTTCTCTTTTTCGGTATAGGCAAAATAATTTTGTTCGATTCCCTTATATACATGATTAATCTCGAAGAGCGGGGTCTCCGCGATATAGACCTTTCCCGCTTCGATAAGTTTAGGGGTCAGGCGGTAGAGCATGGCCAGAATCAGGGTTCTTATCTGATAACCGTCAACATCTGCGTCGGTACAGATAATAATCTTGCTCCAGCGCAGAGCATCCAGGTCAAAGGGTGCAATATTATGGCTTTTCATCTTCCCTTCAATATGAATGCCGCAGCCCAGTATCTTGAGCAGATCCATGATGATGTCATTTTTGAAAATCTGTCCATAGCTTGCCTTCAGGCAGTTGAGAATTTTACCGCGCAGGGGAATCACGGCCTGAAATTCAGCATCACGTGCCATCTTCACAGAACCCAGGGCAGAGTTTCCCTCGACAATATAGAGTTCGCGTTCTTCAACATTACGGCTGCGGCAATCGACAAAGTTTTTGATGCGGTTATACATATTGTCGATTTGACCGAGCAACTTTTTCTTGAGGGAGAGGCGCTGCTTTTCTGCATTTTCCCGGCTGCGCTTATTGATCAGAAGCTGATCGATGACCTGCCCGGCAGCAGCCTGATTTTCAATAAACCACACACGCAGATTTTCACGAATGAGATCATTGAGGAAAGTCTGTATAAAGCGGTTGTTGATGGCCTTCTTCGTTTGGTTCTCGTAAGAACTGAAGCTTGAAAAAGAGGAAATGACCAGAATAAGACTGTCTTCTATGTCATTGAAACTAATTTTACTCTCACCAGCTTTGTATTTGTTTCCTGCTTTAATCTCGCGGTCAAATTCAGCCACAAAGGCTGAGCGCGCAGCTCGGTCCGGGGATCCACCATACTCCAGCCATGAAGAATTATGATAATATTCAATGCACGATTTGCTGCGGTTAAAGGCAAAGGCGACTTCGGCCGTCACTTTATATTCGCTCTTATCTTCACGGTCCTTACCCCTTCCCTTACCAGAAAAAGAAAAGGTTTCAGTTATCGCATTTTCTGTATTCAGCTCTGAAACATGAGCTTTTATGCCCTCAGGATAATAAAACTCTTCAGTACTTCCACTGGCCTCATCCTTCAGCACAAAACGCACACCTGCATTGACAATGGCCTGTTTTTTCAAAACATCACGGAAAAAGTCCAGGGGCAGATCGATATCTGTAAAAACATGACGATCCGGTTTCCAATGCTGTGTTGTGCCTGTTTTTCGCCCTTTATATTCTTCCTTCTGAAGGCCCCCGATATTCTCGCCCTTCTCAAAGTGCAAACTGTAAGCATAGCCATCCCGGCGTACCTGGACATCAAAAAATTCCGAGGCATACTGGGTCGCACAGGCCCCGAGACCGTTCAGACCAAGGCTGAATTCATAGTTACTGTCGCCCTGATTATTGTATTTACCACCGGCATAAAGCTCACAATAGATCAGCTCCCAGTTATAACGCTTTTCATTTTTATTGTAATCCAGAGGAATACCGCGGCCTTCATCCTCCACCTGGATGGAATGATCTTTATAGCGGCTGACAGTAATCAGACTGCCGAAACCCTCACGGGCCTCATCGATTGAATTGGAGAGAATCTCGAAAAAAGAGTGTTTGCAACCTTCCAGATCATCCGAGCCGAAGATAACGCTCGGGCGCAACCTTACACGTTCCGCTCCTTTTAGAGCGCTGATGCTCTCATTCGTATATTCTCTTCCGCTCATACGTCCCCCTGAACTTATAATCACTGTTAAACCTTAAGGGCACATGCTTGAATTAGAGACCATTTTAACAAAAAGGAAGCCCGCAACTCAAAAGAGTTCGGGCTTTAATGGTGAGCGTAGAAGGACTCGAACCTTCGGCCCACAGCTTAGAAGGCTGTTGCTCTATCCAACTGAGCTATACGCCCAAAAGGCCGTTTCGACCTGGAGCGGGTGAAGGGAATCGAACCCTCACGATCAGCTTGGAAGGCTGATGTTCTACCACTAAACTACACCCGCATCATTGCTCTTCACCTCGGGCAAAGTGCTCGATCATAATAACTCAAGCTTCATTTCTTGTAAAGTTTTCTTATTCTCTAAGATAATCGGCATAGACCCAGCCTTCCACACCTCGCTGATCGCGCACGTAGATCCAGCCCTTTTCTTCGGGAGCGAGCTGCAGCAGCGCTTCGCCGCGCTGAATCGTGCCGATCAGAGCTGAGGCCGCATCAGGGGCACTGCGCAGCTGTAAATTATTAGCCTGGACAAGATGGCTGATTTCCAAAGTGGTTTCTTTGGGAGCCACGGCACTCACTCCTATCTGAACCGTCTCTGCCTGAGTGGCTTGTGTGATCTCTTCGCTCCTGGGCGGGGGCAGTTCTCCGCGCCGTGCCAGGGAGCGGAAGATGAAGAGCAAGAGCAAAAGCGCCAGTATCAGGGAGGCTGTAGCAAAGAACTTCGAAAGCACAGGCTGGTCGGGCCAGAGCGAGAAAAATTTTTTGAGGAAGCTTTTGACTCTTTTCCTGAACGGCTCAAGGGAAAATTCACGAAGCTGTTCGCTGATTTCATCCCAACGGCTCTTTTTACGACGTCCGGCCAGGGCTTCAAGATTGGCCGCTCGCTGTGCACGGGCCTCAGCGTCCAGAATTTCGATTCTCGGCGGTGGGCTGGACGTCGTGCTGCCAAGGCGTGGCCGATCCTGCGGGGGCTGCTGTTGTGGCAAGGCTGAAACGCCATCATGACGGTGTTCCCGCTGGTGAAAGAACGTATTCACTGCAGGAACGAGTGCCTGCCCAAAGCGCACACGCGACACGCGGGAACGTCCGACAAGCTTGGAAAAACGACGGGCACGCGTAATTCGCCGTTGTTCTTCACCCACGGTCATTTCATTCGGGGCGCCCTGCTGAATGGAATTGACCTCAACACGCTGAACCTGCAGAGCAAACCAACTTTGTTCAAAATTATAGCCATAGGTTTTGCCCAGTTCGCTGAGGTTATTCATGCAGGCATGAAGCTGTTGCCGTGAAGAAAAAACCTCTTCCAGCTCCTCCGCCTTAAAGTAATCCACAAAGGCAGGCGTCAGAAGAATCAGCAAATCATCTGCTCTTGGCGTCAGGGTGTAGAAATCGCAGCCCAGCATAAAATCCCTGGGGAAAACTCCCTGGGGAGGCAGTATGGGTTGGAGACGAAATAGGGCTCCGTCACGCAGCAGATAGACGCCTTTCTGCCTGTCCTGCCAAAGTAAAATGAGATCAGCAGAAGCCGCCATCAAAAATGATGCATCCGCCTGATAACGTGAAAGCAAATCCGGCAGGGCCGCCAGCCCAAGATTCTGCATTTCCTTAAAAATGCTCTCAAAACGCTTCATCTCTTCAAGCAGATGATTGCGTTCGAGTGAGCTGTTTTCTAAAGAATAGTAAGCGCTACAGAGATGAACCTCACGATTTCCTGACAACACAACATTAACAGACTTCTCGGAAGTGAGATGCCCGATAGCCTTGTTGTTCATCTGCAAGGTCAGAAGTGAAAGATCCTGTTCACTGATGTGGGCTGTCAGCAATGCGCGCAGCATGGTCACCCTCAGTTCTGAAGTATTCCTCTTCAAGTAAGCTCATGATGTGCATATCTAGCCACGAATTCCCACGTCTTGTCAAATCACGGCGGCAGCCTTCATCGATAAAGCCAAGGCTATTGAAGAGTGCTCTTGAGGCATCGTTACCCTCCATGTAGGAAATCTCTACGCGGTGAAGATTAAGTTCCCCGAAAGCATAGGCCAGCATGAGTTTAACCCCTTCTTTGGCGAAGCCCTGGCCGCGAGCCGATGGATCCGTTATGGCAATGCCCAGAACAGCATGCCGCGAACGCAGATCAATATCATCAAGGTTAACGAGGCCAACGGTTTTCCCGACTGCTTTTTCAACCAGGGAAAAGGCCAGGTATTTATCGCCCTCATTCATGCCGCTCACATATGTTCTGAGCTGAGCTTCATTCAGTGGAAGCAGGGCTTCTTCAAGATAATAAGCACGTTCGGATACTTCCGCAAAAAAATTGCGGTAGGCCTTAAAATCAGCCTCTTCCGGAGCACGGAGGCAGAGCCTCTGACCTTCCGGAAAAAGCTGTGCTTTTCGCCCGAAACTCATGCTTAAACTCTCCCAGCCTGAACAAACTTAAGTTTGGCAAAGCGCGGCAGGGAATTTTCCAGAATCAATTTCGGACTTCCCTGAATAAGCGGCATAGCATAATCAAAATAGGCCTGTTCCATATTATTACCATCATGGGAGATCCAGGTTTCCGGAACCTTTTTCTCCGTATTAGCCACCTCACACAGAGGAATTTTCACCATCTCGCATTGATAAGAACCGGATTGTGGACGGGCAAAACCGATCATGACATCACTTTCGCCAGCCATCGCTGTTCTGACAGCAGTCTGTCCTGCGGCAAAGCTTTCCTCAACATCACGCTCGGAAGCGAGGTGAGCCGCACAGCGCTGCATCAGAGAAAGCTCAATGTTCCTTATTTTTGTAGAAATATGCTCACCGACAATACCGCCGAGTACTTCTGCCGTGCCGCCAAGCTGCTTATGTCCAAAGGCATCCGTACGCACCGCACCGCGCATTTCAGGGATAAGTTTACCATCCCTCGTCCTCACCCCTTCCGAAACACAGATGACGACTTGCCTTTTCCTCTCGTAGACACGTTTCACATCATCGATAAACTCATTGAGATCGAAAACATGCTCCGGCAGATAGAGCAGATCCGGGCCATAACCCATGACTGCAGCAAGGGATGAAGCCGCGGTCAACCAGCCGGCATTGCGTCCCATAATTTCGATAATGGTAATCTGAGGAATGTTGTAAACCGTAGCATCCTTGTAGATCTCCATTACGGTTGTGGCGATATAGCGAGCAGCCGAGCCGTAACCCGGGCAATGATCCGTAATGGACAGATCGTTATCAATGGTCTTGGGTACACCAATAACACGGCAATCAAAATTCTGCGACTTCAGGAATTTACTGATTTTATTGCAGGTGTCCATGGAGTCGTTGCCCCCGTTATACAGGAAAGTATGAATATTGTATTTTTTAAAAACTTCAAGAACTTTGTGGTAATCCGTCTCATCATCTTCAATATTCGCCAATTTATAGCGGCAGGAACCGAGAATCGAAGAGGGCGTCTGTTTAAGCAGGACAAGCTCGTCAGGGTCTTCCTGACCAATATCAAAGAAATCTTCTTCGAGAATGCCTACAATACCGTGATGAGCGCCATAAACTTTGCCGAAAGCTTCCGGATGAGCCAGAGCTTCAGTAAAAACTCCGGCAGCACTACTGTTGATCACCGCTGTCGGTCCACCAGATTGAGCAAAAATCAAATTACCAGGATGTGACATATAACCTCCGTACGAGCCTTCTTCGTCATGGCGGAAGTTCCGCGTTCAGGCTCTTTAATCAAACTTAGATAAAAACCTTGAATCTTTAATATTATAAAGAAAGGGAAAGAGAAAAACATCAGTTCGGAGAGGATTAATGGAATCGTACAAATAGTGAAAAAAAAAAGATTAAAAATCAGTCAAGTACATGAAGATAAAAAGCACTTAGAATTTCTAACTCTGAAAATGAAGTGAATTCAGCTTGTCTCAATTCAGGATTTGCTTCATTCAAGGCCAGGTTCATTCAACGTCATCAAGCATCTTAGACAAAAAAACTCTACTTAACAATTCGCAACAGAAATTGCGCCTGAGAATCGCAGCAGAAATTGCACCCAAGAATGCACCCAAAAATAGATTTATTCACAGTTCGTATAAAAGCAAAAATCCCGTAACGCCTTTGTTACGGGATTCCTGACTGGTGACCCACGAGGGATTCGAACCCTCGACCCCCTGATTAAAAGTCAGATGCTCTACCAACTGAGCTAGTGGATCAAATATGGCTGGGGTGGTAGGATTTGAACCTGCGAATGCGGGAGTCAAAGTCCCGTGCCTTACCCCTTGGCTACACCCCAATGTATTAACTTGCGCCACGGCGCAAAAGTGGGGTGGAATATGGGATTCGAACCCATGACCTCCAGGGCCACAACCTGGCACTCTAACCAACTGAGCTAATCCCACCATTCATGCCTTTTTGCGGCACGCTGATTATTATAGGGGCTGTTTTCAGGTCTTGTCAAGCGAAAAAAATCGTGTGTCTCAGTTCTTCTGTTGAAACAATAGATCTGTATTTTCACTCTTATTTAAATGTGAGGAACCTGTAACTCACTCCTTCGACTTGGAGAAATTAAAGAGCTCCAAATTGAGCAGAGCCGATTTGACATCTACTCCTCCGGAAAAACCCACCAGATGTCCCGAACTTCCGATCACTCGATGACAGGGTATAAAGAGAGCGATGGGATTGGCCGCACACGCTGCGCCTGTAGCTCTGGCGTAGGCGCGACCTTTTTTTCTACTGCCGAGAGCCTGTGCTGCCAGATCCTCATAACTCAATGTCACACCATAAGGAATATCTGCCAGAGTCTTCCAGATTTTACGTTGGAAGACACTGCCTGTTTCTATTTCCAGCGGCAAATCAAACAGACGGCGTTCGCCGCGGACATATTCTTCAATCTCCCCGGCTGCCCGATGGAGAATCTCCGGCACACGCTCTGGCCTTGGATCTTTGATCTCCCATTCTGCGTGGTAGTCGCCCTGCTCATCCAACTGCCCGAGCATAAGCAAAAGGTTTTCCTCGCGCCTGCTGCCTGGCTTTGCCTTATCCATCAAAAATTGCAGGGAACTGATGGCAGTGCCTTTCTGATTGGCGAAAAGAAGTGCCGAGGCAAAAGGAAGTTTGACAAGCAGGCCTGCTTCTTTTGCTGTTTCCGCTCGGAAAACATGCAGGCACAAGGCTTGTTGCGGCTGTCCCCGGCTGTTTTCAGTATAAATGATGGTCCGGGCAGACTCCTTTTGTTTTTCACTTAAGTCTGCTGCTGCCTCCTGACTCAGACAGAGCTGTAAATCGAAAGCTTCTTTTTCACGTTCAAAAATAGCCTCGATCACTTCCTCTATTTCCCCCGCTGCAAAAGCACCGGTTTTATCTGGCCAAAGGCGCGCACGCAAGCCACAGCGACCGAAAAGAGCGGGTTCAATCATCAGGAGTGCCCGTTTCTGTCGGCCTTTTTTACAGAGAAGAACTTTTTCTCGGCCGAGACGTTCCTCCATTTTTCGCAAAAAATCGACACGCTCTTTTTTCGTTCCTTCCAGGTTTAAGGGAAGAGCCCATTCAGAGAGTTCATCGGCATCTTTGAGAAAAAGGGGCTGCAGCACCAGTTTTGCTTTTGCGGATGTCATCGCTTTTCTTCCTCTCGACGCCAGAACTCATAATGGTAGCTAAGTTCTCCGTCCATTCGGCTTTCGGATTTTTCAACGAGCACAAAAGACTTTTCCTCTAAGTTGGGAAAATAAGCATCCGCAGGCAGTTCAGTTTCCAGACGAGTCAGCATAACTTCGTTCGTATAGGGTAAAAGGAGCCTGTAAACAGCAGCACCACCAACGACAATAAAGTCCTCTTCTTTCCTTCCGGCTTTTTTTTCAGCTTCACAGGCAGCAAGTAAGTCCTCAAGCGAAGTAAAAATCCTCAGGTCATGGTCATAAGTCTGATCCGTAACCGTCCTGCTCAGCATAAAATTCTCCCGTCCAGGCAGGGGCTTCTGCCCAGGATAGGTGGCCAGTGTCTTGCGGCCATAAATAATCACCTTGCCGAGCGTCAGGGCTTTGAAGCGTTTCAAGTCGTCGGAAATCGGACGCTGCAGCTGTCCTGCCCTGCCAATGCCCCATTGTTCATCTGCGGCAACAATCGCAATCATTTCGTCCCTCCCATTTTACCGGCCGTAAATCCATTCATACCGCTACCGGAATGTTCTGGATGGCTTCACCATGCTGATAATGCTCAAATCTGAAACTATCGATCGTAAAATCATCAAAACTCCTGACAGAGGGGTCGATCCACAAATCAGGCGCCGGGTAAACCGGCCTCTGTATCAGCTCCTCGACAATGGGGATGTGCCTGTCATAGATATGGGCATCCGCGATCACATGTACGAGTTCTCCCACTTTAAGACCTGCATCAATCGCAAACATGTGCAAAAGCAGCGCGTATTGACAAACATTCCAGGCGTTGGCGACAAGGACATCCTGGCTGCGCTGATTTAAAATTCCATTCAAAACACCCTGATCGACGTGCAGGGTAAGACTGTAGGCACAGGGGTACAAAGCCATTTCCGGCAAATCATCGGGATTATACATCGTACAGATAAGGCGACGACTTTCCGGATTTTCTTTTAAATCTTTGCGCAGACGTTCAACCTGATCGTATTGACCGTCGGGATACTGTGTTTTTTTAGCCAGCTGATAGCCGTAGGCTTTGCCGATGGTGCCATCCTGCAGAGCCCAGGCATCCCAGATATGTGAGCGCAATTCAGACACGCGGGTGCTCTTTTTCTGCCAGATCCAGAGAATTTCATCAAGGCAGTTTTTAAGAGGAACCGGTCTCAGGGTGAGGGCCGGGAACTCTTTGTCCAGCTGATAGCGGTTAACAATAGCGAAGCGTTTTTTGGTTGGAGCCGGGCTCCCGTCATCCGGCCAGTGCGGACGCACTTGACCTGTCTGCCAGACTCCGTGATCAAGAATTTCTTTACATGTGGCAATAAAACGTTCATCAGCCTGACTCATGACTTCCCTCCGCACGCACTCCATTCGCCTGGCACGATTTCTCGCGCCCTGAGCTGCCTTTATTTTAACAGCTTGACAGTCGGAACGCATCCCGATAAAATGCAAGTTGCCTTTCGGGGTGTGGCTCAGGTGGTAGAGCGCTTGGTTCGGGACCAAGAGGCCGCTGGTTCAAGTCCAGTCACTCCGACCAACAGACGCAGATTCATCCTGCGTCTTTTTTTATTTCAGGGTCGAAAATAGGCTTTGAAACGCGCAAACTTCTTTTCTTTAATCCCGGGGACAGACAGTAGATCTTCGACGCACATTTTACCCCCCAGCTCCTCACGACGTCTGAGAATGGCGCGGGCCGTCACAGGTCCAATCCCGGGGACCGTGCAGAGCAGTTGCTCGTCAGCTGAACTGAGGGATATTTGTGTTGTAGCGGGATCTGATGACAGCTCTTCCTGCACTTTGCCTGAGGATTGCGCGTCTGGAGAAGTACTGGTGTAGGCCTTACCCCGAGGCTCTGAGGGCTGAACTTTTGTACGGAGCATTTGAATATTGTCGTTTTGAGCTTTTGGACTTGTTTCCTGAATAGCATTGTTCTGATCTTTTGTATGGGTCGCTTGTGAAGCTTCGCCTGGCTCTAAAGAAAAAACAGATTGAATAGCGTCACTCTGATCTAAGGGGCGGCTCACACTCTCACTTAGCAGAGAAAATTCATCTCCGACTTTCTCCTGCGGGAAAAGTTCCGAGTGTAAACGATCAGAAGTCCATAAGGAAAGCAAAAAAGAAAGCAGAAGCAGCGCTCCCAGAAGCAGAACATAGGGGAGCTGAAGCTTCTTCGGGGGCTGGCTCCTTCCCCTCACGTTCTGCGCGCAGGCTCGATCATTTTGCTTATGAGGCAGGCGCCTTGGGATAGATCTGTAGTCACTGTTTCGTACTCTGCGCTTCATACGCAGAGTGTACACAAGAAGAAACGAGGCTGTCGCGCCATCCGTTCGACAAATGCGCTTAAAAAGCGACAGAGTTAACTAGGCATTTTCTCCAGACTCAGGCAGAGAAATGTCGCTGTGCTTACTCTTCCAAAACTGCTCTAAATCGTAAAATTGACGCTCGCTTGTCTTGAAAATATGAACAACCACAGAACCATAGTCAATGAGAACCCACTTGCCGCTGCTCTCCCCTTCTTCTGATTCGGGCAAAATCTGAGCATCCTCTTTAAGACGGTAAGTTAACTCATCTTCCAGCGCTTTAACCTGGGTCACGCTACTGCCATCGGCAACCACAAAATATTCAGCCAGCGTGGTTTTATCACCGACATGAAGGATCTGAACATCGTGAGCCTTTTTACTTTCAAGAATATTGCGAATCAATTCACTGAGCTTTTGAGGATCCAAGGCTTTCTCCTTTCACTGAGACAGAACATTCAAGTTTTTGTTTAGTTTAACATTTTTTACCTGCTCCAGCAGAAAGTGCGAAGACAGCCCGGCCTTATCCCTCTCAGGGCAGGCGCAGAAAGGACTGAGGATCGATACCATAATCTTTTGCTGCACTCAATGTCTGAGGATGAATTTTTTTGTGCTGACGGACAAGGGCAAGTAAAACTTCACGCAGGCAAAGCTTCATGGCCAGATTCAGGTCAAGCTCAGCAGCTTCGCGGATCTCGTCGAGATAATTAAAATCCCGTCCCCATTCAATTTTATCTGAAAGATAGATAATCTTGTCCAGATCATTCATGCCGGGAACCGTCGTTGTGTGCCGTGCTATTGCATTGAGCAAAAGGGGGTCCTTCATTCCAAAAACATCGCGGGCATAGACCGCCCCGGCAGGTCCATGGGCAATGTTGGGGTTAAGCGGGTAAATACTGCCTTCTGCCTCTGCCAGTTTCATCTGCCTGGCGACCGGCATGTATTTGCAAACATCATGCAAGAGCCCTGCCAGCGCAGCCTTGTCAGCATCCTGGCCGTGGCGCAGAGCCAGGTGTACCGCATACTGACAGACATTGGCCGTGTGGACCAGACGCCGGAGGGGCATGAACTCCCAGATTTCCTGTTCCAGAACCGCAAGCCTCGTGTAAGCTTCATCGCTGATCTGATTCATGTCTTCGGCAAAAAGATACGGTTTGTTTTTTACGAGGAAGGCTGCAACCGCAGGATTAAAGTTTTCGTTCGGATTTTCGCCGCGTGCCAGCCGTTCCCGCCATTCCGTGGATGAGAGTTCGATCGGCTCCATTGGGAAAAAGCGGATTTCTCCACCGTAGCGATCCATCAGAGCACGCGCTCTGGACTCATAAAACTCCCGTTTTTCGCTGTCGTTCCCGCGCAGGGCAATAAGCATGGGCGCCTGTTTCAGAATCTTTCGCGGCTTGTGCCAGCTGTCCATCGTCTCCAGGGCATCGGAACCATAGATCAGGGAAAGGCTGATTTTTTCGCCCTTCTCCCTGGCCTCCCGGCGCAGCGCCTTGAGGGTTTCCGAGGTATAGGAATATTGCCCGGGGCGCTGCAGTTCATAGCGGCTGAGCTCAACCTCACTGCGCCCCTGGAGCGCTGCCTCGAGCATACTGTAGCGATAAGCCGCCAGGCTCAAACGGCGTGTCTTATGCGGCGGCAATCCACAGGGCATGACCAGCACCCGTGAGACTTCGCCTGAAGCCAGAGCTGCATCAATCATTCGTTCATGGCCAAGGTGAAAGGGATCAAAGGATCCACCGAAGAGTCCAATTTTTTTCTTCATGCCATCCTCAGCCAATATTCTTGTCGTTACTGCTCACTCGCTGAGCAAGCCAGGCGCGTATAAAAGGATCCAGCTCACCATCCATCACAGCTCCGACATCAGAATTCTCCACACCCGTTCGATTGTCTTTAACCAGGGTATAAGGGCAGAAAACATAGGAACGGATCTGACTACCCCAGCCGATGTCCATCTGTTCGCCTTTAAGATCCTCAACACGATCGAGCTGAGCCTGGCGAGCCATTGTATAGAGTTTGGCTTTGAGCATCTGCATGGCCACTTCACGGTTTTGAATCTGGGAACGCTCATTCTGGCAGGCCACCACAACGCCCGTGGGAAGGTGGGTCAAACGCACAGCCGAAGAAGTCTTGTTGACATGCTGTCCTCCTTTGCCTGAGGAACGATACGTGTCGACGCGCAGATCTTCAGGTCTTACTTCAATGTTGATGCTGTCATCGAGTTCCGGCAGGACTTCCACTGAGGCGAAGGAAGTATGCCGGCGGCCGGAACTATCGAAAGGAGAAATGCGCACGAGCCGGTGAACTCCCATTTCAGAAGACAGAAGGCCGTAGGCATTCTCCCCTTCCATCTTGAAGCTGATGCTCTTGATTCCCGCCTCTTCGCCGTCCACTGAATCAAGTACGCTTAGCTTAAAATCATGATCCTCGGCCCAGCGGGAATACATGCGGAAAAGCATACCTGTCCAGTCACAGGCCTCAGTACCACCAGCTCCTGCATGTAGCGTGAGAATGGCGTTATTGGCATCAAGCTCTCCGGTGAAATAGGTTTCCATGGACAGGGCTTCCGCTTCATTGGCAAAGACTTTCAGTTTTTTGCGGACTTCATCAGCGACCTGTTGATCGTCTTCTTCTTCTCCAAGCTCTATAAGAACTTCCGCATCATCAAGAAGCATGCTGAGTCTGAAAAAGTTGTCCCGCTTATTTTTCAGGTGAGTGAGTTCCTTTTGAACTTTTTTGGCTTCTTCAAGATCATTCCAAAATTCCGGCTCAGCTGAGCGATGTTCCAGCTCTTCCATACGCAGCTCTGTTTTTTCCATGTGCAGAGCCTGACGCAACTCAGCCAACTTTTCGCGGCCTTCTCTGATTTTTTCTTTATCTTCTTCAAATTCAATAATCATGTGGCATCTCCATTCATTATCAGGCAGAAGCGCTAGCACATAAGGACACACGGAGCTGCTGCCTCTCTTCTTCATCAGGTAAAAAGCTGAATGCCGTCACAAATGAGCCGTGGAATAAGCTTCTTTAACTTCATTCCCGGCACAGAAAATCAAATAAAATATGGCCCAGAGCCGCGCCACAATGAAGGTGCGACAGGCAAAGAAAAAACTCTGAATCAGAAAAAAACCAACCAGCGAGCGCTCACATAAAAGCAGAAAGAGATTTTCTACCAGGAAAAGCAGCATATAGAGGCTCACAAACTGCATGACCATGAAAGCTTTGGCGCCGTATGCGGCAGCCCGGCTTTCTCTCATGGCCTCACGCAGTGGCAGATTATAGCTCATCATGAGGAAAAAAGTAAAAAGAAAAGCCGAAGCAAAAGCCATAAAAGGCAGGGCAAAAAAAGCCATGGAAAGCAGGAAGAGTAAAAGCAGAAAAATAAAGCTCAGAAAGAAAAAGGGCAGGCACGGAAGAAAACGGGACAGGGTGATTTTCATTGCTCCTTTAGCCAGATCCTCCTGACTGTCACCCTCGTCATTGTTCCTGCTGCAGGAAATCTCTGTTTCTCGCTGCAGACTTGCCAGAGCAGTGATCAACTCAAGGAGAGAGCGGTTCATCTGTTTATTTTCCAGATCTTCTGGAAAAAGAGAAGTCTGAATAATAAGGGCCTGAGCATAAAAAACTGCGGCCAGAAAGGCTATAAAAAAAACACCCAGATCCGCTAAAAGAAGCAGCCATTGCGCCCTGGAAAGCTGAAGGACAGAAAGAAGCTGAGACGAGTCTCTGATCGTGGCCAGGCGCTCAGCCATTGCCTCAAAATCAATCTGTCCCTGAGGCCATATCAAGGTAAGAAAGCGCAGAGCAAGTAAAGTCACGAAGGCAAAATTCAGCGTTTTATGCGCTTTAACACGATAAAAAGGCAAGGATTCAAGATTAAGTCTAAAGCCTGGACCCATGAACGTCCTCCGTCTGATGCCTGAGCAGCTTCGTAAGTGTTAAGAATAACACAGGCGTCGGGCTTTGTCACAAGACTGGCAACTCTCAGGAAGCCCGCCCAGCTCACCCCGGAATGCTCACTTCAGCTTAAGTCTATTCCGGCCAGCCGCAAACTCTGTCTTTGAGGGGCAGCAGAATACTTTCCCTCTCGGCAGGATATTGTACGGCAAGTTCTCCCAAAGCCAGACGCGCTCCTGCATCCATCCCCTGACAGCCGGCCAGCAGCAGAACATCACCCTTTTTGCAGGAGGCCAACGCCTCTTTTACCGCCTCCTCTAACTGATCCATAAGAATGTAAGACTGTCCTCGTTCCGCCATCTTCCTTTTGAAAACAGTTATTTCTTCATCGCTGACTTTATCGTAGTGGCCAGTCGTATCGCGGGACAAAGTAGCAATAAACTTTTTCAGTCGCAGCCTTGGCAAATAATCCGCCAGAGCGTCGACGTTTTCTGCATTGACTGTAACGCCGCGGTTGCCACGTATCGCATAGAGCAGTACGAGTTCTCCATAAGTCATATGACAGAGAGTTTCCAAAGTCATCCGTATATTTCCGGCATTGGCAAAGTGATCGTCAAAGATACGGAATTTTCCATCATAGATCTGCTGGAATCTCCGTTCCACGCCGTGAAATCTTTCGATGCCACGTACACAAGTGGAAAGAGGCACGCCTGCAGCAAGAGCCAGGCCAATGGCGGCAAGGGCATTCATGAGCGAATGTATTCCCGGTACAGCCAGGACCAGCGTCGCTCTTTCCTCTCTTTCACGTCCAGACGAAGAAGCTGATTTTTGCAAAGGTTTGTACACCAGTTCTGTATGGGCGTAACCGCTGCTTAAGTCCGGCTCAATTGCGCGCAGATCAGCCTCTTCTTTCAGGCCAAAGGTCAGAACCTTCGCCTCTGTTTCATGCGCAAGAGAATAACTCCAGGGATCATCCGCATTCAAAACAGCCGTGGCCTCAGCTTTCAAGCCCATAATCAAAGGCTTTTTTGCAGCAAAATAATTCTCCATGCTGCCGTGAAAATCAAGATGTTCCCGCCCAAGGTTGAGCAAACTCGCCTCGCGATAAAGACAGTCTGCATTGCGGAATTCACTCTGACCAATGGATGAGACCTCCATCACGGCATCCTTATAACCGGAGTCCACCATTTCCCGCAGGTAACGCTGGAGATCGAGGCTGTCCGGGGTCGTCAGTTTGGAGCTGACAAACGATTTTCCCGTATGATAAGCCACCGTTCCTACCAGACCGCAGGCTCTTCCGGCTGCTTCGAGAATACTTCTATACATCAGGGAGGTGCTCGTTTTACCATTTGAACCGGTGATCCCACAGAGATTCAGTTCATGGCTGGGATGTGCGTAGTAGTGACAGGCCAGGTGACTTAAGGCCTGACGGCTGTTGCTGACCACAATCTGGGGCAAACTGCAGTCCTCGCGAGGCGTTTCCACAAGCGCACAAATCGCCCCTTTTTGGGCTGCTGCCGCCAGATAGAGATGCCCGTCTGTCTCATATCCGGGAACAGCAACAAACACGTCCCCGGCTTCAATAAGACGAGAGTCGCGCTGAACAGCATGCACTTTTAACGTTCTGAGTTCCTCCCAGTTTTCAGGTCGGCGCACTAAAATCAGCCCCTGAAGAAGCTCTTCCAGAGTCCAATAATTCACATATGTATCTCTACCTGTTTGCATTGTTTTACCTTTTCATAAATTTCAGTCCTAAAGAAACTCCCTGATCTGAATAAGCGTTCCCTGTTTCTGCCAGGAATCAAAACAAGCTTTGAGGTATCAGGTCAATTGTTTCTGCAAGCCTCTGAAAAAACAGTCTACGAAAGCCGGAATGGCTTATCCAGCCTGTTTACATGGGTTTAAAGCGTCATATCCTGTTCCCAGTCCGGAAAGATGCGAACCTCTTTAGCTCCAGGGAGTTTCCGCAAATCTTTCAGGATGCGTAACGCCTGTTTTTTACTCGCCACCTTGAGTGAAAGATGGAGAATGACCTGACCCGCTTCGTAGAGCGACTGTCCAGCCTGGCAGAGGCTCACATTTTCCTTTTCAAGAATGCTGATGAGGCGTGGGAAAATCAAGCCGCGCTGTTCCAGAAGAAGCTGGTAGACCACCTGGGTCACTTCATCCTCGCTATGGTAAGGATGCACAGTTTCACGATATTTATAAAAGGTGCTGCGGCTGAGCTTTTCCTCGCGACATGCTTCATTCACCGAAAGTGAAGACTCTTCCTCCAGACGAAGTTTGACGCGCAGAACCTTGCGGTAAACCTCCGGAACAGCTTTTTCTTCAATCAAAAGCCAGCGTTTTTTTTCCATCCCCTTCGCTTTTCGTCTTTCATCTGCCGGCATGAGCTTATTCCTCCTGGTCCGAACTGAGTTCCTGCTCAATATCCCGGTACCAATCCAGAAGAGCAAGGCCTCTGTGACTGCGCGCATTTTTCTCCGCTGAGGGAAGTTCGGCATTGGTAAGGCCCCGATCTTCCAGATAAAAAATCGGATCATAACCAAAACCGTTTTCTCCGCGTCTTTCCCGGATAATCCGGCCCGGAACCTGCCGTTCATAATGATGGAGCCTTCCGCTCGGATCAATATAACAAAGGGCACAATGAAAAGCAGCTGTCCAGTTTTCCTCAGGGACATTCCTGAGCAAAGCCCATAGCCGCTCACACTTTTCCCTGTAAGCCGTATGCTCCCCGGCAAATCGAGCCGAGTAGATGCCGGGATACCCTCCCAGAGCATCGACAGACAGGCCGGAATCATCAGCCAGAACTCTTCCCCCCAGGGCTTCAAAAACGGTTCTCGCCTTTATCTCAGCATTTTCTGCATAGCTGTGACCTGGCTCAGGAATTTCTTCTGTAAAACCGGCTTCACGCATGGAGATCAATTGGATTCGAGGATCTCCGATGATTTCACGAAACTCCCGTATCTTATCCTTATTATGGCTGGCAATAATAATTTTCATCGTTTCATCCTCAGAGTGCCAGACGATCACAAAGTGAAAAAGCTGCACGCTGCATACATGCCTTGTCCCAAGGTACGCTCAGATCTGCCAATTTAAAGCGCTCAAAAACAGGGCTGCCCGGATTGCTGAGCAACAGGCCATTGAGTGATGCGGCAAGATGTCGCTGTTTCTGACGAAAAGGATGCTCAGCCAGCACGGTCACCAGCGCCATGGGCAGAGCCAGCGAGCGATAGACACCTCCGGTCAGAGGCAACAAAATTTCCCAGGCCTCATTTTGCAGTAAAAAATCCCCTTCTGCTTCTTCTAAATCCGGAAACCAGCGTTGACAGAGTTCCGCCCACTCGCGGGAAAGATCTTTCGCAGAAAGAATAGCGCCTGCGGTATAGATTCGTTCTTCCATTTCAAAAAGAGCGAGGTGCAGCGGTAAAATCAGAAAAAGGCGGCTCAGGAAGAGATCTTCGGCAAGTTCAGCCCTGGGACCGTAGGCTTCAACAAGGCGCTCCGCCGAAAGGAAAAAGAAAAAACAGGCCGAAATCTTACGTGTTAATTCATCCTGGCGGCTTGCGCCCAGGACGTGATAATTGAGCATGGCTGAAACATCCGCCAAACCTTCACCAAGTCGGAAAAGAGTTCGGCTCAGCGGGGCAAAGGGCTCTTCAGCCGGCAGCAGGAAAAAAGCGGAGGGTTCCGAGGGAAAAAGAACCGTGGCCTCGCCGAAAGCGGCAGCTATTTTCGGGCTAAAGGAAACATAGCCTTCATCCAGCAGACCTGCTATAAATTTTTGTGCCTCTCCACTCATGATTTCCAAACATCTGCCCAGATAAGGAGCCAGCTGAGAGTTTTCGAGTGTGATCGGGGGATCTGCCTCCTCCATAAGGGTCAGGAGATCACTGGCTCGGCAGACCTCAGTACCCAGACGAAGATTTCTCTGGCGTCTGAGTTCTCGGTAAATGGGCAGAAAGTGATGCTGAAAAGACTGAACAAAGCCCCGCATTTCCCGGCGACTGAAATCCCGGCGGCCACGCAAGGCCGCATGATAGGACGAATAATGGGCATAAGAGCAGCGCCCAGCCAGCTCACGACGCAAAGCGATGAGTTCCAGAAAAAGTGCTTCTCTTTCACACTTTTTCTCATTCAAATCATCACAGAGTTCACGGCTCAGCTGTTTTCGGAAAGCTAACTCCGGAAGGCTGAAAAAGGCATTTCCGCCCTGAACTGACTGGTGCAGACATTCAGGGCATAAGTCTCTCAGCCTGCGTTCCAGAGCCGCCTCACGCGCCCATGTGTCGGGAGAGACAGCATCACGAAAACGACTCCAACGCCAGGCTTCAGACCAGAGATCACGATCTTCTCCGCTATGCTCCACATGTTCGTAACGAGAATTGAGCAGGGCTCTGTAAAAGATGGCCCTGGCTTGCTCCGGTACGGCAGCTTCATGGACAAAAAAACTCTCTTCCTGAGGGTTGATCTGTCCCTCTGCACTTTTAAGCCGACTTAAGCTGGCAGCACTTTCCCAGGCCAGAAGTTCCTGCTGAAAAGCCAGAATGCGCAGCTTGATCTCATCCGGATCGTTGGCATGGCGCAGGGCAGCTGCAGCCTCTTCTGCTGAGGCTAAAAGCTCCTCCGGCTGCGGGTATTTAATACGAAGCTCAGAGAAGGCTCGAATGCCGGGCAGATGCTGACTTCCTTCACCCACGGCTGCCCTACATTCTTTCGACAGTTTTAAGCCCAAGAAGGCCGAGGGCAAGGCTTAAGACTTCTGAAAAACGGCTGCAGAGGGCAAGTCTGGCTTCTCTAAGTTCGCGGTTTTCGGCTTTCAAAATGGATATATTGTGATAAAACTTGTTAAAGTCACGACAGGCCAGATTAATCTGTCGCGTCAGTATGCAGGGTTCATACGCTTTCGCTGCAGCCAGCACCGCATCTTCCATAGCAGCCATATCCTTGATAAGAGTAAATTCGTCTTCCGCGATGAGCAGGCGGCTATTTGCCTGGCAGAGATCAGAGGCAGAGACAGCGGCTTTCCTAAGGATACTGCGACTCCTGGCATAAGTGTAAAGCATATAAGGAGCCGTATCCCCCTCAAAATCAAGCATCTCATCCCAGCTGAAAATGATATTCTTTTCCCGACCATTGCGGAGATAAGCATGTTTCACCGCTGCGATTCCGACAATTTCTGCGGCATCGTCAAGTTCCTGTTCACTCATCTCCGGATTATTTTGCGCCATAATGGAGCGAACTTTGGCGACACTTTGATCGAGCAGATCTTCGAGCAAAATCACCTTGCCTTTGCGGGTTGAAAAGTCTTCCCCTCCGGCGATACTGAGACGTCCAAAAGCGACATGGACACAATCATGGGCTTTCTCAAAGCCCATGCGTTCGAGAACAGCAAAAACCTGTTTGAAGTGGTTCTTTTGCTCTGATCCGACTACATATATATTCTTTGAGAAATTCCATGTTTTATCGCGATAGAAAATCGCTGCGATATCTCGCGAGGCATAAATCGTTGTGCCATCCGATTTAAGGATAAGGCAGGGGTTGAGATTAAACTCATCCAGGCGCACAACCTGAGCACCCTGGCTTTCCTCCAGCAGGCCCTTCTGTTTCAGCTCTTCAACCACAGCGGGAATTTTATCGGAGTAAAAGCTCTCTCCGTTATAGTTATCGAAGCTAATCCCCATGCGATCATAAATTACAGAGAACTTTTTCAGGCTGAGATCGCGGAAATCCTGCCAGAGTTTCAGTTCTTCCGGTTTTTTCTCTTCGAGATTCTTAAAAGCCTGGCGGGCCTCGTCATCCAGTCCGGGATCATTTTCCACTTCTTGATGAAATTTGACATAAACCCGTGTAAGTTCCTTTATGGCGTCCTCTTCAAGCGCTTCACGCTGACCCCAGCGCTTCCAGGCGACGATCAGCTTGCCAAATTGCGTACCATAATCCCCTAGGTGATTCAAGCGTACAACTTTGTATCCCAGATAGGTATAGATTCTGGAAATGGCATCACCAAGGCACGTGGAAAAGGCATGGCCGACATGGAAAGGTTTGGCAATGTTGGGTGAAGAATATTCGACAATAATGGTTGTTCCCTGTCCTTCATCCTGATGAGCGAAAAAATGCCCCGGCTGCTCTTCGCGGAAAAAAGCTTCGGCGTAGGCTGCACGGTCAAAGAAAAAATTAAGATAGGGACCCAGAGCCTTGATCTCACGGACCATGGGGATTTTTGCCTGAAGTTCAGAAGCCAGATCAGAAGCAATTTTCTGCGGGGCCTTTTTCAGGCTCCGTGCAAGACTGAAACACGGCATGGCCAGGTCGCCCATTTCCGACTGCGGGGGAATTTCCAGCATATTTTCAATATCAGGTACGGGCAGTTCAAGAATCCTGGCCAGGCTGCGTGCACATTCTGTACGTAAATCCATCATACCCTCCATAGTTCAGCAGGATATACTCCTGCCGTTATTTTTTCCCGCAAGGCCTGCATGACACTCTCTTTGTCCTCGTGATAAGTGACACCGAACCAATGGTCACGGCTGATATGAACACGCACGCGGATTTTTTCCGCAGCCAGCAGCTCGCCAATCAGTGAAGGCAGAAGATACTCGGATTTGAGAGGATTGGCTGGCACAGCCTCACGGAAAAATTTCGGCCAGTAAGCTTCAACCGTCTGCATAAACTCCGGTGAAAATCCCCAGAAGTTCATGGATACAGGGGAATCCAGCGCAACCTTTTCCCAGCTTCGGCCACCATCTTCAGAAAAGAGAGCTGTGCCCTCACCTTCTTTAACCATGCGGCGTTCAACAATTTCCCGAAGATAGCCATTTTCAACTCGACAAAGCCCACGAGCCACATGTCCGTTGGGTGAAAGGGTATGACCAAGAACATAGGTTATAATATCGGCCGAATCTTTTTCATGCTCCTCACAGAGCAGGTGATAGATTAAGCGGTAAGCTTCCGGCCCGTAGTAGTCATCAGCATTGATCACCGCAAAAGGGGCGTCGATAAGATCACGGGCCGCCAGGAGCGCATGAGCCGTTCCCCAGGGTTTGACCCGGCCTTCCGGAATCGTTTCTCCCTCCGGGATATCCTTTAAAGACTGGAAGGCATACTGCACCTCAAAGAACTTTTTAATGCGGCTGCCGATAGCTGCATCAAAAGCCGCTTCGTCCTCTTTCTTGATAATGAAAACAACCCGTTTAAAACCCGCTTCTCTGGCATCATAGAGCGAGTAGTCCATAAGGATTTCACCGTTTGGACCCAGGGCATCAATTTGTTTCAGGCCTCCATAGCGAGACCCCATTCCTGCGGCTAGTATCAGTAATATCGGCTCTTTTTGCATCATCATTTCTCCCTCATCTGCCGCGTTCTTTTGCGGCCAAAAAGTTTTTCTCCTGAGAGAAAAGCCTTATCTATCTTAGCACAGAATAACGCCAACATTCTGCCCTGAAACGTGGTTCTTTAACCACTGGAGAGCCTCAGACATTAAGCTGTCATTGAGGACAGAAGTCGTTCTCTGAACGCCAAACGCGAGATCGCAAGCTCAGTGTCGCCCTGCATCATAGGATGTCGCAGGTTCATAATGCTCTTCTCGTTCTGCTCGCTCCCGGAAAACCTCCGCAGCCTGAATGGCCGCTCTGCTGAGTTCGATCTGAGAGTCCAGAATTTCCCGACCACGGCGGTCTACCGCATGATAGAGACCATCAGCCTGACAGATGTGGGCCCGTTCAGTATCACGCAGTTCCAGATCAAGGACCTGAAAAATACGTTCACGACAGACAGGGTCATGCACTGGAATCATCAGCTCTATGCGTCGGTCGAGATTTCTGGGCATCCAATCCGCACTGCCGATAAGAAGATCCTCCGCCCCGCTGTTATAGTAATAAAAAATCCGGGAATGCTCGAGAAAGCGCCCCACCACACTGCGCACTTCAATGTTTTCTGAAAGCCCCTTCACCCCTGGTCTGAGGCAGCAGATCCCACGAACGATAAGGCGGATATGCACTCCGGCTTGAGAGGCCGCATAAAGAGCCTCAATGATTTCCGGATCCACGAGGGAGTTTGTCTTCCCTAAAATCATGGCCTTCTGCCCATTTTCAGCATGCCTTTTTTCACGCTCAATGCGAAAAAGAGTGTCCGCTTTCAACCAGCGCGGCGCAGGGATCAGGAGATTCCAGCTGTGCGGAAGGGAAAAGCCTGAAATCATATTAAAGAAATTCGTTGCATCTTCTCCCAGTCGTTCGGAGCAGGACCAGATCCCCAGATCGGTGTAAATTCTGGCCGTCTTGTCATTATAGTTTCCTGTCCCGATGTGCACGTAACGGCGCAGGCCATCTTCCTCCTCGCGCACGATCAAAGTAATTTTACTGTGAGTTTTCAGTCCGCGGATGCCATAGAGGACATGGCAGCCGGCCCTTTCAAGTTCACGAGCCCAGTGAATATTGTTTTCCTCATCAAAACGAGCCTTGAGTTCGACAAGCACAAGCACCTGCTTCCCGGCCTCAGCAGCCCGGGCCAGCGAAGCAATAATTGGCGAATCTGAGCTCACACGGTAAAGGGTCTGCTTAATGGCCAGGACCTGAGGATCCTCAGCCGCCTCACTGATGACGCGAATCACCGGGTCAAAACTTTCATAGGGGTGATGCAGCAGAATATCGTGCTCACGGATACAGGCAAACACATTTTTGTCTTTTGGAAAGGCCGGCGAAGGCTGAGGGCTGAAAGGAGGATAATGCAAGTCCGGACGTGGGGGCAGGAGTCCGGGAATCTTCGAGACAAAGGTCAGATCTATGGGGCCCCGAATGCGAAAAATCTGCTCCTCCGGGACTTTCATTTCCTCCTGGAGAATAGCTAATTCTTCCGGCTGGGCAGCATGCTCCAATTCCAGGCGAATCACTTCGCCGCGCTTGCGTAATTTGAGTTTGTCCTCTATCTCTGAAAGAAGATCCGAGGTTTCCTCCTCATCGACCACAAAGTCAGCATTGCGCATAATACGAAAGGTGTGTGCTGACTGTATTTCCGCATTGTCGAAAAGTTTTTCGATAAAGAGGCGAACGAGATCTTCCAGGAGAATAAAGCCGTGGGCTTCCCTCCCCTCGCTCTGTGAATGATCTTCGAGTGTGAGAGGAATCAGGCGCGGCAGATTGGACGGAATCTGCACAATGGCGTAAGGCGCCGTATTTTTGCTTTTCACCTCAGTTTCGAGCTTGCTTTTAGGCTTTTTTTCCTGCCTGGCATACTGGCTGACATTTTCAGGCAACCTGGCGGGGATAACCAGGAGGTTGAGGCTTTTGCTGCTGATCAGTGGAAACGGCCTTGCCGCATCGACAGCGATGGGTGAAAGAACGGGAAAGATCTGCTTGTCGAAATAGCTTTCCAGCTCGTCTTTCTGCTCCTCGCTCAGTTCGGAAGGCTGAATAATTTCAATGCCTTCGTTTTTTAATTGAGGCAAAATCTGCCGATTCCAGGTGCTGTATTGTTTCTTAAAAAAGCGTTTGTTGCGCTTGAGCAGGAGCTCCAGTTGTTTTGCAGGAGGCAGACCTGCAGGATCAGGCTTGCTGCCTCCTGCCTGGACCAGGTCAATCAGGGAGGCCACACGAATCATGAAAAATTCATCCAGATTACTGCCGGTGATGGCCAGAAAATTAAGGCGCTCGAAGAGCGGATTGTTTTTATCCCTCGCTTCCTCCAGAACACGTTCATTAAACTCCATCCAGGACAACTCGCGATTCACAAAACGGCTTTCGCCCTCAGAAAGAACCGTGGGTATCTCAGAACGATACATCGTCTCCAGAGCCGATTCATAGATGCTCATCACATTCCCCTTTTTCTAAGCCAATCAGGCCTTTATCTCATGGTATTTTGCCTGCAGTGAAACACCAAAAACATTTTGAAAAAGCGCTTTATGCCGCTCGAGAGTCCACATTTCCAGCATAATGTCCTCGCTGCTGTAAAGATTCAGAACGTAGGAATCATCCTCATCCCGACTCAGACGACACTTTTGAATTTTCTGGCTGTGGCTGGCGTCAAGCGCATTGGCCATACTCAGCAGGGCAAGTAATTTCATGAGATCCAGTCTGTCCTCTTCATGCAGGTATTTCTGCAGGTTGGGTTTACGCGTAAAATTGCCATTGTGGTAGTAAATCAGATTGGCCAGAAATTCCAGCTTGCGGTCACTGACCCCGGGGATCACCGCTGATTTAATGATTTGATAGCTGAAGATATCATCGTCCTGCATACTAATATATTTGCCGACGTTGTGGAGCAGAGAGCCGATCTGCAGCATGACGCGATCTTCTTCCTTCAGCCGGTGCAGCCGCTGCGTCTGGTCAAAGAGTTCCAGACTGATGCGCGCAACCTGTTCGGAATGCAGGCGGTCGGTCTGATAACGGCGGGCCAGTTCGACAGAAGCTGAGTAGAGATCCTCTCTGGGGTCACGCAGATAACGCCTGCCGGACAGCTGCTGAGCAGCCTCCATCAGAAGGCCATTTTCCAGGCTGACATCCGGCAGCAGAGCTTCGTCAAGATCGCAGAGATCAAAGACTTCATCGATCAGCAGAGCCATGGGAAGAAGCAGACTGGCATTTTCATCGGATATTCCTTCCTCCATCACCAGGCTTTGCTCAGAGCGGCTGCGCAGCATGGCGAGGACACGGGAAAAATCCCTGCGGCTCAGTCGGCACTCCCCTGTCGGGGGCAGTCCTGAAAGCTTGCGCAAATGGGTCAGGCCAGCTCCGGAACCATGTATAATAAAGTTTCCGACTTCCGCTGCTCGAGGCTCAAACTTGCGATAATTGGCCAGATCTCCGGAAACATACTCGCGGATAAGCTGATTAAAATCACGACTGTGCACCGCCAGCTCCGAAAGGAGCGCGCGTATGCGCAGCGAACCCATGCGTAAATTCTGTGAAGTCAGCAGGTGGGAATCCTCAAAGATGCTTAGCTGAATCGAGCCAGCTGCCAGACCAAGCACCAGCGAAGGTTTTTTGATGGCCTCACGAAAAGACTCTGAACATTCCCCCAGAGCCAGAAGCTGATAACCTACTTCCTCATTATTACTGAGAATGCGGACCTTAATCCCACTGGCCCTTTCAATCTGGTCAAGAATAAAGGCCCGATTTTGAGCTTCACGAATCGCTGAAGTGGCCGTCGCCAGAATCTGACAATCCGGATACTCCTGCAATTTAAGCCGAAAAAGGCTCAGCGTTTCTACAATCTGCCGGAGGACCGCTTCGGAAATAAAACCATCACGATAGGTATCCGACCCTGCAGGCACGGTACGCTGAACACGTTCCAGAAGCTTCGGGGGCTTGCGCTGGCGCAGCTGCGCGATACTCATGGAAATCTCATGGGAACCTACGTCGATCACTGCCTGATACTTCATATCTTAAGCCTCCTATTCTGATCTTTGCGGTTATCCCTGAACGCTGTTGTTTCTTCGCCGCCCTCCAAAGATATACCGCTCGCTCACAAGGCTCTAATCTTCATCCCCAAAAGATATTCCCGTAAGACGGGCCGCTTCGATCATCGGGCTATCCAGGGGTACTTTTTTCAGGTTGAAGGCTGCCGTCTTAATCTCCGTGCGATCAATCCTGCCGTTAATCACGACGGGCATACGTCCAAAATCTTTTTCCCAGATCATTTTGGCTGCCTCCACACCAAGCTCTGTGCTCAGCAGGCGGTCATAAGCCGAGGGACTGCCTCCGCGCACAAAATGACCGGGAACAGCAACACGGACTTCCTGAAGCGCCAAACCTTCCATGGCGTCCTCCAGATCATAACAGGCTCCGCGGAAACCTCGCGCGGCACGGCTAGCTTCGAGTTCTTTATTCGAAAGCTGAGCTTCTTCCACCGTCATCGCTCCCTCGGCAATGACAATGATGGAAAAACGCTTTTTGTGTTTTTCGCGGGTGTTGATGGCTTTGAGGACAGAATTGAGTTTATAGGGAATCTCCGGCAGGAGAATGATATCCGCTCCACCGGCAATACCAGAATAAAGGGCAAGCCAGCCGACCTTGTGGCCCATAATTTCAATGATAAAGACACGTCCATGAGAGGTCGCCGTCGTATGAATGCCGTCAATGACCTGAGTGGCCAGATTAAAGGCCGAATTAAAGCCAAAAGTTTCTTCCGTAAGACCGAGGTCATTATCAATGGTTTTAGGTAAACCAATGACATTAAGACCCTGATCAGCGAGCAATGAAGCGCTTTTCAGCGAACCGTTGCCACCAAGAACCACCAGCGCATCCAGTCGCATCTCCTTATAGCTGTTGACCATGGCCTCCAGTTTTGTCGGCCCGTCAGGCTTTCCCGGATAGAGCCGTTCATCCATCTGTTTATAGGGCTGACGGGAGGTTCCAAGAATCGTCCCTCCCAGAGTCAATATCCCCGAAAACTCCTGTGAGCGCATTTTGCGATAGTGGCAATGCATAAGACCAGCATAGCCATCCAGAAAACCGAGAATTTCCGTTCCCGGATCTTTTTCAAATAAAGCCTTAGCTACCCCACGCATGGTTGGATTTAAGCCCTGGCAGTCTCCCCCACTGGTCAACATTCCAATTCTCAGACTCATGGTTTCGCCCTCTTTTCAAAATTTCTTTTATTATAACGGTTTTCAGGACTGAAAAAGGGACATAAAACCGTTATAATTTCATAAAATAAAGAAAGGCCAGCTTTGCATGGATGAAATTGAATCAAAAGAAGTTCGTCTGGCAGTTCTCATCGACGCCGACAACATCAGCTACCATTATATCGAACCGATGATGCAGGAGATTGCCCGTTACGGCACCCCTACGATCAAGAGGATTTATGGCGACTGGACCAAACCCAATCTCAACGGTTGGAAAAGTCTCCTGCTCGATTATGCCATCAGTCCGGTTCAGCAGTTTGCCTATACCACAGGTAAAAATTCTACAGACTCGGCATTGATTATCGATGCGATGGATATCCTTTATGCGGAAAAAGCCGATGCCTTCTGCCTTGTGTCCTCGGACAGCGACTTTACGCGCCTTGCCGGGCGCCTCAGGGAAGCAGGAAAAACCGTTTATGGCATTGGTGAACAGAAAACCCCCAATGCTTTTATTGCAGCCTGTGATCGCTTCATCTATCTGGAAATTCTCGATCAGGAAGAAGATGATGAGGACAACGAGGATAGCAGCGATGAGAAAGCCAACAGTGATCGCGGCGAAAAAGTCAGCAGTAAAGCCCGGAGCAACAGTCGGAGTAAGAGCAGCAAGGAAAGCAAGGAAAAAACGAACAATAAAGGACGTCAGAAACGCGTACTGAAGAAAATCGATCACCGCCTTCTGAATCTCATCGATCAAAGTATTCTCGATATCGAAGATGACGATGGCTGGGCCTATCTGGGTGACCTTGGCCAGCTGATCGGCAAGAAGCAGCCGGCCTTTGATTCACGTAACTATGGTTTTGCCAAACTCTCAACCCTGATCGGCTCCCTGGAGCAATATGAGATGCAGTACCGGGAAATGCCGCGGGGTGGCGGGCAGGAAAAACAGCTTTTCGTCCGCGTTAAAGACGACCCCACCCGCATTAAGAAAAATGAACGCGCTTTTTAGAAGCTAAGCCGCTCAGACCGGAAGTGAAAGATCCAGTAGAAAATCGGCCTTCTCCCGCAAAGAGAAGGCTTTTTCATAGGCACGCTCCATGGGCAGCCAGCACTCCTGAAAATCATTAAGCCACTCCGGGTCTCCCTCGCAGCGGCGCTTAAGCCTCGCCCACTGAAGCTCCGGACTGACCACGGCAAAAGCCGTGAGATCCCAGTGGTCCACAAGCTGAGGGTGCAAAGCGTACGAGCCTTCAATGATGTACAAATCAGATTCTGGAATACTGCGTTCTTCCGCCAGAGCTTGCAGGTGACAATCGAAGCGTTGAAAGCGAAATGTCTGCCCTTTTTCAAGCGGCAAAAGAACCTCCTTATGGAAGCGGTTGAAGTCAATATTGCTGCCCTCTGCAGGCTGAACTCCCTGCTTACGGCTGGCAGCAGGGAGAAAAAAGTCATCCATGTGGATAAGTGGAGAGGATAAAATTGCTGCTAATTGGCCTGCCAGCGTTGATTTACCCGAGGCCGCCATACCATCCAGGGCAAAAAGCAGGGGTTTTGGCTTTTCACCGGCAAAAGTCCCTTGTGCACGTGCTGTCCACAGTTCCTGCAGCTTCTCAATTAAAGCGACGCGGGCTGCTGCCCGCGTCGCAATGAACTTAGTCATAAGCTTTTCTCTTTTTGCCTGAGATCAACATGATCCTCTCAATTTTAGAGGAACACGTACTTCAAAATGAAGAGGACAAAGAGAATGTACATAAGGGGGCTGATTTTTTTCGCTTTACCGCAGGCCAGATTGATCACCACGTAGAAGATAACCCCCCAGGAGATACCTTCAGCAATGCTGTAGAAGAAAGGCATGGCCAGCAGAGCAATGTACGCCGGAACAGCCTCAGTAATATCCTCAAAATCCACCTTGAGAATTGAGGTAAACATAAGGAAGCCGACATAAATCAGGGCTGCAGCTGTAGCAAAAGCCGGGATGCTCAGGAAGAGCGGGGCAAAGAGCAGGGAGAGCAGGAAGAGCACGCCGGTGGTCAGTGCCGTGAGGCCTGTGCGTCCGCCTTCGGCAACGCCGGAGGAAGATTCAACAAAGGTCGTGACCGTAGAAGTCCCGAGAGCCGCACCGACGGTCGTGCCGATAGCATCAGACAGCAGGGCGCCTCTGATTCCAGGCAGTTTGCCCTCCTCGTCCAGCATATCTGCCTTGGAAGCGACCCCGATCAGGGTGCCCAGCGTATCGAAGATATCCACATAAAGGAAAGAGAGCACGACTGTGATAAAGGTCATCACCGTAACGCCCTCAAGATTCGGATGGAAAACGGCAAAGGCTACATCCTTGAAACCGCCCAGAGCGGCAAAGGAGAACGACGGATAGAGAGAATAGAAACCATTTTCAAAATCCGGAACATAGAGGCCAACGACCTGGAACAACATGCCCAGAACCCAGGTACCGACGATACCGTAAAGAATGGCTCCGCGAACTTTTTTATACGCGAGGATGGCAATAATGGCCACGCCGATGAGGCAGAGAATAGCTGAAATGCCGGCGGAGGTAAAGTTCTCACCGGAAAATTTGGTAATGGCCACTTTGGTCGCAGGATTGGCTACTACGAGATGGCCGTTGCTCAGACCGATAAAGGCAATAAAAAGGCCGATACTGGCGCTGATGGCATGCTTCAGAGAAATAGGAATGGCGTTGAACAGCGCTTCACGAACATTGGTCACACTCAGAAGAATGAAGATCAAACCTTCGACGAGAACCGCCAGCAAAGCCACCGTCCAGTGATAGCCCATGTTCAGACATACGGTATAGGCAAAGTAGGCATTCAGGCCCATGCCAGGTGCCAGTGCAAAAGGCAGATTCGCAAAAAAGGCCATGCAGAAACAGGCAACGGCAGAGGAAACCGCCGTCGCCACAAGGACACCACCAACCGGCATACCGGCATCCTTAAGGATGTTCGGGTTAACGGCTAAAATATAGGCCATGGTCATAAAGGTCGTCAGACCAGCCATGATCTCATTTCCGGCTGTGACGCCGTGATCCTTGAGTTTGAATACTTTTTCAAACATACACTCACCTCCAAAACAAGTTGGCATAAATCATCAGATTCATGCATCCTTAATGCTATCCTACCATATGAAGCGTGAAGAAAATACTAAAAATGCCACAAAGAGGAGAAAAAAAGTACTAAAAAAATATATAAATTGTCATAAATGACTGCATTTATATCCTGACTTTGAAAAACACTGCTGTTTTTTTGGTGAAAACGCTTCTGGCTTACAAGTAAAATATTTCTGATCTCCAACAAATATACTGCCGATATGGATGCTGAGGGCAGAATAAAAAAACACAAGCAAACACAAACAAATAAGTACCTATGTTTCATCCTGATTCCTGGCTCTGTGCTACACTGGAAAAAGAGTAAAGGTTTATGGTTCACCCCATTATTGGGGGTGTACTGGTTTCGACGGGATGGTTGAAATCGGGAAAGCGGGCAGAGGGTCCCGTTGGCCTCTTTAAAAAACGGGAACAAACTTAAACGCCAATAAACCGGCACTCGCAGCTGCGTAAACACGCCTGCCGTGGAACCAATCGATCTGCCGAAAGGAATTTCCACGTTAACGTGCAGACCTTGTCCAGGGGAGGTTAAAGGGAAAAACGAAATGGCCTAAGCTTTGCCGCCATTTTGTAGAATGAAGCTAGTGGACGCCTTGACCCTGCCGGTCGGGAAAGGCAAATACGAATAATCCAAGGATCGGATGCGCCCGGAGATGTCCCGATGGACGCGGTTTCGGACAGGGGTTCAATTCCCCTCACCTCCACCAGATAAGGTAGTAGATTTTGATAGAAAGTCTGCTACCTTTTTTCTATGCTGAAAAGCCTTGATTTCCAAGAATTTCAGCGTTTCTAGGCATAAGTTAGCCTGTCCCGGAGTCGTTTCCTGGACGGGTTTTTCTTGTTTTCGGCGGTCTGCGAGGTCAGGCTAAAAAGTAAAGATTTGCTTTGTGGGTAAAGGTCGACTTTATTTTATAAATATCTTTCCATGGACAATACATGTTGAGGCAGTGGTGTTGGTGTCAGGTATTAAGGACTGGTATGCACTAAGGCCTGGCAATATTTATGGTTTTATTTAACAGCTGGCAGACAAATAATTCCCCTGTTAGGATATATTCGGCAAAGTCGTTGATATCAAATTACTAATGATTATTGTGGGTTCCTTGTAAACGTTGAGAACATACTCCTTCTGTCCTAAAGCATAGGTTCTGGCCGTCCCAAAGCTGACTTTTCTGAAACAGAAATACTCTCCACCCAGTCAAAGAAAGCCTCCAGGAACGGCTTTTGCTTTTCCAGGCGTTTCTGGTAACGTTCTTCCAACGTCATGTTTGCACAATAACTGTCCCAGTCAAAGATTTGTTGCAGATCCTTCACCGCCTTGCCGGCAAGGTTGCTGCTGCCTTTGCTTTTGTCGGCAGCTTCAACGGCTTCCACAAATTTTCTTCGGACATGTGCCAGACAACCCACAGAGATGACATTTTCCAGTTTGTGGTAAGCATCGTAGCCGTCGCTGTGCAGATAGCCGCGAAAGCCATCCAGAAAGTCCTTGGGCCGGTCATGCCTTCGGTCCCGCTCGTAGCGGAAGAGCACAATAGGTGTCGCAGACGTGACTCCGGTACGGTACAGCCACATGTAACTCTTGCTTTGTGGGCTTTTTCCTTCCTCGCGAAGAACTTGGAGTTCCGTCTCATCTGCGTGCAGTATGGTTTCTTTTAGTAA